>Ga0307424_1000103_pt1 | contig 38140 bp, 32 predicted proteins | sample SalMarWE160320MG_FD_202157 | JGI IMG/M metagenome (GOLD analysis project Ga0307424, IMG submission 202157) | Salt marsh sediment microbial communities from the Plum Island Ecosystem LTER, Massachusetts, United States - WE1603-20 | ecosystem: Environmental > Aquatic > Marine > Intertidal zone >... | reverse complement strand
GAACTCCGGGAGAACCTGCACGAGAACCTGCGGGACCTGCACCAGCAGCTCCGCGAGACCCACGAGTCCTGGAACGAGACCCGCGAATTCCGGAAGCAAGCCCGGGAGTCCCGGGATGCCGCCGCCGAGCGCGCCCGCCGGCTCGCCCGCGAGGCCACCTCGGGATCCACCACCGTGATGTAACCCCCATCACAGACGACACACACCGACTGGGGGTAACGGCCCCGCCTTCGGGCGGGGCCGCCTTTTTTACCCGGCAAGACGCTGCGTCGCTCCACGAACACCGGGAGCGGGTCCATCCTCCCGCTTGGCTCGGGTGCCGAGCCGGGTCCTCAGCGCAAGCCGGTGTGGACACGTGTACTCCGCGCCTTCACCGGCCGGCCGCACTCAGGTTCGGCGCCAGCTTCCCGCCCATCCCCGGGTAGACTGGAGCCATGAAGCCGATCGTGCTCCGGGGCCTGAGCGGGCCCGAGCACTCCCTGGTATCCACTGATCCAGGGCAACACGGTCACCGGCAATCATGCTGTCAACCTGGCCGGCGGAATCGGATGCCTGCAACTCACGCTCCCGGGGTACCCCATCGAAGAAGCCGCGGAGGGGAGAGCCCAGGGGGCGCCCGGCGAGTTCCGCAGCCGGCCGGCCCACCCGGACCACAGGGCTTTCAAGCCTCCGCCCGCCCGGCGAGGACTGTCTGAAGCCGAAGCCCCCTGGGCTCTCCCCTCCGCGGCCATCGGGCTAGCAACACGCGGCCGGATGAGGGCTCACTCCCCCGGCGGCGCGGTCTCGGTTCCGGCGGGGAGGGCCGGAGGCTCGGCGTCGGTCTCGCTGCGGGCGGCCACGTCCTCCCAGAAGCGGAGGCTTTCCTGCAGGAAGCGGGCGCCCTGCACGGTGGACTCGGCGGCGCGGGCGCCGGCCCGGCCCGCAGCACCCAGGATCTTGTCGAACAGCGACGCCCCGAATCCCACGGCGCTCTTGGCCGCCCGGGTGGTGCCGCGGGTGGCTCGTTCCAGCAGCAGCTTGCGGGTGAGCGCGGCCACCCGGGCCGAGCCCCGGCTCACCACGCCGCCCAGGAGACCGGCTGCCTCCAAGGACGCGCTCCGCGAGATCGCGCTCCGGTCGCCTTCCAGCCGCAACCCGGCGTAGCGCCGGGCCAGGATGCCGATCCGCAGGGTGAGGAGTGCGTTGGCCGATCCGTCCAGCAGGCTCCGCACCAGGAGCGAGATGAGCGGGCTGGCCCCGGCCATCGGGATCATGCCGGTCACCCCCGCGGTCACCGGCGCCCCCAGGACGGCCAGGAGTTCGCTGTCCTGGAGCTCTCCGGCCACGAAGGCCGCGCCGCCCACGTTGGCGTACAGGTTCCAGAGTTCCCGGGGCCGCGGGCGCTGGTAGTAGATGCCGGCGATCTCCTTCACCATGCGGAGCTGGGCCGAGAGCACGATGGCGGTGTCGAGCTTCCCGCTCTGCGAGACCGCGGTGGCCGCGAACACCGCGGCGGCGTGGCGCACGATCACCGCCTCGGCGTTGGCGTCCAGATGGCGGAGACCGCGGGTGATCTCGGCCTCCAGGCGGGGCCGGGCGGCCTCGCTCTTGTCCCGGAGCGCGGCTTCCAGATCGTCCAGCCCGTCGTAGCCCACCCGCAGGAGCCGGTTCCCGCGCAGCCGCACCCCGTAGCGACGCACGAACCGGTTCCACCGGGGTCCGCTTGCCTCGGCCGGACGGACCAGGGCGCCGGGGAGGCGCGCGATCTGGACCACCGGCGCTCCGACCAGGAGCAGCACGGCGGCCACCAGCAGCGCGGCCACCGCCCAGCCCAGGACCGGGTGCACCCGGGCCGCCTCCTGGACCAGGAAGAGCCCGGAGCCCAGGAGGCCGATCAGGGCCAGGAGCCCCAGGCCGGCCAGGGCCGGAATCACGATCGAACGCAGGCTGTGTCCCATGCCGGGAGCTTACCGCACCGCCCCGCGGCGGCGGCGCTCCATGCGGATCTGGACCGGAATCCAGACCAGGACCGGCAGGTATTCGACCGCCTTCAGCCATCCGCTCTCCGTCCAAACCCCGCCGGCCAGGTATCCGGGGAGCGGCGCGTAGGCCAGGAACGCGGTCAGGGACCAGATCCACCAAGCCGGTTGCCCGGCGAAGAGGATGGCGGGAAAGAGCCAGAGCACGTACCACGGGTGGGCCACCGGCGAGAGCAGGAGCAGGACGCCCACCGTCCAACCGTAGGCCGAGGGCAAAGGGCGCCGGAAGGCGGCCAGCCCGACCCAGAGCAGGGCCACCAGGACCAGGACGATCTCCTTGGCGTGGCGGAGCGCCTCGGGGGTGGGATGGGGATCGCGCACCAGCAACCCGAACAGGAAATCGTTGGAGCGCCAGATGGCGGCGTAGGTGCGGAGACTGCCCAGCGGGTTCACCCCTCCCTGGGCGAAGACCAGGTAGAGGAGCGCCACCGGCAGCGGCAGGAGCCACCAGCGGCGGCCCAGCCGCCGGGCGAAGAGAGGCACCGCGACCCAGGGGAAGAACTTGACCAGACCGGCCAGGGTCAGGGAGAGGCCGCTTCGGAACCATCTCCCGCGCGCCCAGAACAGGAACCCGAGGGCCAGGAGCAGGAGCCCCACCGCGTCCACGTGTCCGCTCCCCGCGAACTCCACCACCACCAGCGGATGCCACAGGTAGAGCACGACCCAGGTCGCGGGCCGGCCGGCGGCGCGCAGCCCCCGCAGGAACACGAACCCGGCGGCGAGGTCGAAGCACACCATGGCGAGTTTCCAGGCCGGGACCGTTCCCGAGATCGCCCGCACCGCGGCGAAGACCGGCATGCACAAGGGCGGGTAGATGGTAGGGAGATCGGGATGGTTGATGGAGGACCAGAGCCCGTCCCGGAGCCCGGCCAGCGCCTCGGCCGAGGGCGGGTAGCGGTACGGGTTCACCCCGTGGAGCAGCACCTTGCCGTCCCACAGATAGCGGAAGAGATCGTCGCTCAACCCCGCGGCCGCGGCCAGAGCCAGGGCGCGGAAGAGCACCGCCCCGATCCAGATCACGGCCAGGAGACGCGCCGGGTTCTCGGCGGCCGGCGCGCCACCCGCCAGGCCGCCGCCGGCGCCGCTCTCGCCGCCCACCGGCCCCGCAAAGGCCGGACTCCGGGTCACCCGGCCGACGCTCCACACCGCCAGCAGGTAGAAGAGAATCAGGAGCCCATAGAGCGGGGCGAAGCGTGTAAGCTCCTTCCCCCAGTGCGGCACGGTGAGTGCCGCGCCATAACAGGCGCCGGAGAGGACCCCGGCCGCCAGGAGAGTTCGCATCCCCCAGACGATGCCAAAATCCGACGCTTCGGCCAAGCCGTGCCGGGCCTTTCTCCGGTGAAGCCGGGAATCGGTCTCTTCGCCAAGCCCCCCGTTCCGGGCCGGGTCAAGACCCGGCTCACGCCTCCCCTCTCCCCGGAGGAGGCCGCGGACCTCTACCGGGCCTTCCTGGAGGACCTGGCCGCCATGCTGGAGGCCGATCCGGCCTGGGACTGGCTGGTCTACTCCACCGATCCCCGCGGGCAGGAGACGGCCTGGGGCGCCGGCGCCCCTCGACCCCGGGCCTGGCGGGAACAGCGGGGGGAGGACCTGGGGGCGCGGATGGAAGCCGCCCTGGGGGAGCTGCTGGACGAGGGCCGCCCCGCCGCCCTCCTCCTGGGGAGCGACCATCCCACCGTGGGCGCCGGCCGCATCCGGGAGGCCCTGGACGCCCTCGGCGGAGCCGACGTGGTGTTCGGCCCCACCACCGACGGCGGATACGACCTGGTTGGCCTCTCCCGGCCCGCCCCCGGCCTTTTTCACGAGGTGCCCTGGAGCACCCCCCGGGTCCTGGTGGCCACCCTGGACCGGGCCGAGGCGCTGGGGCTCCGGCCCGCCCTCCTCTCCCCCTGGTACGACGTGGACACCCCGGCCGACCTGGTCTTCCTCCGCAGGCACCTGCGGGCCCTGGAGCGCGTCGATCCGGCGGTCTGCCCCCGGACCCGGGCCTGCCTGGGCCGGCTCCCCGCGGGCCCGGCCGGAGACGCCTCGTGACCGGCCCCCCGGCGGCGTTGCCTTGGCCTTCTCCCCCCCGGTATCCTTGGGGATTCACGCCCCCGGATCGTCTTCGAGGCCGGCATCATTCATGAAACCCACCGTCATTCCCCGAGCCGAGCACAGCATCTCCAGGAAGCTGGTGGATCCGGACGCCCTCAAGGTCATGTACCGGCTGCTCCGGTCCGACCACCGGGCCTACCTGGTGGGGGGCGCGGTGCGCGATCTGCTCCTGGGCCGGACCCCCAAGGACTTCGATGTGGGCACCGACGCCCACCCGCACCAGGTGAAGAAGCTCTTCCGCAACTGCCGGCTGGTGGGCCGCCGCTTCCGCCTGGCCCACATCCACTTCGGGGAGAACATCATCGAGGTCTCCACCTTCCGCCGCCGCTCCGAGTTCAACGAGGAGGAGAGCGGCGACCGGATGATCCGCTCCGACAACACCTTCGGCACGCCGGAGGAGGACGCCCTCCGGCGTGACTTCACCATCAACGGCCTCTTCTACGATCTCGAGACCTTTGCGGTGCTGGACTACGTAGGGGGGATCCCGGACCTGCAGGAGCGCGTGATCCGGAGCATCGGCTCGGCCACGGCCCGGATCCCCGAGGACCCGCTCCGCATCCTGCGCGCGATCAAGTTCGCCGCCCGGCTCGACTTCACCATCGAGGACAAGCTGTGGAAGGCGCTGGTCCGCTACGCCCCGGACATCCACAAGTGCTCCATCCCCCGGGTGCTGGAGGAGATCTTCCGGCTGCTGCGGGGCGGGGCCGCCGCGTCCTCGTTCCAGCTCATGGAGGAGTGCGGGATCCTGAAGGAACTCCTCCCCGAACTGGACGCCCACATCAAGAAGGCCCGCAAGGAGAAGCCGGACGGGGACCGGGTGTTCTGGCAGTACCTGAACGCCCTGGACGAGATGCAGAAGCAGGGCGGCTACGCCTCCAACGCCCTCCTCTTCGGCGCCCTGGGCGTGCACCTGGTGGGGGTGGTCCCCGGGCAGGTGCGGGAGGACGCGGACCTGCACACCGCCCTGACCCGCGACGTGGACCGGCTCACCAAGGAATGGGTGACCCGGCTCGGTCTGGCCCGGCGCGACCGGGAACGCCTGGCCCACATGCTCCGGGCCCAGCCGCGGTTTCTCCGGCCCCGGGGCCGCCGGTTCCGCCCCCGGGCCTTCGTGACCAAGCACTACTACCCGGATTCCGAGGCCCTGTTCGAGCTGGGATGCCGGGCCACCGGGCTGGAGCTGGAGACCCTGAGCCGGTGGAAGGCGCTGAGCCAGGAGCACGGGGGGGAGATCGAGCCGGACCCGTCACGGCCTCCCCGGCGGCGGCGGCGACGGCGCCGCGAGGACGCGCCGGCCGCGGCTCCCGCCGAGGCGCCGGCCGACGGGCAGCCCTCGCGCCGGCCGCGGCGGCGGCGGCGCGGCCGGAAGCGCTAGCCCGGACTCTCCACGAACGGCGGCGCGTCAGCCGCCGACGGTGTCGCTCCGCCGTTCGTAGAGAGCCACGTCCCGCCAGACCCCGTCGAGAGCGCCCAGGCGCTCGTGGACGCCGACCCGCCGGAACCCCAGCGCCAGGTGCAGGGCGACGCTGGCCTCGTTCTCGGGGAAGATGCCGGCCCGCAAGGTCCAGATGCCCGCCGCTTCCGAGGCCCGGATGAGAGCGCCGAGAAGCGCGCGTCCGACCCCCGATCCCCGGGCCGCCGCGGCCACGTAGACGCTCACTTCGGCCACCCCCCGGTAGACACACCGGGAGGACACCGCGCTCAGGGCCGCCCACCCCACCACCTCGCCGTCGCGCTCGGCCACCAGGCGGCCTTCGGCCAGGTGGCCGGCGTTCCAGGCCTCCCGGGCGGGGACTTCGCTCTCGAAGGTGGCGTTCCCGGTGGAGATGCCCTCGGCGTAGACGGCGCGGACGGCGGGCCAGTCGGCGTCCTGCATGGGCCGGAGGTGGAGTCCGGCCGGGCTCATCCCAGCCGGCGCGAGCGGGGGCCGGCCGGCCTCATGGCCAGGTCCAGCCGCAGGCCCCGCAGACGGTCCGCGTGCGTCTCGGTCCAGTCGGGCGGAGCCGGCGCGGACGGGGGGAGCGCGGAGAGGCGAGCGACCTTCTGGAATCCCCGGTGCTCCAGGACGGAGCGGATCCGCGGCTCCAGCCACGCCTCCGTCCGGAACTCGAGAGTGCCGTAGCGGTCCAGGAAGGCCTCCATGCCGTGGCGGCGCGAGTGGACGGCCACGTCCAGGTTCCCCTGTCCCCACAGATCCCGCAGGGCCATGAGCGCTTCCAGGACCCGCGAGGACGGAAGGGAAGCGGTCACCCATTCCCGGGCCGGAGGCCCGACCTCCACCACCACCAGCCCCAGGGGACCGGGGACGCAGCGAATCCCGTCCAGCAAGGTCTGGATCGACCGGGCGAGATCGCCGCGGGCGGTGAGGTGGCGGACGAAGTCCCCCTCGGAGTGGACGGCGTAGCGGGAACGAGGGCGGACGGGCGGACGGCGGCCCCGGCCGGGGGAGCGCAGGCGCTCCCCGGCGCCCAGGAGCGAGAGAATCAGGCGAGATGAAAGAGAGCGCATCGGGTCCCCGGGGTGAGCGGCCGCCTGGATCCAAGGTCCTGTCCCCCCAAGTGTACCACGCCGGTCCGCTGGAAACGGACGAAACCTCGTTGCCACGGCTCCGAGATCGGGGCTATAGTTCGTGCCCGATTGTGCCGATCTGTTGGGCGGGGGACCTGCCCATCGCACGGATCGGTTCCGATCCCGGATCCTCGATCCGCAGAGATTTTCGCCGGCGTTCGGTCTCCCCTCGGTTCCGCCGGCCGATTCACTGAGAGAACCAGCCGTCATGTCCATCCTAGAGCACCGAGACAGGGGGAGACTGGGGCTGGCCCTGGGAGTGGCGTTCCTCGTCCTGGGCCAGGCCGGAAGTCTCCGGGCCGATTTCGCCGTCTTTCGCGCGCCTTCCCGCACGGTGAGCCTCTTCGTGCTCCCCGGGGAGAGCGCCCCCTTCAACCTGGCCACCTACGCCGGGGTCACCCCCGAGGCGCTGGGGCGGTTCGAGGTCACCTCGGACCGGGTCCAGGTGACCCTCGACGACAGCGGGCGGTTCCAGCTCGAGGCCCCGCCCGAGGTGGGGATCTACCCGGTCCGGTTCCAGGAGCGCGCGGCGCAGAACCTGGCCCGCCCCGCCCCCTACCGGGTCCAGGTCGTGGTCATGACCCCCGCGGAGGACGTCCACAACGGGCTCCTGAACGGCTATCCGGTGGGGCACTTTCCGGCCGATCACCTGAACGACCTCTGGCGGTTCCAGTCCCCGCGCGGCTTTGTGGAGATCACCGAGGCCAACCGCGACACCCCGCTCACCGACCACTTCACCCTGGGCGAACTCGACTGCAAGCTGGAAGCGCCGTATCCTCATTACGCCGCGGTGCAGACCGCCCTCCTGGTGAAGCTGGAGGGACTCTGCGACGCGCTCCTCTCCCGGGGCCTCCCCGGGGACCACATGAAGGTGCTCTCCGGTTTCCGGACCCCGGAATACAACCGGGCCATCGGCAACCGGACCACCTACAGCCGCCACATCGCCGGCGACGCGGCCGACGTGTTCGTGGACCGCGACGGGGACGACCGCATGGACGACCTGAACGGCGACGGGCGCATCAACCGCCGGGACTCCCGCTTCCTCCTGGCCCTGGTCGACGAGATGGACCGGTCCGCGGGATACGGGTCGCTGGTCGGGGGGGCCTCGGCCTACCGCGCCAACCGGGAACACGGGCCCTTCCTCCACGTGGACACCCGAGGCTATCCCGCCCGCTGGTAAGTCCAGAACCGGACATCGTCTTCCGCGTTCAAGCCGGCGGCTCCGGATTCCGATAACCGACCCAGAAAGGTCGGGGTCCGTCCATGAAGCCCAGAGTCAAGCTCATCGTCGCCACCCACATCGCCTTGGCCACGGTGCTCGGCATCGTGGCCGTGGTCAACCAGAAGCACCTCTACCCGGAGCACGTGCTCCTGTGGGTGGTGCTCTGCATGGTGAGCGAACTCTTCTGGGTCAAGACCCCGACCGGGGACACCGTCCACAGCCTGGCCGCCACCGCCAAGCTCAGCGCGGTCTTCATCTTCGATATCTGGACCGCGACCCTCATCGTCTTCACCAGCACGGTGATCGGGAACTTCGTCTTCCGGCGCGCCATGTGGTATCGCGCGCTGTACAACGGATCCCAGCTCATGCTGGCCGCGGCCTCGGCCGCCGTCCTGTACCGGGTGCTGGGCGGGCACTGCCTCCTGGAGTCGCTGGCCCTGCCCTCCGGGCTCCGCATCGAGGCGGTGGTCCACACCCTGTCCACCCCGACCTTCTTCACCGCCATCAGCGTGGCCGGCGCCGCCTACATCCTGGCCAACAACTCGAGCATCGTCCTGCTCATGAACGCGATGACCGGGCGGCGGCTCTCGGTGCTCTGGCGGGAGAACCTGCTCTACCCGGAGGAGATCCTGAGCAGCCTGGCCTCCATCCTGCTCGCTCCCCTGCTCGTCCTCCTCTACGGCTCCCTGGGCGTGCTGGGGCTGGTCCTCCTCTTCGCCTGCCTGAGCCTGGTGCACCAGGCCAACCGCAGGTACCTGGACGTGATCCGGGCCCAGGACAACCTCATCCGGTCGGAGCGGATGACAGCCATGGGGGAGATGGCGGAGGAGATCGGCCGCAGCCTGGGCAAGTCCCTGGGCGAACTCAAGCTCCGGGCCGGCCGGCTCTACCAGCTGGCCCGCAAGGGGCAGAGCGATCCGGTGCTGAAGAGCGCCCAGATCGTGGAGGTCAACGTCGATCACATGTCGGCCCTGGTCGACGGCCTGGCCGCTTTCTCCCATCACGAGAGCCAGCCCGTCCCCACCGACCTCAACGAACTCCTGCGGCGGACCATGGACTTCGTGAAGCCCCAGAACCGGTTCGACAACATCCACTTCAAGCTGACCCCGGACCCCATCCTGCCGGTGGTCAACGTGGATCCGTCCCAGATGCAGCAGGTCTTCATCAACCTCCTGACCAACGCCGCCGACGCCCTGGGCGAAGTGGACCGCCCGGTCCGGAAGATCTTCGTGGAGACCCACTTCGACCCGAACGTCCAGCGGATCCGGATCTCCTTCTCGGACAACGGGCCCGGGATCCCGGACGCCAACCTGGACCGGATCTTCGAGCCCCACTTCACCACCAAGGCCACCGGCCACGGGTTCGGCCTGGCCACCGTCTTCCGGATCGCCGCCAACCACAAGGGGTGTATCCAGGCCGCCAACCTCCCCGGAGGAGGCGCCCGCTTCCTGGTGGATCTGCCCAACTCCTGAGCCGACCTCCCGCCGCCGCCCCCCGAGTCGTCAACAGATGACACCTGGCGTCAATTCTCGTTGACACTCTATTAACTAGCTGAAAAATAAACAGCTAATGGATCGCCGGGCGATTCGCGTCAAATCCGGTTGACACCCACCTCTGGCGGGCCACTGGCCCCCGGCCCCGGGGTCCATCATCCAACTTATTGTATTTCAATCGGATGGGGCATTTATCCCAGCGGCGTTGCAAATGGCACGAAGGTTGCCCTAGTAGAGATCGTCGCCGGGGATCGGCGGCGAGACAACTCGAAGCCCAGAAGAAGGGGGAAGCAACATGTTTGGACTCATCTCTCAACTGTTCGACGCTCTCGGCGAGACCCAGTGGTACGGCGAGACCCAGTGGCTCAGCGTCCTGCGCTGGTTCGGTGAGACGCAGTGGTTCTAGCCTGACGGCATCGGGGGCTTACCGCCCCCGTTGCGCTTTTGAGCACCTCCCAGGTGCCCCGGCCGAAGGCGCTTCCGCCGCATGGCGATTCCGGCCGGGAACGCGTTAGGGCCCCAGCAGTGCCGAGCTTCCGGGAGTGCATTGCTAGCGGCTCAGGCTACGGGGTCGCACCCCCTGGTGGCCCCGTAGCCTTTCCTTCTCCTTACCCGGTCCCCCTTCCGGGACTTTTCGCGGCCAGCCCTCCGCGGGCGGTGGCCCGCCCTACCCGGCCAGGCCGCCGCCCGGACTCAACGCCGTCCACCCCGTGCCGATACCAAAGGGGACCGCGGACGCGCGGAGAATTGCCATGGCCACCAAGAGACCCGCACTCGCCCCCTCTCCATTCGATCTCACCGCTCCGCCCCCTCTGAGGGCATCTTCCGAGGTCCTCATTCGCCGGCGGGTTTCCGACCAGGATCTGGCCGAGGTGGAGGCCGTGGCCCAGGACCCGGAACCCCGGGAGCGGTCCCGCAAGCTGGCCGAGGTGTTACGCAAGGTGGAGACGGTGGAGGCGGTCGACCTGCTCCAGGCCGCGGGGCAGGGCTGCCTGCGGCTCCAGGAGTCGGCGATCGCGTTCCTGTTCGGTTTCCTGGAGGTCAAGCGCCCGGGGGTCGAGGTGCTCCGCCAGATCCAGCCCCTGGCCAGCGTGGAGCGGGTCTCACTGCGAATCCTGGCCGGGACGTGGGCCGAGCCCGAGGAGTCCCCGGACAGCGTCTCGCTGGACGCGGTGACCAACCTCTTCGAGGAGGGGGTCCGGGTGGGGCTCCTGTCCGAGGACGCGGCCCGGTTCCCCGATCGCCCGGGGCCGCTGCGGCATCGGGTGGCGGCCATCCGGACCTGGTTCGCCGAGATTGCCACCCTCCTGGAACACGGGGGCGAACTCGCCGAGCCGGTCCTGCACTACCTGACCCAGGCGGCCATGACCGAGATCAACCTCCTGGAGCGCCGGGTCTCCATTCTGGCCGGGTCGATCGACCCCTACGACGTCCGGGGCATGGCCCGCCTCCTGCCCGTTGTCAGCCGCGTGGACCAGGACATCGCGCACATGAAGACGGTGGTCTCCCGGATCACCACCTACGCTCCCTTCCGGGAGCGGCTCCTCACCATGGAGCACACGCTCTCCTCGCACGAGATGGACAAGCTGGTCCGGAAGCTCTACGGCGCGGAAGCCACCGAGGGGCTCGGCCACCTGGTGGTGGGAATGCGGAGGCACCCGATCCTCGACCGCACCTTCGCCCAGGCGGTCTCGATCCTGCATCAGGTGGCGGGACTCCGGGCCGCCGCCGTCGGCCAACCCGGTCCCGATCTCCTCTCCAGCATGCTGGGGACCATCCTGGCCTTCCGCGAAGGGGCGGGAATCAGCCTGCGGCTGGAACCGGAAACCGTGGACTCGATCTGGGAGACCCTGGCCTCGTGGGGAGGGACCCGGCCGGACCAGGCCACCGTCCGGCTTCCGGTCACCGGGGACCGGGCCCCCGAGTTCGTGACCCCCGGCGGCTTGCCGCGGCTGCCCGACCGTCCCGCCACCGAACGGAGGCCGGAGCTCACCTTCAAGCAGATGGTGCGGTCCCAACTCCAGAACGACGTCTTCATCCTGGGCATCCTGGACAACGGCAAGGCCATCCAGCATCCAGGCGTCGTGGAGATGATCGCGGGGGAGTCGCGGAGCCTGCGGGTCCTGGACAAGATCTGCAACGTCAGCGCGCTGCACACCGGGCCGGTGAACGGCCGGGTGCCGGCCAGGATCCTGGCCAACCCGTCACGGATACCGCTCACTTACCTGCGGCGGTTCATCAACGTACGGTACCTGTCCAAGATGGACCTGGCCCGGATGACCCGGGCCAAGGGGATGTTGCGACCCGAGGTGCGCAAGGAGATCGAGGCCTACCTGGCGTCGATCCAGACCTGACCCCGGACGCCCCCGGGCGGGGTTACATCTCGAACCGGGCTTCTTCGCTCTCCCCCGAGTCGTCGTAGTCCTCGTCATAGAGAGCCACCCCGTACTCCCCGCACTCGGGGCACTCGAAGTCCTCGGGGCTCTCCGCATCCTCCAGACAGATCTCACAGACTTCCCGACCGCAGGTCTCGCAGGCGCCCACGGTCACGGCATCGTGATCCGGGCAGTGCACGGCGACATCCTCCTCTAGGCCTGTGCGACGAGTCCCCCTGGGATGGCGACTATCGGGAGGGAAGCTACCACGAGAGCTCCCCGTTCTTCTTTCCAAGAATGAAGTTCATGACCTTGCGCTTGGCCGTCCAGATCCAGGTCTCGATGACCTCCCCGCTCTTGGCGTCCTGGTAGGAATAGGCGGCGTCCGGCTTGCCCAGGGTGTCCAGGGCGGTCTTGGCGTCCTTCTGGGGGGCCTTGGTCGCGTCCGCCACCGGGACCTTGGTCCCCTGAAGGGACTTGTAGGTCATGACCGCGGCCACCGCCCCCTCGGGGTTGCTCTTGGCGTTCATGCAGATGGCCCACATCTGCCAGATGGCCGGATCCGTGGGATCCAGGGCCACGTAGGCGTGGACCTTCTCCAGCGTCTCGTCGTACTTCTCGGCGTTGAGGTAGGCCTGGATCTCGTTGAACCGGGCGGCCAGGTGGAAGTCCTTGTTCTCCTCGTCCGGAGGAACCAGCTCGGCCGCGGCCGCGAAGTCCGCCGCCGCCTTCATGTCCACATCCACGGCGTCGGGAGGCACCACGTCCGAGGTGTCGGCCTTGTCGATGGCCCGCCCCAGGGCCAGGTAGGCCGCCCCGCGGTCAAAGAGCACGTCCGGGTCCTTGCCGCCCCGGCGCTCCAGGACCTCGTCCAGGTACTGGATGGCCTCCTTGGCCTTCTCGGCTCCCTGGGCCTCCTTGCCCTGCTTTTCGGACATCCCCTCGGCATCGTGGACCAGGGTATTGGCCGCCTCCAGGTAGATGCTCTCCAGCAGCTTGTTGAGGGACGGATCCTTGGGGTCCTTTTCCAGGCCCTCCTTCACCAGCGCCGCCGCCTCGCTCTTCCGGTCCAGGTTGATCAGGGCCAGGGCGCCCTGGCTGAAGGACTTGACCTCCTCGGGGTTGATCATCCGGGACAGGCGGAAGTGGAGTTCGGCCTCCTCGTAGTTCCCGTCCTTGAGCAGCTTGATGCCGTCGTTATAGAGGGTCACCCAGTAGTGTTCCCGGTTCTCCCGCACGAACTTCTGGTTCTTCTTGCCGGGGTCGTAGACCAGCGAACTGTCGAACTCCGCCCCGGCCCTGGTGGTCATGGTGACCACGGAATCGATGCCCGCCTCCCGGGCGTCCCCCTCCATGGTGAGGATATCCTGCAGCCGGACGTCGGCGTACTGGGCGAGGGCGATGGCATAGCGGGCGCGGTACTCGGCCTTCTCCGGGCAGACCTCCACCGCCGTCGCGAACCGCTGGACCGCCTTGTCGTAGATAGCTTGGGAGAAGTAGAGCTTCCCGCTGCGAAACTCGTTGGCGCAGTTCACTTTCTGGGCCGACGCCGAGCCGGCCAGCAGCATGATGACGGCTCCCAGTCCGAGCCCGGCCGCGATGGGTCCCAACAACCTGTTCAACTTCCATCCTCCTGTCTGTCGGCCCTGGGAGCGCACGACTCCCGTTTCATGGGGAAGGGCGGTCAGTCTAGCCGACCCTCCCCGTCCCCACAACGGGGTCTGCGGCGTCAGTCTCCATACCGGATCCGGGCCCGACCCGTTCCCACCCGGGTGGCGCCGATCCAGCCGACGGACGGCGTCGGTATTTTACAATTCATTAACTCATTTCGACTTACACGGCGAAGACGGGGCGGCCGGGGCCGGCCTCCCGGGGACTCAGACCCCCGGAAGTCCCAGGTCCAACTCGGGTTCCATCCCCAGGAGGCGCCCCAGGAGCCGGGCGCTCTTCACCGCCCGGCCCATGTAGCAGTTGTTGAAGAAGAGATAGGTGTGGTCGGCGGCGGTGGCCATCTCCCGGATCCGGTCCAGCCACTCCGAGAGTTCTTCGGCGGTGTACTCCCAGTCGTAGCGCTCGTGCCCTCCCCCCCACCAAGTGGCCGCGTTCCGCCCGTGGAACCGGACGTAGCCGGCATCGGAGGTCACCGCGGCCCGCGGGGGCAGGAGGCCGGGAAGGGGGGGTTCGTCCACCGCGCAGTAGCCGATGTCCAGGCGCCGCAGGTAGTCGAGCACCGGCGGCCGGTCCCAGCTCTCGTGGCGGAACTCCGCCCACAGGCGCATCCCGGGAAGCTGTTCCCTCAGGAAGGCCAGGTGGGAGCGGTTGCGGACCTCGTTCCTGAACCCGAAGGGGAATTGGAGCAGGGTCCCGTCGAACTTCCCCGCCTGGCGAAGGGGATCGACCGCCTCCAGGAATCCCCGGTACAAGGACCGTTCCCGGGACCGGGCGTGGGTCATGTCCTGGTTGGCCTTGGCGGTGAAGACGAATCCGGAGGGCGTGCGGGCGGCCATGGCCTCGAAGCTCCGGGCCGGGGGAATGCGATAGTAGGTGGCGTTGATCTCCACCGCGCCGAACTTCGAGGCGTAATAGCGGAGGTACTCCGACTTGGCCAGCCCCTTGGGGTAGAAGATCCCGGTCCAGTCGTCATAGGAATATCCGGAGAGTCCCATCCGGAGCTTCCCGGCGGGGAGGGGGGCCTGCATCACCGTTCCCTCCCGGTCAGGAACACGGTTCCCGGCAGGAGCGCGTCCTCGCCGAAGCGGTCGCGCAGGAGATCCCCCGCCCCGAGCACCCCCCGGCGCCGGCCCTCCTCCGGAAAGAGGACCCCCTGGGGTTCCGTAGGCACCAGCCCGGCCCCGGCGATCCCCAGGAGCCGCAGCGGCCGCCCCGCCCGCGCGGGCTCCAGCAGCCGCCATCCCTCGGCGGCCAGGGTTCCCGGCAGATCGGTGGGGACCCGCAGGGACCGCTGCCGGCTGTACCGCGAGAGACCCACCTTGTACCGCACCACCACCGTGCGGGCCGCGAACCCGTGGCGGCGGAGCCGACGGGCCACCCGGTCGGCCAGGTACCACAGGGTGGCCCTCAGGAAACGGGGTTCCGCGCGGTCCCGGGCGAAGGTGGTCTCGTGACCGGCGCTCTTGGGCGGCGGTTCCTCGCCCGAGGCCACCACCGTGCCACCTCCGCGCCCTCCGGCCTGGTCCACCAACACCGAGGACCCGCGGCCGAACACGGTACGGAGCCGCTCCGGCTCGGCCCGGGCCAGATCGGCCACGGTCAGGATGCCCAGATCGCCGAGGGCCCGGGTGGTCCTGGGGCCGATCCCGGGGATGACCGAGACCTCCCGCTCCCCGAAGGTGGCCAGGAACGCGTCCTGGGGCAGCACGGTGACCCCCTCCGGCTTTCCCAGCGGGGTGGCCATCTTGGCCTGGAGTTTGTTCACGGCCAGCCCCACCGAGCAGGAGAGCCCGGTCGCCGCCGTCACCCGCTCGCGGATGCGGAAGCCCCAGGTCCGGGCCACGGCCGCCCAGGCTTCGGGGACGGCCGGAGGCAGGTCCAGGTAGGCCTCGTCCACGCTGGCCGCCTCGACCCGCGCGGCCAGCGACTCCAGCACCGCCAGCACCCGGAGCGATTCGTGCATCACCTTGGGGGGGTCCACCGGCAGGGCGAGGAGAGCCGGACAGCGCCGCCGCGCCTCGGCCAGGGACATCCCGGAGTGGATGCCGAACCGCCGCGCGGGATACGACGCGGTGGTCACCACGCCCCGCCCCGAGGGCCCGCCACCCACCACCAGAGGGCGGTCGGCCAGCCGGGGATCGGAACGGATCTCCAGGGAAGCGAAGAAGGCGTCCATGTCCACGTGGGCCACGAGAGCCGGCACCGGTTTTCCCCTTTCAAGGCGGAGGGGGAGACAGTACGCTCCGGGAAGTCGAGGAGTGGGCGGCCGTTCCAGAGTACCATGCATACGTTTGGTAGTCAACTACGAACGCGCGCCCTATTTTATTGCGGCATTTGCATTTACTCTGTCGGAGAGAGCGTCCCCGGCCGGAGGAAGCGCCATGACCACCAAGGCACAACCCACAGTGCTCACGCGGGGCATCGAGCTGGATCTGACCCCGGAGGAGGTGTTCCAGAACCTCCATCGCATGGCCGGGTTCTTCTTTCTGGACAGCGGCATGGCCTCGCACGAACTCTCCCGCTATTCCTACGTGAGCGTGAACCCCTTCCTCACCCTGCGCAGCCGCGGCGACGGCATCGACGTCGTGGAAGGGAAGAAGATCGAACACCTGCGCGGGAACCCGCTGGAGGTGCTGAACGCCACCCTGCGCCGGCTCCACATCACCGGGGGGAGTCCCCTGGTTCCCTTCTCCGGAGGCGGGGTGGGCTACCTGAGCTACGAACTCGGCCGGTTCACGGCCGAGGTGCCGCTGGCCGCCGAGGACGACCTGGGCCTCCCCGAGATGGCCGTCTCCTTCTACAAGACCCTCCTGGCCTACGAGCACAAGACCCGGCGCTGGATCGGGGCCTCCGCCGACCTCACCGGGGGGCGCGGCACCACCGTGCGCAAGCGCCTGGGCAACGAGATCGAGAAGCTCCGGGAACTGGCCACCAAGCCCCACCGCGGCCCGGTGACCGCGGCCACCGAGGAGCCGGGTGAGGATGCCGAACCCCTGGAGGAACTCTTCCAGGGCCACCGCTCCACGGTGGACGGGGTCGAGGTCATCTCCACCATGAGCCGCGACGAGTACCTGGGGGCGGTGCGCCGGATCCAGGAGTCGATCGCCGCCGGCGAGATCTACCAGGCCAACCTGACCCAGCGCTGGAGCGTCCCGTTCTCCGGGGACCCGGGTCAGCTCTACGGGGCGCTGCGGCAGGTCAGCCCGGCCCCCTATGGGATCTACCTCAACACCGGGGAGGCGGTGGTGGCCGGATCCTCTCCGGAGTGCTTCCTCTCCCTCAACGGCCGCACCCTCGAGACCCGTCCCATCAAGGGGACGCGCCGTCGGGGCGCCGACCCCACCGAGGACGCGCGCCTCCGGGAGGAACTCGAGGCCAGCCAGAAGGACCGGGCGGAACTGGTGATGATCGCGGACCTGGAGCGGAACGACCTGGGCCGGATCTGCGAGACCGGATCGGTAACGGTGGAGGAACTCACCCGGCTGGAGAGCTTCGCCAACGTGCACCACCTGGTGTCGGTGGTGAAGGGCGAACTGCAGGGCGGGCTCGAGATGGGCGACATCCTGGGGGCCACCTTCCCCTCGGGGTCCATCACCGGAGCCCCCAAGAAACGGGCGATGGAGATCCTGGACCAGGTGGAGAAGACGGTCCGCGGCCCTTACACCGGGGCCATGGGGTACCTGGGCTTCGACGGATCGCTGTCCTTGAACGTGGCCATCCGGACCATGGTCCTGTCCCAGGGGTACTGCCATCTGGGGGTGGGAAGCGGCATCGTGGCCGACTCCGTTCCCGAGGCGGAGTACGACGAATGCGTGGCCAAGGCGCGGGGGATGCTGGCCGCCCTCCGGGAGACCCCGGCCGTGGCTCCGGTCTCGCCCTGAGCCGATGGCCCATCTCTACCTGAACGGGCGGATCCTCCCCGAGGCCGAGGCCACCGTCTCCGCCAACGATCGGGCCATCCTCTTCGGGGACGCGGCCTACGAGACCATGCGGAGCTACGCGGGGCGGTTCTTCCGGTTTCCCGAGCACCTGCGCCGCCTGCGGGACACCCTCCGCGGGATGGACCTGGACCTTCCGGTGATCGACGCGGCGATCACCGAGGGGGCGGCGAACCTGATCGAGGCCAACGGGGTACCCGACGCCAGGGTGCGGCTGACCGTGACCGGCGGGGTCTCGGACGGATCCATCCGGCTCCGGCGAAGCCACCCGCCGAGCCTCATCATGACCGCCACCCCCCTGGTTCCCCCTCCGCTCGAAGCCTACCGGCACGGGGTGGACGTGCTGCTCTCGCCCTGGCGGGTGCACACCGACTCCCCACTCCCCCGGATCAAGACCGTGAACCGCCTCATGCATCTCATGGCCAAAGAGGCGGCGATCGGGGCCGGGGCCTGGGAGACGCTGTTCACCGACGAGGCCGACGACATCCTGGAAGGAACCGCCACCAACGTCTTCTTCGTGATCGAAGGGGTCCTCCGCACCGGCTCCCTGGACCAGCCGCTCCTGGCCGGGGTCACCCGGGACGCCGTCCTGGAGACGGCGCGGCGCGGGGACGTCCCCGTCCGGGAGGACCGGGTCCCCGTGGCCGAGGCCCGCGAGGCCACCGAGGCGTTCCTCTCCAGCACCACCATCGAGCTGCTCCCCATCCGGCGGGTGGACGGCGAGGTGGTGGGCGCGGGAAAGCCGGGCCCGGTCTGGCGCCGTCTGCACGCCGGCTACCGCCGGTTGGTCAGCGAAGAGACGGGGATCGCGCTGCCCGGCCTCGAACCCTAGCCCGGACCGCTCCGGCCGGGGAATCGGCGGGGTGGCGCCCTCGGGCCCGTAGGTCCGCGTCCCCCCGGACTACCCGCCGGGGGTGGAGAAGACCCGGGACCCGTCCACGTCGTAGCCCCGTGCCCGCCAGCCTTCCAGACCGCCCTGGAGCCAGTAGACCCGGGGGAAGCCGATCCACAGGATCTCCGCGGCCAGGTCGTGTCCCTCCGGCGGGACCCCGTCCCGGTTATAGACCACGACGGTGAGCATGGGATCCCGAGGCAGGACGGCCCCCAGGGCGTCCGCCTTCTTGTCGCCCGCCCATACCGCCCCGGGGAGGTGCCCGGCGGTGAACAGGGACTCGGGCTGGGTGTCGAGCAGGACCAGATCCCGCTCGTCCTGGATCCAGGCCTGGAGCGAGTCCGGAGGGATGCCGGGGCCGCGAGGGGTCTTGTCCGAGTGGTCCGACCCGCCTCCCCCGCCGCAGGCCCAGATCGCGCCGGCCAGGGCCAGGGTCATCGCCGCCCGGGGCAGGGCACCGGCGCCCATCAGCCCACGTTCCCGTGGCGGACGTCCCGCCCCTGGGCCGCGTAGATCACCTCTTCGGCCACGTTGGTGGCGTGATCGGCCACGCGTTCCAGGTATTTGGCGATGAAGATGAGCCGGGTGGCCCGGCTGATCGTCTTGGGGTCCTCGAGCATGAAGGTCAGCAGCTCCCGGAAGATCTGGGCGTTGAGGTCGTCCACCTCCTGGTCGGCCTCCAGGACGCTCCGGGCCCGGGCCACGTCGCCGTCCACGAAGCTGTCCAGGGCCTCCCGGATCATGGCCTGAGCCCGTTCCACCATCCGCGGGAGGTCGATGTAGGGCTTGAGCTGGGGCTCGGAGTCGAGCTCCATCACCCGCTCGGTGATGTTCACGGCCAGATCCCCGATCCGCTCCAGGTCGGTGGTGATCTTGAGCGCGGCGATGACCGACCTCAGATCCGAGGCCGCCGGCTGCTGCAGCGCGATGGTGCTCACCGCCAGCTCGTCGATCTCCATCTCCATCCGGTCCACGTCCTGATCCCGTTCCTGCACCCGCCGGGCCAGGTCCGCGTCCCGGGTGACCAGGGCGGTGAGGCTGTCCGCGATCATGGCCTCGACCGTGCTTCCCATGGTCAGGACCTTCTTCTTGAGCGCGGCCAGCTCGGCGTCCAGTTCCCTGCGGGCGTTCTGAGGCATCGAGATCGAACCTCCTGGTGACGAGCACCCGGCCGGTCCATCCAGAGACCGGGGGCCGGCACCGTCCCGCCCGTTTCCGCGGCGGGACACATCCCGGATGGTACGGGAGACGCGGGAGTTCATCCAGAAGTTCGGCCAGGAACCGCACCGAAGCCTGCTGACGGGGAGAGCATGCCCTCCGTGTGTGACGGGGGGATGACGACCGGATCACCATCTCTGACTAATAACTAATCAAGTAGATACAGGATCGGACCCGGGCAGGGTGAAGACGAAGCGGGCGCCCCCTCCGGGGGGGTCCTCGACCCAGACCCGGCCCCCGTGGAGCTGGATCGCGTGCTTGACGATGGCCAGGCCGAGCCCGGAGCCCCCCTCGTCCGCGGCCCGCCCCGCGTCCATCCGGTAGAACCGTTCGAAGATGCGCTCCCGGAAGGCCTGGGGAACCCCGGGGCCGTGGTCCCGGATGGAGACCTGGAGACCGCCCGCGGCGTTGCGGCCCTCGATCCGGATGGCCCCGGCGGCGGGCGAGGCCCGGAGCGCGTTGTCCAGGAGGTTCAGGATCACCGTCTCCAGGGCGCTGGGGTCGCCGAGCACTCGGGGGAGCCCGGGCTCCAGATCGACCTCGATCGAGACTTCCTTCTCCCGGGCCCGGGGGAGCACGGTCTCCACCGCCCCCTCCACGATCCCGGCCAGCGAGACCGGCGAGGGATGGCGGTCGCTGCCGGCGCCGGGGGACTCCAGCCGGGCCAGCCGGGAGAGGTCCTGGACCAGGCGCTCCAGCCGGCGCGCGTTCCGGCTGGTGATGCCCAGGAACCGCCGCGTGCTCTCCGGGTCCAGCCCCCCCTGCTCCAGGGTCTCCAGGTAGCCCAGGATGGCGGTGAGTGGGGTGCGGAGTTCGTGGCCGATGTTGGCCACCAGGTCCCGGCGCGCCTCCTCCAGTCGCCGGAGCCGGGTCATGTCGTGGATGACCACGACCAGTCCGGTGGCCAGGGGGACCAGGGAGACGGAGAGGATCCGGCGGCCGGGATCGGTGAGGGTGAACTCCACGGTCTCGGGGGTGGACGAGGCCAGGGTCCGGTCCACCGCGGCCTGGAGTTCGCCGCTCCGCACCGCCTCCACCGGCGTCCGCCGCAGGCCCGGCCCCGACATGCCCAGGATCTCCTGGGCCGCCTGGTTGGCCCGGGTGATCCGGCCTTCCCGGTCCAGGGCGAGGATGCCGTCGGGCATCCGCTCCAGCAGGGTGTCCAGCCGGCGGCGCTCGTCCTCCAGCTTGGCGATCTCGGCCTGGAGGGAATCGGCCAGGTGGTTCACCGCCTGGGCCAGTTCCCGGGCCTCCCGGCTCCCCGCCGGGTCAAGGCGGCGGTCGAGTTCCCCGGAGGCGATGCGGCGGGACGCGTGGCTCATGGTGGCCAGGGGCCGGGAGATGCGCCAGGCCCCCACCCCGCCCAGGGTGGTGGCCAGGGCCAGGGCGGCCGCCACCACCAGAAGGAGGCGGGTCCGGCCCCGGCGCTGCTCCTCGAGCACGCGGGTCATGGGCAGGGAGGCCCGGGCCGTGCCGTAGGGGGACGCTTCCGGCCCCCACCGGATCGCCACGTAGGCCATGGGGATCCCCAGGGTCGGGCTGCGGCGCGAGGCCCGGCCCAGACCCCGGGCCATGGCCTCCACGATCTCCGGACGCTCCCGGTGATTCTCCATGCCCGCCACCTCGTCCGGGGGCAGATTCGACTCGGCCAGGACGGTGCCGTCGGCGGCGATGACGGTGAACCGGCTGCCGACCTGGGCGTGGAAGTCCCGCACCAGGCCGTCGATGCGGACCTCGGCCGTCCCCGGGGCCGGGGGGGGAAGCAACGAGGCGAGGAGCCGGGCCTGGTCGACCAGCCGCTCGTCGAGTTCCGCCCGGCGCTCGTTGCGGAGCGCGTTGTTCCACAGGAGGGTGACGCCGCCCAGGGCCACCAGCGTGATCACGAAGGTCACCGTGGCCAGGCGGGCAAAGATGCTCTGGATCATTCCCTGAACCGGTAGCCCACGCCGCGGAGGGTCTCCACGCGGGCGGCCGCGGTCCCGAGCTTGGACCGCAGGCGTTTGATGTGGGCGGGGATGTCGGGGAGCATGATGTCGAGAAGGACCAGGTCCGGACCGTGCCGGGAAGCCCGCTCCCAACCCTCCATGCCGGTGGCCGCCTCCAGGACCTGGAAGCCGGCGGCGGCCAGGTGATGCGCGGCCGGTTCCCGGATGTCGGCCTCGTCGTCCACGATGAGAATCCTGCTCGCCATGCGCCGGAGTCTACGAAAACGGGCCGCGCGCGTCCAAACCCGAGGCGAGGGGCGGCCCCGTCCCAACCGACCAAACCCGTCAAGACTCACCGGTTGAGGGAATTGCGGACTCCGGGCAGGGTTGACAGGCACCGGGGCCGGGGGTAGCGTACCATCGTGCTGGAGACCAATCTGGCTGCCGCCCGAGAGTGGCCTCAGCCCAGGCCACGGCGTACGTGATTTCATAGAGGAGGGTTGTTCATGAAGCGATACGCGAGTGCGGTCCTGTTGGCCGCCGGTATCCTGACGTTGTTCGTCCTGCCGGCCTTTGCCGGCCCCAGCGCCGCAATCAGCGGGCCGAAGTTCGCCCTGCACGCGCAGACCCACGCCGCCAAGGCGACCTTCGTCTGCACCACCGCCGACCCCAACACCAACAACATCGCGTGCAGCGACTACGTGACCAACTGGCCGATCCTGTCCGGAACGGACGTCTACCTGGTTCTGGCCCAGGGGGACTCCACCGGCTTCAGCGGGGCCACCTTCGGGATCACCTACAACGGGACCCAGGGCGAGGGCGTGGATCTGGTCGGCAACTGGACCTTCTGCGCCAGCGGGCTGGAATTCCCCAGCGACGGATGGCCCGGAGCCGACACCGGCAACATCTGCACCTTCCTGCTCCCCAACGACTGCCAGAGAACGGAGATCGGGACCGACGGGGTCCATGCCGTCCTGGGGGCGTTCTACATCTATGCCTATGGCGCGGACAAGTTCCGGATCCGCGAGCATCCCCTGATCCCGCAGGGCAACCTGGCCATCGCGGAATGCAGCGGGAAGAGCACGACCTATCCCCCGGAGCAGTACAACCTGAGGACCGGATGGGTGGGATTCGGCAGCCAGGCCGGGTGCAACCCGTGCACGGTGACCGATCTCAACGGATGCGATCCCGGCGTGCCCACCGAACCGACCACCTGGGGCCGGATCAAGAGCCAGTACAAACCGGGCAGGTAGAGATGCCCGGGGTCCCGGAGTGACCAAGGAACAACCCTCGGGTCCATCAACCCGATCGCTTCATGGGGGGCGAGGCCGACACCCGCACGGGGGCCTCGCCCCGCCTCTTTTCCCGGCCGCGGTCAACGCGTTCGGTTCCCTGGAAGAGACCATCGCCACCTTCGAGGGGCGCCGGGAAGGCACCCTCTACGCCCGCTTCGGCCATCCCACGGGGCTATCGACCGAATCCCGCCTGGCCGCGCTGGAGGGGGCCGAGGACGCGGTGCTCTGCTCCAGCGGCATGGCCGCCGTCGCCCTCACCCTGAGTGCGGTCTGCCGGACCGGCGACCACGTCCTGGCCTCGCTCGAGCAGTACGGCGGGGTGGCGGAACTGTTGCACAAGGTAGGCGCGGACTGGGGGCTAGAGGTGGACTTCCTCCCCCTGGAGGCCCTGGGCGACCTGGGCTCCCGGATGCGCGACACCACCCGCCTGGTGCTCCTGGAATCCCCCACCAACCCGCTGGTCCGGCTGGTCGATTTCCGGGCGTTGATGGCCGGCCTGGAGCGGGCCCCCCACCGGCCCGTCCTGGCCCTGGACGCCACCCTGGCCACCCCCCTGGGACAGGACAGCCTGGGCGCCGGCTTCGACTTGGTCCTCCATTCGGCCACCAAGTACCTGGGGGGCCACGACGACCTGACCGCGGGGGTGGTCCTGGGAAGCCGGGACCGGACCGCGCCCATCCGCGAACGCCGGCGGATGCTGGGGGCCAACTGCGATCCGGAGACGGCCTGGCTCCTGGACCGGGGCCTCATGACCCTGGCCATCCGCTGGGAGCGCCAGTGTGCGAACGCCCTGGAGCTGGCCCGGAGGCTGGAGGCGCATCCCAAGGTGACGCGGGTCTTCTACCCGGGACTTCCGTCCCACCCCCATCACGAACTCGCCCGCCGCCAGATGCGGGCCTTCGGGGCCATTCTGGCCTTCGAGGTCCAGGGAGGCTTCGAGGCGGCCCGCCGCACCTTCGACCGGTTGCGGTTGATCGCCCGAGCGCCCAGCCTGGGCGGGGTGGAGAGCATGGTCCTCCATCCCGCCACCTCCTCCCACCGGTCCCTGAGCGAGGCGGGGCGCCGGGAGATCGGGATCACCGACGGGCTTCTCCGCATGAGCGCGGGGATCGAGGACGTTCCGGACCTCTGGCGGGACCTGGAAGAAGCCCTGGCCTGATCCTCCAGAAATCCGTCTCTCCGGCCGGAAAGCGGCATAGAATGGAAGAGCTTGACGGGCTTGTTCAGGAGAACCGTCATGACTCGCACCCTCAGCGCGGCCCTCATGGCCGCCGCCTGTCTCACCTGCGCCGCGAGACCCGTCCTGGCCGGCGCCGGCGCCATGATCGCCGGACCCAAGTTCGCCCTGCACGCGCAGACCCACGCCGCCAAGGCGACCTTCGTCTGCAGCACGGCCAGCCCCAACACCAACAACGTCGCGTGCAGCGACTACGTGACCAACTGGCCTCTCAAGACGGGTACCGACGTCTACCTGGTCCTGGCCCAGGGGGACTCCACCGGCTTCAGCGGGGCCACCTTCGGGATCACCTACAACGGGATCCAGAGCCAGGGCGTGGACCTGGTCGGCGACTGGACCCTCTGCGCCAGCGGGCTCCAGTTCCCCAGCGACGGCTGGCCCGGGGCCGATACCGGCAACATCTGCACCTTCCTGGTTCCCGAGGACTGCCAGGACACGGTGATCGGGGACGACGGGGTCCACGCCGTCCTCGGGGCCTTCTACATCTACGCCTACACCGAGGACCGGTTCCGGATCCGCGAGCATCCCAAGATTTCGCAAGGCAACCTGGCCACCGCCCAATGCAGCGGGAAGAGCACGACCTATCCTCCCGAGGAATACGCTCTCCGGACGGGGTGGGTGGCCTTCGGCTCACCGTCGCTGGATCCGGGACACAATCCGTGCACGGACGAGGTCCCCGTGGAGCCGACCACCTGGGGCCGGATCAAGAGCCAGTACCGGCCGGACCGCTGACCGGTTCGGGGGCCACCGACCCGGAAACGTAGACGCACCCCGGCCGCCGACGCCGGGGCGGCCGGGGTGCGTCTTGGAACCTCTCCCCAGGGCACCCGGCTCCTGCTAGAATCGCCGGATTGGTCAGGGGGTCCCCGTCTTGCGCGCCGGCCCATCTCCGGCGCGATGTCTTTTGCCGCCAGGTTCCTGAGCGCAACAACCCGGAAGCACCATGATCGGTACCAAGCTCAACGACCGCTACGAGATCGTCTCCGAACTCGGCCGCGGCGGGATGGGGGTGGTCTACAAGGCCCACGACCCGCTCCTCTCCCGCGAGGTGGCCATCAAGCTGATCGCCCCCGCGCTACTCCACCCCGAGGCGGACCAGCGGTTCCGGTCCGAGGCCCAGGCCGTGGCCAAGATGGACCATCCGGCCATCGTTCCCATCTACGATCTGGGGGAGCAGCAGGGCTCCATCTTCTTCGTGATGCCGGTCCTGGCCGGCCAGAGCCTGCGCCACCACCTCCGGGACCAGAGCATGACCCTGGGGGACATCCTGGACGGCATCATCCAGGTGGCCGAGGCCCTGGAGTACAGCCACTCCCAGGGCGTGCTCCACCGCGACATCAAGCCCGAGAACCTCATGGTGACCCGCGAGGGCGGCAAGCTCCGCTTCCGCCTCATGGACTTCGGTCTGGCCCGCGACACCAACACCTCACGCCTGACCAAGACCGGGGTCCTGGTGGGTACCATGGGCTACATGAGCCCGGAGCAGGTGAAGGGCGAACCCGCCGACGGGCGCTCGGATCTCTACTCCCTGGGCACCGTCCTCTACGAGTGCCTGACCGGGGACCTGCCGTTCAGCGGCGAGATGCAGTCGATCCTCTACCGCATCGTGCACGAGATCCCCCAGGGGCCTCGGGCCATGGGCATCGACGTGGACGAGGAGCTGGAGCGGATCGTCCTGGGGCTCCTGGCCAAGAAACCCGAGGACCGGCCCCAGAGCGCCTCGGACCTGGTCCGCATGCTCCATCGCTACCGGGACCGCCACCGGGAGAGCGACCGCATGATGTCGGTCATGGTCACCCAGGCCCTGCACGCCCCGCGACCCGCGGTCTCCCCCTTCGTGGGCCGGGAGAAGGAGATGGCCGAACTCCAGATGCGGCTGAACTCGGCCAAGGCCGGGGAGTGCCAGCTGGTGCTGGTTTCGGGAGACGCCGGAATCGGCAAGACCCGTCTCCTGGACGAACTGGAGGCCCTGGCCCGGGCCCAGAGCATCCGCGTGCTCCACGGCCGCTTCATGGAGCAGGACGGCGCCTTCCCCTACCACGGGTTCTGCGAACTCATCCAGGACCACTTCCGCCAGCGGGAAACCGGCAGTTCGGGGCACTCGGACCTCTCCGACCTGGGCGGGGACCTGGTCGCGCTGTTTCCCATGCTGAGCGAGATCCAGGACATCCGCTCGGTGGCCGCCACCAGCTCGGCCGCGGCCGCCGTGGAAGCGCGGCAGCCCGGAAACAAGAACCAGATCTTTGAACTCCTGGCCCGGACCCTGACCCGCCTGGCCGGGGGAAAGCCGATGGTGCTGGTGCTGGAGGACCTGCACGGGGCCGAGATCTCGATCGAGGTCCTGCAGTACATCGTGCGCCGGCTCGGGCCCACCCCCACCCTGATCCTGGGCACCTACCGCCCCGGGGAACTCGGGCGCCGCGCCCCCCTGGTGCGCATGCAGGAGAGCCTGCAGGGGGATCCCCGCTACGCCTCCCTCTCCCTGGGACCCCTGGCCCCGGCGGAACACAAGCAGCTCCTGTCCACCCTCCTGGGGGGGAAGAAGATCGACGCCGAACTGGCCCAGCAGCTCTACAGCGGCAGCGAGGGGAACCCGTTCTTCGCCAAGGAACTCGTGCGCTCGCTCCTGGATTCGGAGAGCCTGATCGAGGATACGACCGGAACCTGGAAGCTCTCCGGTCTCAGCATCGCCGCCGACGAGCTGCCGGAGACCATCCAGGCCGCGGTGGAGAAACGCGTGGCCGGGCTGCCCGCGGAAATGATCCAGGTGCTGTGCATCGCCGCGGTCATGGGCAAGAGCTTCGATTTCGACGACCTGGAGACCCTGGCCGGGAAGGTGGAGGATCTGGACGAGATCGCCGACCGCCTGGTCCAGGAGGGGTTGATCGAGGAGGAACGCCGGTCCCGCGGCGACGTCATGGCCTTCACCAGCGGCGTGGTGCGCGAGGTGCTCTACAGCAAGCTTACCCGGCGCAAGCGCCGCTCCCTGCACCGGAGCTACGCCGAACTCCTGGAAAAGCGGCACGCCGGGCGCCTGGAGCGGGTCTACCCCCAGCTCCTCTACCACTATGCGGAGGGGGATGAGCCGGAAAAGACCGTGGAGTACGGCCTGCTGCACTCCCGGAAGTCGCTGGACGCGTTCAGTCCGGAGGAGGCCATCCGCGCCGCCCGCGCCGCCCTCGACTTCCTGGACGAGGAGTGGGAGGGAGACCGGGAACTGGAGGCGGAAGCCCGCATGCTCCTGGCCCGGGCCCATCACCTGCGGGGCGAGACCACCGACGGGCTCCGCGAAGCGGAAGCGGCCATCGCGGTCCTGGAGCACGTGGGCGATTCCGCACGGGTGGTGGCCACCCTGCTGGAGACGGCCCGGATGGCCTGGCAGGCCCGGCGGGCGGAAGAGACCATGATCTGGGTGGAGCGCGGCCTGGCCGCGGCCCGCGCCGCGGACGACCAGGAGGGGCTGGTGGAACTCCTCTCCCTGGCCGCCACCCTGGCCAACCTGCGGGCGGAATACGGCAAGGCCAACACCTTCCTCCAGGAAGCCGAGCGTCTGAAGACCGGCACCCAGCCCGCGGCCCGGGGCGAGGAGATCCCGGCCGGAGGCACCCTGGTGGCTCCGTTTGTGAACACGGTGAGCGGGATCGATCCCGCGGAGATCGGGTACGACGACCAGGTGGAGATCGCGGCCAACGTATTCGAGACCCTGCTGGCCACCGACGGCGAGGGCCGCCTGAACCCGCTCCTCTGCGAATCCTGGGAGGCGGTGGACGAGGGCCGGACCTTCGTCTTCACCCTGCGCAAAGGCGTCCGCTTCCACGACGGGTCCCCGCTCACCGCGGGCGAGGTCAAGCGGAGTTTCGAGGAGACGATCCGGCTCCGCGGGGCGGAGATGCGGGCGTCGATGTCCGTGATCCGGGGAGTGCGCGACTTCGTGGCCGGTCAAGCCACGGAGGTGGCCGGGATCACCGCTGCCGGGGTCGACCGCCTGGAGTTCCATCTGGAGAACCCGCTCCCCATCTATCCCGCCCTGCTCACCGAGATCAACACCGCGGTGGCCAAGCGGGGCCCGGAGGACGAGACGGGACGAACCCTGGGCACCGGGCCCTTCCGCTTGGCCTCCCGGAGCGCCGACCGCATCCGGCTCGAGGCGAACCCGGAGTACTGGAACGGCCCCCCCCGGCTGGCCGCCATCGAGTTCCGTCCCGGGGTCACCGCCGGCGCCATCGCCGACGGCCTGCGTTCCGGCGACTTCGATCTGGGACGCAGCCTGCCCGCGGGGGAGCTGGAGGACCTGCTCCGCGACCCCCGCTTCCGGGGCCGAATGGCCGAGATCCCGGGCAAGCAGACCTTCTTCGTGCTGTTGAACGCGACCTCGGGACCGATGGCCCGGACGCCGGAACTGCGCCGGGCCCTGTGCCGGGTGGTGCCGGTCCGGGACCTGGTGTGGCGGAGCCGCGGGCGCTTCGCCGAACCGGCCACCGGGATCATCCCCCCCGGACTGCTCGGTCACGATCCGGGCCGGCGGCGCGCCTCGATGACCCGGGACGAGGCCCGTCAGCTCCTGGCCGCGGCCGGCCTGGACGAGGGGATCCAGCTCCGGGTCGCCATCTCCCCCGGCAGCATGGACCGCTACGGGAGCCTCCTCAAATCGCTCTTCGGCTCGTGGTCCGAGATCGGGGTGGAGGCCGAGGTGGTGACCCCGACCATGGAGATCTACAACGAGAAGGGGGCCAACCCGGAGGGGATCGACGTCTTCATCCTGGGCTGGATCTCCGACTACGACGACCCGGACGCCCTCACCCACGAGCTGTTCAACTCCCAGACCGGGCGGTATCGCAAGGTCTTCTCGTCGCCGGAGGCGGACGCGATCCTGCTCGAGGCCCGGGCGGAGAGCCGCCCCGACGTCCGGGTGGGCCTCTACCGAAAATTCGAGAACCTGCTGGAGGAGGAGGGGGTCCTGCTCCCGCTCTTCCACGAGACCAATTACCGGATCCCCGGCCCCCGGGTGCGGGCCCTGGTCCTGAAGAACAGCCCTCCCTACGTGAACTACCGGGAACTGGGCAAGGCGGAGACCGAGGTCCAGGCCCGGGGGGCGGCCGCCACCGGCGGGGGCACCATCCGGGTTCCCCAGCTGACCATGATCACCAGGACCCTGGATCCCCGGCTCACCACCCACGTGGACCAGGCCGAAATCGTGGCCTGCGTCTTCGAGACCCTGACCCGGGTGACCGAGGGGGCCCGGGTGGTTCCCTGGCTGGCCTCGCAGATCAACGTGGACGACGGCGGCAAGCGCTACCGGTTCCGCCTGCGGGACGGGGTCCGGTTCCATGACGGCCGCCGGCTCACCACCCGGGACGTGCGGTTCACCTTCGAGCGGGTGCTGACCACGCCGGAATGCGAGTTCCGCCAGCTGCTCGCCCCCATACGCGGGGCCGGTGCCGTCCTGGAAGGAAAGACCAAGGAACTGGAGGGGTTCGAGATCCACTCCTCCAGCGAGTTCTCCATCCACCTGGATGCGACGGTGCCGTTCTTCCCCAGCATCCTCTCCCACCTGGGCCTGGCCATCGTGCCCGAAGGGATCGATTTCGAGGCGCGGAGCTACCGGGACGGCTGTGCCGGAACCGGCGCTTTCCGGGTCATGCGGTTCCAGCCGGGGGAGCGGATCGAGATGGAGCGCAACCCGAACTACTGGCGGGACGGGTACCCGAAGAGCGACGGGATCGTCTTCGAGGCGGTGCCCACCTCGGAGGAGATCTACTCCGGCTTCCGGCGGGGGCACTTCAGCCTGGCCTCCAGCCTCTCTCCCGCCCACTTCCAGGAACTCCGCCGGCATCCCGACTTCGCCGGAGGCTTCCGGGACATCCCCAGCCTGAGCATCGCCATCCTGGCCTTCAACACGCGCCGGGGACCGCTCCAGGATCCCGTCCTGCGCCGGCGGCTGTCCGCGGCCATCGACCGGGACCGGATCGCCCGCTCCATGAGCGGCACCCTGGCTCCGGCCAAGGGCCTGATCCCCCCCGGGCTTCTCGGCCACAACCCGGGCTCCAGCCCCTCCATTCCCATGCCGGACGCGGCCGAGGCGGGGGGCGGATCGCCCCAGACCCTGACCCTGGTCCTCTCCCCCACCCTCCGCAATTCCTTCGGCCCGGCCTTCGAGGAGCTGGAGGCGACCATCCGGGAGGCCGGGTTCACGCTGGAGATCGTTCCCGTGGCCGATCGTGACGCGGTGCGCCGGGTGCAGCTGGAGGCGACCTCGGATCTGCTCGTCACCGCCTGGGTGGCGGACTATCCCGACACCCACGCCATCGTCCACGGCATCCTGGATTCCCGGGAGGGCCAGGTGGGACGCTTCTGCGGCTCACCGGAACTGGATCGGCACATCGGCAGGGCGCAGGTGGAGACCGACCCCGCGGTCCGGCACGGGCTCTACCGGCAGATCGAGGAGACGGTGGCCGGGGAGTGCCTGCTGGTGCCGCTCTTCTACATCCAGATCCACCGGTTCGCCCGGCCCGAGGTGAACGGGCTCACCCTCTCCTTCGCGCCGCCGGACGTGATCTACGAGAACCTGCGCATCCGAACCTGACGGTCAGGGGCGCTGCGCCGCGGGTTTCGGCTCGGACTGCGGGAACTGGGTTCCGATCCCCACCCCGGCGAAGCCGGCCTCGCGGATCATGTCCAGGACCTTGACCACGTCCCCGTGCCGCACCCCGGACTCGGCCTCGATCAGGGCCTGGCCGCCGGGGGACCCGGCGGCCAGCGCGGTCAGTTCCGCCTGGAGCCGTCCCAGGTCGGTGGCCTTGCCGTTCAGCAGCACCCCGCCCGCCTCGGTCATCACCACTTCCACCTGCTCGGGGGCGCGCTCCCGCCCCGCCGGGGCCGCGGTGGTGGACTCGGGCAGGTGGAGTTCCATCTCCCCCGCGCGGCGGAAGGTGCCGGTGAGCATGAAGAAGATGATGAGCAGAAAGAGCACGTCGATGAGGGAGGTCATGTTGAGTGCCACCTGCCGGCGCGGGCGCTCCCGGAAACGGATCCCTCTCAACGGCCTTCCTCCGGGCGGGCGTCGCGATGGAGCCGGGCCACCAGCCGGCTGGCGTGGGCCTCGATGCGGGTGATGAGGGACTCGGAGCGGGCAGTGAGGAAGTTGTAGGCGACCAGGGCCGGGATCCCGATGGCCAGCCCCACCGCGGTGGTGATCATGGCCTGGCTGATCCCCTCGGAGAGGGCCAGGGGATCGCCGAGGCCCGAGGTGGAGATGGCGATGAAGGCCTTGATCATCCCCAGTACCGTGCCCAGGAGACCCAGGAGCGGCGCCACCTGGGCCACGGTCTGGAGCCAGACCAGGTGCCGCTCCAGCACCGTGGTCTCCTGCCGGCCTACGTCGGCCACCGCGTCCCGCATGACCTCCCAGGGGCGGTCCGCCTGCTCCAGCCCGGCCAGCATGATGTCCGAGAGCACCCCGGGGTTCCGGCGGCAGACCTCCATGGCCACGCTCAGGTCCCGGCCCGGGCGGGCCGCTTCCACCACCTCCACGATCTCCCGGGGCAGCACGCGGCGGGAACTCAGCGCGTAGAGCCGTTCCAGGGTCACGGTGAGGGCCACCAGGCTGCACAGCCCCAGCGGATAGATGAGCGGACCTGCGTTATGCAGGAGATGCAGCATGAACCGTGCCTCCATGCCGGACGGCGCCGGCGGCGTGGGCGGTCAACGGCGGTGGACTTCCGGGTACACCAGCTTGACCGTGAGAACCAGATGCGCTTCGGGAAAGTCGGAGGGGAGGGGCTGATAGGGAGCCAGGGCGCGGAACGCCCCCTCGCTCGACTGCACCAGGGATGGATGGCCCTCGCTGTCCAGGACCTCCAGCTTCTGCAGGCGGCCGTCCTTGCCGATTTCCACCCGGATCACGTTCCAGCCCTGGATCAGACCCAGGTAGTAGGCGGGGGGGGCGTACCAGTTCTGCACGAATTCCCGGCGGAAGCGCTGGAGCCAGGGCGCGTAGTCCCAGGCGGTGGTGTTGAGGGTGATCTCGCCGTCCAGGGAGGTGTTGCCGGTCACGTTGGCCATGGCTTCCTGGCGGATGTCCGAGGTGCCGGGGTGGAGGATGACCTTGGAGGCGGTCTCCGGAGCATCCGCCCCGGGAGCGGCGTCGGGGGCGGCCCGGAGGCCCTGGGCCGCGTCCACCGGCGGTTCCGGCTCGGCCGGCGGCTGCGGCCGGGCGGCCTCGGTGCCGGGGGCCGGCGCCGCGTACGGCTTCCCGGAAACCAGGGCGACCTCGGGCGCGTCGGAGTTGCCGATGAGCCGGGGAAGCGCCCCGGCCTCACCGCCGGGAACCCGGTCCCGGGCGCGGCTGTCCACGTTGCTCAGGGCGTCGGGGTGCTCCGGCGCCCGGTCCGCCCGGTCCGGCGGCAGCTCGGTGAAGAACCGGGGCGGCTCCGCCGGGGTGTCCTCCTTGGCGAAAACGAGCTGGATGGGCGGGGGTTCGGCCCGGACCGGGGCGGGGCTGAAGAGCCGGGTCCCCTGGAGTCCGGCCAGGGTCGCGGCATGGATCAGGAGCGCCAGCACCCCGGCCGCGATCCACACGCCCCGTCTCGTCCCGTGTTCCTGCATCGTCTCAGTCTACTCCGCTTTCGCCGGGGGGATTCCGGAAGCTCCCGGAGGCCCGCCGGATCAGCGCTGGGGGCGGATGATCACCTTCATGGAAGCTCCGGCCTCCGCCACCAGGCGGAACCCGTCGCCGATCTCGGCCAGGCTCATCCGGTGGGTGATCATGGAGGCCACGTCCACCCGCCCGGCCTCGATGCACTCCAGCGCCGCCTGCATGTCGGCGGGAGGCCCCGAGTACGAGGTCACCAGGGTCACCTCGTCCCGCCACACGTTCCAGAGCGGCAGGGGGATCGTCGCCTCCGGCGGGGTGGGGGCGAAGAAGAGGATGGTCCCCCCCCGGTCGGCCGAACGGAACGCCTGCTCCAGGGCGGCCGGGGCGGCCGCGGTCACCAGCACCCGGTCCGCGCCCCGTCCCGCGTTGTGTTCCCGGACCGCGGCCGGAACGTCCCCGCGGGCGTCCACCGCGGCCGTGGCCCCGAGCTTCCGGGCCAGGTCCAGGCGGAAGGGGTGGAGGTCGGTGACCAGGACCGGGTCCGCCCCCGCCGCCCGCGCCGCCTGCAGGTGGAGGAGCCCGGAGAGCCCGCCGCCCAGGACCAGCACCGCGTCCCCGGCCCGAACGCCGGCCTTGCGCTGGCCGCGGAGCACGCAGGCCAGGGGCTCCACGAACGAGGCCTCCTCGAAGCTCACCCCGTCGGGCAGGCGGAAGGTGCCGCGCTCCACGTTGACCGCGGGCAGCCGCACGAACTCGGCGAACCCTCCCGGGTCGAAGGTGGTGGTGCGCAGGCTGTCGCAGACGCTGTGGTGGTCGGCCCGGCAGTAGCGGCAGGTCCCGCAGGGGACGTGATGGGTGGTGACCACGCGGTCCCCGGGCCGGAAGGCGGTCACCCCTTCCCCGGCCTCCTCCACCACTCCCGCCACCTCGTGACCCAGCACCAGGGGCGCCTTGGGGCGCCGGTACCACTCCATCAGGTCCGAGCCGCAGATGCCGCTGGCCTCGATCCGGACCAGGAGTTCCCCGGGGCCGGGCGCCGGACGCGGGCGCTCCTCAAGCCGCAGGTCGTGGTTGTTATAGTAGACTGCGGCTCGCACCTCGCTCCTTCTCCTCCCCGTAGACGCCGAAGGCCGCGCCCACCGTCGCCCCGTCGTGCACCACCGCCCGCACGGCCCGGATCATGCCCACCGGGCAGTCCGACTGGAAAATGTTCCGGCCCATGTCCACCCCCCGGGCCCCGGCGGCGATCGCGTTGTGGGCAAGCTGGATCGCCTCCCGTTCCGGCAGCTTCTTGCCGCCGGCGATGACCAGGGGGACCGGGGTGCTCTGCACCACCTTCTCGAAGTCGTCGCAGTAGTAGGTCTTCACGAAACGCGCGCCCAGCTCGGCGGCGATCCGGCAGGCCAGCCCCAGGTAGCGGGCGTCGCGCACCATGTCCCGGCCCACCGCGGTGACGGCAAGGACGGGAATCCCGTATTTCTCCCCCGCGTCCACCAGCTTGGACAGGTTGAGCAGGCTCTCCCGCTCCCCGGGGGCCCCCACGAAGACGGAGAGGGTGATGGCCGAGGCGTTGAGCCGCACCGCATCCTCCATCGCCACCGTCAACCCCTCGTGGGACAGCTCGCTGAGGACGCTGGTCCCCCCGGAGACCCGGAGCACGATGGGGAGCCCGGTCCCCGCCGGCACGCAACTCCGGAGCACGCCCCGGGTGAGCATGAGGGAGTCCGCGTGGGGGAGGAGCGGGGCCACCACCTCACCCGGCTTCTCGAGGCCGGTGGTGGGACCCTGGAAGTAGCCGTGATCGACGGCCAGCATGACGGTCTTGGGCTTCAGGATGCGCTGTAGTCGGTCGGACATTCCCCAGTCCATGATCACTCCTTGCTGTCGTGGGAAGGGCGGAGACCGGCGCGCCGGCCGGGCGACGATTCTAGCGCACTCCCCCGGGGGGCGGCTTCCCTCGATTCCCGAAGTCCGCCCCCGCTCAGGGCTTCCGGTACTCGTACAGGGAGCGCACCTTCTGCATGCGGTAGACCACCAGGTTCTCCGGGGTGGTGGCCTCCCAGACCACCTGCCCGGCCGGATCCACCTCGACCACGGTGGCCGGTCCGGTGGCCCGGGTGAAGTCGAACTGGCCGGTGAAGCCGACCAGGGTGTTGCCGTTCTCCAGGCGCTGGGCGCTGCCCACAATGGGAGCGTAGAGGGGCGGCACGTGGCGGAACTCCCAAACCAGGGTGGCGGTCCCGGCCTCCGGGTCCAGGGCGTACTCCGCGGCCCGGCTCTCCGGCGGATCCCGCCCCTGGCCGTTGTCGAACAGCAGGAGGTGCCCGTTCTCCAGGGTGCGGACGTAGTGCTGGAAGCGGAACCCGCTCCAGGGGTCGTTCACGAAGGTGAAGTCGCTGTGGGCCCCGCCCAGACGCCAGAGGATCTCCCCGGTCCGGTAGTCGATCTTGGTGACCTCGCTGAGAACGGCCCAGGAGACGAGATAGTTCCCGTCGGTGTCGATCCACAGGGCGTTGGGATGGTCGAAGTCGCAGAGATCGCAGCCGGTGTACAGGTTCGGGCGGATGGCCAGCGCCTCGTCCAGGTCGAAGTGGTCCCAGGCGTTCCAGAAGAAGTCGACCCGGCCGTTCACCAGGCGGAGGATCTGGTGCCCCACGATGCGGGCGTCCGCGGACCCCCCGGCGGCGCTGAAGTCCAGGGTCCGCATGGTGTAGGAGAAGAAGTGGGCGGCCCGGCTCCCTGTCCCGTCCACGGTGAGCAGGAGTTCGTGGCCGTCGGTATAGAGCGGGACCGGAGCCTGGAAGCGGTCCAGGATCCGGCCGCCCGGGGTCAGTTCCAGGAACTGCCCGTAGTCCAAGGCGGTCCCGTTGCCGCGGCCCAGGAACATGGCCCAGTTCCCGTTCTGCTTCAACCCGCCGTCGGCCGCCCGGTAGGCGTCCGAGGCCACGTACCAACGCACCCGGCCCCGCTCGTCGTAGGCCACCAGGTAGCCGTCCAGGGTGGCGGAGAGGTAGCCCGGGGAGGGGGTGCCGGTGGTCCGGAGTGCCATGGCCTCGAGCGGCGCCGGCAGGTCCCCGGTCCGGATGATCACCGGCGGGGTGGTCAGGCTCGGCTCGCCTCCCCCGCCCCGGGCCTCCACCTGGTGCCAGACGTCGGTGTCGGGCTCCAAGCCGAGGGTGACCAGGGTGTTGACGCCGTCGTGCACGGGCCGGAACGGGGTGGCCCGGGGGGGCTCGGTCCCGGTCCAGGTGAGGACCCGCGCCTCGTCCATCCCCCGGGACACGAAGGTCACGATCCCCGAGAGGTTGTTGTTCGGGTTGACCCCGGTCCCGGTCAGGAAGACCCCGGGTTCGGAGGGAAGTCCGGCGTCGTCCCCGCAGCCGCCGGCCAGAAAGGACGCGGCCGCGAGGCAGGCGATCAGGGTGCAGGTGGTCGATCGTCCCGGGTTCAAGGGGTCCCTCCGCCGTCCTCCGGGGCGTCGCGGGCCGTCTCCGGAGGGCGGCGTGGATCTTAACACGCGATCCACTATCATGTTACAGGGATATTTCCCCCTCGGGACGGGATTTCGTCGCCGGGACGCCCCCCCGGCGGCCATCCGGCTGAATCCGCTGGCTCCGGGTGCCGATACCTGATAGGGTTCGCCTCAAGGTGCGCTAGGCACGCAAGGTGATATTCCTCTCGAAGCGACGCGGATTCCCTTCCAGATTGCCTCCCGAGTAATCCCTCTCGTTCCCGGTGTTCCCGTTCCCAGGGACCTATGAGGTCCGTCCTCCCCCGGCCGATCCGGTGGAGGATCAGGCGCTAAACAGGGCGGTGCCACGTGACGTGGCTCCGCCGCATGAGGAAAGCATGTCCAAGAAGATCTACGTGGGCAATCTGCCCTTCAGCTCGACCGAAGACGACATCCGTTCGTTGTTCGCCCAGTATGGCACCGTATCCTCCGTCAGTCTCATCACCGACCGTGACACGGGCGCCCCCCGTGGCTTCGGATTCGTCGAGATGGATGAGGGCGGCGACGAAGCGATCAAGGCCCTGAACAACTACGAGCTGGACGGGCGCAGCCTGCGCGTGAACGAGGCGAAGCCCCGGGAAGACCGCCGGCCCAGCCGCTCGCGCTGGTAGTCCCAGAATCGCTCGATTCACAGTACGAGGGGGGTCCGGACATGCGCCGGGCCCCTTTTCTTTTCCCCGGCCCCAGGAAAGACCCAATGCCGTTGCCTTCCCCCAATTCGGATAGCTCCTGGAGAGAGATCGTCTCCCGCTACCACCGCTCGGATGCCGCCCGCGCCCTGTGGCAGGTGGTCAACACCCTGGTCCCCTACGTGGTGCTGTGGTTCCTCATGGTCTGGAGCCTGGGCGTCTCCTACTGGCTCACCCTGGGACTCGCGCTGGTGGCGGCCGGGTTCCTGCTCCGGGTGTTCATCATCCTCCACGATTGCGGCCACGGCAGTTTTCTCGCCTCCCGGAAGGCCAACGACGCCATCGGGTTCGTGGCCGGGGTCCTGACTTTCACCCCCTACGCCTACTGGACCCACCGCCACGCCATCCACCACGCCACCTCCGGCAACCTGGACCGCCGGGGCACCGGGGACATCTGGACCATGACCGTACGCGAGTACCAGGAGGCCTCCCGCTGGGGCCGGCTCCGGTTCCGCTTCTACCGGAACCCGCTGGTGCTGTTCGTGCTGGGCCCGGCGTATATGTTCCTGATTCACCACCGGTTCGCCTCGCCCAAGGACGGCCGGCGCTGGCACGTGAGCGTCCTGTGGACGAACCTGGCCCTGCTGGGAACCGCGCTGGCCCTGAGTTCGGTCATCGGGTTCAAAGCCTATCTCCAGATCCAGCTGCCGGTGATGCTCCTGGCCGGGACCCTGGGCGTCTGGCTCTTCTACGTACAGCACCAGTTCGAGGGCGTGTACTGGGAACGCCAGAAGGAATGGAGCTACGTGGACTCGGCGCTCCGGGGAAGCTCCTTCTACCAGCTTCCGCGGGTGCTCCAGTGGTTCAGCGGCAGCATCGGGTTCCATCACATCCACCACCTGAGCCCCAGGATCCCCAACTACTTCCTGGAGAAGTGCCACCGCGAGAACCCGCTCTTCCAGCGGGTGAAGGCCCTGCGCCTCCGCGAGAGCTTCAAGACCATGCGCTTCCGGGTCTGGGACGAGGAGCACCGGGCCCTGGTGGGGCTCGGGGTGTTCTACTTGTAGTCCGGAGGCGGGTCCGTCCGGGAACCGCACCCGCCATCGCTTCTTGAACCTCGACCGGGCCTCGCGGTCGCCGTCTTCCCCGGGGCACCTCCCGGGTCTCGTCCTTTCGCCCTTGACCGGGTTCCGCTTCCATTTCTATAATTCGCCATTGGGAGAATTGACGAACTATGCAGACCTTCGTGGACGTGGCCAAGGCGGTGGCGGACGAGAGCCGGGTGCGGATCCTGGTGGCGCTCCGGGGCCGGGAACTCTGCGTGTGCCAAATCGTGGAACTCCTGGGCCTCGCCCCCTCCACCGTCTCCAAGCACGTATCCATCCTCCGCCAGGCCGACCTGGTCCAGAGCCGCAAGGACGGCCGCTGGGTCTACTACCGGCGGCCCGCGGGGCGTAG
>Ga0307424_1000102_pt1 | contig 38187 bp, 35 predicted proteins | sample SalMarWE160320MG_FD_202157 | JGI IMG/M metagenome (GOLD analysis project Ga0307424, IMG submission 202157) | Salt marsh sediment microbial communities from the Plum Island Ecosystem LTER, Massachusetts, United States - WE1603-20 | ecosystem: Environmental > Aquatic > Marine > Intertidal zone >... | reverse complement strand
ATGTCGACCGGATCCTCGGTGAGGATGGTCATGTCGTCGGCGTGGAAGCGGCCGGACAAACCTACCCGGCGGACATCGTCGTGTTGGGGCTCGGGTCGGCCCCGAACGCAGCCCTGGCGGACGCCGCGGGGCTCGCCCTCGGCCCCACCGGGGCGGTCGCCGTCGACGATCATCAACGGACGAGCGCCGACGGTGTGTATGCAGCAGGTGATTGCGCGGAGGCACTCCATCGCATCAGCGGAACCGCGGTCAACTTCCACCTCGGCACCGTTGCCAACAAACAGGGGCGGGTTGCCGGCACCAACCTGGGCGGTGGTGATGCATCGTTTCCCGGGGTGCTCGGCACTGCGATCACCAAGGTCGACGACATCGAGATCTCCCGCACCGGCCTGAGCCTTGCTGAGGCGACGGCGGCCGGGTTCGACGCCGTGGCCACGGGTTTGCGCAGCTCGACTGGTTCGCACTACTGGCCGAAATCGACCCAGATGCGAATCCGCACGATCGTCGACCGAGCAACCGGCAAGCTGCTCGGCGCCCAAATCGTCGGTGGTCCCGGATCGGGGAAGCGCATCGACACCTTCGCCATGGCCTTGTGGTCGGGTATGACGGGCGCAGACCTGGAATACGTCGACCTGTCCTACGCGCCGCCGTTCTCGGGCGTTTGGGAACCGGTGAACATCGCTGGACGCAAGGCGGCCTCAGCCCTCCGTTAGGTCCCGCCGCTGGACAGGACACCGACGAGTCGTCCGTCACGGTCGACGACCGGAATCGGCGCCCCGTCGAAGAACGTCTGGAGGTCGGCCGAAGCCTCAATCGGGTCATCCGCCTCGAGGAATAGCGGATCTTCCATGACGTCCTGTACGGTCATGCCGGCCGACGCTTCCACACCGCTTCGAAACAGCCCGACGAGCTTCCCATCCGCGGCAACAGGTATGACCGGAGCACCGCTCAGCGACGCCACCTCGGCAACCGAAAGGAGCGGTCCGATCACGGTTGCATCTTCAGCCACCTGAAAACACCGTCTCGGTGAGCTGCGAACGACGACGATCCCGCCCGGCGCGGCCTGGATGAGACGCCGTCCTGGCCCGAAGAACTGCCGCTGGAACCATGAACCACCGGGTGCACCGAGAACGAGCAGCGTCGCGTCAGGGAGCTTCGAGACGAGTTCGCCGGCGCTCGACACGCGCTCCAGGCGACGATCCATCTTCTCAACATGCGCCCCCACGTCATAGAGATGTCTGCGACCCGCCTCATCCTCGGCGGAACTCCTCGATGCCGATACGATCGTGCCCGGAATACCCGCAGCGATCGCGATGCGCTGAGCGACCTGCCCGGCGAACAGCGAGTGTGGGCCCCCTCCGATGGCGGCGACCACCGAGGACACCCCGTCGGGATCAAACCGGTTCGACGCGACGACGTTCACGAGATCGAAGGATGTGAGCTTCCGCTGGACGATCACGTCGGCACGAGCAGCGATACACGCCCCTCGAGGATCACCCTCGGCGAACGTGGCCTCGCCATCCGAGAGCATGCGTGCGAGAGCTTCGCAGCCTTCACCCCGGGTCCACACCACCGACCAGGACGGCGCACTCCCGTCCAGTGGTGACATCAGCGAGCGAAAAAGTGCCGAAGGAGGGCACTCACGTCATCGGGTGCCTCGATCGGCGTGAGATGACCCGCCCCTGGTATGACGCTGACCGTCGCGTTGGGAATGCGCGTGGCCATTTCGACGGCAACGGTCGGCGGGGTGAGCGTATCGAGTGCCCCGACGAGCACCGCGGCCGGCACGTCGATCGTCGACAGGACTTCGGTACGGTCGCGACGGCCCGCCATCGCTTGGAGCGCGGCGATGACGGCTTGCGGCGTCGTTGCCTCGATCATCTCGGCCAAGCGCCTCTTCGCATCCCCGCCGGCCTGTGGTGCGAGAAGCGCACGTGTCATCCCCTCGACGAGCGAGCCGGTGCCTTGCTCTGCGACTTGCGCTGCCTGGGCGCTCCTGCCCTCTCGAGCCTCCGGCGTGTCCGCACCCGCCTTCGTGTCCAGCAACGCGAGCGATCGAACGACCTCGGGGTGCCGTTCCCAGAGGGCCAGCGCGACATAGCCGCCCATCGAGAGTGCAACGACATCGGCCTGCTCGTTGCCGACGAAGGCCGCGATCGAGTCTGCAACGGTCTCCATGGTGAACATTCCGAGAGGTTGAGACGAGCCGAACCCTGGAAGGTCCGGAGCGACGCAGTGCCGGATGTCCGAGAGGGCCTCGAGCTGGTCGAGCCACAACCGATGGTCCAGGGGATAGCCGTGGACGAACACCGCGAGTGGCCCGGAGCCGGACTCCTCGAAGGAAATCGATCCACGAATCTGCATAACTACACGATACTGTCCCTCCGACACCATATGGTCCCAGTCATGAGATTGCTCGCGCTGCTCCTACTCGTCGTCACATCCTCTGCCTGCACCTCCACCCCGATGGCGCCCCTCTCGGAAGCGAGAGTCACCCGTGTCATCGACGGCGACACGTTCGACGCGGGAGGGTCGCGCGTCCGGCTGATCGGTGTGAACGCTCCGGAACACGACGAGTGCTTCGGCGCCCAGGCAACCAACGAACTCGCCCGCCTCATTCAGGGAGTGACCGTGTCGCTCGAAACCGACGCACAGGTCGTTGACGGCTACGGCAGAACTCTCGCCTACGTGTATCTCGACGGACGTTCCGTGAACCTGGACCTCGTCGCCGGCGGGTTCGCCCTCGCTCAGGCATACCCTCCGAACACCCGTCACCAAGATGAGCTGAACGCGGCGATGACCACGGCGCAGGACCACCGGATCGGTATGTGGGCGGAGGATGCGTGCGGTCGCGCGACAGGCGATGTGTCCATCGGTTCGATCACCGCAAACCCGTCCGGCCCCGATGAGAACGTTCTCAACGCAGAAACGGTCACCATCGTCGCAACCACCAGCACAGATCTCACCGGATGGGTACTCCGAGACGGTTCCAGCAGCCACCGGTTTCACTTCCCTAGCGGCTTCGTTCTCGATGGCCGGGTGACGATCCACTCCGGGTGTGGAACGGATACGTCGACAGACCTCTTCTGGTGCGAGAACGGCCCAATCTGGGACAACGACGGGGATACCGCTCTGATCTACGATGAATCGGGTGCACTCGTCGATACCGTCACGTATCCTCCGGGTAAGTAAAGGAGAGGTACCCGTGGGATTCATGGATTCGCTCAAGAAGTTATTCGGCTCGGCCAAGGAGATGGCCGACGATCTCGGCGAGAAGGCCGCACCGATGGTGGGCAAGGCCAAGGAGATGGCCGACGATCTCGGCGAGAAGGCCGCACCGATGGTGGGCAAGGCCAAGGAGATGGCAGGCGATCTCGGCGAGAAGGCCGCACCGATGATGGGCAAGGCCAAGGAAGCAGCCTCAGAGGCGTTCGAGAAGGCCAAGGACGTCGCGGAGGACTTCCGCAACAGGGGCGTAGCCGAAGACGCGCCTGAGGCCGTCGAGAAGGTGACCGAAGAGCCGACCGAGGGCTAGAACCGACCCGAGAGTCTTGTGGGCGCGTCGGTGACGCGCCCACAGCCATAGTCAAACCCAGCGTTCGGCGACGGTCTTCATCTCCATGAACAGGCGCAGATAGTCGGGCCCCCCCGCTTTCGCGTTCGACCCTGACATGTTGAATCCACCGAAAGGCTGGACTCCGACCAACGCTCCGGTGATCTTCCTGTTGATGTAGAGGTTGCCGACATGGAACTCCACCCTGGCTCGTTCAATCCGATCCCGGCGCGCCGAGAACAAGCCGCCGGTCAGTCCGTAGAGGGTGCCGTTGAAGATCTCGACTGCGTGATCGAAGTCGCGGGCGCGCAGCACCGAAAGAACGGGGCCGAAGATCTCGTGCTGGGCGATGTAGTCGCTCGGTCCGACGTCGCCAAACACGGTCGGCTCGAGGTAGTAGCCGCCGTCCATGTCGATTCGATCCCCCCCAACGAGCAGCTTGGCCTCCCCTCTGCCGCGCTCGATGTCTGCCATGATCGTCGTCTGCTGTGAGTCGCTGATCACAGCGTTGACACGTGCATTGGTCTCGGCAGGGCCGACCTGCAGGGCACCGGTCCCCGCCACGACGCGTTCCAGCACCTCGTCGTACACGTCATCGACGAGGATCAACCGCGACAGCGCCGAGCACTTCTGTCCCTGAAACCCGTAGGCACTCGCCACCGCTGCGGCCGCAGCCGCGTCCACATCGGCGGTCTCGTCCACGACCATCGCATCCTTGCCGCCCATCTCCATGTACGCCCGCTTCAACCACAGCTGACCGTCGCTCACGACAGCCGCTCGCTGACCGATCCGAAGCCCCACCTCCATCGATCCGGTGAAGTTCACGAACCGAGTTCTCGGGTGATCGACGAGGAAGTCACCGATCTCAGACCCCGCACCCGGGAGGTAGTTGATGACTCCCGGTGGAAATCCCGCCTCCTCGACGGCCTCCATGAACTTGGCGGCGATCACCGGTGTTGCCGAGGCAGGCTTCACGACCACCGTGTTGCCTGCAGCGACGGGGCCTGCCGTCATTCCGGCAAGGATCGCGAGGGGGAAGTTCCACGGCGGGATCACGACGCCGGCGCCGATCGGGATGAGATGCGACTCGTTGTCCTCCCCTGGGTACGAGTACACGGGGAGTGGTTTCGACATCTCGACCGCCTGGCGCGCGTAGTACTCGCAGAAGTCGATCGCCTCGGCTACGTCGGCTTCGGCCTCGAGCCAGTTCTTCGACGCTTCGAGTGTCTCCCAGGCAGACAGTTCGTACTTGCGCGACCGCAAGATCGCTGCGAGCTTGATGAGGTGTCTGGCCCGTGCCGCTCCGTCCAGGCGCGACCACGAAGCGAACGCGGCCCACGCGGCGTCCAGCGCTCGCCCGGCGGCGTCCTGATCGGCCAGCGAGACAGTCCCGACGATCTCGGCGGGTTTCGCAGGGTTCAGGCTCTCGAGATCTCGGCTCGTCGTCACCTCCTCGCCGCCGATGACCAGAGGATGGTGAGTGAATCTCTCCCTGACCGTCGACAGTGCGGCGCGATAGGCGTCGGCATTTACCGGGTCGGAGAAGTCGGAGTACGGTTCGTTCACGTACGGCTCGAACAATGTTCCTCCTTGTGCGCATACCCAGACTAGAAGAGGCGGGCGCTGCCCGGTTCGCTTCGCTCGCAGTCATCAGTCATCAGTCATCAGTAAGAACGCTGCCCCAGACAACCCGTAGGGCGACCCTCCCACCGAGAACCGAAAACCCATAACCGACAACCACGGCGAGCGAAGCTCGCCTGTTGTAGGTTGTCGACGATGCAGGATCCGATGGATGTTTTGGCGGACGCCTTCCGCAGGGAGTGGGCCGACCCCCTCGCCTCGGCTGTCGCCGTTGTGTCGGCGCTTCGATCGCTCGCCGACTCGGACTGGTCGAACGCGCTCCCCCGGATTCAACGCTTCCGCAAGGAGCGTGCCGATAGCGCCCTCCTCCTCGCCGTGACAGATCCCGCCGTTGACCCGGACATCGGTCGGGTCCTGTCCGGTCTCGAAGCCGTCGACCGTGCTCTCCACGATACGAGGTGGATCCGGGTCCTCGCCTCACGGTTGGCGGAACGGCAGTCGATCGGGGTACCGTCGCTCGGAGACTCGACGCTTGCGGTTCTGGAACTCGTCGTGACCGAACGAGAGCACGATCTCGTGACCGACATGGTCGCTGTAGCGAGAGGGTTGGGCTATCTCGATTCGAACGTCCTTCTCGGCCCACCAGAGGCGTCAGACGTGGTCTTGGTTCCCGCCGCTGCGAGATTCGGCGACAGGGTCTGGACCACGGCGCGCATCGCCGGCATCGCCGAGCGTGCGCTGGCCCGATCGACCCCGGTCCTTCCCGTCTTGCATCCCCTCAACATGCTTTCTCCGCTGGCCCGGCGTGTGTACCGCCCGGCACACACGCTCATCGACGTCGATCTAAGTCAGAGGCGTTCGACCACATAGTCGACACAGGCGATGAGTCGCTGGACGTCCTCCCGGTCGGTCGACGGCCATACACCGATTCGCAGCTGGTTCCTGCCGAGCTTCCGATACGACTCGGTATCGACGATCCCGTTCTCCCTGAGTGCAGCCGACACTTCCGCCGCGTCGACGGTCAGGTCGATGGTCACCGTGACAGGAGAGCGCATCGCAGGATTCACGACAAAAGGCGAGGCGTAGTCGCGCTGCTCGGCCCATTCGTAGAGCATCGAGGACATGCCACGACAGTGGCGCCCTGCCCACTCCATTCCACCGTTGGAGAGAATCCATTCGATTTGCCGTTCGAGGAGGAACAGGGTGACGAGCGATGGTGTGTTGAGGGTCTGATCTCGACGCGAGTTCACAACTGCATCGCTGAGGCTCAGGAACGCGGGGATGTGTCTGTCCGATGCCGCGATCTGCTCGATCCGCTCTACGGCAGCCGGCGAGAGCAACGCGACCCACAACCCCCCATCTGCACCAAACGCCTTCTGTGTTGAGAAGTAGTAGACGTCGACGGCGGCAGCATCGAAACGAAGTGCACCGGCTGCCGAGGTTCCGTCGACCACGACGATTCCGGGTGCCGGTCGGTTGAGTTCCATCGCGACTCCGGTCGACGTTTCGTTGTGCGTGAGTGCGTACGCGTCGATGTCCTCGGAGGCTCGTGGCATCGGGTGCGTTCCTGGGACCGATTCGATCACATCAGGAGCTTCGAGGTGTGGGGTCGATGCGACGACCGATGCGAACCGTGAACTGAACGCCCCGAAGGAGAGGTGCTGGCTACGTCGTTCGATCAGCCCGAACGCCGCCATGTCCCAGAATGCGGTCGCCCCACCGTTGCCCAGCGCGACTTCGTAGCCGTCTGGGGCAGTCAGCAGTTCCACGAGACCGGCTCGGATCCGGTGCACGACGTCCTTGATCGGCTGTTGACGATGCGATGTCCCGACGGCCGGCCACGACGCCAGCGCATCGAGCCACTCTGTCCGTACCTTCGTTGGCCCGGATCCGAAACGGCCGTCCTTTGGGAGAAGCCCGGCTGGGATGCTGATCTTCGATTCCACGATCACTAAGGTCTCTCGGAGTCGACCAACCTAATGGATCATGGCCAGGATCTCGCAACGAATCGCCTCGATTTCCGAGTCGCCGACGCTCGCCGTGACGGCGAAGGCGAGGGCGTTGAGAGTCGCCGGCCACGACGTGATCGGCTTTGGTGCAGGCGAGCCCGACTTCGCGACCCCTTCGTACATCGTCGCTGCGGCAGCCGAAGCATGCGCGAATCCCACCTACCACAAGTACTCGGCCGCGTCAGGGCTACCGGAGCTCAAAGAGGAGGTTGCGGCGAAGACCACCCGCGACGCCGGATTCACGGTCGGGGCCGGCCAGGTGCTGGTTACCAACGGCGGGAAACACGCAGTCTTCGCGGCGATGGCAACGCTCATCGACATCGGTGACGAAGTGCTTCTCCCCGCGCCCTACTGGGTCACCTACCCGGAGGCTATCCGATTGGCCGGCGGAGTCCCGGTCGTGGTGCAGGCCGGCGTCGAGGACGACTTCCGAGTATCTGTCGAGGCACTCGATGCGGCGTGGACGCCGCGCACCAAGCTCCTCGTGTTCGTGTCGCCGTCAAATCCGAGTGGTGCCGTCTACTCGCGAGACGAAGTGGAGGCGATCGGCCGGTGGGCCGTCGAACGCAATGTCTGGGTGCTCACCGACGACATCTACGAGTACCTCGTGTACGGCGACGCCGAGTACGTCTCGATGCCGGGGATCGTTCCCGAACTGCGGAACAGTGCGGTGATCGTCAACGGGGTCGCCAAGTCGTACGCAATGACCGGATGGAGGGTCGGCTGGATGGTAGGTCCAGCAGATGTCATCAAGGCTGCATCGAACCTCCAGTCACACTCGACTTCGAACGTCAACAACGTCGCTCAGATCGCCGCTCTCACCGCGCTGAGAGGCGGAATGGAGACGGTGGAGTCGATGAGGGCGGCGTTCGACAGACGACGACAAACCATGTACCGAATGCTCAGCGAGATCGAAGGCGTTCGAGTCTCCGAGCCACACGGGGCGTTCTATGCGTTCCCCTCGCTGGAGGCTTTCCTGAACAAACCCCTTCGAGGATCGGTCGCGACGTCCACATCCGAACTCGCCGAACTCATCCTCGAGAAGGCCTTGGTGGCATTCGTTCCAGGCGAAGCATTCGGCGCACCTGGATACGCGAGGTTTTCGTATGCCTTGGCCGACGACCAGCTCGAGGAGGGCATGCGCCGACTGGCGGCGTTCCTCAACGGCTGAAGCCCGTACCGACGGGTATACACTCGCCGCGGAGGAGTGTGGTGTGTCAACGGCCAAAGCCATGCTGTTGGTTGAGCCGCAGCGTTTCACGGCAACGACATTCGCGTTGCAGCCCGTCGAAACCGGCGGCTGGCTCGCGATCGAAGCGACCGGTGTCACCGGCTCGGATGTCCAGGTGTGGCAGGGAACGAACCGATACATCCGATACCCACTGATCCCCGGCCACGAAGTGGTTGGACGGGTTGCATCCCTGGTGGACGACTCGTTCGACATCCCGATCGGCACACGCGTGATTGTCGAGTCCTCCATCCGCTGTGGCGCATGCCGCCGATGCCTCGGACACCTTCACTCGTGCTCGTTCCGCAGACCGATCAACGCATATGGCCGCCTGCCATCGACGGAACCCCCCGGCCTCTGGGGAGGCTTCGCCGAGTACCTCTACCTGGATCCCGGGGCGCGACTTCATCCGATCAGCGACGATATCGAGGCGCCAGTGGCCACGTTCGGCCACGCGCTGGCCGACGCGTTCACGTGGACGGTCGAGATCTCGGCTCTTCGCACCGGGGACTCGGTTCTGATCCTCGGACCGGGACCGCGAGGTCTGGCGGCGGTCATCGCCGCCAAGGAGGCGGGAGCAGGCTGGATCGGGGTGAGCGGTCTCACGGAGAATCGAGACCGGCTCGAACTCGCCAGACGACTCGGTGCCGACATGGTCGTTGACGCCCGCAAGGACGATGTCGCCGGCGCCGTCGCCGACAGCCTCGGCGCCCGGCCGGAGGTCGTGCTGGACGTGACCAAGGACGACCCCGAGGCCATACACACGGCGCTGGATCTCGTACGGGCAGGGGGAACCGTCGTCGTCGCGTCCCTGAAGGGAGTACGGGCTGTCAACCAGCTGTTCTCCGACCTGATCGTCTTGAAAGAGATCACGATTCGTGGAGGGTTCGGGGCGAGTAGCGCCGGGTACCACTGGGCGGCCCGCCATTTGGAGACCGATCCGAGACTCGACGACCTGGTGAGTCACGAGTTTCCGCTGGATGAAGCCGAACGAGCTGTGGAGGCAGCGGCTGGACTCCTCGGACACGAGGAACTGATTTCCGTCGCGGTGACCTTCTGAGCCAACTGCCTCCGGCTACAGTCGCCCTTCATGGACCCTTGGATCCCGTCACGACGAAGTACCGGCTCATGGGTCCTGTATGACCTGGCGAACACGGTGTTCGCGCTGGCGGTCGGCGGCCGCTATTTCTCCGTGTGGGTGGTGCAGGAGCAAGGGGGCACCGATGCCCTCTTCGGATATGCGACGGCGCTCGCAATGGCGATCGTGATCGTGCTGGCACCGTGGGTCGGCACCCGCTCCGACCGGGCTGGAACACGGCGCCCGGCGCTCATCGTGACGACGCTGGCGACGGTCGCAGCGACGGCGCTCCTCACCATATGGGGCTTGTACCCATCACTCGCGCTCTACATCGTGGGTCAAATCGGGTTCACGCTGGGCAGCGTCGTCTACGACGCGATGCTCCCCGATGTCAGTACCGAGATGAACCGAGGCTTCGTGTCCGGGCTCGGCGTGGGTGTTGGCTATCTCGGGTCGTTTCTCGCGATCGGGACCGGCCTCATCATGTTGGATCGCTACGGGTACGGGCCGCTGTTTCGGGTACTCGCTCTCATGTTTCTCGTCTTCGCATTGCCGGCGTTCGTCTTCGTCGAGGAGCGCCCACGACCCCGACGGCCGGGGCGACCGCCACGCCTCATCGAAGCGCTCGCGCACCTTGCAAGCTCGTGGCGTCGAGCTCGACGTTATCCGGGCGTGGCGCGGTTTCTCATCGGGCGGTTCCTGTACGCGGATGGTGCGAACACGGCGTTTCTGTTCGTGGCGATCTTCGCCGTCACCGAGATGGGATTCAGCGACCGTCAGACCGACGTGCTCGCGCTCTCGGCGATTGTGTCGGCAGTCATCGCCTCGTTCATCGTCGGGAAGGTTGTCGATCGGGTCGGGCCACGCAAGGCGCTTCACTCTGCGCTGTACCTGTGGAGCGCCGCAGTGGTGGTCGCAGTTGTCGCCGCCTTGTCCGATCGCGGAGGTCTCGGATGGTTCGTCGGAGTCCTCGGCGGGGCGGCCGCGGGAGCCACCTGGACGTCGGACCGCGTGTACATGGCGAGGATCTCACCTTCCGAGCACTACGGCGAGTTCTATGGCCTCTACGCGACCGTCGGTAGGTTCGCCACGCTTCTCGGACCGCTCGTCTGGGCTCTCATCACCGACGTACTCAAGTGGGGACGCGTCGCTGCGATTGCGTCGTTGCTGTTGTTCTTCGGCGCGGCACGCATCGTTCTCGCGGGAGTGACGGACGCTCCGATTCCTTTGGAGTCGGAGTGAGTCGTCAGTCTTCAGTCGCCAGCTGTGAGCTGTGAGGCAGCGATCTTCGATCGCTACCTCTCTACGAGAGTGTCCGTGGCGAGCTCGTAGTTGAGCACCTCCTCGACCGCGTACGGATCGGGAAGATCCTCGACCACGGCATTCTGCCGGGCGAGGCGTCTACCCAGCTCGGCGAACCAGAGATCGTTCGGAAGCGGCCACGGCCACTTGTGGAGTCCACTCCGGGCACCAACCACGGCTCCCACGAGTGGAGCGACCCATTCCGCATGCGAGACGACGCCTGCCGCGTTTCGCACCACGACCGACGCTTCTTCGAACGCCCGCGATGCGAGCGCTACGACCATCGCTACGACTTCGACTTCGGTGTCGTTCGCCCCCCACGACAGCACCTCGACGGACACGTCCTTGGCGCTGCCCACAATGAGCTCGGTAGTGCGATCGAGCATCGCTGGGATGGGCGTTGACACATCGAGCGTCCTCTCGGCTCGTTGAGCGACCTCGATGGCGCCGTTCACCAGGTCTCGGCCCGACTGGCCATAGCCTGCCGCTGCGACCATTCCCGCGACGACGCTTCCGACAATCGACGACTCGGGCCGGGTGTGCGTTGCGCGGACCGCCTCGATAGCACCTTCGATCAATGCCTGAGGTTCCTTTCTGAACCAGACGCCTATCGGCACGGCCCTGATCGCCGCACCGGGGTTCAAGAACGGCATCGGTGTAGGCGGCGACAGCTTCGCTTCGTCGATGTACGCCGCGAGCCACGGCGACGGCGATCGATAGACACTCGCACGCCCGTCTGACGGGTACGCGAATTCGAGCAGATGCGTTGCGATGGCCTCCCCTTGGATAGGTTGAGATCGGAGGAGGTGGTAGGCGGTGAACACCATCTGTTGCACCGTGGCCCCGTACGCCCGACGGGTGCCCGACACCAACATCTCCCCGGCTGCCGCTCCGAGCAGCGCCCCCTCGCCGCCTGCTTCATAGGTGGCGGCGTGCCGTGAACCGTTCATAGCTGGAGGTATCGGAGCGAGTGATCCGATCCTTGAGGACCAGCGGTAGCCTTGCGGGATGCGTTCGCTGCTGTTGATCGCGAATCCCGCCGCCTCTCGCTTCACCGGTGGCCTGCACCGTACGGTGGTAGCACGTCTGTCCCGCGCCTACGAGGTTGAGACGGCATGGCCGACGAGTGCAGGCGGCGTCGAGGCTCGGGCGCTGCAAGCGGCTCATGAGGGGACCAACATCGTGGTCGCAATGGGCGGCGACGGGGTCGTCCACCATGTCGTCAACGGAATCGTCGGTACGGAGACGACGCTCGGAATCATCCCGGCCGGCACGACGAACGTGCTTGCACGCATCCTGGGTATCCCGGCGAGGCCGGCGAAGGCGGCATCCTACCTGGCATCTCAACCGCCTGCCGTTCGCACGGCGCTCGCCCGGATCTCCGTCGAGACCGCGAACAGCATGACGGTTCGGTACGCCACATTCGCCACGGGTCTCGGCTTCGACGCCGAGGTCGTCCGTCTGTCCAATCTGGAACCATATCGCAAGTATCGGTTCGGCAGTGTCCACTACGCCCGGTCGGCCGCCTCGGTCGTGTTGTCACGCGACGGCAGACCAGCGCCAACGATGCGAGTCCAGGCGGGAGAGCGGTCGGCGGACGCCGCGGCGGTGTTGATTCAGATCCACGACCCCTATACGTATTTCGGACGCCTCCGTCTGAGGGTTTCGACGGCACCACACGAAGGCCTGGCCGTCCTTCTGATCGAGCGTCTCTCGTTCACGAACATGCCACGGATCCTCGCCGCGGCGGTGACAGGTCGGGATCTCTCCTCGATCGGGGGAGTAGATGTGTGGCCAGACGTCCCCGAAGTCGAAGTGTGGTCGGATCCCCCGTCACCCCTCCAGGCGGACGGCGAGTCTCTCGGTAGTCCGGGAGTGGTGCGATTCTCCGCTCTGCCACACGGATTGAGGGTGGTCGCACCGATCGGCGATTGAGTCAGGCGAGTTCCGGAGCGACGGGCTGTTCGATCGTGAGGTCCGGTATGTCGTCGATGGCCAGGATGCCGACATCCGAAACGATTGCAGTGAACTGATCCAGTTCGACGACTTCTGAGAGAGATCGGCGCCAACTCAGCTGGGATGTGAGACGGAACAGACCGACCGGGAGGATCTTGTCACGACCGGCGGTCAGGTATCGGTCGACCCCGGCGATCATCGCTGCAGAGGCGAGCCGGCGTATGCCGGCCTTCGTGACAGCTCTGTGAGGTCCAATGGCATCGGCGCCAGACAACACCAGGTCGACCCCAGGCAGGAACTCAACGGCGGAATCGTCGTCGAGCACTTCTACGTCGAAGCCGGCGATGGTGAGTTCCGCCGCCATCTCGAGGCCCTCGCCACCGGGCATCGCCTCGGTGCAACACACCTGGAACGATGTGTGCTCCTTCGCGGCGTCGAGGACCGCCCTCACCGAACGGGAGACACCGTGGACCAGAACGGTCATCCCTTCCCCGATCAGGCTCGCGCCTTCGGAACCGATCTTCGCCGTCGACGCGCTGAGCCGTTCGGCGAACTCACGTGCGACGTCGACAACACGCTCAGGGCCTTCTCCTAGTGCGAGGTAGATCTGGTTGCAGAGCGCCAGGACCGGCGCCCGGACCGCTTGGCGGTCGACGAGTAGCTCGATGGCATCCTCGATCGCCTCCGGATACGACTCCGGAGCGTACGCGGCGACGCTCGAAGCGAGCTGTTCGAGAGCGGCTGCAGCTTCTGCACCGACGGCTGCCGCGCTCGAGACGGCGTTGAGCGATACCGCTGTCACACGGCGCCATGCCTGCCACTCCCGCCATTCCGTCATGATCCCTCCGGATCCGACGAACTGTAGCGGCTATGCGGGGGGCGCAGCCATGGGAGGCGGCGGCATGTGGACGGTCACTTGCGGGAACGGAATCACGATGCCTTCGCTATCGAATCGCTTCTTGATCCGCCGCAGCGCCTCTCTTCGCATCGCCCATCGATCCTGCGGTCCGACCACCATCAGAGCCCGTAGAGAAACCGCCGAGTCACCCAGCTCCTCGACGCCCAGCATCTGAGGTGGCTCCAGGATCTCGGTCGGATGGTCTTCGGCCATTGCCGAGAGCTCGTCTCCCATCACTTGGATAGCGCGATCGACATCGCTGGAGTATGAGATGCCGACGGTGACCACGACGCGCGCAAACAGGCTCGTGTAGTTCGAGGCGACAGTGATCGTGCCGTTGGGGATGAAGTGCACGTAGCCGTCCAGATCGCGCAGAACCGTGACTCTGAGCCGCATCTCCTGAACGGAGCCGGCGACCCCCGCGATCTTCACAACGTCACCGATCGCGAACTGATTCTCGACCAAGATGAGAAACCCCGCGATGACATCCTTGACGACGCTCTGAGCGCCGAAGCCGACAGCCACGCCGACAGCCGAACCGATGGCGATGAAGGAACCGATCGGAATGTCCCAGATATTCATGACCGTCAGTACGACGACGATGCCGACGACGACCAGCATCACCCTGCGGATCCCTCCCCACAGCGTTGTGGCTCGCTGCCGTCGCTCGGTGTCCGGGATGCTGTCGCCGATCCCGATCTTCTCTACCCAATGCGCAACCGAGCGGTTCACGATCAGCCAACCTGCGACCGTTCCGAGAAGAACGATGCCGGTGACGATGAGTTGGTGGATGATTTCGGGACTCATTGTGGTCAGGCTAGACGGTGGGTACGGCCGCCTCCAGCTTGGCGGCTTCGATCGACAGCTCCGTCAACAGGCCGACGAGTTCTGCCCTGTCCCTGATCGCCGTGCGGAGTTCGACCCCGAATCGACGATCGACTTGCGAGCCGACCGACGCGACGACGGTCTCCCGGTACGCGATGGCGGATCTCCTTCCGGCCCTGGTCCCGCCGGACATGACGAGGCGAACCAACCCCGCGCCGACCAGCACTGCGGCGAGACCCACGATGATGGGCCATGGCCACGTGCCCCTCTCGAGCGTGGCGGGCCTTGCCCATGCCCACACGATCGACCCTACGACGGTTGCGACCATGAGCCACTCCGCCATCGCGGCGACCTTCCACCATGCAGAAGGGATCACGGCCGGTGGAGCCGCGAGTTTCGTACCTTCGAGCGACCTCCTCACTTGACGTGAGACGTCCGCCGGCCCGAAGATCGCGCGGAGCCGCGCCCCGAAGAAGCCCCCCGACTCGAACGCCAGGTCGGTCACGAGGGTGTCGATTTCGCCGGAGGCTGCTTGGATGGCGGCATCCTGTCGCCCGTGGGGCTCCGCTCGGTCCTGTTCCCTCGCACGAACGAACAATGCTGCGGGGCTCGACCGAACTGCGAGCCTGCGCCCCACTCGTTCGATGATGGCGATCTCAGGCGGACCGGCAACGACGTCGGCGAGCAACCCGGCCGAGGTGTCGCGGGTGAGCATCCATCGACGATCGAAGTCCAGCCCGTCGCGCACCCCGACCACTGACCCGATCCCTTCGACGGCAGTCGACAGGTCGTGTCCGAGCTTCCCAAGGACGAGCTGCTTCGCGAGGAGGCGATCATCGATGAACCGTCGGAGTCTGTCGATGCCGGCGGTGCGACCCTCGGCGGCAACCGTCGCGAATAGCTCGGCGTCAGGAATGCCGTCCTCGGCGAGGCGAGTGAGTAGATCGGCGCTCACCAGATCGAGCTCCCCAGGGCCGAACAGGTCGATCTGGTTGAGGACGAACAGAAACCGGTCGCGGTGATCCGAGAGTGGCCGCAGGTAGCCCTCGTGTACGGCTCGATCGGCGTACTTCTGCGGATCGAACACCCACACGATCGCGTCGACCAGTGGGACGAGTCGTTCGACCACTTCCCGATGTCCCAGGTCGATCGAGTCGAAATCGGGCAGGTCGATGATCGCGACGTCGATCCGTCCTGAGTGCCCAATCCGCTCGTCGATCCCGAACGAGTCGAGGAGCCGGGTCAAGCCGGGCTCCGGTGTCGCCGGCATCCACACCCTGGGACGATCGGTCGTCGGCCGGATCGTGCCGGTGGGTACGACGTGCGTGCCGGCGATCGCGTTCAGGAGGCTGGACTTGCCGACGCCGGTTCCGCCGGCCAGCGCGATAACGACCGTCTCACCGAGGAACCCCAGCCGTGACCTCGTCTGCGTGGACAGGCGCGCGTAGGTTTCGAGCCGGTCATCGCCTGTGAGGTCCCGAGCCTTGGCCACGACCATGTCGAGCGTGTCGAGTGCCTTGCCTGGATCAGGTGCCATAGAACCTCTCCGCGGCATCACGAACGGCTGTGGTGGCGGTCTCGAGTTCGACGGGTGAATCCGAGCCGAGCGTGACCACCCTCTCTGTGAATCGGCTGGACTCGTGATCGAAGACGGTCTGGAGGCGGGCGAGCAGCGCGTCGCGGGCACCCGAGACCATCGACCTGACCTCCGCCGTCCCGAACACCTGCTCGAGGAGCTTCTGCTGAAGCGCTGCCGCCCCGGCGGCGACACCCAGCTCACCGCCGGTGAGCCCACCTGTCTGTGAGAAGATCGCGACGATCGCAACGACTGCCGCCGCGTTCACCCCGAGCGAGCCTATTTGTGCCCTACGTTTTCTATCGCTGCCCTGTTCTGAGACGAGTGTCCCGACGTCGATGACCCACTCGTCCATCATCTCCTCGAGTCGGCGTTCGAGGCCGGGGGTTGAACGCCACAACCTCCCTTCCTCGAGAAGCGCCCTGCCGGCGTGATCGAGTTCCCAAGAGTCTGCGGCCCGTGCGGCTGCCGCATCGAGATGCCGTTCGACTTCCATAGCAAGCGCCCTGCGTGCATCAGGGTCCACCGGGGAGGGTCTGTCCGTGAACATCCGGCCCAGATTGCCGAGACGATCGCCGACCGCCTTGAGGAACCTGCCGGTACCGAGGAACTTCTGCCATCGTGCAGCCACCTCGGCTCTGATGAGTGTTCCGTCTTTCAACGAACGGGCGACTTCTGCGTATTGGTCTGTGTACGCATTCCTCGCGATGTCGGCCAAGGCTCGTGCCTCGCCTGCGTCGCGCCTGACTTCCTTGGCGAGCTGCTGACATCGCGTCACGGCATCGTCGATCGTTCCACGTGTCGCGTCGATCAGGACTCGGTGACGGTCGACAGGATCGGCGAGTCGCTCCAGCGCGTCCTTGATCAAGGCGACCGTAGATGCCGGCAGCCGGCCATCGATGACCTCCTGCTCTCCTATCTCGATGAGTGTCACGTCACCGCGCGAAACCCCTCGCTCGGCGAGGTGACGCTGGTAGTCGCTCACGATGCCGTCCCTGCCATCGGCCGGCAATCGGTTGATCACGAACATCGTCGGCACTCCACGCCGCGTCGCCTGTTCGAGGAACTCCCATGGAACCGCATCGGCGTACCGTTGCGCGCTGGTCACGAACACGCACAGATCGGCCACCGCCAGGAGATCCTCGGCGATCTCCCGATGCTCGGTCACGACGGAGTCGAAGTCCGGCGCGTCGACCAGGGTGACTCCGCGAAGGATGAGTTCCTCGTCTCCGACGATGGTCGGCTCGACAGCGCCGAAGAACCCGGTCCTGTAGGCGTCTGCTCGATCGACGTGGCACCACACCACCGGCGCTGTCGTCGTCGGTCGAATTGCACCCGTCGGTGTGATCTTCTTCCCTGCCAGAGTGTTTACGAGCGTCGACTTGCCGCTCCCCGTCGAGCCGACGACGACAGCAACCACATCTCCATCGAGATCACCCAGTCGGGGAATCAGATACCCGCGAATGCTTCGAGTCAGCTCGTCCCTCAGCTCCAGACGGTAGGAACGACTCTCGGACGGGAGGTCGAAGCGTAACCCCTCGACCTGCTCCGCCAGTGCGTCGAGCGACGCGCGCAGCCGTGCCACCGGTGAGATCAGGTGTTCCACTGTGGAATTGTCCCACATGAACCCGTCACGTCCGGCCGAACACGACCTCCACGAGTCCTCCCCCGTCCACGGCTCGACCGATTGTCAAGGTCCCGCCGGTGGACTCGGCCGTCCGGCGAACGATGTCGAGACCGAGACCCGTCGATCCGGTACTGGACTGACCACGACGCGGCGATCCGTCGGCGAAACCTGGACCTGAGTCATCGACCAGCAGATGTACGTTCCCATCTCTCGCGTGGATCCGCACCCGGAACCCCACTCCTTCGGGCGTGTGAGCAAGGACGTTGCCGAGCAACGCGTCGACCATCGCCGCGGCATCTTCCCGGGCTACATGAACCATGTACGGACCTCCCCGAACGTCAGCCGACCATTCCCTCCCCTGATCGTCGGCGAGTGCACCCCAGAACGAAACCCTCTCATCGACGACGGTGCCGAGATCGGTCAGCACACCAATGCCCTCTCGCACCGGCCGACGAGCCTGTCGAATCACGTAGTCGACCGTGCGTTCCAGTTCGTCGAGCGCGTCGGTGAGACGGTCCGTGCGTTCGGGCATCGACTCGATCTCCAACCTGAGCGCGGTGAGGGGCGTCCGGAGCCGGTGCGATAGATCGGCGGCGTTGCGCCGTTCCTCCTCGAGAAGGTCGCCGACCCTGCCGGCGAGCCGGTTGAACGCCTCTCCGACCTCGACGACTTCCGGCGGACCGTCAGGGCTCACTCGCACCGAGAGGTCACCCTCGCCGAGCAGGTGCGCAGCGTTCGAAAGATCCTGCACGGGGTACACGACAGAACGTGCGAGGCGGTCGGCGACAAGCGCGGAGAGGGCTACGAGGGCGATTCCCAACGACCCGAGGATCAACCACGATGACCCCACGTTGCGCGTGAGGAGGTCTTTGGCGACGAACACCCGAACGACGGCCGTCCCCAACGTCTCGTTCAGAGCTACCGGCACCCAGATCGCCTCACCACCGTCGACCGGCTGTCGGAAGGCCTCACCCTCGACCGCCCGCCGGTACCCGGCGTCAAGCGAGACAGGTGCCCCCACAACGGTTCCATCCGGAAGAATGATCGACAGGAGCCCGCCTCCCGACAGCTCGCCGGTGCCCACCACCGACGCAACGTCGTCGGAATCTCCGCCGACGATGTACGGGCTGAGGGTCTGCGCAAAGATCTGTGCGTCGCGCTCGGCAGCAACCAAGACCCGATCGCGGGCAAGGGTCTTGACCATTCCAGCGAGTGGGATGAGGAAGGCAAGCACCACCATCGCCGTGACGGCGGCGGAGACCACGGCGAGCCTTCTTCTCACGGCGCCACCAGCTTGACGCCAACTCCCCGCACCGTGTGCAGATACTTCGGCTGGGCTGCCGTTTCGCCGAGCTTCTTCCTCAACCAGGACAGGTGTACGTCGACGGTCTTGTCCGCTCCCCCGTACGGCTGACGCCACACCTCCGCAAGCAGCTCTCGCTTGCTGATCACCGTGCCGGGCCGCGTCGCGAGATAGGCGAGCAGATCGAATTCCTTCCTGCTCAACGACACCGCACTCCCCGCGAGCGACACCTCCCTCGATGTTGTGTCGATCACCAGATCGCCCACTTCGATGACCTTGTCATCGTCGCTCGTCATGCCGCGGCGGAGCACCGCACGGATTCTCGCATCGAGGTGCCGTGCCGAGAACGGCTTGACCACGTAGTCGTCGGCGCCGGTGTCGAGCAGCCGCACGATCTCATGCTCGTCGTCGCGGGCGGTCGCGACGATCACGGGTGTGGACGTCACCGCCCGAATCATCTTGAGGAGTTCGGCACCGTCGATGTCGGGCAGCCCGAGATCGAGGATCACCACGTCGCGGTTCCGCGACAACGTCGCCTCGAGACCCGCCATGCCCGCCCCAACCGATTCGACATCGTGTCCCCTGTCGGCAAGGAGCGCGGAGAGCGTCTGACGGATTCGAACATCATCCTCGATGATCAGCACGGATGCCACGAACGCAAACCCTATCTTCGATTGACCGAATGCACAGCCCGCTTAGTGCATCCTTAACCTCTCCTTACCGCCCGGATGCTCCGTACCCGACCAGACTGCCATCGTGAATACTCGACGGCTCGGCTTGTTCGCCGCCTGGCTCATGGGCACCGTTCTGGCGGTGGCGCTGGCCAGTCAAGCAGTTGCACTCGTCAGGGACCAAGTCACCGACAGGCCATCCCGCGCTGCAGTTCCGGCCCAGACGAACTCCTCCCAGGAGCCGACCACCAGCCTCCCGACCTTCACGTCGACCACCGAGGGCGGAGCCGACACGACCACCACGACGGCATCGATGGACACAACGACCACACAGCCGGCCCAGGTCACCACCACGACCACAACAGGGACTGAACGATATGACCTCGATGGAGGGTGGGTGAAGGTCGCGTGCGATGGGGACAGGATCGTGTTCAAGTCCGCCGCACCACGGGCCGGCTATCAGGTCGTGCAGCATGAGGTGAGCGACTCGGCCGTGGAGATCACGTTCGAGAGTGAAGAGCACACGTCGACGTTCCACGCAACGTGCGAGCGCGGGACGATCGTTGCGTCGACCGACGATGGACATGGCGATCACGGCAAAGACGACTGACTGTCACAGCGACGTGGCGGACCGACCTTCGTCGCACGTCGGGAGGAGACCGCAGTAGCGGCACCACGGACCGCCAACCCGTTCGATTCCCCGCTTCTCGCGCCAGGCGGCTCGCAAGGAGTCGACCATGTCGGCCACCTGTCGTGCCGTGTCCTTCACGGTTGCCGGCTCCGGTTGGGACATGTGACGCTCACCTGTGCGTATCGATACCGCCTCGACCGCGCCGGGCAGACTCCCCCGATCGAGCGACCACAGCAGCGCGTAGAAGCCGAGCTGGTCGTCGACATCACCCACGTCACCGGTCTTCCAGTCGACCAATCGGACACCCGCGGGATCGGTGAACACCGCGTCGACCTTTCCGTGCAGTGTGACCCCTTCAACAGGGATCGCCTCCAGCGGCACCTCCGCTCCCTCGAACCCGTCGGTGGGAAACTGCCGGAAACGGTCGTAGAGCGCCCCGACCTCTCCGATCACCCTGTCGAGGTCCGATGGCTTGATTCCGAGAGGACCCATCTTGTGATTCAGGTTCGAGGCGCCGATCTCTTCCCGACAGACATGCGCTATCTCTTCGGGGGGAATGGGGCCCGACGTGAGGTGTCGCGCAAACAGCTGATGGGCCAAGCCGCCCTTGAAGCCTGCGATCGTGTCGGGGCCCCACACCTGTTCGAGCCGCGACTTCGCGTAATCCGGGCACTCCCGGTACGCGACGAACGTCGAGGCGGACACGCGGATGTCGTCGCCAGGCTGGACGTCGGGGAACACGATCACGCTCGAATGGTAGGGCTGTCCTGACGCGGAGATCGGCTATCCTGCGGGCGTCCAGGTTCGATCATGTCACGCACGTCTCGCATCACCATCGTCTCTTTGGGTGCGCTCGCCACCCTGCTTCTGGTCGTCCTGGCTGCGTTTGGAGTCGACAGGGCCCTCCACTATGGCAAGGTCCTCCACAACGTCTATGTGGCGTCGGTCGACCTCTCGGGCGCCGATGAGCCCGCTGCACGGCTGAGGCTGCTCAGCTTCGAGGACTCCCTCGCATCAGCACGTGCAGTCCTCGAGGTGGGTGACACGACCCAGCAACTCGATCCGGATGCGGTCGGTTTTGCACTCGAACGCTCAGACATGGCCAGACAGGCGCTCGCCGCCGGAAGGAACGGTTCCATCGTCGACCAATTCGGTTGGTGGCTCGGCCACCTCGTGAGCAAGGAGCAGATCCCGCTCGAGGGAACGCTCGACGCAGCAGCGCTCAGCGATGTGTTCGACTACTGGGACGAGTCGGCATTCTCGGATCACGCCTTCAACGGAGCCGTCGAAGTCGAAGATGGAAAGGCGGTCGGACGCTACCCGCACGATGGCGTCGGAATCGACCGAGCGGCCGCTTCGAACCTCATCCTCGAAACCATGCTCGATCCGGCCCATCCCACCGTGACCCTCCCGGAGACGGACATCACACCAGAACTCACGGACGCCGACATCGACGCCGCGGTAGCCGAAGCCCAAGGCATGATCGGATCACCCATCGCCCTGTCTCGCACGAACCCGGATCTGTCGGTGGTGTTCACATCCAAACAGCTCGCGTCTGCTCTCACGAGCAAGGTCGTCCACGACTCCCCGCCTCACATCGAGCTGTCATTCGATCCCGAGGTGGTCGCTGAGATTCTTGCGCCCGAAAGCGCCGGCCTTGGGGTCGCCCCGCAGGATGCCGCGTATGAGGTGGCCGAGGACGGCACGGTGCGGATCACCCCCAGTCACCCCGGTGAGATCGTCGACCCGACCGCCACCACCGGTGCCCTGCTCATCGCATCCCAGACTCCGAATCGCTCCGGCATCCTCCCGTATGAGAACGATGCCCAGCCCGAGTTCACGACCGAGGATGCAGAGGCTCTGGACATCAAGCACCTCGTGTCCCAATTCACGACCTACTACTCCTGCTGCCAGAACAGGGTGACGAACATCCACCTGATGGCCGACATCATCGACGGCGCGATCGTCCTCCCCGGGGAGGAGTTCTCGGTCAACGCGTATGTCGGCGAACGCGACACCGCCCGTGGATTCCTGCCGGACCACACGATCATCGAAGGGGAGATGGTCGACACGATCGGCGGCGGCGTGAGCCAGTTCGCGACGACGTTCTACAACGCGGTGTTCTACGGCGGATATGAGGACGTCACACACAAGCCCCACAGCTACTACTTCACCCGCTACCCGGAGGGCCATGAAGCAACGATCTCGTGGCCGGCACCGAACCTCATCTTCCGAAACGATTCCGACGCGGCGATCCTCATCAAGACCTCCTACACCGACACCTCGCTGACCGTCAGTTTCTACGGCGACAACGGTGGAAGGACCGTTGTCGGCGAGCAGAAAGGCGGCAAGACCTACGCAACCGTCATGTCGGAAGGCGACGGCACCGCCCGCAAGGTGACATCGAGCGTCTCCGGCCGATTCGATCAGACCGACCCCCGGACCGAGTACACGCCGAACCCCGACCTCGCCCCTGACGAGGAGATCGTGGACCAGAAAGGGAGAATCGGCTGGAGCGTGATCGTCACCAGGGACATCGAGTACCCGGACGGTCACGTCGACACGCAGAAGTGGACGGTTCGCTACCGACCGGAGCCTCGGAAGGTCCAGGTCAACCCGTGCATGATCCCACCGGAGGATGGTTCGGAGCCGATCCCTTGCCCCACGACGACGACGGAGACGACCACGACGACAGTCGCGACGACGTCAAGTACCACGACGGCGCCCTAGCGCTCGGCTTTGCTCGCAGCCACCGGTCATCACTAAGCACGCGACCTGAACGCGCACGGCGACCCCAGGGCGAGTTTCTTACCAAGAACCGAAAACCGACAACCGAGAACCCGTGGTCAGTACACCAAGAAGAAGTCGCCTATCTGCTCGGATGCCCGCTCCAGGCTTCCGTCATCCCATCCGCCGTTGCGACGAACGGAGACGACATTGAACTGGACGAAGACATGTTCGATCGCGGGATCGATGTGGAAGAGGCGCTCGGCGACGCCTCCTGCGAATCCTTCGAAGGGGCCTGTCCTTTGAAAGGCTCCGGCATCCTGTCCTGTGATCGTCCGATCGGTGACGAAGACGGCGGTGTCGCCGTGCGTCTCGGCTGCTACTTCGATCCTCTGGCCCATCATGCGCTCCCTCGTCGCCGCAAGCCTACCGGTCACCTCCGACCGTGTGGAGTTTCAACAGGTTGGTGGAGGCGCTTCTGTTGGGAGGGGTTCCGGCCACGACCACTACACCCGTCTCACGAGAGCAGAAACCCCCGGCGACGAGGTACCGGTCGGCCATGTCGATCATGTCGTCTGTTGATTCGAATCGCTCGCATGCCAGAGGCGTCACTCCCCTGTAGAGGGCCATCCGCTTCACGGTCTCCTCGACCGCACTGAACGCCATGATGCGAGCTTCCGGTCGGTACTTCGACAGGAGACGGGCCGTGGCTCCCGACTCCGTGAACGCGACGATCGTGTCCATCTCGAGATCCGCCGACGCCTCGACCGCGGCTCTGGTCGTGGCCGATGCGAAGAGGTCCTGACCTGTCAGGAACCGAACGGAGTAGTGCGTCGGCTTCGGCTTGTCGGCTTCTTCGAGGATCCGGTGCATCATCGCGACGGTCTCGATCGGGAAGTCGCCCACCGCTGTCTCCCCGGAGAGCATCACAGCGTCGGTCCCCTCCATGACCGCCGTGGCCACGTCCGTCACCTCCGCACGGGTCGGTCGTGCACTGTGCTTCATTGACTCCAGCATCTCCGTTGCGGTCACCGAGATCAACCCGGCAGCGTTCGTCCGCCTGAGGATCTCGAGCTGGACGGCGGGTAGCCGCTCCAACGGCACTTCCACGCCGAGATCCCCTCGAGCGACCATCACGCCGTCGGCAGCTGAGAGGATCTCGTCGAGGTTGGCCAGAGCCGCGGCTCGTTCGATCTTGGCGATCACAGGGACACCCGACAGATCCTTGACTCTCTCTACGTCTTTGGCGGTGCGCACGAACGAGGCGGCGACGAAGTCGACCCCGATCGTTCGGCCGAACGCGAGGTCGTCCTCATCTTTCTCGGTCACCGTTGGCACACGGAGGTGGGTGTGAGGAAACGCAGCACCCTGATGGTCGCCGACCGGACCCCCTTGTGTCACCTTCGCAACGAGAGACTCGTGGTTCTGACCGGTGACATGCAAGCGCACGAGACCGTCGGCGAGCACCACCTCCGACCCGGCGGTGATGTCATCGAGCAAGAGCGGGTATCCGACGTGAATCGTGTGATCGTCGCCTGATCCGGTTCCGGCCAGAAGCTTCACCTCATCTCCACGCGCCAGGCGGATGACGCCGTTTGGGAAGGTGCCCACCCGGATCTTCGGTCCCTGGATGTCCTGGAGTAGGGCGACCGTACGACCCTGGCGTTTCGCGGCTCTTCTCACGTATCCAGCGATCCGTTCATGGGTCGCGTGGTCACCGTGCGAGAAGTTGAGACGTGCGACGTCCATTCCCGCTTCGACCAGACCCTCGATGGCCTCGGCTGCATCTACGGCAGGGCCCAGCGTGGCGATGATCTTCGTGTATCTCATGGACGCAAGGCTACAGCGAGGTGGTAGGTTCCCCGGATGGCTCACATCGGTGTCTCCGGGTGGTCCTTCCCCGAGTGGAAAGACACGTTCTACGCGGGCGTTGCGAAGTCCCGATGGCTCGAGTACTACTCGACGGTTCTGTCGACTGTCGAGGTCAACTACACGTTCCGGCGGACCATGGCGGAGAGCACCGCGCTTAAGTGGCGCGAGGCGGTGACACCGGGATTCAGGTTCGCGGTCAAGGCTCATCAGCGGATCACCCACCTGACCCGATTGGCAGACCCGGAAGGAACCATCCCACACTTCGTCGACGCCTGCACCAACCTGGGCGATACCCTCGGCCCGATCCTCTTCCAGCTCCCGCCCACCTTCCCGAGAGACGACAGACGGCTGGAACGTTTTCTCGCCGCCCTGCCGTCGGACATCTCGCCGGCGTTCGAGTTTCGCCACCCGACGTGGGACGCCGAACCGGTACATCGCCTGCTCGAACACGCGGGTGCGGCGTGGGTGATCGCAGAGACGGACGACAACGAGCCGGCACAGGTGGTCACGGCGCCGTTCACATATCTGCGCCTCCGCAAGACTGAGTACTCGCCCTCGGCGCTCCGGGCGTGGGCGGCGACCATCCGGGGCAACGGCGTCGAATCGTGGGTGTACTTCAAGCACGAGACGACGTCCACCGACTACGCCCGGCGGCTCGTCGAGCTGCTCTAGGAGGCTGCTGTCCGCTGTCCGCTGTCCGCTGTGAGCTGACTCAGAGCGCCGGGACGACCTCTCTCGCAAACAGTTCGAGTCCCGACGTGTCGAACGCTGCGTCCGAGAAGTATCCGATCAGGTACTCCAATCCGGCGTCCCGCCACGGTGCGAGATGGTCGACGAGTTGGTCCGGCGTGCCGGCCAGGAATTGTGATGCAGTGCGTTCCGCGCGTTCTTCGCCAACGAACGGCCGGTAGCGGTCCCGGATCCATTCGACGCGTTCCTCCACCTCGCGTTCGGTCGGAGCACACACGATGTTGAAGTTGCTGGACCGAACGATCGACTCGAAAGGTCTGCCGGCCGCTTCGCAGTGACCGCGCAACACCTCCGACTTGTGGACGAACTGTTCGAGGGTCAGCCCGAAGTTCGTGTACGCGGCGGACCTCGCAGCGACCCTCAATGTGAGTTGCTCGCCTCCACCGGCGATCCAGAACGGGACGTGCGGTTTCTGCAACGGTTTCGGATTGCAGATCGCGCCGTCGAGCGTGTAGTAGCGACCATCGAAGGACACCGAGTCATCGGTCCACATCCGTTGCATGATCTGCACGCCCTCGTCGAGCATTCCAATCCGGGCAGATGGTTTGAGGAACGGGTAGCCGTACCCGTCATGCTCATGCTCGTACCATCCGGCACCGATCCCCATCTCGAGACGACCGCCGCTGATGACGTCGATCGATGCGGCGACCTTGGCGAGGTACGACGGCGGCCGGTATGTGTTGCACGTGCACATCTGGCCGAGTCGCACCGTCGACGTCGCGACAGCCAGAGACGCCATGAGAGTCCACGCCTCGTAGGTGACTTCCTGTGTTGGAATCGGCACGGTGTGGAAGTGGTCGTACACCCAAAGTGACTCATAACCGGATCGTTCGATCACTCCCGCAACGTCCTTCATCACGTCCCAGTGCCGCTCTACCGGTAGTCCGGCGAGGTCGAGTCGCCAGCCTTGTGGCACGAACGCTCCTGCACGCATGTCGTCGCTCCTCTCCAAGTTCGTTGCGAGCCTATACGATCACTGTCCATGCAGCCCCTCATCGCCATACCGGTCAAGCCGTTCGGCGTCGCGAAACGACGCCTGTCTCCCGTGCTGGATGCCAAACGGCGTTCGGTCCTGGGCAGGGAAATCGCCGCCCGCACGGTGGCGGCCGCTCGCGCCACGGGGGCGCCCGTCGCCGTCGTCACCGCCGATTCCGGTGTCGAAGCCTGGGCCAGAAACCAAGGAGTGGGTGTCATCGCCGATCCTGGACAGGGCCTCAGCGCCGCCGCGTGTGCGGCCGTCGCGGCCGCGGGCAGCCGGCCCTGGATCATCCTTCATGCCGACCTGCCACTCATCGCACCGAGCGATCTCGCCCCGGTGGTCGCCGGGCTGGAAACCGCGGGCTCGATGATCGCCCCCTCCTACGACGGTGGCACGTCAGTGCTCGCCGGGTTTGGAGTGTTCCCCTTCCACTACGGGCCGGCAAGTTTTCGCCGGCACGTCGCCCTGGCACGACCCGCGCCGGTCGTCATCGTCAGGGTCGGGTTCGCTGTCGACCTCGATGGACCTTCGGATCTGTTGACCGCGAGCAGACACCCTCGTGGAGTCTGGCTCGCCGACTTCCTCTAGTAGATGGCGCCGCCCGTCTCCTTGTCGAAGAAGTGAAGCTTCGTCGTGTCGACTGCCAGCCGGATCTCATCACCCATCTTCGGCGCCCTGTCCGGATCGACCTTCGCGGTGAATTTGGTGAGATCACCGAGCACGGACGGGTCCGTGCCCTGATCTGCCAGCAGCTCCTGGATGTCCGGGGTGATCACAGGCGGGATCGACTTGTCGAAGTGGACGTACGCTTCCGAGCCGAGCTGTTCCACCAGCAGGCACGACACCGCAACGGATTGATCATCGACGGTGTCCCTTTCAGCGTTGTAGAAGATCTCGGGTCGCAGTCCGAAGACGAGATCCTTGCTCTTGTACTCGATGAGCCCCGGCCGATGGGCCAGGAGTTCCGGCGCTATCCGCAGCCTCTCCCCTCCGAACACTGCGTACACGGCGTCACCTTCGCCTTCGAGAGTCCCATAGACGAAGTTCATTGCCGGCGAGCCGATGAATCCACCGACGAAGATGTTCACCGGGTGGTCATAGAGAACGCGCGGCGTGTCGACCTGCTGAAGGGTTCCTTTGCGGATGACGGCGACCCTGTCCCCCATCGTCATTGCCTCGACCTGATCATGGGTGACGTACAGAGTGGTGGTCTTGAGACGTGCGTGGAGTTCCCCGAGTTCGGAACGCATCTGGACACGGAGCTTGGCGTCGAGGTTGGACAGCGGCTCGTCCATCAGGAAGGCCTTCGGATCCCGAACGATGGCCCGCCCCATCGCGACCCGCTGACGCTGGCCACCGGAGAGCGCCTTCGGTTTTCTTTCGAGGAAGTCGGTGATTTCGAGGACACGCGCGGCTTCCTCGACTCGGGTCTTGATCTCTTCCTTCGGCATCTTGCGGAGTTTCAGGCCGAACGCCATGTTGTCGAAGACCGACATGTGCGGGTACAGCGCGTAGTTCTGGAACACCATGGCGATGTCCCTGTCCTTGGGAGGAACGTCGTTGACGACCTTGTCAGCGATGCGGATCTCTCCGTCGGTGATCTCTTCGAGTCCGGCGACCATGCGCAGGAGGGTGGATTTGCCGCAGCCAGATGGACCAACGAGCACAACGAACTCGCCATCACCAACCTCGAAACTCACATCTGCGATTGCCCGATTTCCTCCCGGATACACCTTGCCAACTTCATCGAAATCGATCTTTGCCACGCCATCCTCCACAGAACTACTGCTGTAAGTGCCAAAATAGCAAAAAGCAAGGAGCGATGATGACCCAACGCCGTGTTCTCGCCATTACAGGGGCAACCGGGGGCCTCGGTACTGCCCTCGTGCGTCGCCTGGCGGCCTCCGACTACCTCATTGCGGCCACATACCTCGTACCCGAGGAGGCACGCGCGTTCGAGGAGGCGGTGATGCTCGACGAGGACCGTCTCTTCCTCTCGCGTGTCGACTCGACCAACACGGAAGAGGTCGAATCCTTCATGCGCGGAACGGCTGAACGTTTCGGCGGAATCGACGCGCTCTGTTGCCTCGCTGGCAAGTGGGCCGGCGGCAGAGACGTCGTCGACACCGACGACGTCAGATTCGATCGCATGATCGACTCGAACCTCCGATCTGCCTTCGTCGCAGCGCGAGCGGCGCTTCCTTTCCTGAAGCAGGCGGAGTGGGGCCGGATTCTGTTCATGGGTAGCCGTGCGGCGAAAGACGGACCCGCTGGTCAGGCGGCCTTCAACATCGCCAAAGCAGGAGTGGTCGCGCTCGCCAAGTCGCTCACCCAGGAGTTGAGCGGCGAGCAGATCACTGCCAACGTCATCTCGCCTTCGGTCATCGACACCCCTGCGACCCGCAAAGCACTCCCCTACGCCGACTACATGGACTGGCCGACACCCGACGAGATCGCCAAGGTGATGGAGTTCATGCTCAGTGAAGCCAGCGGCACGATCTCGGGCGCGTCGATCCCCGTGTACGGCAAGGTGTAGAGCAGCCGGCAGCCAAGAAACCCCCGCCGAGCAGAACGGACCCCCGTTTCCGGGAGGTGTGGGCGGCGTCGTTGGACGCGTACCCTACCGGGGCGCTCTTGCTGGCAAGTTGTAGATCCCCCGAGGTTGACAACAGGGGCGGCGCGACAAGGCAGTGATCATCCGGTGCAGCGCAGGAGCGCCTCGATTGCCCGGTCGACATCCTCCTCGTCCGTCGCCCAGTCCGAAACGGAGATCCGCATCAGTCGCATCCCACCCCAGGTGGTCCCGCTGAAGAAGGCTGTGCCGTCGGCCTGGATGCACGCGATGACCCGGTCGGTGAGAGCGTCATGGTTCCCGTCCGGGGAGAGCCACCGGACCAGCACCTGATTGAAGACCACCTCGTTCATCACCTCGGCTCGGCCGCTGGCAGCCAGACGATCGGCAAACCGCGTGGCCAGTGAGCAGGTTCGAGCCAACAACTCTTCAACTCCGCTGCGACCCAGGGATCGGAGCGTGGCATAGACGGCCAGCCCCCGCGCCCGTCGGGAGAACTCCGGGTTCCAGTCCATCTGATCCCGGGCCGCCCCATCGGATTGGACGAGGTAGGAAGCGTGCACGCTCATGGCCGCCCGGTGGGCTGCCGGATGCCGGCAGATGGCGATCCCCGAGTCATAGGACACATTGAGGAGCTTGTGGGCGTCAGTCGACCAGGAGTCGAGCCGCTCCAGACCATCGGCAAGGTGGCTGTGGCCGGCGGAGGCCCGCGCCCACAACCCGACCGGGCCGTCCACGTGCACCCATGTGGGATTCCCCCTCTCCCGGTGCCGGTCGGCGGCTTCGGCCACCGCGCCGAAGGGATCGAATGACCCAGTGTTGACGTTGCCGGATTCCACGCACACGATGGTTGGGCCCTGCAGATCGGCCAAAACCCGCTCGAGAGCCTCAGGGTCGATGCGCGACTGGTCATCAGAAGGAACCTCCACGGCGGTCGCATCGCCCAAACCTAGGAAACGGAGGGCTCGCGGGATCGTCGAGTGCCGCTCTGACTTCACCACCACGTGAACCTTGGGAGCCCCTTGGAGGCCGGCGGTCTCAACGTCCCATCCGGTCTCCCGCAGGACATGGTGACGGGCCGCCGCCAGGCAGGTGAATGTGGCCATCTGTCCCCCCGTCACAAAACCCACCGAAGCATCAAGCGGAAGGTCGAGGAGTTCCAGCACCCAGCCGGCGGCGACCTCCTCCGCTACCGCGACCCCGGGAGCAACCGCATACAGGCCGGCGTTCTGGTCCCAGGCAGAGGCCAGCAATTCGGCTCCGAAAGCAGCCGGATGCAGCCCACCGATCACGAACCCGAAGTACCGACCTGAGGCGTGAGCGGCCACAAAGGGCTCCAGGTCACGGGCCAGGGCGGCCACCACCTCCTCGGGTCTGCTGCCCTCCTCGGGAAGGGGACCACCCACCAACACTCGAATGTCCCCAGGATCGGCAGGTCGATAGACGGACCGATCCGGTAGCGACCGAAGGTATCGGGCAACAGGGCCCATGGCCGCCCCCATGACCTCCTCCCAGTTCGACTGGCGCACGAGCGTCTCCTCCTATCCGACACAGACCCGACCCTTGAGCTTGCCGAAGGCACGATAGCGCTCACGAGGTTCACGCTGCCCGCGACGCCTACGTGGCGCACCGCCGAAGCACGCGGGCATCCACAGCCCAGGACTCTTGCAACCGAATCGCCTGTGGCCATGCTCCGAAGCACTCACACGTGCGATCAGAGTCTTTGACCCGCGTGTCTCTGACCACGAGCCGAAGCGATGCGTCCCGTCTGACCTGGGGTGTGGTTTTCGAGAGCTACCTTCTGGTTGTCGTATCCCTTTCAACAGAGTCTCAGAAACCCTGCCGGTGAGCAAGCCATCCAGACCCGGCTCGGACGCTCGTCCATCCAGATCACATCGCCCGCCATGGGAACCTCATGGGCGACCTCGACACCCAAACCGCCAAACGGTTCGTGCCCCACACGTGCCCCAAGACCCACCGGTCATCGGGCCATGGAGGACGCAAACCCCCGCTGAGCAGGGGTTTCGCTTGGTAGCCCCGACCAGATTCGAACTGGCGTTACCGGCTTGAGAGGCCGGCGTCCTAGGCCGCTAGACGACGGGGCCGAAGGCGGCGGGAACGCCGCCGCTTCGCTCGGGGGGAAGGACTCGAACCCTCAATGACAGGACCAGAACCTGCAGTGTTGCCGATTACACCACCCCCGAAGGGACCATTACGCTACCCAAGCCACTGCGCGACGGCAAAACTCATCTGGCCCGCAGGCGAGGGTCGAGAACTTCCTGCAATCCGGACGACACCAGGTAGAACGAACCGGCGAACAGCGATAGCGCCGCCGATGCTGCGATGAGGGCCGTCCACGGCACGGCGGCACCGAATGACCGGTACGCCGTCACACCGAAGAACACGATTGCGCCCCAGCTTACGAGCGATTCGGTCTGCCCGAAGAACGCCGCGAATCCGTGAGCGACGATCGCTCCGACGACCGAGAGCATCATGTACAGCACGGTGAGCGGGAGCAGCTGCGGAATCAGGTGTCTGATGAGAATGTGGAACCCACCTCCGCCCGACACCCTCGCGGCTTCGATGAACGGCTCCGCCATCACCTTCAGTCCCTGACTCCTCAAGACGATCGCACCCGCTCCCAGTCCGTTGATCAGACCGAAGACCAGCCCGAACTGCCATGGTGACAGCTCGACCTGCTCGGAGACGATCAGCACGAAGATCGGTGCGGGGAGCATCAGGAACGCGTCGGAGATGTGTGACAGGACGCCGTCCACCCATCCCCTGAAGAACGCTCCGATTGCCCCGATGAACGTCGCCAGAACTCCCGTGACCCCGGCAGCGACGAGCGCCACTATCCAGGCGGGTTTGGCTGCGGCGAGAATCATGCTGAGGACGTCCCTGCCCAGGGAGTCGGTTCCGAGCAGATGGGCGGACGTTGGCGGTGCCGGAGGCATGACACTGAAGTCATAGCCGGTCAGCGGGTCGTACACCTTGGCCGGCCACACGGTCTTCATGAGGATCGGGTGTACGATCGCCGCCAGGCCGAAGAGGAGAATCAAAGCGAAACCGACGACTGCCGTGGGGCTGGCGAGAACGGCACGCAGCGTTCGACCCATGCTTCGGCGTCGCGCCCGGAGACGTTCGAGCAGAAGCTTCACGCGGGCTTCCATACTCTCGGGTCGAGAGCCGCCTGGGCGACCTCGAACACCAATCTCACGACCAGCGTGAAGATGCCGATGAGCACGAGTACATCCATGACGAGGGGCAGATCCTGTGCAGTGACCGCGTCGAACAACGTCGTCCCGATGCCGCCCCACCCGACCGACTGCTCGATGATGACGAGCCCACTGAGCAGATACGGGATGCTCACGACGAGCCGGCCGAGTACGGGAAAGACCGCGTTGCGCCCGGCATGGCGATCGCGAACGACGCGGCTAGGCATGCCTTTCGCCGTGGCCGTCATGACGTAGTCGTCGTTCATCACCCCAGAGATGGACGTGCGCATCACCAGGAGGAAGTCCCCGTAGGACAGGATGGCGAACGCAAGAGTCGGGATGGTGGCTTGGAGCCAGACGTCGATCGTGTAGGGGAGGATCCCCTTGTACGTCCACCATCCGAAACTGACCACACCGATCACGATCACCTTGCCCAACGGTGACAGGAGCCGTCGTTTCCCGAACGCCCGTGCGATCACGGCCCCGACGACAAGTACGAGCATGGTCGCGACAATGATGGTGAGGCTCATCCCCGTCATCACCGACGTCTGATCCATCTGCTTCCAGTCGACCGAGCCTCCGACGAGGTGCTGGCGGAGGTCTGCAATCTTGCCGCTGAAGAAGTAGAGCAGGAGGAATCCCAGGAACGGCGGGAAGATGGTGTAGGTGGTGATCGCCATGAACGTCAGGCTCCGCCCGCGAGCTCCCCGTTTCCAGCCGGCGATCCTCCCGAGCCACGACCCAAAGAGGTACGCGAGTCCAAGACCGACGAGGAACACCAGCACCGTCGCGGACAACGACCCCAGGAGGGGACCGTGACGTACGAAGCCCGTCGTGGATTGACCGAATCCGTGAAAGACGAAGTTCTTGAGCCACAGCACGTAGCGGATGTAGATCGGACGGTCGAGGCCGTACTGCACCCTGAGCGCCTCCACCTCTTCGCCGGTCATGCCCAGCCGGAACGGAGAGAAATAGTCGCCCGGAATCAGGACATCGATGAGGACGAACATCCCGGCCGTGAACACCACCAACGCGACGATCCCTGAGGCGGTCCGACGGAGGAGGTACTTCGCCATCCGTTGAAGGCTAGCCCTGCGGGTCGTAGCCTCTCAATTGCTCGGATGATCGATCCCCGAGAGCCGTTCGCGTCATCTCTGCCCCGATGTGAAGGACCCCCTCAACGAACGCGAGGGGACACAGGTCAGGGCTGCTGTGCGGCTTGGTACCGAGGCTCGCTTGACGGATACGCCGGCAGAACACCTTCGGCACCGACCCACACCCCAGCACGTTCGGCCTCGACAGCGCCGGTGCTCCCAGCGATCTCAGAAGCAAGGGGCTGCGTCGAAAGGGGAAGGGTCAGTTCGAAGACGCTTTCGCCGCCGACATATCGGTAGGTGAGATCGCCGCCCATGAGGCGGGCGAGTCGTCGAGCGACCGAAAGGCCGAGACCCACCGACGCTGTCTGCTTGCGACCCTGTAGCGCCCGGGAGAATGGTGCGAAGATGCTTTCCTGCTCACTCTGGGGAATCCCCGGGCCGTCATCGACCACCTGAACCGCTACCGCATCCTTCCGGTTCTCGATCATCACCCTGATGCGGCTGCCGCCGTAGCGGCCGGCGTTGCTCACCAGATTCTGGACCACCTGTTTGGCGCGCATCGGGTCGGCCCAGGCCATGATCGGACGATCCGGCAACACAGAATCGACGGTAGGACCTTCATGAGCAACTGTCATAGTCATCAAGGTTTCCGCGACCAGCTGGCCCACATCGACGACCTGAAACGCTAGATCCAGGGTTGAAGCATCGAGGCGGGCAGAGTCGAGCAGATCTGTGACCATCCGGTTGGCCTCCTCTGCCTGGCCGAGGATCATGTCGATCATCTCTACCCTCTCATGTTCATCGAGTTCCGACTCACGAAGCACCGCAGCGGCTCCTATCACCGCGCTGAGCGGGTTACGCAGATCGTGTACCACCCCGCCCATAAACTGGGCGCGCACGACCTCCAACTCGCCGATCAACCCGATTACCCGATGAGACACCACGAGCACCAACACGACTGCGATCACAGTGCCCGCGCCTATCCATGCAACCGGGTTGGACGCTGGGCGGGTCGACTCGACCCGAAGAGCATCGACCGCATACGCCGCCGCCACCCACACCAGAAGGTAGATGGACACCAGCACGCTGGTCCGGCGGTCGAGGAGAAGAGCAGTCAAGAAGGTCAAGACGACCGCCATCACCGCCACTACCGCGGGAATACCGATCAACACCAGCGAAATGCCCATCACGGTGATATCCATGATCAGGTCACGAGTCGGCCTTTTCCCGTTCCGAAACACCAAGCTGTGGACCGCCATCGCAGCGACCATCCCGGCGGGCACAAACCCCGCCCGCCATCCCTCCAACAGACTGACAGAGGCAATCGCCACCGCACCCGTGGCGTTCAGCCAAAACCGAGAGTCCACATAGAACCCGCGACTGCGCTCGACGAACGAACCCGCTAGAGGTTCCTTCTTACGCCCCAGCACACCCAACCGAAGTCTGCGGACCAAAGCTCCAACACCACTGAACCTCGATGCAAACGTCATCGGATGACATCCGGTGAACCCCTGGATCGACGGGTACGCCGGGCAACCCGGTCGACATCGGCGTGGACAAGCTCTCCGACCCCTTCGGCCGCCGCGTCAAGGCTCTGAGTTCCCAGCTCGCTCAACCCGTACGCGACAGTGAAACCCCCTGCTCCACAACTGTCGGACAGCGCCGCGCAAGTGTTCAAAGCCATGATGGGATCTGTCCTGACAACCATTCCTAAGTCATCGGTATTCACCACCCGTTCCTGAACCGATCCGGCGCGCCTTCGAGCCGGACCGAATCATCGAGTGCGTTCCAGGTGGGCTGCGCCGCGTGGCCCACACGTGACCCGAAACCCACCCGTCATCGGCCTCTGGACATGCAGAAACCCCCGCTGAGCAGGGGTTCCGCTTCGTAGCCCCGACCAGATTCGAACTGGCGTTACCGGCTTGAAAGGCCGGCCCAGGGGGTTCTGGGCCCCGCCGCCTGACCTGGGATGATTGTCAGAAACGGGCAATGACCCGGGGATTCGCGAGGATGAGAGTTCGTGGCGTTTCGCGTCGTTTCGCGGCTCTTGTGACCTTCATGTGCCCCAGCCGTGCCCCAAGAATCCGGGTACATCTAGCTCCTACCGGCCCGCGGTTCCTTTGCGACTCCCACACCACCGCCGCGTACCCGTCTCGAGTTGGTCGGAGCATCGCTGAGGCGTGTGGAACCCACCGCAGCGACAACCGCAGCTACGAGAAACGGGGCTCCGATGGAGAAGAAACCCACGATCCCAATCACAGCGAACATCAACGTTGAAATCACCAGGAGTTCGCGGCCCGTCGACACATCCACAACCACCTCCGCGGCGAAAGCGAAGCCAGACGCGAGCACCACGAGCAGCACGAAGAGCCATATCCGGCCCCACTCTCCGTCGCCCTGAGAGATGGTCAAACCAACATAGATGGATGTCATCGTGAGTCCGGTAGCACCCGCGGCCAAAGCCCACCAGCGTCCACGTCGACCCTTCGCATTCACATCTCCAGGATACCCCTGGAACAGATTGTCTGAGTGGGCCACCCGGCCAGGCACTGTGAGCCAGCAATGAGTGCGGATCGACGAGTCGTGGCATTTCGCGTCTTCCATCGTCGTTGCGAATCCCGCGATGGACCATCTCAATCGGCGTGTGCACTGACTCAGCTGATCATCTTCTGCTGCTTGAGATGGTCCACAAGTATCTGAATAGCCGGGGCACAGTAGCGACGGCCGTCTGACGCAATCCACCCGATCTCCGCTATCTCCCCTAGCGGGACCGGCTGCTGTACAGGCTCCGGATCCCCCACGAAGCAGACCAGATTCACTCTGCCGGGTCGCCCCCAAGCCGAAGCCGTCACACGAATCAGCTCCCGAAGCCGACCGGCGTCAATCGTCACTCCGGTCTCTTCGTCGACTTCACGTGCCGCAGCCTCCGCAAGCGACTCGCCTGATTCCGGCACACCACCGGGCAGGAACCACACATCCACGTTGTGGGGACGAACAACAAGCAGACGACGATCCTGAATCCACACCCACACCGCCGCGGTCACGGCATCGGATGAACTGGCTTCTGGGGGGATCATCGACACCAGCCTACGCACCAACTGGCCCACCGATCGGTCCGTCGCATCGACAACGCCAAGGCCCGGACGCTGGTGCAGGGCGCCACTACGCACAACCTTTTCAACACTTGTGTGTCAACTTCGACTGTCTTGTGGACGCGGCCCGGGCGCGGGACCAGCCGGTGATCGTGTGCCCCAGGCGTGCCCCAGGGGTGGGTCTGAGTCTCCGAACCGATGCTGACATCGCCTGAAGTCTGGCTCGCAGGGTGGTCCTGGATGGAACCTCTTGACTCTCTGGGCGTTGCGAGGCTGAATGGGTCGTTCAAGGTCCTGCCAGATTCGTGTACGCGTTTTGCGGTTCTGGTGCGACTCAGTGGTCGTCATGACGGCACGCGTGGGGTGGTCCGTGGAAGATGTGACTGGTGAAGCGTTCGGGTCGTTCGAACGTTTCTACCGGAGTGAGTACCGGGCGGTGCTCGCGTTTGCCCATGTGCTGACCGGCGACCCGGGACGTGCCGAGGAGGTCACCCAGGAGGCGTTCCTGGCGGCCTACGGCTCCTGGGCAGAACTGGACTCGCCGGCAGCGTGGACACGCCGGGTCGCGTCGAACAAGGCGAAGTCCTGGTGGCGGCGTCAATATGCGGAGCGTCGGGCCGTCGGGAGGTTGGCTGCGTCGTCGGACCAGGTGACAGAGATGCCGGCGGACACGGCGGCGTTTTGGCGGGAGGTTCGACGTCTCTCTCGCAATCAGGCTGTGGCGTTGGTGTTGTTCTACCTGGAAGACCGTTCGGCAGCAGAGATCGCAGAGATCCTGGGGTGTGCAGAGTCGACCGCCAGGGTACATCTGAGTCGAGGCCGTGCTGTTCTCGCGAAGCGCCTGGGGGTCGACTCATGAACGAACTCGACAGACTTGCCCGTCGCCACGCCGAACGGGCACGCGCGACGACAGAATCTGTGTCCATGCCGCCGCTTCCGAACCAGCCGGTGAAACCCACTCGTCGCAGGCCGCTCGTCGTTGCAGCAGTGGCGTTCACCCTCACCCTCATCGCTCTGGCGCCGTTGGTGTTTCGACAGCAGCAACCTGAGACAACCCAGCCGTCGTCGCCGACAATTGCGACGACCTCAACAACGATCGTCACGTCGACAACCGCCGAACCACCGCCCGCTCAGGTGCCAGCGATTGGCGAGGCCGCACCGTTCATGCCACCTTCCTACACCGAGGGCGATCGGGTGGTGTTCCCCGTGACGTTCCTCGACGGCACACGCCTCGAGGTGATCCTGCCGCACACGCTCGCCGACCTGGTCGAGGGGTTCGCACCGGCGGCCGAGGTCGGTTGGGACTTCGGAACATGCTGCGGTCGTAGCCTCGACGTCCGCCACGGAACCATTGCCGATCTGTTCGGGGATGCAACGCCCATCACCACCTATACGGACGCCGCGGGAAACCCCGTCCCCTACTACGCGGTCGCCCAGGACGACCTCAACTATCTGGCGTTCCAGTTTGGGTCCTGGGTTGTGCTCGCCTGGGATGGCGGATCTGAGGAGTTCTCAGAGGCCGACCGGGCCCGGTTCGCGTCGCTGCTCGACGGTCACGAAACCGACGACGGGTTCCTTGTGCTCGACCCGGTCGCACCCATGGTTGTGCGAGGAACCGACTCGCCCGACGGGAGATTCGACG
>Ga0307424_1000100_pt1 | contig 38305 bp, 31 predicted proteins | sample SalMarWE160320MG_FD_202157 | JGI IMG/M metagenome (GOLD analysis project Ga0307424, IMG submission 202157) | Salt marsh sediment microbial communities from the Plum Island Ecosystem LTER, Massachusetts, United States - WE1603-20 | ecosystem: Environmental > Aquatic > Marine > Intertidal zone >... | reverse complement strand
CCCTGGGCCGGCCGGTCCACCTCGTCCAGGGTGGCGTGCTGCTCCCGCAGGTGGTCCAGGACCCGGTTCAGATCCTCCTCCTGGATTTCGACCGTTTCCCGGGTCAGCTTAAGTCCTAGGTAGCCGGCAATTTCGACCTGGGGGGCCACCTCCACCGTGGCCGAGAAGGTGAGCGGCTCCCCGGGGTGGTAGTGGACCTGGGTCACCCGGGGGTCCCCGATCGGCTGGATCTCCTGCTCCCGGAGGGCGTCCTCGAAGACCTGGGGCAGGACCCGCCGCAGGACCTCGCTCTCCAGGTCGTCCCCCAGGTGCTTCCGGGCGATCGTGGCCGGGACCTTCCCCTTGCGGAAGCCGGGCAGGACGAGGCGCCGGCGGAACTCCTCGACCACCCGGTCCGCCTCCCGGTCCACGACCTCGGCCGGGACTTCGATGTCCAGCACCCGCCGCCAGGCGGGCTCTTCCTTCACCGTGACTTTCATGTTCTGGCTCGTCCTCTTGTCGTGGGGGCGCTGCCCCGGGGCGGGAACCTGGTGCGAGAGGGGGGACTTGAACCCCCACGGGTTGCCCCACTGGAACCTAAATCCAGCGCGTCTGCCAGTTCCGCCACTCTCGCCGGGATCCAGGGGCCTCCGGGGCGGGCGAGTATAACACCCCGGGGCCCGGAAGGCCCCCTGGGGCCGCGTCTCGGGGGGGTCGCGGAACCTCCCGGGGGACAAGGAGGTAGTCGGGCACACCCCACCCGCGGTGGAATAAATCCGACTTGCCGGAATCAATCTCCGGGATGGGTGCGTCACACCGGGGGCCTCCAAACGACTGCTTCTGTCGGGAGGTAACCCATGAACGCCAGTCGCTCCGCTCGCCGCTCACTGCTTCTGCTGCTGCCGGTTCTCGCCTGGGGGCTCCTCGGGTCCCCGGCCCTGGCCCAGGCCGCCACGCCGTTCGAGCTGTCCCTGGTCCCGCGATGGAAGAACCACGCCGTTGGTAGTGACGTTTCCCTGGCTCTGGACGCCGAGGGCAACCCGCACATCACTCACGTCGACAAAACTGTAAACGACCTGATCTACAGCACGAGAATCGACGGGAAGTGGACCCAGGAGATCGTCGACAGCGGGACTGTGTCCTTCTCCTCCATCGCCCTGGACGCCGCCGGCGATCCCCACATCGCCTACTGCGACCTCGGGAACACGAACCTGAAATACGCCACCCGGGTCGGTGACGGCCCGTGGATCCTGGAGACCGTCGACTCCTCTGCAGACGTGGGGAGATATCCCTCCATCGTGCTCGACGCATACGGTCGTCCCCACATCAGCTACTACGACTTGACCAACGGGAACCTGAAGTACGCCCGGAAGGAGAGCAATCTCTCCTGGACGATCCAGACCGTGGACGTCACCGGAGACGTCGGCCTCTTCACCTCGATCGATCTGGACCCGTCGGGCCTGGCCCATATCGCCTACCAGGATTTCACCAACCTGGATCTGAAGTATGCCAGGGACCTAGGCGGGTTCTGGACCACAGAGACAGTCGACAGCTTCTCCTCCGCAGGACACATTCCCTCCCTGGTCATCGACTCCGCGGGGAACTCCCACGTGAGCTACATGCAGACCACCGACCATTTCCTGAAGTACGCGATCCGCAGTCCCGACGGCACCTGGAGACTGAAGATCCTCGACAACACCCTGGTCGGTTATGGCCCCACCTCCATCGGCCTCGACTCCCGTGGGAACGTGCACATTGCCTATTACGACAACGGCCTGGGCACCCTCCGGTACGCCAGACAGCGAAACGGCCTCTGGGAATTCCAGTCGGTTCCAAGCAGCCTGGACATCGGGACCTATCTGAGTATGGCCCTCGACACCGAGGGCCATCCGCACATCGCCTATCGCTACAACAACGAGGGCTTGCTGGGCTACGCCGACTCCTACGTTACCCTGGCCTCTCCCACCGGCGGCGAGCGCTGGACGGCCGGGTCGGAGCAGGTCGTGCGCTGGATCGGGCTGGGGGCGGTGAGCATCGGCCTCTCCTCCGACGGCGGCGCCACCTACCGGACGGTGGTGGAGTCGGCGACCGGCGAGTCGGCGACCATCCACGTGCCGGACTGGACCACCGGGGCGGCCCGGGTCCGGCTCACCCTGCTGGCCGATCCGACCTTCACCTCGGACAGCCCGGGGACGTTCACGATCGCACCGGACCTGACGACCCCCTGGTGGATGGACACGCCGGACACGGTCTCCAACGCGGGCTACACCACCGACCTGGCCCTGGACCCCCAGGGGCTGGCCCACATCACGCATTTCAGCTTCACCACCCAGCGACTGCGGTACCTGAGCCAGACCGGCGGCGGCGCCTGGTCGGTGGAGATTCCGGACACCGCCCTGGGTTCCGGGGGCTACAGTTCTCTCGTTTTCGACCGGAACGGGGACCCGCACATCAGCCACTGGAACTACTACCAGCAGACCCTGTGGTACAGCGTGCGCACCGGAGGCACCTGGAGCAACGAAGTGGTGGATCCCGGCCCCGGGAACGTGGGGGTGGGCTGCTCCCTCGCGCTCCTCGACGGGACCACCCCGTACGTCAGCTACGAGGACAACACCAACGGCACGCTCAAGGTCGCCCACAAGGACGGGGGCTGGATCCTGGAGGTCGTGGATCCGTCCGGGGACGTAGGGGAATACACCTCCCTGGCCCTGGATTCGTCGGGGAATCCCCACGTGGCCTACTACGACCAGTTCACCCGGGACCTGCGATACGCGTACCGGCTCAACGGAAGCTACGTGATCGAGGTTCCCGACGCCGTCGGCGACGTGGGCGACTACGCCTCGCTTGCCCTGGACGTGGACGACATCCCCCACATCGCCTACTACGACGCGACCTGGAGCGACCTGAAGTACGCGACCAAGCGGAACGGAAGCTGGATCGTGGAACGGGTCGACACCAAGGGAGACCAGGGCACCAACGCCTCGATCGCCCTGGACCCGGCGGGGAACCCGGTCATCGCCTACTTCGACGCCGACGCCTACCGGATGAAGGTCGCGCGGCGGATCGGCGGCTCCTGGTCGATCGAGTATGCGGCGCCCCTCCGTTCCGGAGAGTTCAATTCGGTGGCGGTGGACAAGCAGGGGAACATCCACGCCGTCACCCAGGACGCGGACCACGGGGCCATTCGCTACGTGTCGTCGGCCATCGAGCTCACGAGCCCCGCTCCGGGGGAGGTGTGGCCGGTGGGCTCCTCCCGCGTCGTCCGCTGGAACGGGACCGGGCGGGTCGACGTCTCGCTCTCCGTGGACGGCGGCAACTCCTTCCAGTCCCTGGCCACCGGCGTCACCGGGGGGAGCTACGGGATCGTCGTCCCCCACCGGCCCTCCGCCTTCACCCAGGTCCGGGTCGAGCGGGCGCTTCCGCGCTCCACCAGCTCTACCCCCGGCCTCTTCACCATCGAGACCGACATCGTGCTCCTGATGCTGAGCGCATCACCCCCCGAGGCGGTAGCCCCCGCCGGTGGCGCCGTCATCTCCTGGGCCACCGACCCGGGACCCGAGGACCTCGGCGGCTACCGCCTCGAAAAACGCTCCGGCGGATCCTGGTCCACCCTGGCCGCCGGCATCACCAAGACTTCCTTTTTCGACGCCACGGCGAGCCCGGGAGCCGAATACCGGCTCTTCGGGATCAACGGTCTCGGCGAGGAGCTCGAGCTCGGAGAGGTCCGGTTTGGAACCTCCCGGCCGCTCCTCGCCGGACCCCTCCCCTATCGCGGGGGGGATCTCCGGGTGTCGTTCGCCACCTTCGGCGGCCTCTCCGGGGGTTTCGGGCCGGCGGAGGTGGTCCTCTTCGACCTGCAGGGGCGCCGGGTGCGAACCATCGCTTCCGGTTCCTACCCGGCCGGGGTCCAGGACGCGACCTGGGACGGGAAGGACGAAAGCGGCCGCCCGGTGGCCTCGGGAGTCTACTTCCTCCGCTCCGTCACCGGCGGCGAGAGCAACCAGATCAAACTCGTGGTCGTCCGGTAGCCGTCGGGCGCGCTCCGACGACCACCACCCGGATCACCGAGGAGAGTCATATGAACATCCTTCGCCGCTGCCTCATCGTCACCCTGCTGGCCTCCATCCCCGTGGCCGCGTTCGGGGCCACCCCCTTCGAGAACGAGACCGTGGACGGGCCGGGGGTTACCGGTCAGTACACCTCCCTCGCCCTCGACGATGCGGGAAATCCGCGAATCAGCTACCTGGGACTGAGCGGACCCATCTGGTATGCGGCCAAGGACAACGGGGTCTGGAGCCTGGAGCCGGTGGACGTGGTGGACGGCGGCCAGAGTTCCCTGGCTCTCGACACCCAGGGGGTCCCCCACATCAGCTACTTCGATGCCGACGGGGAGGATCTCGAGTACGCGGTCCGGAACGGCGGAGGCTGGATCCTCGAGACCGTGGACGCCCCCGGAAGCACGGGGGACTACAACTCGCTCGCGCTGGACTCGGCGGGGAATCCCCACATCGCCTACCGAAGCGACGGGAACCTCAAGTACGCGGTGAAGACGGGCGGAATCTGGTCCACCGAGACCGTGGTCGTGGGAACCGTGGCCTACATCTCCCTCGCACTGGACTCCGCGGGAGATCCCCACATCAGCTATCGGGAAACCTCCACGTCGGATCTATCCTACGCCCACAAGTCCGGGGGGATCTGGAGCTTCGAGACGCCCGACCCGGGCTCCTTTCCCGCACAGACGTCGATCGTCATCGACGCCCAAGACGCCCCCCACATCGCGTACGCCACCAGCTCCGTCGGGCTCAAGTACGCGAACCGGGCGATCGGGTCCTGGGAGGTCGAGCCGGTGGCGGCGGGGGGGAGCGACTACGTTTCCCTGAAACTCGACGCCCAGGGGACCCCTCATATCGGTTACCACGACAGCTCCGACGGCACCCTCAAGTACGCCGTCAGGAACTCGGGAAGTTGGATCGTGGAAACCGTCGACACGCCGGCCATCAGCGACGTGGGACAATACGTCTCGCTGGCCCTCGACGACCTGGGACATCCCCACCTTGGCTACTATGACGCGGACCACCAGGATCTCAAGTACGCCGATGCCTACGTGACCCTCTCCGCCCCGGCCGGGGGGGAGCGGTGGCTGGCCGGATCGCAGCAGACGGTGCGCTGGATCGGCCTGGGGGCGGTCAGCATCGCGCTCTCTCCGGACGGCGGGGCCACCTACCAGACCGTGCTCCCCTCGGCCACCGGGGAGTCCGCCGTGATCAACGTGCCCGACTGGACGACGAGTTCGGCCCGGGTCCGCATCACCCTGCTCGCCGAGCCCACCTTCGTCTCCGACAGCCCGGGGACGTTCTCCATCGCCCCGGTGCTCGCCTCTCCCTGGTGGTCGGCCACGCCGGATCCGGCTCCGGGAGGGGGAATCACGCCGTCATTGGCCCTGGACGATCTCGGAAACCCGGGCATCGCCCATACCGCCGGGACCGGCCTCCTCTACGTCGAGCGGCAGGGAGGAACCTGGGCGTCCTCCGTGGCCGACAACACGACCGACTGCGGATACTTCAGCTCGCTGGCCTTCGATTCGAACGGGGATCCGAGCGTGAGCCACTCGGTCTACCCCGCCGGCGGCCTCCGCTACTCCCACCGGGCCGGCGGCACCTGGACGAACGAGCTCGTGGACGGGGCCCCGGCTTCGGGGTTCCTCTCCTCTCTCGCGCTCGGGGCGAGCGACGATCCCTACATCTGCTACTACGATGCCGACCTCCTCACCCTGAAGATCGCCCACAAGAACGGGGGGTGGAGCATCGCCACCGTCGACAACTCGGGTTCGGTCGGCGCGGAAAGGACGTCCCTGGCTCTCGATTCGCGCGACCGCCCCCGCATCGCCTACTACGACCAGGCCCAGGGGCTCAGGTTCGCAGCCGACGACGGCACCGGGACGTACTCGATCGAGACCGTGGACGACGTGGGCGACCCGGGGCACTACCCATCGCTCGCCCTCGACAGCGACGACGTGCCCCACATCGCCTACTACGAGCAGACCAACGGGAACCTCCGCTATGCGGAGAAGCGGGACGGGGTCTGGCACGCCGAGACCGTGGACCAGGAAGGCGACGTGGGTTACGACGTGTCCCTGGCCCTGGACGAGGACGGGAACCCCGTGATCTCGTACTTCGACAGCACCAAGGGGCGGATGAAAGTGGCGCGGCGGATCGGCGGCGCCTGGTCGAAGGAGTTCGTCAGCGAACCGCTTTCCGGCTACTACACCTCCATCGCGCTCGATGCCGACGGGAACCCCCGGGTGGCCTATCAGGACTACCAGAACGGGGTGTTGCGGTATTCGTCGTCCGCGATCGAGCTCTCCTCACCGTCCCCCGGGGACGTCTGGCCGGTGGGCTCCACCCGCACCGTGCGCTGGGACGGAACCGGGCGGGTGAATATCCTGCTCTCGGTGGACGGCGGGAACAGCTTCCAGATGCTGGCCGAGAACGTCTCCGGCGGTTCCCACGGGATCGTGGTTCCCCACCGGCCCTCGGCCTTCACCCAGATCCGGGTGGAGCGCGCCGTGCCCCGTTCCCGGAGCACCACCCCCGGACTCTTCACCATCGAGACCGACATCGTGCTTCTCATGCTGAGCGCGTCGCCTCCCGAGGCGGTCGGGCCCGCCGGCGGCGCCGTCATCTCCTGGTCCACCGACCCGGGACCCGAGGACCTGGGCGGCTACCGGCTGGAGAAGCGCACGAAGGGCGGCGACTGGAGTCCCCTCGTCTCCCTCACCTCGGAGACGGAGTACCGGGACCGGTCCGCCACGCCCGGCACAGAGTACCGCCTGTTCGGCGTGAACACCTTCGGGGAATCCCTGCTCCTCGGCCGGGCCACCTTCGGCACCGCCCGGCCCCTGGCTGCCGGCCCCCTCCCCTACCGGGGCGGGAAGATGCAGATCACCTTCGCCACCGGAGGAGGCCTGGGAGGCGGCTCCGCCGCGGCCGAGGTCGCCCTCTTCGACCTCCAGGGGCGCCTGGTGCGGACCCTGGTCCGGGATTCCTATCCCGCCGGCGTCCAGACCGTGACCTGGGACGGCCGGGACGACGGCGGCCGCCCGGTGAGCACCGGGGTCTATTTCCTGCGCTCGGCCGGCACCGGCCAGGCGCACTCCATGAAACTCGTGGTGATACGGTGAGGACCGTCATGCGATCGCACGCCTGGATACCCGTCGTCGCTCTCGCGCTCGCCCTCGGCCTCCCGGCCGGGGCGGGCCCCGCCCGGGCCGCCAACGTCTTCGCCCTGGTCGACACCGGCGAACTGTACGTGTCCGGCGACCAGGGAACTTCGTGGTCGGTGCTCTCTACGCTCCCGGTGCCGGATGCCGCCGGTCTCCTGGCCGGAAGCTCCTCCCTGCAGCTGTTCCTGGCCGGCCGGTCGGGAAGCGTGTACCTCTCGTCGGACGGGGGGATGACCTGGACCGCGGTGGGCGCCCTCACCGCCTCCGACGTGGTCGATCTGGCCATCCGGGCCGACGGCGACCTCCTGGCCCTCACCGGCTCCGGCACCGTGTACACGTCCTCCGACCAGGGGGCCACGTTCACCGCCCTGGGCGCCCTCACCGCCCCGGACTGCGTGAGCCTGGCCCCAGGCTCCTCCGGCAACCTCTATGCCCTCACCCGGACGGGAGAGGTCGCCGAGAGCGCCGACGACGGGGCCACCTGGACCGTGGTGGGCGCGATCCCGGTCTCCGATGCGGTGAGCCTCCGGCCCATGGGCACCAGCCTCTTCGTGCTCACCGGCACCGGCCTCACCTACCGGAGCACCGACTCCGGTGCGAGCTGGACCCCGGTGGGCACCGCGTCCCAGGTCGGCATGCGGGGGCTCACGGAGGTCGACACCCAGCTCGTGGCCGTGACCCGGGAGGGGCTCACCGCCCGGAGCACCGACGGCACCAGCTGGACCTGGGTGGGCTCGGTGAACCAGGTGGAGGTGGTGGCGCTGGCCAACGACGTGCCGCAGGTCACGGGCATCCCCACCGAGCCGGGGACCGCGACCCGGCTCCTCCTCTCCCCGCCGCGGCCGAATCCGCTGGCCGCGGGGCAGGCGCTCCGGCTGAGCCTGTCGCTCCCCGCCGACGACCGGGTGGCGGTGCAACTCTTCGACGCCCAGGGACGCCGGGTCGCGTCCCGGGAGGCGGTGGCCCTCGCCGCCGGGGACCGGGCGGAGATGCGCTGGGATCCCGGCATCCGCGCCCCGGGGGTGTACTTCCTGCGCGCGGCCGCCGCCTCGGGAGCCGTCGCTTCCGCCCGGGTGGTGATCCTGGACTGAGCCCCGCGGCGCCTCAGCCGCGGACGGACGCGGCCAGGAGGTCCCCGATCTGGCTGGTGGAGAGCCCGCAGTTGGCGGTCAGCGCCGGGATCTTCTTCGACCGCAGGTTCCCGGCGATGGACTCCTCCACCGCGGCCGCGGCGTCCTTCTCGCCCAGGAAGTCCAGGAGCATCTGCACCGAGGCCACCGCGGCCACCGGGTTGGCCACGTTCTTCCCGGTGTACTTGGGGGCGGAGCCGTGGATCGGCTCGAACATGCTGGTCTGGCCGGGGTGGATGTTGCCGCTGGCCGCCGCCCCCATCCCGCCCTGGATCATGGCCCCGAGGTCGGTGATGATGTCCCCGAACATGTTGGGGACCACCACGGTGTCGAACCACTCGGGGTTCTTGACCAGCCACATGGTGCAGGCGTCCACGTAGGCGTGATCCTGTTCGATGCCGGGGTACTCCTTCCCGACCTCCTCGAAGGTGCGGGTCCAGAGATCGTAGGCCCGGACCGCGTTGGCCTTGTCCACCATGGTCAGCTTCTTCCGGCGACGCCCCTTGGCCACTTCGAACGCGTAGCGGATCACCCGCTCCGTCCCCTTCCGGGTCAGCAGCAACTCCTGGGTGGCCACCTCGTCCGGCGTCCCCTTCTTGAAGAAGCCGTGGGTGCCCACGTACAGATCCTCGGTGTTCTCCCGGATGATCACCATGTCGATGTTCTCGGGCTTGTCGTTCTTGAGCGGGCAGAGGTGGGGCGCGTAGAGCTTGATGGGCCGGAGGTTGACGTAGAGATCCAGCCCGAACCGGCAGCCGGCCACCACCGCCCGTTCCAGGAGGCCGGTCTCCATCCGGGGATCCCCGATCGCCCCCAGCAGCACCGCGTCGTGATCCCGGTACTCGCCCAGGGCGGACTCCGGCATGAGCACCCCGGTCTTCAGGAAATGCTCGCCGCTCCAGGGATAGACGGTGGTGCGGAACGTGAAGCCGAAGCGGTCTGCGGCCGCGGTCAGGACCTTGGTGGCCTCGCGGGTGACTTCGGGCCCGATCCCGTCTCCGGCAATGACTGCGATGCGGTACTCCATGAGCAGCTCTCCTCCCTGTCTCTGCGTCCGGAGGCCCGAGAGAGCCCCGGACCCGGAAGGCCACCCATCATATCGGCAAAAAGGCTTGCTGGACAGTCTCGAGCAACTGTCCGGGATCGAAGGGCTTGGCGAGGAAACCGCGGAGGCCCAGATCCGCGCACGCGGCCAGCGCCGCCTTCTCCCCGAAGCCGGTCATGACCACCACCGGTAGATCGGGATGGGCCCGGCGCAGGCGGGTCAGCATCTCGACCCCGCTGAGTCCCGGCATGTTCAGATCCAGGAGAGCCAGGTCGGCGCTGCGGACCCCGTCCAGGAGCATGGCCAGGACCTCGGACCCGTTCCGGGCCTCGAAAGTGCGGTAGCCCTCCCGGGAGAGGACGGCGGCGACCAGGGATCGCACCCGGACTTCGTCATCGGCGACCAGAACGGTCCCTTTTCCCTCCCGGCGCGGGGCCCGGGCCTCGGTCCGGGCCCCCGGCGGCACCGGCGACGTCCCCGCCGGATCCGCCGGAAACAGGACTTCGAAGGTCGTCCCCCGGCCCGGCTCGCTCCGCACCACGACCCCGCCCCGGTGGGACTTGACGATCCCCTGCAGCGTGGCCAGCCCCAGGCCGCGGCCCTGCGTCTTGGTGCTGAAGAAGGGGTCGAAGATCCGGCCCAGGATGGCGGGATCGATCCCCGGTCCGGTGTCGGAGACCGAGAGCCGGACGTAGGAGCCCGGTTCCGGGGCCGGCTCCGCGGCCACGAGGCAGGAGGCCAGGAGTTCCGGACCCGCCTCCACCCGTTCGGTGGCGATGCAGACGGTCCCCCCGCCCTCCCCCACCGCGTCCCCGGCGTTGGTGATCAGGTTCAACACCAGCTGGCGCATCTGCCCGCCGTCGCCCCGCACCCGGGGATCGGCCGGGTCCAGGTCGACCTGCAGGTCCGTCAGGGGCATCGACACCGAACACAGGCGGCTCATCTCTCGCACCACCTCGTTCAGCCGGACGGAGGTCAAGGTGACCCGGGCCTGACCGGTGAAGGCCAGGAGCTGCCCGATCAGCTCTCCGGCCCGCGCCGCCGAGATGCGGATGTCCTGGAGATGGGAGCGCCCCGGGGTCCCCTCGGCCATCTCCTCCAGGGCCAGGTCGGCGCGGCCGAGGATGGGGGTCAGAAGATTGTTGAAGTCGTGGGCGATGCCGCCGGTCAGGAGCCCCAGGCTCTCCAGCTTCCGGGCCTCGGCCAGGCGCCGTTCCAGGGCCTCCCGCTCCTCCTGCGCCCGCCGCCGTTCGCTGATGTCGGTCATGCTCCCCCGGACCAGGTTCCGCTTGCCGGCGGGGAGCCGGACCAGGCGGACCTCGCAGGGGATCTCCCGGCCGTCGAGGCTGCGGTGTATCCACTCGAAGGCCGGGGCCCCGCCGGCCAGGGCCTCCCCGATCCGCTGCGCGGCCACCTCCGCGCTGGGACGACCCCCGGGCTGGAACTCGGGGCTCAGGTCGGCGGGACCGTAGCGGCCCATGTCCAGCCGGGTGATGCCCAGGAGGTGCAGGGCGTTCTCGTTCGCGTCCACGAACCGCCCGCTGTCCACGTCCAGGATCACGATCGCCTCCGGGGCGTGCTCCACCAGGATCCGGTAGCGGGCCTCGCTCTCCCGAAGCCGCTCCGCCCGCTCCGAGGTGCGGTAGAGGTAGAAGGACAGGAGGGCGCTGAAACCGAGCAGTCCGGCCAGCACGACCCAGGCGATGGGAGAACCGGCCTCGTCGAAGAAGCCGGGGGTGGCCACGGTGGTGACCTTCCAGGCGCGGTCGGCCAACTCGAAGCGGCTCTGCCGAACGAAACCCCGTGCGGGCTCCGGGTCCGGAGGCTGGGATTCGTGACGGACGCTCCCGATCCCCGGTTTCCAGGCCCCCAGGAAGATCGCGGCCCCGGGCGCGGTCACGTCGCTGATCCTGATCTCCACCCCCTCGGGCGAGAAGGCGCCGAGCGCGGTCTCCAGCATCTCCCCCGAGGTCAGGACGCCGACCACGAAGCCCCGGAGCGCCTCCCGGCGTCCGGCGACCGAGGCCACGGACAGGGGACGATCGTAGACCGGCGTCACCACGAGACAGCCCAGGGCCCCGTCGTCCTGGAGCAGCGGGATGGGGGGGGTGGCCGCCGGGCGCCCGGTGTCCCGGGCCCGCTCCAGGGCATTCCGCCGCACCGCATCCGAGGCGAGGTCGAAGCCCATGGCCACCTCGTTCCCCCGGGCGGGCACGGAGTAGAACACCGGGTAGTAGTCGTCCCGGGGCCGGCGGGGCACCAGCTTCCCGGACGCATCCCGTTCGGTGAAGGTGAACCCGCCCAAGCCGTCGCCGCGAGCCCGGCGCTCCAGGATCCCGCGGCGGTGTCGGGACACCCGGGGGACCCACTCCAGGGCCCGGATTCCGGGGCGCTCGGAGAGGAGCGGGGCGGCATAGACCGCGAACGCGGCGCGGTCCGTCTCGCCCGACACCCCCAGGAAGGTCCGCAGGGCGAGCACGGCGTCGACCACGTCGCCGAAGTTGCGGCGTACGGCGCCGGTCCGCTCCGCGGCCAGCTGGTTGAACTGGACGACCAGGTGGCGATGCTCCGCGTTCCGCAGGGTCTGGAAGACCAAGAGGCTCACCACCACCCCGACCGCCAGGGCGACTCCGGCGGGCAGGGCGGGGTGCCACCGGCTCCGGACCGGGAGAAGCCCGGGATCGAAGCCGGGAGGGCCGTCAATCAATGGCAAGCTCCCGCGTGGCGGACGGCCCGGCCCGGGAGGGTCGGACTAGTCCCGATGGAGGAGGAGGGCGATCCCCTGCCCTCCCCCGATGCAGGCGCTGGCGATACCGCGTTTCGCGTTCCGCCGCCGCATCTCCATGCCCAGGGTCAGGAGCAGGCGGGCCCCGGTGGCCCCCAGCGGATGACCCAGGGCGATCGCCCCCCCGTTCACGTTCACCTTCTCCCGGTCGAGCCCGAGATCCTTCTCCACCGACAGGTACTGGCCGGCGAAGGCCTCGTTGATCTCGAACAGGTCGATGTCGGACAGGGCCAGCGACGCCTTCTCCAGCACCCGCCGGATGGCGGGAGCGGGCCCGATCCCCATCTCGCTCGGCTCCACCCCGACCGCGACCCAGGCCCCGATCCGGCCCAGCGGATCGGTGGTGAGTTCCCTGGTGGTGGCCTCGTCCGCCACCACCAGGGCCGCGGCCCCGTCGACGATCCCGCTGGCGTTACCGGCGGTGACCATCCCGTCCTTGCTGAAGGCGGGCGGGAGCTTCGACAGGGCCTCCATATCGGTATTGAGCCGCATGTGGTCGTCGTGCTCGACCTTGACCGTCCTGCCGCGTCCCGCCGGCACCTCCACCGGGACGATCTCCTCGGCGAACACGCCGGACTCCCGGGCCTTCTGGGCCGCGCCGTGGCTCCGCAGGGCATAGGCGTCCTGGTCCTCGCGCGTCACCTCGTAGCGGCGGGCCAGCTTCTCCGCGGTCTGGGCCATGTAGAGGCCGCACTGGGTGTCCATGAGGGCGACCATGAGGGAGTCCTCGAGCTGCCCCTGCCCCAGCTTGAGCCCGCGGCGGAGGCCGCGGAGGACGTGGGGAGCCTGGCTCATGTTCTCGGTCCCCCCGGCCAGCATCACCTTCCCCTCGCCGAGCAGGATCTCCTGGGCCGAGTTGATCACCGCCTGGATGCCCGAGCCGCAGAGCCGGTTCACGGTGAGGGCGGGGACCGGCACCGGCACCCCGGCCTGCAGCCCGATGTGGCGGGCCCCGTAGATGGCGTCCCCCGAGGTCTGCATTACGTTGCCGAAGATGACCTGGTCGATGCGGGCGGGATCGATCCCGCTCCGGCTCATGGCCTCGCGCGAGGCTACCGCGGCCAGCTCCAGGGCCGAGACCCTCCCCAGGGCGCCGCCGGGCTTGCCGTCGCCGGTCTTCGATCCCTCGTACTCGCACATCGGGGTGCGCACCCCGTTCACGATGTAGACTGCCTTGGCCATCGGTTTCCTCCTCCTCCTCGTCGAGCCCGGGCGACTCCGGAAAACGGGGCTAGCGCCCCTTGAACGCGGCCTTCCGTTTTTCCAGGAAGGCGCCCAATCCCTCTTTCATGTCCTGGGTGCCGGTGGTGAGGCCGAACAGGTGGGCCTCCCAGTTGAGCCCGTCGTCCAGGGACATCTCGATCCCCCCGCCCACCGCCTCCATGGAGAACCGCAGGGCCAGGGGGCCCTTCTCCATGAGCACGCCGGCCAGCTTGCGCGCGGCGTCCATGAGTTCGGCGGCGGGAACCACCTGGTTCACCAGGCCCATCTCCCGGGCCTCGGCCGCCCCCACCATGCGTCCGGTGAGGATCAGGTCCAGGGCCCGCCCCTTGCCTACCAGCCGGGGGAGCCGCTGGGTCCCGCCGTAGCCGGGAAGGATCCCCAGGTTCACCTCGGGCTGGCCGAACTTGGCGGTATCGGCGGCCAGGCGCAGGGTGCAGGCCATGGCCAGCTCGCATCCCCCGCCCAGGGCGAACCCGTTCACGGCGGCGATCACCGGCTTGCCCAGCCGTTCCATGGCCCGGGTCAGGGCCTGGCCGCGGTGCGCGACCTCCACCGCCCCCATCGGATCCAGCCGGGCCAGCTCGCCGATGTCGGCTCCGGCCGCGAAGGCCTTCTCCCCGGCCCCGGTCAGGATCACCACCTTGACCGCCTCGTCGGCCCTGGCCCGGGCCATGGCCTCTCCCAGCTCGGTGAGCAACTGCGCGTTCAGGGCGTTCAGGACCTGGGGGCGGTTCAAGGTGACCAGGGCCACCCCGCCGTCCGCTTCGTAGAGAACCGTGGTCTCGGCCATCACAGGAGACCCTCCGTGGGCCGGGGCGGATCCTGGGTGTAGTCGTAGAACCCGGTCCCCGACTTCCGCCCGTGATAGCCGGCGTGCACCATGCGCTTGAGCAGGGTGGGGGCGGCGTACTGGGGCGACTTGAATTCGTCGAACATGATGTTGGCGATGTAGTAGGTGGTGTCCAGGCCCACGAAGTCGAGCAGGGTAAAGGGCCCCATCGGATACCCGGTGCCCAGCTTCATGCCGGTGTCGATGTCCTCCACCGAGGCCACGCCCTTCTCCAGGGCCCGGATCGCATCCAGCAGATACGGCACCAGGAGCAGGTTCACCACGAACCCCGGGCTGTCCTTGGCCAGGATCGGGGTCTTGCCCAGCTTCCGGGCGAAGGCCAGGCCGGCCTCCACCGTCCCCGGCGAGGTGCGCACCGTCTTCACCACCTCCACCAGCTTCATGACCGGGACCGGGTTGAAGAAATGGAGCCCCAGGAACCGGTCCGGGCGCTTGGTGAAGGCGGCCATCTCCACGATGGAGAGGCTGGAGGTGTTGCTGGCCAGGAGCGTGTGCTCGGGGCACGCCGCGTCCAGGGTGGAGAACACCTCCTCCTTCACCTTCAGGTTCTCGGTCACCGCCTCCACTACCAGGTCCGACCCGCCGAGTTCCCCGAGGTCGGTGACCGGGCGGAGCCGACCGAACACCTGATCGGCGTCCTCCTTGGTCATCTTTCCCTTGGCCACCCCGCCGTCCAGGAACTTGCGGATCCGGCCCATCCCCTTGTCCAGGAGGCCCTGGTTGACCTCCCGCACCACCACGTCCATTCCGGCCTGGGCGGCCACCTGGGCGATGCCGGAGCCCATGAGACCGCATCCCACCACGCCGACGGTTTTGATTTCCATGACCACACCTCTCCTTCCCGTCTCCGGCGCCGTCGCTTCCGGAGACCCCACGGCACGAACGGAAGGGGAGGGCTCCCCTTCCCTATTTCATGCGGATGAACAGCCAGTAGCCGGCGGTCAGGAGGAGCAGCGCCAGAAGGACCATGGTGGCCTCGGGACCGTACTTCTGGACCGCCGGGTCCAGAATGCCGCTTCCGGCGTGGGCCACGGTCTGCCTGACCGAGGTCCAGGCCTCGGACGAGAAGGCGCCCAGGCTCTTGGCCCCGGACTCCGTCCCGCCGCCCTCGAGGAAGCGGCGCCACGGTACGAACCGTACCAGAGCCCATACCACCGCCACCAGAACCAAGAGGCGGAGGGTGATGGTGGCCATCCGGGTGCCCGAGGACCGCCGGTGGATGGTGGCGGTGCCGGCCCCGGCCAGATAGCCGGTCCCGGGGCGGGGTTCCGGCTCGGAGTGGGGCTCCATCCCCTTGAGCTTGTTGAAGAAGAGGAAGTGGTCGTGCCATTCCCGGTCGAAGTCCTCGCGCGCCTTGGGATCCAGCGGCTGGTCGGCATAGAGGGTGGGATAGCGGTTCAGGAGGCTGTTCATGGCCCGGATGTGGTTGTGGGCGTCCTGGGCCGCGGCCTGACCGAGTTGGCCGGTGAGGGCGGCCAGGGCCTCGGCAATCTGACCTTTCAGGTCCAGGAACCTCCGCTCCTCGGTGGCGTTGGCATCCCCCACCCCCAGGCGGGTGACCACCAGGCCGCGGTAATCGGTCCACTGCCGGATCAGCTTGTCCAACCGAGATCGATAGCGACGTCCCGACATCATGATCATCCCCCCATGGCTACGTGCGGCGCAGCGACCGGAGCTTCTCCGGATCCTGGAGCCGTGTAACCACTTCCAGGTATTCGACCAACTCCTGGTTGTACAACTCCAGGAGCGCATCGTCGAGCAGTTTCATCCCCTCGGCGTAGTGGGTCCCGATGGCGTTGTTCAGCTGGTGGATCTTACCTTCCCGGATCAGATTGGAGATAGGGGCGTTCACGAACATGATCTCCCGGGCGCAGATGCGCCCGGAACCGTCCCGCCGCCGGAGCAGGACCTGGGAGATCACCGCCTTCAGGGTCAGGGCCAGCCGGGTCCGGATCTCGGCCTGGTGCTCCACCGGGAAGACGTCGATGATCCGGTTCACCGTCTTGCCCGCGGACTGGGTGGAGAGGGTGGAGATGACCAGGTTCCCGGTCTCGGCCGCGGTCAGGGCCACCTCCATGGTCTCCCGGTCCCGCATCTCCCCCACGAAGATCACGTGGGGCATCTGGCGGAGGGCGCTGCGGAGACCCCGCACGTAGGAGAAGGTGTCCAGGCCGAGTTCCCGCTGGTCGATGACGCAGTCCTTGGAGCGGAGGACGAACTCGATCGGGTCCTCCAGGGTGACGATGTGCTTGGGCACGCCGTGACGGGTGTTCAGGTGCTCCAGGAAGGAGGCGATGGTGGTCGACTTCCCGGATCCGGTAGGGCCGGTGACCAGGATGAGCCCGTGGGTCTGGTTCACCAGCTGCATGAGCACCCGGTCGGTGAGGCCGATGCTCTCGGTGTCCGGGATCAGGAGGGGCACCAGACGCAGGACCGCGGCCACCGTCCCCTTCTGCTGGTACACGCTGACCCGGAACCGGGCCAGCCCGGGCACGTGGTAGCCCAGATCGAGTTCCCGCTCGGTCTCGAAGAGCTTCCGCTGCTCCATGGTCAGGAACTGGTAGACCAGGTCCTGGGTCTCCCCCGGGCTCAGGATCCACTCCGGGTCCAGGGACTCCAGGGCCCCGTGGACCTGGAAGGTGACCGGAGCCCCGGCGGAGAGGATGACGTCGCTCGCCTGCCGCTCCACCGATTCCCGGAGGATCTCCAGCACCTCCATGGATCAGCCCTGGTCCCGCACGATGGTGGGGGTGATCTCGATCAGGAGGTCGGTCTGGGTGGTCTCGGTGCGGTAGTGGCGGAACAGGTACCGGATGAGCGGAATGTCCCCCAGCACCGGCACCTTCTTCACCGTCTCCTTGTTCTCCTCGTTGAGCAGGCCGCCCAGGTAGAACTTCTGCCCGTCCCGCACCCGCACCACCGAGGTGGCCCGGCGGGTCGAGGTCTGGGGCAGGTCGTTGTTGGGGCCCACGAAGCCGACGATGTTGCTCACCTCGGGGGTGACGGTGCTGGTGATGAACCCCTCGGAGGAGATACGGGGGAGGATCTTGAGCTTCACCCCCACGTCGATGTAGTCGAGGGAAGTGCTCTGGAAGGTCCCCCCGGTGGCCCCGCTCTGGAGACTGGTGATGACCACCGGCACCGTCTGGCCGATGAAGATCTCGGCCTCCTGGTTGTTCATGGTGGTGATCTTGGAATTGGCCAGCAGCCGGGCCGAGCCGTCGGTGATAAGCATGTCCAGGGCCACTTCCACCGCCTCCTGCTGCCGGTAGATCTTCCCGAACTCATCGGCCTTGTTGTAGCCCAGCTGCTCCGGAAGGGCGTTGTTGGGCGATGGTCCCGGATCCCCCTCGGTGAGGACCTCCGTCCACTTGGTGATCTTCTCCCAGTCGATCCCCAGCTCCTCCAGACGGCTGGTGTTGACCTCGACCAGCCGGGCCTCGAACAGTACCTGGGCCGGACGGCGGTCGATCTCCTTGACGATGGCCTGGATCTGCTCGATCACCGACTGGGGGGCCTTGACGATGAGCCGGTTGCCGGAGACGTAGGCCCGCACCTGCTTGGAGATCACGTCCAGGGCGCTGACCACCTCCTGGGCGTTGGCGTACTCCAGGGTGAAGACCTCGGTGGTGAGCCCGGTCTCGGTAGCCAGGCGCTCGGGATCGGCGACCAGGATCGAGTTCCCCACCCGCTCGTAGCCCAGCCCCGCCGCCCGCACCACCAGGTTCAGGGCCTCGGTGAAGGGGGTGTTCTTGAGCCGGATGCTGATCGCCTTCCCTTGGACCTCGGGGCTGGTCACGATGTTGAGCCCGGTCCGCTCGGCCAGGATCTCCAGCACGGTGACCACCGGAGTGGAATCCGACTCCAGGGTAATGAGCTGCTGCTCGGCCTGGCGGGTCGGCTGGCCTTGTCCGGAAGCCGGACCGAGAAGGGTGAGCGCCGACCCGACCAGGGCGGCTCCGCGGAATCGGTGCCACAGTTTCACGAGAGTCTCCTTATCTCCTTGGAATGAGGGTCAGCGTCTCGCCGCCCCGGTTGCGGACCGTACACGAGCGGGCCGAGATGGACACCACCGTCCATCCCGAGAACGACTGTCCCAGCCGGAGCCGCCCGGAGAGATCGTCCCCCAGGGAGAGCTGGATCTCGGGACTCAGCTGGTCATAGAGGATCATGCGCAGCACCGGCCGCACCTCGGGCTTGGGGGGAGGACGGTAGGTGGTGTCGTGGGGGCGGCTCCGCCGGACCCGGCTGAAGGGATCGCGGGCGGGCTCCTCCAGGGCGGCCAGGGTCCGGTCCCGGGCCTCCGCCCGCTCCACCAGGGTGACCCTGGCCATGCCCCCCCCGCCGGAGGTGACCGCGGGGGGGGAGAGCACGGTGTGGACGGTGGTGTAGGCGCGGAAGGCCAGATAGATCCCCGACACCGCGAGCACGAGCAGGGTAATGGCGGCCGCCCCCTGCTGGTTCTTTCGCCTGCGCATCATGAACTTCCCTCCACCGGCAGGGTCAGCACCGAGACGTTGAGTTTCAAGGTCACCTTGGCGTCCCCGTCCTCGTCGTCCATGGCGAAGGAGCCCACGCTGATGAGCGGGGCCGCCTCTTCCAGCGACTTCAGGAACCGGATCTGGCGGTCGAAGTCACCGTAGACGGACATGAAGTAGGTGGTGCGGCGGAAGGGAGGGCTGGCTTCGCCCTCCTGGAGCCGGATATCGAACCGCTTGAGCCCGGCCGCCTCGCGCTTCTCCTCCAGGAGCCGGAGCGGATCCCTTTCCCGATACTTCTCCCGCCAGGCTCCGGTGCTGTCCCCGGCCGTGGCCAGGTAGCCCTGGATGGCATCCCATTCCGCCCGTTCCTGCATGGCCAGGAGCACCGAACGCTCCGCGCTCTTCCTGCGGGTGGTCAGCCTCAGGAGATCGCTCTCCTGGGGCCGGACCCAGGCGAAGTCCACCACCAGGGCCGCGGCCAGGAGCAGGAACGCGAGCCCGAGTTCGCCGTAGAGGAGATCGCTCAGCCGTCTCACGGGGACGTCCTCTCCTTGGCCCGGCGGCAGACGATCTGGAAGGTGTTCCCCTGCCCCTTGGCCGTTCCCAGGTCCACCACCGGGTAGGTGAGGGCCAGGACCGAGTCCGCCTTCAGGGTCTCGATGAAGGAGAGGACCGGGGCGAGATCCGCCGCCGACCCCACCTGGTGTCCTTCGAGTTCGATCCCGTCCATCCGGCCGCGCTGCCCGCCCATACCTCCCCGGATCTCGGTGAGCACGAGGTCGGGGGGAACGGCGTCGGCCACCCGGGTGAGCAGGGTGGCCCAGTCCACCCGGTCCAGGCGGGCGCGGATCAGGGTCCGCAGTTCGTTCAGGCCGGCCTCGTCCGGCTTGTTCCGGGCCTGGGCCTCCAGGGCGGTCACGCTCCGGCGGAGTTCGTCGCCCTGGCGGTGCATGTTGGCCCCGGTCACCAGGAGCACGCCGATCAGGAGCGCCTCGATCCCCACCACCGTACCCATGAGCACGCCCCGCACCAATCCCTGGCGGAACCGGATCGCCCGCTCCTCGCGCTCGCGGTAGAGGTTGACCCGGTACTTCAACGTCAGTCCCACCATCGCGCCAGTCCCAGAGCCCCGACCAGCCAGGGGGCGTCCGCCGGCCCCGGCCGCTTCCGGGCCTCCGCGGCCAGGTCCCGGAAGGGATCGGGAAAGAGCACGTCGACCTCCACCGCCCGGGTCAGGATCTCCCGGAGCCCCAAAAGGAGCGCCCCGCCCCCGCAGAGGTAGATGCGCGACACCGGCACCGTGCGCCGGCGCACCCGCAGGAAACGGATGGTCTCCTGCACCTCGCGGACCAGCCCCTCCACCGCGGGGAGGACGGTGGCGTCCCCGCCGCCGCCTCCGTCAGCCAGCTCCCGCTTCAGGATCTCCGCCTCGCCGCGGTCGATCCCCATCTCGGTCCCGATCGAGTCGGTCAGGGCTTCCCCGGTGAAGTCCAGGGGTCGTGCGTAGAAGCAGCCGTCGGGAAGGACGGCGGCCAGGACGCTGTTCCGGGAGCCGAGATCGAGCACCACCTGCCAGCCGGCATCGGCGGCCGGCGGATAGGCGGCCAGGATGGCGTTCACCACCGGGAGCGGCTCGGCGTCCAGGATCTCGGGATGGATGCCGGTCCGGTCCAGGGCCAGCAGCGTCTCGTCGCGGCGGGACCGGGGAGCGGCCACCAGCAGCACTTCCCGGGTGGGGACCCCGGGCTCGGCCCCATCCACCACCGGGGGGGGCTCGATGCCGTTCAGGAGCTGGAGATCGAAGCAGAGGGGGTTCCCGTCCAGGGGCAGGTGCTTCTTGGCCTCGTAGGGCAGCGCCCGGCGGAGGTCGGCCTCGCTCATCCGGGGCATGGAGACCTGGCGCAGGTAGACGTCCCGCCCCCCCACCGAGGAGGCCACCCGGCCCAGCTGGCGTGGGCGCAGATCCAGTCGTTTGAGAAGGCGGCTCAAGGCCTGCGTCCGGTCCTCGGGCGAGCCCTCCAGGGTAGCCGCGATCTCCTCCACCCCCCAGTGGGTGAGCACGGGGGCGCCGGCGCCGCCGTTTTCCAGGCGGACGAGCTTGACGGCATGGTGACCCAGGTCGATGCCGGTCGCCGGGTTCCGACGCGTCAGCAAGCGCTCTCCTTTCCCGCCGTTCGCGGCGTCCCCCCGGAGATGGACCGGACATGGTACACGGAACGCATCTAGAGGCCCACCTCCCGCCACTCCTGAACCTGCAGGAACCCGGCCCCGGTGTCGCCCAGCACCCCCTGAGGGATGCAGTCCAGGATCGAGGGGTCGTGGTAGACGTCCGGCCCCCCCTGGCTGTTGATGTCGCAGAGGGAGATGAGGACGCCGTGGACCTCGAGGTCCCCTTTCAGGCCCTCCACGTTGCCGGTCACGTAGGTGAGGGCCGGATCGGTGGCGGTGCCCAGCTTCCCCTGGGCGTTGGGCTGCTGGCCCTGGTCCGGTCCCATGATGTTGGCGATGAGAGCCACGCAGTTCCGCGGCGCGAAGGTCACCTTGCTCCCGAAGGAGGTGATTCCTCCCTGCCAGAAGGCGCTACAGGGAGCCACCCGGTCCGCCTCCGAGATCCCCACGAACCGGGTGTTGATGATGGTCGGTTCCAGGACCCGCTCGGTCTGGGTGTCGTAGAACTTGAGATTGGCCACGGTCTGCGTGCCGGGACTGGGCCAGCCGAAGTCGATGACCACGCTCTGGTCCCCGGCCGCCTGGTCCAGGCGGAACAGCCCGGTATCCGTGGGGAAGATCTGAACGAAGGGTAGGATACTGTTGCCGTGCTTCTGGAAATCGTACTCGAACACGTTGGGCGAGGTACTCGACCAGTCCATGTAGGGCTTGAGTTCCGTCGAATCAACCACCACCCACTGGGCGGTTGTCCGGTCCCACCTGTCCACCCGGGCACTCGGTTTGTTCGCGGGAGGGATCAGATACGGGATCACCCTGTAGTACGTCGAGGTCGGGAACGCGCCCGGTCCCGTGTACACCGCCGGGGGAGCAATCGTGAACCCGTCGTCGTAGGTCCCGCCCTTCAGGTGGATGTCCGCGGAGCCGAAGTCCCCGGTTCCGTTCACGTGGATGTGGCCGTCCACGGTGAGGTTGCCGTTGGCGATGAAGTTCCCGCCGGCGAACAGGGCCAGCGCCTCCGGGACCGAGCGCACCCCGGCCAGCACCTCCACCCCCCGGGCGCCGTCCTTGACCCGGCCCTCGGCGTGGAGCAGGAGCCGGGCCTCCCCGTTCACCGTCGTATCCACCGCGGCCAGGGTGTAGGTGCCCCGCCCCAGCGGGGTGGCCGGGATCGGCCCCCGCCAGTTCTTGTCGAGCAGGAGTTCCCCGCGGGCCTGCTCCACCGCCCCGTCGGCCAGGTAGAAGGCCTCGGAGGAGAGCTGCCGGTCGGCCGCCCCCTTCCACTCGTAGGAGGCCATGGCGAAGAAGGCCAGGCCGGTGATGCTGGCCACCAGGGCGAAGACGAGCACGATGACCAGGGCAACTCCCCGATCGCCGCCGGTGTTCAGAATGCGTCGCATGCTCAGCCTCCCTCGCTCCACCGGTTCCGCAGCGCGGCCTGGCTCTGGACCCGGACCCGGTTCTCGGCATCGTCCATGAGTTCCAGGGTCAACCCCACCGCGGAGCTGTCCGCGTTCACCGAGAACCCGAGGGTGGTGCAGGCCTCGGGGGCCATGGCCACCCCGTTCCGCTCCAGGCGGTTCTCGCCGTTCACCGTTCCCAGCTCCCAGGTGCTGATCACCGATCCCCCGATGTCGTAGAGGACCATGCGCCCGGGGGCGGGGAGTTCCACCCGCCGGGCCCGGCGGGCGTCCCGGGCCATCGACTCCAGGCACCAGGTCGCGTTCTGCTGGGTCAGGAGCTTGTCCCGCCCCTGATGCAGCGACCGCTGGTTCACCAGATACACCACCGCCCCCGCGGCCGCGATCACCCCGGCCAGGAACACCGCGATCAGGAGTTCCACCAGGGTCATGCCCCGGGTCCGGGACCGGCGCGGTCGGGCGGGGGCGTTCATGGTTTCAGGGACCTCGCAATGAGGGTGGTGGTGGTGTCGCTCCGGGTGAAGGCGTTCCCCGGCTCGTAGTTCCTGGCCGCCTCCCAGGTCACCACCGCCTGCACCTCGGACGTGTACGGGTTGGGGCCGGCTCCCACCACCAGACCCACCGTGAAGGACCGCCCGTCCACCACCATGACGGTTTCCGCGGCCACCGAATCGGCCAGGGACCGGAGGTAGTCGTAGGACCAGGTGCGGGCCTGGTCCAGGCGCGCCTGGCCCAGGGCAGTCGCCTTGCGGCGCTGCTCCTCGTAGTCCAGGTGCTTCCGCCCCTGCACGTAGTACTGGGTGAGCCAGAACAGCACGATGACCAGGATCAGGGCGGCGATCATGACCTCGATCAGGGTCATGCCACGATCACCGGCGAACCCGGCCACGTTCCGGCCCCGGAGTGGAGTCGAGAACATGACGCTCCTGACGGGGATCCGGCCGCGATCACCGGCCGGGGGTCCCCAGCGGCCCCATTGCTAGGGCCCCGCGGGGGTCTCGCTGACCGTGATGTTCCCGTTGTCGTTGATGGTGTCCAGGTCGATGACGACGTTGACCCCCGCCATCTTCGCTCGTCCGGTGGCCGTGACCTGGAAGGGCCCGCTGGGGTCGCCCCCGCCGCCGCCGGTGATGGCGTAGGTGAAGTTCTCGGTGGCGGTGGGATCCAGGATCCCCTCGCCGGCCTGGAACTCCGAGTCGGTCGGCCACACCAGCTTCTCCTGGGCCCAGGCCTTGGACGCGGTGATGATCTCCCCGATCCGCCCGGTGGCCTCGGTGGTCCGGGCCTGCTTCACGTACTTCCCGTAGATCGGAATCGCGATGGCGGCGAGGATCCCCACGATCACCACCACCACCATGAGTTCGATCATGGTGAAGCCTTTCTGATTCTTGCGGAGACGCTTCATGGAACTCTTACCTCCTCCATTGCCCTTCGGCCTGCGAACGAAAACCCCCACTACCGAAACTCGCTACGGAAAATGGCGTCGCCGAGATAGAAGATGGGGAGGAACATGGTGACCACCACGATCCCCACGATCGCCCCGACGACCACGATCAAGACCGGCTCGATCAGCGCGGTGAGTCCCTGCACCGCGGCGTCCACCTGCCGGTCGTAGAATTCGGACGACTTCAGGAGCATGGCGTCGATCTGGCCCGCCTCCTCCCCGGTGGCCATGAGCTGGAGCACCATCTCGGGGATGCGGCGGGTGGAGCGGAAGGCGGGTGTCAGCTCCTCCCCGCGGCTCACCCGGTCCTTCACCCGGTCCAGAGCCGCCGACAGCACCTCGTTCCCGGTGGCCCCCTTGGTGAGTTCCAGGGCGTCCAGGACGGGAAGCCCGCTCTTCAAGAGGATGCCGAAGGTCCGGCACATCCGGGAGATGGTGGCCTTCTTCACCACCGACCCGAAGATGGGCATGGAGATGATGAAGCGGTCCCGGACCATCCGCCCCGCCGGGGTGCGCAGCCAGAACCCGATCGCCCCCAGGGCGCCGAAGAAGACGAGCGCGGCCAGGAGCAGGTTCTGCTGGAGCAGCTTGCTGAAGGTGATGATGGCCAGGGTCGGCCCCGGAAGCTGGGCGTCGAAGTTGGCGTAGATCTCCTGGAAGGTGGGCACGATCTTGAGCAGCAGGAAGAGCATGACCACGAAGGCGAAGACCAGAACGAAAACCGGATAGGACATCGACGACCGCACCTTGGTCTTCACCGCATCCACCTTCTCCAGGTAGGTGGCGAGTTCGCGCAGGATCTCGTCCAGGGTGCCCGCCCCCTCCCCGGCCCGGACCATGTTCACGTAGAGGGGGCTGAAGATCCGGGGGTGCAGGGAAAGCGCGTCGCCCAGGCTGTTGCCGCGCTCCACCGTGTCCGCCACCCGGAGCACGGCCCGGCCCAGGGTGCGGTTGTTCTCGTCCTGGGCCAGTCCCCGGAGCCCCCGCACCAGGGGGATGCCGGCCTCGAACAGGGTGGAGAGCTGGCGGGTGAAGAGCGCCAGGTCGCGCACCGGCACGCCCCCCCCGAACACGGGGCGGGACATCCGGTCCAGCCAGTTCCGGCGCATGGAGGGGAAGAGCGCGTGCTCGGCCACGTGCAACACCACCAGCCCCCGGCGGTGGAGTTCGTCCACCACCTGGTCCACGCTGGCCCCGGTGAGAGTCCCGTTGGTCTCCTCCCCGGCGGTGTTACGGGCGACGTATGCGAAGTTCGGCATGATGATTCAACAGGAAACCCGGAAATCGACCCGCGAGGGCTCCGGTGGTCCTATTCCTCCTCCAAGCAGACGCGGAGGACCTCCTCGACCGTGGTCTCCCCCCGGAGAGCCTTGGTGAGCCCGCATTGCTTGAGCGATCGCATCCCCTTGGCCAGGGCCTCCCGGCGCAGGACGTCCGAGGACGCCCGCTCGGCCACCAGGTCCCGGAGGTCCCGGTCCATGGCCATGAGTTCCAGGAGGGCGGTGCGCCCCCGGTACCCCCGGTCCTTGCACTCCCCGCAGCCGACGCCGCGGAGAAAGGTGGCCCCGGCCAGCTCCTCGGCCCGGAGGCCGAAGGGGAGGAGCATCTCCTCCGGCGGTTGGTAGGGTTCGGCGCAGAAGCTGCAGACCCGCCGCACCAGACGCTGAGCCGCCACCAGGGTCATGGCGCTGGCCGCCTGGTAGGTCTCCACCCCCAGCGACACCAGGCGCACCGCGGTGGAGGGGGCGTCGTTGGCATGGATGGTGGAGTAGACCATGTGGCCGGTCATGGCCGCCCGCACCGCGATCTCGGCCGTGTCCGAGTCCCGGATCTCCCCCACCATGATCACGTCGGGATCCTGGCGCAGGAAGGTGCGCAGCGCGGCGGAGAAGGTCAGGTTCTTCCGCTCGCTCACCTGGACCTGGTTGATCCGGCTCATGTGGTACTCGACCGGATCCTCCACGGTCACGATGTTGAGCGCGGTGGTCCGGATCTCGCGCAGCGCCGCGTAGAGGGTGGTGGACTTCCCGGACCCGGTGGGCCCGGAGAGGAGGATCATCCCGTAGGGCTGGCGGATGGCGTGCTGGAACATCCGCAGCTCCCGCTCCTCGAAGCCGAGGCTCCGCAGGTCGTAGCTGAAATCGGTCTTGTCCAGGAGCCGGAGCACCGCCTTCTCCCCGTGGACGGTGGGGATGGTGGAGACCCGGATGTCCACCTCCTTGCCGTCCAGGCGCTTGGTCAGGCGCCCCCCCTGGGGGGCCCGGCGCTCGGCGATGTCCATCTCGGCCAGGATCTTGATGCGGGTGATGACCCCGGTGTAGACCTTCCGCGGCGGGGTCACTGCGTCGTAGAGGAGGCCGTCCACCCGGTAGCGGATGACCAGTTGGCGCTCGTAGGGTTCGACGTGGATGTCGGTGGCCCCCTCCTTCACCGCCTGGCTGATCATCTGGTCCACCAGGTTGATGATGGGCGCGTCCTCGGAACGGCGCTTGGCCTCCTCGGCGTTGAGTTCCTCTTCCTCGGAGAACTCGTCCTCGCCGAGCACGAGGCTGGCCAGGTCCAGGGCCTCCTGGACCTCGCGCGATCCTTCCAGCCGGCTGTAGTGCCGCTCGCGGGTGTCGTGGATCACCGACTCCGGCCCGATCATCGCCTCCACCGTCTTGCCGGTGGTCACCCGGAGGTCGTCCAGGGCGTCCAGATTCAGGGGATCGGCCATGGCCACCCGGATGCGGCCGTTCTCCACGTGCACCGGCAGGAGGTTGTAGCGCCGGGCCAGGTCCCCGGGTACCAGGGCCAGAGCCTCCGGGGTCACCTTCTCGTGACCGGGATCGAAGACGGGGATGTGGAGCTGCTCGCTCAGGATCCGGGTGATGTCGGCTTCGCTCACGAAGTGCAGGCGGGTCAGCACGCGGCCCAGGCGTTCGTGGGTCTCCGCCTGGTCGCTGAGGGCGCGAGCGAGTTGGGAGTCGTCGATGAGCCCGGCCTCGAGGAGCAGGCTCCCCAGGCCCTTGGATATGGTGCTCACGAGTACCTCGACACGATGCGGCCTGGAAGGTGCATCCCAAGTGGGTTTAAGCAGTTAAGCGGGGGCGCGGCTCCACCCTCGACGCCGTCCGGCAATCCGTATAATTCTAGCAAGGCGTCAAGGGGGGTTCAAGAAAATTATGGTCCTGTGGATTTTGTTCAAGAAACACGTAAAAAAGCGTCGAAATCCTTGGCAAAATCCTGCATCTGCTTGCAGCACAAGGGAGACATGAGACTCAACAGATTTCTGGCATCTTGCGGCCTGGGGAGCCGCCGCTCGGCCGAGGGCTTGATCGCCGCCGGCCGGGTGGTGGTGAACGGGGTCCGGGCCGAGACCCCGGCCATCTCGGTGGATCCGGCCACCGACCGGGTCACCCTGGACGGGCGGGTGGTGGCCCCACCCCCCCGCCACACCTACTACCTTCTCCACAAGCCGGAGGGGGTGGTCACCACCGCCCGGGACCCCGGCCGGCGCCCCACGGTGATGGACCTGGTCCCCCGGACCCCCCGGGTGTTTCCGGTGGGGCGCCTGGACCAGGAGACCTCGGGAGCGCTTCTCCTGACCGACGACGGCGACCTGGCCCACCATCTTCTTCACCCCCGCTACCACATCGAGAAGGAGTACGAGGTGACGGCGGCGGGGCGGGTGGAGGAGCCCGCGCTGGCCGTGCTCCGCACCGGCATGCGCCTGGAGGACGAGGCCCGGCCCACCGCCCCCGCCGGCGTCCGCGTGCTGAGCCGGGGGCGGGACCGCACGCGCCTGGCCATGGTGCTCCACGAGGGGCGGAACCGGCAGATCCGGCGAATGCTGGAGGCGGTGGGGCATCCCGTGATTCAATTGCGGCGGATCCGGATCGGGCCGATCGGGCTGGGCGGCCTGGCCGTCGGCGCCTGGCGCGATCTGGGCCGGGAGGAACTGGCCGCCCTCCGGCGCCTGATCCAGGAGTCCCGGCACGACGCTCTCCGTTCCCGAAAGCGAGACCCATGAGATTCCCATCCGAGGCCCGGACCCGGGCCGCCACCGTCCTGGCCGCCCTGCTGCTGGTGGGGGCCTGCGCTTCGCCCCCGGCCCGGGCCGAGAAGGAAGCCGGCGCCTTCACCCCCCTCGACACCACCACCGTGGACGGCGTCCTCCAGAGCGAGGTGGCCTATCCCAGCGGCGACCTCACCGTGCGGGGATTCCTCTTCCTCCCCCCCGGCTCCGGCCGGCATCCGGCGGTGGTGCTGAACCATGGCGGGGTCTCCGGGGTGAGCGCGGACATGAAGCGGCGGGGTCGCGATCTCGCCCGGCTGGGCTACGTGGTCCTGGAGCCGGCCTACCGGGGCGAGGGCGGGAGCGAGGGCCGGGTCGAGGTGGCGGCGGGCGAGGTGCAGGACGTGCTGGCCGCGGCGTCCATCCTGGCCCGCCACCCCCGGGTCCACGCCGATCGCATGGCCGTGGCCGGATCCAGCCACGGGGCCCTGGTCTCGGTGCTGGCTGTGGCCCGGGAACCGGAGCGGTTCCGCTGCCTGGTGGAAGCGTGCGGGGTGATGGACGTGGTGGCCTGGTATGAATACCTGGTCGAAAACGACTTCGACGTGAGCGATTCTCTTTCCGTGGCGGTGTACGGTCACGGACCCGAGGACAAGCCGGAGGCCTTCCGGAGCCGGCGGGCGGTGAGCGTGGCCGGCGAGATCCGGATCCCGGTCCTCATCCAGCAGGGCGGCCGGGACCGCACCGTCCCCCCCCCGCAGGCCCGGTTGTTCGAAACCGCTCTCCGAGACGCGGGAAACCCGGCGGTGACCCTCCTGGAGTATCCCGGCCTCGGACATGCGTTCTGGTTCTGGAACGATCCCCGGTACCACACCCCGGAGGAGATTGACGAGGCGGGCAGGGCCTGGAAGGACTTCACGGCCTTCCTGGCCGAGCACCTGGACGCGGAACCCTGAGGGAGGACTGATCGGATGCACGGTTTCCGGATTCACCACACCACCCGGGTTCGGCCCGTCGCGGCCGTCCTCGTCCCGGCCGCCGTTGCGCTGGCCGCCCTCCTTCTGGCCTTCGCCGGCTGCGGCGGCGACAACCCGACCAAGCCCGGACGCGGCCCCATCACGTTCAACATCCCCACCGAGATCTCGCTGCAGGACGCGGCGGCCGCGGCCCAGCCCGGGGATACGTTGCTCGTGCTCTTCAGCCCCTTCCCCCTGACCGAGACGGTGTCGTTCTCCAGCGACCAGACCCCGCTGATCATCATGGGCAACAAGGACCGGCCGTCCCTGTCCATCGCCGTCTCCGACCTGCCGATTCTCCACTTCGAATCGCCGAAGGCCGGAACCCGCGTGGTCCAGATGGGATTCAGCGGCGGCTACGCGGCGGTGGACGCCGCCGGGTCGGGAGCGATCTCGGTGGAGAACTGCCGGTTCTCCGGGGGCGAGGTCCAGGTCTACGGCACCGGCAGCGGGCTCCGAATGGACGTCACCGGATGCATCATGACCGGGGCCGGGCTCTTCTCCATCGAGATGGGACCGGGCAGCACCGTGACCGCGACCGACAACACCCTGGACGGGGCCGGCGACTGCGGCATCTTCCTGACCAACACCGCGGCCACCGTGTACAGATGCATCATCTGGCGCTCGGCCAACTACGGCATCGCCTGCAACGGAAGCAGCAGCCTGGCCTCCGGGTCGGGCTGCAACGACATCCACATGAGCGGGGTGTCCCCTTACCTCGGCTGCACCGAGCAGGACAAGGACCTTCACGAGGATCCGCTCTTCTGTGACCCGGACAACGGGGATTACACCCTGGACTACAATTCCCCGTGCGTCCCGAACCTGTCGGGGTGCGACGACTTCATCGGCGCCCTGGGTGTAGGTTGCGGAACCGGGCTCTGAGCGGCCCGGCAGGGGGCCCTGGCGGTCCGGCGGCCATCCGGGCTAGAATGGACGGAGTCCCGGTCTGCTCGGCGACGGGCGGCCGCCGCCCCTGATCACCACCAATGGCCACCTCGACCTCCTACAGCGGACGTGTGATCGCCCACGTCGACATGGACGCGTTCTACGCGGCGGTGGAGGTCCACGACGACGCCTCGCTGGCCGGGCTGCCGGTGGTGGTGGGCGGCCCCCCGGAAAAGCGCGGGGTGGTGGCCGCCGCCTCCTACGAGGCCAGGAAGTTCGGCATCCACTCGGCCATGCCGATGGCCCGCGCCCTGTCCCTCTGCCCGAATCTGATCCGCATCTCCCCCCGCATGCCCCGCTATCGCGAGTTCAGTGGGAAGATCCAGGGCGTGCTGCGGAGCTTCTCGCCGCTGGTGGAGCCGCTCTCCCTGGACGAGGCGTTCCTGGACCTCACCGGCTCCGAGCGGACCCTGGGCCCCCCGGCCGAGGCGGGAGAGCGGATCAAGGCGGCCATCCGGACCGAGACCGGGCTCACCGCCTCGGTGGGCATCGCCCCCAACAAGTTCCTGGCCAAGCTCGCCTCGGACGAGGACAAGCCGGACGGACTCACCGTCATCACCCCGGAGGACGCGGTGGCCTACGTGCAGGGCCTGCCGGTGGAACGGATCTGGGGGGTGGGCGAGAAGACCGCGGCCAAGCTCCACCGCCTGGGCTTCACGACCACGGCCGAGATCGCCCGGGCCGAGCCCTCGCTGCTCAAGCGGCACTTCGGGCTCCTGGGGCTGCGGCTGCACGAGCTGGCCTGGGGACGGGACGACCGCCCGGTGGTCCCCCAGACCGAGACCAAGTCGGTGAGCCACGAAATCACCTTCGTCAAGAACCAGCGGAGCCAGGAACTCCTGTTGGGGATCCTGCTGGGCCTGTGCGGGCAGGTGGCCCGCCGGCTGCGCCAGGGCTATCTGGTGGGGCGCACGGTGAACGTGAAACTGCGCTACGGCGATTTCACCACCATCACCCGCCAGGGCCTGGCCGGCCATCCCACCGACGACCAGGACGAGATCTACTCGGTGGCCGCCCGGCTCCTGGAGGAGGAGCGCCAGGCCGACGGCCGCCCGGTGCGGCTCCTGGGGGTGGGGCTGACCGGGCTCCTGCACCGCCGCCAGCTCAACCTGGACCTCTTCGGGACCCCCGCCGGACGCGAGGGGGGCAGGAAGGCGCCGCGCCCGGCCGGATCCCCGGAGCGCAAGCGCGCGCTGAACGAGACCCTGGACCGGCTGGACGGGCGCTTCGGGCCGGACACCATGAAGCGGGGGCGGGCGCTCTCCAGGCCGGGGCGGGAGAAGGACGAGAGCTAGCCGGGGCGGGGCCGCGGGGCGGACCCCCAGGCCAGGGGCCTCCGGGAGAGGCCGGGGCCGGGCACGAAAAAAAAGGCGGGGGCCGGCCTTCCGTCCAGTTCGTGGCCCCCGCCTTTCGGCGTCGTGGAGGTTATGGAATCCAAGGGTTCGAGAACCCGGGAACTCCATGGTCGTGTGAAGAGCACCCAATGCGCTCTCCGTCGAATTGCCCCTTAGCGCAGGGCACCTCCTGAAAATGCAGATTCGGTGCCAATCCCGGCCCCGCTCCCCCTGGCAAGGTGCCTGCGCCGTCGCAGGTTGCGGGTCCGCCAACCTGCTGTCCCGGAAGCGGCTTTTCCCGCCGGGGGCGGCCGCCCCCCTCACCTCCGGCTCCGGGCGCAATCTGCACGCCGGAGCCGCCCGGAGGCGCCGTGCCGAATGCACGACCGGCCGTGCAGGGCGCCCTCCCGGCGGCTCGGGAGGCCCTGGAACCGGGTGCTACACTCTGGGGATGACGCAATCGACCCACGACCGGAGCACCATGAAGCAACCGGACCTGCTCACCCTGGGGGCGCTGAAACGGGCCGGCTACCCCCACCGCACCGTGAAGGAGGAGATGCGGGAGAACCTGCTCCGCCTCCTCCGCGAGAAGAAGCCGTTCCTGACCGGCATCATCGGCTACGAGGAGACGGTGATCCCGGAACTCGTGAACGCCGTGCTCTCCCGGCACGATTTCATCCTGCTGGGCCTGCGGGGACAGGCCAAGACCCGGATCCTGCGGAGCCTGGTGGACCTCCTGGATCCCTGGATCCCGGTGCTGGCCGGCTCGGAGATCCAGGACGATCCCATGGATCCCCAGAGCCCCCTGGGGCGCAGGGCGGTGGCCGAGGCCGGCGACGAGGCCGAGATCACCTGGATCCCCCGGGAACTCCGCTACCACGAGAAGCTGGCCACCCCGGACGTGACCATCGCCGACCTCCTGGGGGACATCGACCCGGTGAAGGCGGCCACCCAGAAACTCTCCTTCTCCAACGAGAACGCCATCCACTACGGCCTGGTGCCGCGGGCCAACCGGGGCATCTTCGCCATCAACGAACTCCCCGACCTCCAGCCCCGGATCCAGGTGGGGCTCCTGAACATCATGCAGGAGAAGGACATCCAGATCCGCGGGTTCCCGGTGCGGCTGCACCTGGACCTGTGCCTGGCCTTTACCGCCAACCCGGAGGACTACACCAACCGCGGCAGCATCATCACGCCGCTCAAAGACCGGATCGACAGCCAGATCCTCACCCACTACCCGCGCGACCTCGAGGAGTCCTCGGCCATCACCGACCAGGAGGCCTGGGTCCAGCGGAACGGGTTCACCTATGTCCTCCCTCCCTACCTCCGGGACGCGGTGGAGCGGGTCGCCTTCGAGGCCCGGGACAGCGAGTACGTGGACCAGTCGTCGGGGGTCTCGGCCCGGCTCCCGATCACCGCCTTGGAGTGCGTGATCTCGAACCTGGAGCGGCGGGGGGCGCTGACCGGCGAGACCCGGCTGGTGGCCCGGGTGAGCGATCTCACCGCCGCCATCCCCGCCATCACCGGCAAGATCGAACTCGTCTACGAGGGCGAGCAGGAGGGCCCGCTCAAGGTGGCCAAGTACCTGATCGGCAAGGCGGTCAAGTCCGCCTTCGAGGAGCGGCTGCCCGCGGTGCACCCGCCCAAGAGCGGGCGGCGGCGCCCGGACGCTCCCGAACCCGAGCCGGCCAGCCCCTACCGGCCGGTGATCGCCTGGTTCAGCGGGGGGACCCGGCTGGAACTCGACGACCGGCTCCCCGCCGCCGAGCACCTGGCCCGGCTGCGGGAAGTGCCCGGGCTCCAGGCCCTGGCCACCGAGCATCTCGGCGTCACCGACGGCCCCGAACTCGGGGCGGCCATGGAGTTCATCCTGGAGGGGCTCCACCAGTCGAGCGTGCTGGCCAAGGAGGAACTCGAGGGGCGGAAGGTCTTCCTGGACATGTTCCAGACCATGTTCAGCAGCCTGGAGGAACATTGAGGGTCGCGTACTCGGAGTGGGATGAGGCCATGACCCGCCTGGTCCGCTCCCTGGAGGGGCTGCACCGGCTCTTCTACCAGCTCCTCCTGCGCACCGACGGCGACGTGGAGGAGGCGGTGCGCTGGCTGCAGCACCTGGCCGAGCGCGGGGTTCTCCCCGAGGACTGGGACGTGGACGCCTTCGTCCAGGAACTGGAGCGGGAGCAGGTCATCCGCACGGAGGGGGGCGTTCCCCGCCTCACCCGGAGGGGGCAGCGCCTCCTGCGTCGCGAATCCCTGGAACTCATCTTCGGCGGTCTCCAGAAGGGCGGCCCCGGCGAGCACCGCACCCCGCACACCGGCCGCGGCGGGGAGCGGCTGTCGGAGACCCGAGCCTATCGGTTCGGGGACAGCCTGGCCGACCTGGACCATCCGGGGACGCTCAAGAACGCCCTGCGCCGCGGCATCGACGAGATCTCCATCACCGAGGACGACTTCGAGGTCTTCGAGACCGAGCACCGGACCATGGTGGCCACGGTGCTGCTCCTGGACGTGAGCCACAGCATGGTCCTCTACGGCGAGGACCGGATGACCCCGGCCAAGACGGTGGCCCTGGCCCTGGCCGAACTCATCCTCACCAAGTACCCCAAGGACAGCCTGGAGGTGGTGTTGTTCGGGGACGACGCCCGCCAGGTCGGCCTGGACGAACTCCCTTTCTGCGGGGCCGGCCCCTACCACACCAACACCAAGGCCGGGCTGCGCCTGGCCCAGCAGATCCTCCGCCGGAAGCGGCACGGCCAGAAGCAGATCTTCATGATCACCGACGGCAAGCCGAGCTGCATCTGGGAGGAGGGCCGGCTGTTCAAGAACCCCTTCGGGCTGGACGAGAAGATCGTGAACCGCACCCTGGACGAGGCGGTGCTCTGCCGGCGCCGGGGCATCTCCATCACCACCTTCATGGTGGCCGAGGACCCGTACCTGGTGCGCTTCGTGGAGGACCTCTCGCGCCTGAATCACGGCCGCGCCTACTTCACCGGCCTGGACGAACTCGGGGGCTACGTCCTCCACGACTTCGTGAAGAACCGCCGGGTCCGGGTGCGATAGGATGGATCCCCGGGCGCGTTTTTCGAGGTTGACGGGAGGATAGCGCGAAAGGCGAGGGGAGGGACCCATGACGGAATCACGACGGGTTCATGGCCAGCGGGTGGAGGGTGGCTCGATCGTCCTGGCCGGGGTGCTGCTCCTGGGGCTGGGCGTCGTGGCCTGGGGCTACTACCAGGGAAGCCACCCGGTCCTCTACGTCGGGCTGTTCGTCATCCTGGCCGGGGTGCTGAGCGGCGTCCGCAGGCTGATCGCGGGGGATTCCGGGGGGAAAACCCCCGGCCATTGAATCGAGGTCCCGGATGCTGCTCCGCACGGTGGTGGCCGCGTTGCTTCTCGGGACCGTCCCGGCCGTTCCGGCCCAGGGACAGGACTTCCCCTGCCCGCGGCCGCTGGTGATCCCGGACACCTGGGACGACGCCAACCAGAACGGCCGGTGGGATGCCGGCGAGACCTACGACCCGGAGGCCACCGGCTTCCGGGGGCCGCGGGACCTGGGGCTCGCCCTGACCCTGGCTCCGGGAACCCCTCCCGGCACGGTCGACTCGCGTTACTTCGCCGTCGACTTCCCTCCACTGGGCCAGGCCGAGCCCCCCCTGGTGGGCGGCGGCTGGGTGGCCGCGTGGTTTTCCGGGTGCAGCCCTTACACCGTCGCCGTGGGGGATTCGGTCCAGCTCGAGCCCGGCCTCGTCCTGGGTGAGGTGGCGGCGGGGGTCCAGGCCCTCCTCGACCTGGATCCGGAGGCCGCATGGGACGAGAGCACCGGGTCGGTGACCGGGTCGGCGTACGCCGAGAGTCCCCGGGTGATGACGGTGACCGCCTACGATCCGTCGCGTCCCCCCGTCTCCGGGCGGAACTTCGTGGTTGTCCGGAAGTTGCTGAGGCTCTTCGTGGAGTCGATGGAGACGGGACCGGTCCTGCAGGTGAGGTTCGTGGGGGTGGCGGCCTCCGGAGACACGCCGGTTGAAAGCTCGACCTGGGGGATGCTCAAGTCCCTCTATCGCTGACCGGGTTCCATGACCGGACCATTCTGGGGGATCCGCGCCCCGGAGTCGAGGCGCGCCGGTCCCGGGGGAAACCCGGGGCCGCTCCCGCATCCCCTTGGGGCACTGGGGACTGGCCTCCCGCGGGGACTCCCGGCCACCGGCCTTTGCCCTCAACTCCCGGCCCCGAACCGCCGATACCCCAGGAGACAGACTGCTTGGCAACGACCCCGCACCCGGCGACGGGGAATCCGGGATGGAACCCTTTGCGTTCCCGGATGGGAGGATCTCTCGTGGAGCAATCTCAGACCAAGGCCCTGAGCGCGGAGGCGGAAGACGCGCTCAGCCATCCGATCCGGCGCTCGAATCTCGATCGCCGGGGCTTGTGGCGCTGGATCGGAGGGATCATCCTCCTGATCCCGTTGATGGCCGGCTTCGTGGCCGCCGGCGTGTTCCTGTCCCGGGCGTCCGCGAATCCCGACGCCGGGTTCCTGGCCCGGAACCAGCCGGTGTTCATGGTGGTGCTGGTGTTGACCAACCTCCTGTTCATCGTCTATGCGGCCTACCAGCAGCACCAGGTAATGGCCACGCGCCGGATCCTCCAGAAGCGCCGCCTCCTGGCCATCCTCACCGTGGCCCGGACCATGGGCACCGAGACCAACCTCCAGAACATCTTCGACGCCATCACCGACATCTGCCGCCGCACCTTCGAGTGCGACCAGGTCTCGCTGATGCAGATGGACCCCGAGCACGAGACCCTGGTGGTCTGCTCGGCCAGCGGGCACCGCGATCTCACCACCGTCCTCGGCTCCCAGATGCCGGTGGGGACCGGGGTGGCGGGCTGGGTGGCCGCCCGGCGGGAGCCGCTCATCCTGGGGGCCCGGATCAACAGGAGCCAGTTCGACGGCTATGAGCCCAAGGTGGACAACCTGTCCGCGGCCATGGTCGTCCCCATCATTCTCCGGGACGAGCTGTTCGGCGTGGTCAGCGTGAGCAGCCGGAGTTCCAAGGTCCGTTACGACGACGAGGACCTGGAGGCGCTGCTCGTCTTCGCGGAGACCGCCGGCCTGTGCTGCCGCCACTCGGAGCAGACCAACTGGATGCGCCAGACCATCCAGCGGATGGACGGGGAACTCATGCGCAAGGACGGCCGCTCGGACCGCCTGGCCGCCTGAACCCGGGGCCGGCCCGGACTAGGGCTTCCCCAGCGCGGCGATCCGGCGCCGGAGTTCCCGGGCCGTCCGGTTCCCCGGATCCCCCAGGAGCACGGTGTCGGCCTGGGCCAGGGCCTCGGGAAACGCCCCCTGCCTCGCGTAGGCCACGGCCAGGGCCATCCGGAGGTCGGTGAGCCGGGGATACCGGCTCACTTCCCGGCGCAGTATCCCCACCGCCTCTTCCTGCCGCCCCGTGCCCGCGAGCAGGGCGGCCAGGCGGAGGGTGGCCGTCCCGCTCGAGGGATCCAGGGCCTGTCCCCGCCGGTAGGCGGCCTCGGCCAGATCCGGCCGGTGCCTGGACTCCTCGGCCACCCCCAGGTTGGTCCAGGCCTGGGCGTCGGTGCTGTCCAGGCGCACCGCCACCCCGAAGGCGCCGGCCGCCTCGTCGAAGCGTTCCTGCTCCAGGAGGGCCACCCCCAGGTTGAACCGGAGGTCGGGGTCGCCGGGCCGGGCGTTCACCGCCTGCTGGAACAGGGGGACGGCGTCGGCCGGCCGTCCCTGCCGCATGTAGGCCTCGGCCAGGAGATCGGCGGCGGCCGGGTTTTGCGGATCCTGCCGGTACCCCGCTTCCAGCGAGCGCAGGCCGTCGGCCGGCCGGCCGCCCCGGATCTGGGCGTCCCCCAGGCGGACCAGCTCCTGGGCCCGGTTCTCGGTCTGGGCGCCGGCCAGGTTGCTGTTGGCCGCGATCAGGGCCACCGCGGCGGGGATCAGCACCCGGGGCGCGGCCAGGCGCCGCCCCGCGCCCAGCGCGTAGCCGGCCAGGAGCACGACCGGAGGCAGGAGCCCCAGCCGGAAGCGCCCGGTCACGAAGAAGGGAAGAAGCGACAGTGCGTAGAGGGCGAACCAGAGCACGAGCGGAACCGCCCAGGCCCGGCGCCGGGGATCGCCCAGGGCCAGCACGGCCCCCGCCACCCCGAGCGGGAACACCAACCCCCAGGGGAAGGCGAAGGGCCCCGCCCGCCAGAGCAGCGCCTTCAGGACGCCGGGGCGCTGGAAGTACGGGTCCCGGTTGCTGGGGATCTCGAAAGCGTTCAGCAGGTAGTAGGCCTTGAGCGCGGCCAGGCGCGCGGCGCCGGCGGGATGGCCGGCGATCCACTCCAGCCCGCGCCGGAACCACCACCGGGAGACCTCCCCCGAATCGAGGGGCCGGCGCTCGGCCCGCTCGGCCACCTGCCGGGACTCCGCCACGAATTGGCGCCAGCTCACGATGTCGGTCAGTTCCGGAATCTCCACCGAGCGCCCGGAGGCACGGGAGTGGTTCCCGGCGTAGAAGTTGACCCCGCCCTGGCTGGCCACGAACACCCAGGTCCCCTCGATGGCCGCGTTGGCTGCGGTCAGGCCGAGGGCGGGAAGGAGCGCGGTCGCCCCGGCCAGGAGCGCCACCCGGGGCCCCCGGCCGGCCATCCAGAGCCGCACCAGCAGCACCGGAACCAGGGCCAGGACGTTGGGACGGGCGGCCGCGGCCAGTCCCAGGAGCCCGGCCGCAGCCAGTTCGTTCCGTAGCCGGGGCCGGCCGGCCAGCAGGAAGAGGGACCAGGCCAGAAGCGCCAGGAACAGGTTGGGGATCAGGAGTTCGCCGTCGAAGAAGACCAGGGTGCCGTAGAGGGCGACGATGAGCCCGGCGGCCAGGCCCGCCCGCCCCCCGAACAGGCGCCGGCCGGCCCCGGCCAGGGCGGCCGCGGTCCCCGCCCCCACCACCGCCTGCACCACCCGGATCGCGGTGAGATCGTGGCCCAGGATCCAGTACCAGAGACCGAGCCAGAAGGGGTAGAGCGGTGCCCGGAAGAAGGCGTGCCCCCCGGGGGTCCACCGGCCCCGGGCCAGGTCCCAGGCCCACTCGTCGTGCCACTGGGCGTCGACCATGAGGCCGCCGAAAAAGGGAGAGGAACGGAACGCGGCCACGTAAGCCAGGCGCACGGCCAGGGCCACGGCGAAGACCACCGCCATCTCACCGGCCAGAACCCGGGCTCCGGAACCGCTGCGACGGGGCATTCCCTAACCGGGTCTCCGGT
>Ga0307424_1000099_pt1 | contig 38311 bp, 38 predicted proteins | sample SalMarWE160320MG_FD_202157 | JGI IMG/M metagenome (GOLD analysis project Ga0307424, IMG submission 202157) | Salt marsh sediment microbial communities from the Plum Island Ecosystem LTER, Massachusetts, United States - WE1603-20 | ecosystem: Environmental > Aquatic > Marine > Intertidal zone >... | reverse complement strand
GCCGCACAGGGCATTGTGGAACTGGCGCGGGCGCTCTCCCCGCTGTGCATAGTCACGGTGGTTGCGCCCGAAAGCCCTCGCAGCGCCGCCAGCCACTCCATCACTCTGCACAAGCCGCTGCGGGTCAGGCCGGTGGGCGGCTTCACCTGGCCGAACAAGGCGGTCGCCGGCTGCGCGGCTTACTCAACTTCGGGCTCGCCCGCGGACGGCACTATGCTTGGAGTGCTGGAAGTGCTCAAGGACGCTCCGCCGCACCTCATTGTCTCCGGCATCAATGACGGCCAGAACCTCGCGGAAGATGTAACCTACTCCGGCACCGTCGCCGGCGCGATGGAGGGCGCCATCCTGGGCTTGCCGAGTATCGCAATCTCGCTGGATTCGCGTGGTCGCGGGCACTTCGCAACTGCCTCCCACTATCTACTCCACGTCCTGCGCAAGCTGCTCTACGCTGAACCGCCTGAGGGTGTGTGGCCTGCGCCGGACACTGAGAGCGCGGCGCTGAAAGCCGTCTTTGACGGCAGCCGTTTCCTCAATATCAACGTTCCCGACGTGCCGGTCAGCGAAATCAAAGGTATCCGGTCGTGCTTCACCGGCTTCCGTGGTTATAAGGATGTGATTCAGAAGATGGTTGACCCGCGAGGGGAACCTTTCTACTGGATCGCCGGCGAGAGGGTCGTGGGCGATATGCGCAATGGCAGTGATGTGAAGGCGGCGAGCGAGGGGTATGTAACGGTAACGCCGCTCACCTGGGACCTGACAGATGTCAATGGTCTGGCGTTGCTCAAGAGTGTGGTGGACGAAGATACGCAGCCCGGCTAGCCGCCGAAGAGATACTCCTTCGCCCGCTGAAGTAGCGCCTTCTCTTCACCCATCACTGCGTGCTCGCAGTAGATTCGCACCAGCGGCTCCGTTCCTGAAAAGCGGAACAGGATGAAACCCTCGGGGTAGCTGAGCTTGATCCCGTCAAGAGTGGAGAGCTCAGCCTGCTTCAAGCCGATCAGTGAAGGGTCGCCCGCCACTTCGGCCAATCGCTTGCGCACGGTTTCCACCTGCCGGCCATTCGCGAGCGGAATGTCGCTGCGCAGGAAGTGCGGATGGCCGAACCTCTCTGCGATGCTCCGGCGCATCTCCACCAGCGAAAGCCCTCTCTCCGCCATCGCCGAGAGAACCAGTATCAGCGTAAGCAGCGCGTCCCGCTCCGGCAGATGGAAAGCGAAGCCGATTCCGCCGCTCTCCTCGCCGGCTGCGAGCGTGCCGGGCTTCAACAGCTCCAGGGTTGAGTGCTTGAAACCCACTGGTACCTCTACGAGCTCAAGGCTAAACTCCCGCGCAATCCGGTCAATCAGCGAGGAGAAACTAACTGTCTTCACTATGCGCCCGGACATCCCGCGATCTTCGATCAGGTGGAGCAGGCAGATGGCAAAGATGTCCTCCGGCGGGACGAAGGTGTTTTCTTCGTCTATCAGTCCTAGGCGATCACCATCTCCGTCAAAAGCCGCGCCGAAAGCGCTCTTCCCTCCCGCTTCCGTCCACCCGAACAGCTCCTCCAGCTGCTCCGGCAGCGGTTCGGGCTTGCGCAGAGAGAAAGTCGGGTCCCGTTGCGTGTGTAGCGGATTGAAGCCGACGCCGAGCTCTTCCAGCGCGCGGCGGTACAGCAGTGCGGTGGTGCCGTGGACGAAGTCTATTGTGAGGTCGAAGCTGTGACCTCCTAGCTTCTTGCCTGTGTATCCGGTCATCGTCTTGATGTAGTCCCCGCTGAGGTCAAATACCTCATACTCAAGGTCAGGGCCGAACACCAGGTGGGGATTCCACTCGTCCGTGGCCGTCGCAGCATACTCCTCCACCGCCCGGTTGACCTCTGGCAAAGAGCTCCCGCCTTCCGGGCCCTTCAGCTTATAGCCAAGATACCGCGCAGGATTGTGGCTGGCAGTAAACATCACGCCCAGCGGCGCGCCCAGCTTCTTCACGCTGTACGACAGATAGGGCGATGGACAGAACTCCGACGCCAGTACTGGTTTGAAACCGGCCGTTTCCAGCGCGATGCATGCTGCCTTTGCATAGGAGTCTGCCATGAAGCGGGTGTCGTAGCCAATCGGGATAGTGCTGCCGCTGTGGCCGCTGCGCCGGAGGAACTCAATCGTACCGGAAACCAGCCGCTCTACCGTGCGCCAGGTGAACGAATCCCCGATGATGCCCCGGTAACCGTCAGACCCGAAACGGATTCTATCCGGGCTGGAAACGGTTGGTGGCATATTGCGGCTGCCTAGACGACGCTGTCCACGATACTCTTCAGCGCGTCGTATTCGCGGAAGCCCACAATGGTCTTCACTGGCTCGCCTTCTTTGAAGAAGATCATTGTCGGAACGCCCGTGATGCTGAACCGCCGGGCCAGCCCGGGGTTGTTGTCGGTGTTCACATGAAACACTGCAAGTTTCCCCTCGTACTCATTAGATATCCGGTCAATGATCGGATCTAGCATCTTGCATGGTGGGCACCACGTTGCGCCAAAGTCTACTACCGCGGGTAGCGCGCTCTTTTCCACTTTCTCCTCAAATTCCGCCTCAAGAAGTTCGTGCATTCACAACCTCCAATAAACAAATGCTGGTTGAACCCGGTACAGCGAGTTGCCCCCGCGACTAGTTCCTCCTGAGCCGACTGGGCCAGCCAGCCGGGTTCGCGAGTCCGGAAACAGATTCTATCACATAGCCCCCAATATTATCGCAGCTCTACACAGGTTCTCACTGCGGCGGTAATTGGTGTTCGCAGCGGACACATGCAACAATGGTAGCCTGTGGACATGCCACTGTGCATCTTGTTCTACTGCATCGGCAACTCCTGCCGCTCACCGCTGGCAGAAGCTATCTGTCGCCATCTTGGAGGGGATTCCGTCAAAGCGTCGAGCGCCGGCGTAGCGCCGCTAGGCTCGGTCTCGCCAGAAGTCCTCTCCTTGCTGCAGAAGCTGGGAATCAACGCGGATGGGCTGGCCTCCAAGCCGCTCCATTCGGTTGACCTGGGCGACGTTGATGTCGTTGTCAGCCTAGACGCCGATTTTCCGGTCCGCCGGGTGCTGGGCCCGGAGCTGCGCTTTCGTTGGGAGGAATGGGACATCCCCGATCCGTTTGACGAGGACGAGGAAACCTATTCCCGAGTGGCGGAGCTACTGCGCCAGCGCATTGCCGCGCTACTAGAGCGCGAGGGTGTGAAGCTTCAAGAATCCGGCTAGAACGGCAGGCGCGATCTGATCTTGTTCTTGACTTCGTCCTTGGCGCGCTCTTCCCAGTACTCGGCGTCAAACATTCGCAGAATCTCGCTGAGTTCGCGCGCATGCTCCCCGATGATAGGAGCCTGGCCAACCGCCAACTCCAGCATCACTTGCGGCCCGAGCATGAGTATTTTCTCGCCGAAGTGCACCTCAACTTCGCCTTCATATCCATAGAAGTTGGTAGTCGGCTTTTCTTCTCCCTGTATCTCGACCTCAAAGACCGTACCGCGCACTATTGCCAGCGCATTCGGGGTCTCCACCTCAAAAGTGGCTCCTGGCGAAAGCGCTTTCTGCAGATTGGCGACCAGCGAGCCGGCGGTTAGCCCCACGCCGCTGCGACCGTCAGGCTGCAACTCACTTAGCTTGAGCACAGAGTTCTCTTTGAGCAGCACGAGCGTGTCGGGGGGGAAGAACAACTGAGCTTTCGCGTCCTTAGCGACCTTGAGCGTGTCGCCTGCATATAGTAGGCAGCCCAATTCAGCCTTCTCCGGTTCGTCGTTCCCTCCGCGCAGAACGTTCACCTCACCGGCAAGGCGTACAACCTTCACCGACACTTTCTCGGTGGTCTGCGCCGAAGCAAGCGAAATAAGCAAGATGGCCAACATGGCAAGTGTCAGCGTGGTGGTAAGTAGCCTCATCCCGGGAGATTGTACCTGTGATGGCTCTATAGTGCTACTCGCTGGTCTTGGGCTTGGCTGGCTTAGGAGCGGGCTTGCTCTCGCTGCCCGTGCTGGAGGAGCTTCCGTTGGTGGAAGCGGAGCTGGCATTGGCGCTATCGGTGCGGTAAAAGCCACTGCCGTGAAACACCACTTGCGGCGCGGAAATCAGCCGCTTGGCGACGCCCCCGCACTCGGGGCACTTGCGGCTGCCGTTCGCGGAGAAACCCGCGAATTCCTCAAAAACACAATCGCACTTGGTACACCTGTATTCGTATAGTGGCATGTTGTACACCTTGCCCGTTCAGGGCGGGACATTCTACTCAGAACCCACTCCCCGCGCAACCTCAAAGGAAAACGCGCCATCGCGGTAGTCAACCTTCACGCTGCTGCCGTCCGTGATTTCACCGACAATCAGCTTCTCCGAGAGCGGATTGGCGATGAACCGTTGCACAGCCCTCCGGAGAGGACGAGCGCCGAATGTCGCGCTGAATCCGCTCTCCGCCAGTGCGTCCAGCGCAGCGTCGCTGTAAGCAATGGCGATGTCGCGCTCCTTCAGCCTGCTTTCCAGGTCGCCGAGTATGAGCCGGGCGACTTGCTTCACCTGCACGTGGTTCAGCGAATGGAAAACGACAATCTCGTCAATGCGGTTGAGAAACTCCGGGCGTAAGGTCTGCTTCAGTTGCTCAAACACCGCATCGTGCATCTGCGGATACAGCGATTCCAGCTCGTCGGAGCTCTTACCTTCGGACATGGCGGCTATTTCTGCGCCTCCGAGGTTGCTGGTCATGATGATGACCGTATTGCGGAAGTTGACGGTCACGCCCTTGTTGTCAGTGAGCCGTCCATCATCCAGCACTTGCAGCAGGATGTTGTACACATCCGGGTGCGCCTTTTCGATCTCGTCCAGCAGCACGATGGAGAACGGACGGCGGCGCACCTGCTCGGTAAGCTGCCCGCCTTCGTCATAGCCCACATAACCTGGTGGGGCACCGATTAGTCGCGAGACGCTGTACTTCTCCATGTATTCGCTCATGTCAATGCGCACGATGCTCTCGCGGCTGCCAAACAGGTAATCAGCTAGCACCTTCACCAGTTCCGTCTTGCCTACGCCGGTAGGTCCCAGGAAGATGAAGCTGCCGAGCGGTCGGTTGGGGTCGGACAGCCCGCTCTTCGCGCGCCTGATGACTTCGGAGACGGCCTGCACCGCTTGCTCCTGACCTACGATGCTCTTCGCCAGTTCGCGCTCCATGTTCAGCAGCCGCTCGGCCTCGGTTTGCGTCATCCGCGACACCGGCACGCCGCTCCATTCGCTCACAATCTGAGCGATATCCTCTTCGGTGACGTAGGCCTCGTGGGCGGTTCCCTGTAACCGCTGGCGTTCGTTCTCAACCTGCTGCTGCAACACCAACTGCTCCTGCTTCAACTTAGCCGCTTCCTCCCATTTCTCAGCGTCAGCAGCATCGCGCTCTTGGCGCTCAATTTCCTCTTGCTTGCTCTTGAGCTCGCTTAATTGCGTGGTTGCGGAAAGCGCGCGCAAGCGGCACCTCGCCGCGCCTTCGTCAATCAGGTCTATCGCCTTATCGGGTAGGAAGCGATCAGCGATGTAACGCGACGATAGCGTTGCCGCGGCCCGAAGCGCTTCTTCGCTGATAGTGAGCCCGTGGTGCTTCTCATAGCGTTCCCTAATGCCGCGCAGAATCTCTATGGTCTCAGCCACGGTGGGCTCGCCAATCATCACCGGCTGGAAACGCCGCTCTAACGCGGGGTCCTTCTCCACATACTTGCGAAACTCATTAATGGTGGTGGCGCCGACAGCTTGGAGGTCGCCGCGCGCCAGAGCGGGTTTGAGGATATTGCTCGCATCCATCGCGCCTTCTGCTGCGCCTGCACCAACCACCGTATGCATCTCGTCAATGAAAAGAATCACATTGCGCTTGCCCTTCTCAACCTCGTCCAGCACCGCCTTCAGCCGATCCTCAAACTCGCCACGGAACTTGCTGCCGGCGATTAGCCGCGCCATATCAAGCTGCAGCACGCGCTTGTCCAGCAGTGGCTCCGGCACGCGCTTCTCCGCAATGCGTAGCGCCAATCCCTCTACCACAGCAGTCTTGCCCACGCCGGGGTCGCCGATGAGGACCGGGTTGTTCTTCTGGCGGCGCAGAAGTATCTCAATCACGCGGTTGGTCTCGCGGTCGCGGCCGATCACCGGATCAATCTTCCCCTGCCGCGCCTTCTCCGTAAGGTCAATGGTAAATCGTTTCAGCGATTGGTAGGTTTCTTCCGCCTGCGCCGAGTCGACTCTGCGGTGTCCGCGGATTTCCTTCAGTGCGGCGTACACCTTCTCTTTAGTCAGGCCCAGTGATACCAGCAGGCGGTGTCCCGCGCCCTCCCGCAGCTCAAAAAACGCGAGCAGCAGGTGCTCTGAGCCAATGAACTCGTCGCCCATCTGCTTGGCCTCGTCAAACGCCGCATCAAACAGCCTCGCGGTCTCGGGCGTGATGTATATCTGCCCCACGCCGCCGTGGGTCTCCACCTGTGGGCGCTGCTGCATCACACGCTTGACCTTGTCAAGCGCGCGGTCTGGGTCCGCGCCTGCGAGTTTCAGAACTTCCGCTGCCAGCGAATCCTCCACTGCAAGTAGGCCGTAGAGCACGTGCTCGGTGTCAAGCTGCACCTGTTTGCTGTCAAGCAGCACTTCTTGGGCAGCTTCCAGTACTTCCTTCGCGCGGTCGGTAAACTTCTCGAACGGAATCACTCTTCACCACCCAGATCATTCACGGCGCCTCGCTGGCGCATGAGCCCGCCGCCCGGCGTCTTAGTGGGCACGAGCCCCTCCTCTACTCCCTGAAGCAGTGCGATTATGCGGTGGCGCAGCGGATCATCCAGTTGCGACAGCACCAGCTCCATCAGCCGCTTCATCTCCTCAATGCGGTCAAGCTGCTCCAGCACTATAGCCACGCCCGCCATGTTCACGCCGAGCTCACGCGATAGCGACACAATGGTGCGGATGCGCTTGACCTCAGCCACGCCGAACATCCGCGTGCCTCCCGCCGTCCGCCGCGGGGTCATCAAGCCTTCCTCCTCGTATTTGCGCAGAGTTTGCTGGTGAAGGTCAAACATCTCCGCCACCGCGCTGATGGTCAGTAGCGGCTCGCCCGAACGCTTCTTTTTCCCCTTCTCGTTCATCGTTAGAACCCGAACATCTTCAGTCGGGGATTCTGCGGGTATTCGCTGGCGAACTCGCGCATGAGCTCACGCCCCTTAACGTCGACCTTGCTAGGGGTGACGATCTCGATTCTCGCCAGCAGGTCGCCGCTGCCGTGGTGCGAGAGATGCGGGAAGCCCTTGCCACGTAGCCGGAACTCTTGGCCCGAATCGGTGCCCGGAGGGATCTTCATTCTCACGCGTTTGTCCAACGTTGGTATCTCAATCTCAGCTCCCAGCACCGCTTCCGTCACCGTTACCGGCACCTCAACGTGCACATTTGAGGCCTCGCGCCGGAAGTAAGGGTGGGGGCGAACCGAGATGTTCAGCAGCAAATCACCGTAGGGCCCGCTGTTCGTCCCTGGTAGCCCCTTGCCAGGCACTCTCACCTTGCTGCCGGTGTCCACGCCGGCAGGGATTCTCACCTCTATCTTCTCCTGCTTGGGCATGCGCCCGCTGCCGCGGCACCGCATGCAGGTCTTGTCGGCCACTTGGCCCTTCCCGCTGCACTGGGGGCAGGCGACCTTCTGCGAGAAGACGAAAGCGCCTCGCGTTACATCGCCAGAGCCGCTGCAAGAGGGGCAGGTGGACATGCCGGACCCTGGCTCGGCGCCATTGCCACCACAACGATCACAGTGGACTTCGCGCTGAAGAGACAGCGTGACGGTGGTACCTCTGGCAGCCTCAAGAAAATCCACGGTCACCGACTGGTAAACGTCTCGGCCGCGAATCGGGCGCCGCTCCGCGCGCGGCGGTTTGGCGCCGCCGGTGTCAAACACATCAGTGAACACATCGAAGTCAATGCCGCCGAAGTTAACCCTCGTGCCGCGCTGGCCAAAGCCGCGCACGAATTCCTCCCACTCAACCCCGGGCCCTTTGGACGGGCCGCGGGGCGAGAAGAACTCATTTCCGTGGCGGTCGTATTGCTTGCGCTTATCCGGATCGCCCAGTACGCTGTAAGCCGCCTGGAGTTCCTTGAACCTTTGCTCGGCGTCAGGGCTGCCGGGATTGACGTCAGGGTGGTGTTTACGAGCCAGCCGGCGGTAGGCCGCCTTTATTTCCTTTTCAGTCGCGTCCCGGTTGACCCCGAGCACTTCGTAGAGGTCCTTTCCCTGCAACTGCTACTCAACCTCCTCCACGGATTCATCCTCACTCTCACCAGATGCGGGTAAGGCCTTCGGTATCAGCAGGCTGACCGTCGCGGGCCTAATGACCCGGTCGCCCATCCTGATTCCCGGCTGGTAGATGCTATCGACAGTGTCACTCTCCACCTCATCCGATTCCAGCGTTCTCAAGGGCATATGCAGGTTGGGATCGAACAAAACTCCTGCCTGGGTAATGAGGTCAACACCGTGCTCGCCCAGCACTCTCGCCATAAGGTCTCTGGTTCTCCGCACCCCGTCCAGCAGTGGATTGGCGCTGTCGGGAGTGTCTGCGTACATCTGCGCAGCCTGCTCCAGGCTGTCAAGCACCGGGATGAGCCTTACCACCAGGCTCTCAACTGCATACTTCCGCGATTCCTCGCGCTCTCGCTCGACGCGCTTGCGATAGTTGATGAGTTCGGCCTGCAAGCGTTGGGCCAGCTCAAGATTCTCCGCCGCGTCGCGCTGAGCACGCTCAAGCTCCGCTTGAGCATCTTCGCAAGCTGGTTCCTCGACAGGCTCCGGCTGAGGGGTCTCGACCTGCTCCTCAGGTTCAGCCTCTTCAAGCGGCATATCGTTTTTCTTCTTGTCTTTTGCCATGGCGGGGTGGGGTTTGGGCCCGGGCAGACGCCCGGCCCCTCAAAGACCACTACTTGATAGCGACCCTCCTTGGCTTAACCTCTTCCTTCTTGGGAAGAACGACTTCGCGCACGCCGTCTTTGTAAACCGCGCCTATCTTGGCGTTAACGGTTCCGGGCAGAGTGAAGACGCGGTAGAAGCGGCCATAGCTGTTCTCCACGAAATGGGAGGAGCTATACCTGGTTAGCTGCACCATATTTCACACCTTTTTAGGCACTGATGCATGTATTGCTTATTCAACCTCCTTGTAGTCGGCGTCAACCACATCCTCGCCGCCGCTCTCTTCTCCAGAGGGCTCAGCCTGTGGTTCGGACGGCCCGGGCGCGGCTTGCTGCTGGCTGGCCCCGGTGTCCTGGTACATGTGCTCCGCCAGGCGGTAGCTGGCCTGAAGCAGAATATCGCTCTTAGCCTTCACATCGTTGATGTCCTTGGCCTCAATCGTCTTCTTCAAGTCCTCCAACGCCCTTTCCGTTGCCGTGCGGTCGGAGTCGGGGATCTTGTCGCCGTGCTCGCGCAGCGTCTTCTCAGTTTGGTACACCAGGCTGTCGGCGCGGTTGAGTGCGTCAATCTCCTCCCGGCGCTTGCGGTCCTCCGTTGCATGTCCGTCTGCTTCGTCGACCATCCGTCTGATGTCGTCCTCGCCCAAGTTGGTTGAGCCGGTAATCGTGATCTTCTGCTCCTTGTTGGTGGCGAGGTCCTTCGCGCTGACATTCACAATGCCGTTGGCGTCAATGTCAAAGGTAACTTCAATCTGCGGGATACCGCGCGGAGCGGTGGGAAGGCCTACTAGGTGGAAGCGGCCAAGGCTCTTGTTGTACGAGGCCATCTCGCGCTCGCCCTGTAGCACATGAATCTCCACCTGCGTCTGGTTGTCCGCTGCGGTGGTGAAGACCTCTGACTTGCGCGTGGGAATGGTCGTGTTGCGCGGGATCATCTTGGTAAACACGCCGCCCAGCGTCTCAATACCGAGCGAGAGCGGGGTGACGTCCAACAGCAGGATGTCTTTTACCTCGCCCTTGAGTACCGCGGCTTGAATGGCCGCGCCTATGGCCACGACCTCATCGGGGTTCACACTTTTGTTCGGCTCCTTGCCGGTCAGTTTGTGCACCAGTTCCTGCACTGCAGGGATGCGGGTGGAGCCGCCCACCAGCAACACCTGGCCAATGGTCTCGGAAGTAACCCCGGCATCCGACATCGCCTGTTTGACCGGGCCGACGGTCTTCTCCAACAGGTCGTCAATCAGCTCCTCAAACTTGCTGCGTGACAGCGTTGCGTCCAGATGCTTGGGGCCGCTAGCGTCAGCGGTGATGAACGGCAGGCTGATGGTGGTGCTTGACGAGCTGGACAACTCCACCTTCGCCTTCTCGGCGCCTTCAATCAAGCGCTGCATTGCCTTCGGGTCCTTGCGCAGGTCAATCCCCTGCTCCTGCTGGAAGCCGTCCGCGAGCCACTCGGCCACCCGCTGGTCGAAGTCATCGCCGCCCAGGCGGTTGTTGCCGCTGGTCGCCTTGACCTCAAACACGCCTTCACCAATTTCCAGAATGGAGACGTCAAAGGTGCCGCCGCCCAGGTCGTAGACCATTACGGTCTGCTCCTTGTCGCTCTTGTCCAGCCCGTAGGCCAGGGCCGCGGCGGTAGGCTCATTGATGATGCGCAGCACTTCCAGGCCGGCAATCATGCCGGCGTCACGGGTAGCGCGCTTCTGCGCGTCCTCGAAGTACGCCGGCACGGTGATGACGGCCTGGGTTATCTTCTCACCCAGGTAGGACTCGGCGTCGCGCTTGAGTTTCGCAAGAATCATCGCCGACACTTCCTGGGGGGTGTATTCCTTGTCGTCAATCTTGACTATGTAATCCGTACCCATGCGGCGCTTGATGGACGCGATGGTTCTCTCCGGGTGAACGACCAACTGCCGCTTGGCGGCAACACCCACAACGCGCTCGCTATCCTTGGAAATGTGCACTACCGAAGGTGTGGTGCGTCCGCCCTCGGAGTTGGTGATGATCTTGGCCTCGCCGGCCTCCATCACCGCCATGCACGAGTTGGTTGTACCAAGGTCAATTCCGATAACTTTAGCCATTGATCAGAACCTCAGATTGAGTTTTCACGCTGACATTATAGCGTGGACACGCCAACTTGTCAAGCCATGCATCATATAATATTATGCGATGCGACTAAGATATTTACCCTGGCATTTCGGGATTATTGCACGGTTGAGGTGTGAACATGAAGAATCCATGGCGATTGAACAATCCCAGCTGTTTCGCATCATTTACCAGTGGCGGTGCTTGCAGTAGAATCGCTCAACTGCGGATGCGCTTGGGCGATGGCGGTATCCGTCGGCCTTGGAGGTTGAAAGTATATGAATAATCGTAATGAAGCTGTCTGGAAGTATGTCTCCATCGCGCTGATGGCGGTGATTGTGGTCTTGCTCCTTTTCACTCTGGCTGCGCTGACCAAGGTGCAGCGGGTCACTGGCACCCCTCCCAACTTCGCCCAGAGCGCGGCGCTCAAGACCAGTCCATCGCAACTGGAGGTAGAGACCCCTGATAATATCTACTGGGTAGCCAACCTTGTGGAGAAGGCGCTGCCGTTTGTTGTGCATGTGCGCACACGAACGATTCCTCAGAAGAGCGGGGAGGAATCCCCGGGCGGTGGACCCTTCAAGGAGCTTCCTAACAACGGGGGCAATAACGACAGCAATAACCAGAGCGACATCTGGAAACGCTTCCACCAGCAATTCCCCTGGTTTGATTTCCAGGTGCCGGACACGCCGCAGGACTATGGTCAGATTCCTCAAGAAGGTGTAGGCAGCGGCTTCATCGTCTCCCCGGACGGTTACTTAGTTACCAATGCACACGTAGTTGACAAGATGGAGGGATTCACCGTCATGCTCAATGACGGTACGGAGTACGATGCCAAACTAGTAGGGACGGACAATCTGAAGGATATAGCCGTCTTGAAGATCTCGGCCAAGAACCTGCCGACGGCTGTACTAGGTGATTCCGACAAAGTACGCATCGGCGAACCGGCAATCGCCATCGGGTCTCCTTTCGGCCTGGAGGCGACGGTCACTGAAGGAATCGTATCCACCACGGCGCGCGACCCAAGCGAGCTCAGCATGCCTTCGGATGTGCGGCGCGTGCGCACGCTCATCCAGACCGATGCCTCAATCAACCAGGGCAACTCCGGCGGACCGCTACTTAACGCAAAGGGCGAGGTGATTGGCGTAAACCAGGCTATTCTGCCCTACGGCCGCGGGATTGGCTTCGCTATTCCCATCAACGAGGTCAAAGGCAGCATTGACCAGATCATCAAGCGTGGCAAAGTCGCCTATCCCGGCATCGGCGTGTACGTGCAGGACGTGACCAAAGACTACATGGAGGAGCTCAAGGTTGAGGTCGACCACGGCGCATACGTTCGGCAGGTGAATGCCGGCGGTGCTGCGGACAAGGCCGGTATCCAGCCGGGAGACGTGGTCCTGGAAATCGAGGGAGTGAAGATCAACGGCGCTGATGACCTCATCACCGAGATTCAGAAGTACGATATCGGCGTGAAGGTCACCGTGCTCGTTGCCCGCAAAGGCCTCAAGTCCAATATGAAGAAAGTAAGTGTCATTCTCGACGAGCTGGACACCAGCGAGTTCACGCCCGGTCGGTAAGCCCTTGGCTGCAAGGCAGCGCCTTAGCTGTGATATGATTTAAGTTTGCGCCCGGCGTGTGAGCCGGTTGCGCGCATCTGATGAGCAGTCGTTTTGTCCAAATCGCGCTTCTCATCCTGTTCGGCGTAATGGCCTGGAGTCTCTACTCCGTCATGACCCAGACAGGGGTGGAAAAGCTCGCCTACTCCGAGCTGCTGGCCAAAATAGAAGCCGGTCAGGTAGCAAGCATCAAGATTAATCGCGCCAGCGAGAATGCTGAGGGCGAGTTTGTGCCGACCACGGATTCCGAGGGCCGGGAGGTTGCCGGCAGGTTCAGGGCAAACCTGCCCCCTGAGTATCCGGTGCTGCTGGAGCTGGCCAGGGAAAAGGGTACGCGGGTCGAGTTCGTCACGCCTTCAGGGCTGGCGGCACTGCTGGATCCCACCCTCATCATCTGGATTCTCATTCTACTGCTCCCTATAGGTCTCATCTGGTTCATTTTCTCGCGCCAGATGCAGTCCGGCGGCCAATCCCAGGCCTTCACCTTCGGCAAGTCCCGCGCCCGGATGATGAATCCTGAGCGCGCTCGCGTCACCTTCAAAGACGTGGCGGGTCTGGACGAAGTCGTTGATGAGCTGGAAGAGGTTGTGGACTTCCTCAAGGAGCCCGGCAAGTACCGCCGTCTGGGCGCGGAGATTCCCAAGGGAGTAGTCCTGCTCGGCCCGCCCGGCTGCGGCAAGACTTTGCTGGCGAAGGCGATTGCGGGTGAGGCGGAAGTCCCGTTCTTCTTTATTAGCGGAAGCGATTTCGTGGAGATGTTCGTCGGTGTCGGCGCCGCGCGCGTGCGCGACCTGTTTGACCAAGCCAAGCGCCGCGCCCCTTGCCTCATTTTCATTGACGAGCTTGACGCTGTCGGTCGCCACCGCGGCAGCGGCATTGGCGGCGGGCACGACGAGCGGGAGCAGACGCTCAACCAACTTCTGGTGGAGATGGACGGGTTTGAACCTAACTCCGGCGTCATCGTGCTGGCGGCGACCAACCGGCCCGACATACTGGATCCCGCGCTGCTTCGCCCCGGCAGATTTGACCGGCGCGTGGTGGTGGACAACCCCGATGTCAACGGGCGCGAAGGCATCCTGAAGATACACTTGAAGAACAAGCCCATTAGCGGCGAAGTGGACCTAAAGCGGCTTGCCCAGCGCACCTCCGGCTTCACTGGCGCGGACCTGCGCAATGTGGCCAATGAAGCGGCACTCCTTACCGCCCGGCGCGGCCTGGAGCAGATCACGATGAGCGAGCTGGATGAGGCCATTGAGCGTGTCGTGGCTGGCCCAGAGCGGCGCAGCCGCGTTATCTCCGACCGTGAAAAGAAGGTCATCGCCCACCACGAGCTGGGGCATGCAATTGTCGCGTATCGGCTACCGGGCAGCGATCCGGTGCACAAGGTATCCGTACTGCCGCGCGGCTTGGCGCTCGGCTATACGCTCCAGTTCCCGGAGGAAGACACATTTCTGCATTCGCGCCAGCAGCTACTTAATCGGCTGGCAGTGCTGCTTGGCGGGCGCGCCGCGGAGCAGCTTGCGTTCAATGAGGTGACCACCGGCGCGGCGAACGACCTGGAGCGCTCAACCGACATGGCGCGTGAGATGGTAATGCGATACGGAATGAGCGAAGAGCTGGGGCCGCTGACCTTCGGCACCAAGCACGAGAACATCTTCCTCGGCAAAGCGCTGGCGGAGAGCCGTAACTACTCCGAGGACGTAGCCGCCCGCATTGACGCCGAGGTCAAGCGCATTATCGATGAGTGCTTTGAGCGCGCCAAGAAAACAATCAGCAATGACCGCGAGATACTCACGCGCATCAGCGAGGTGCTGGTGGAACGCGAGACTCTGAGCGGCGAAGAACTCAAGCAGATGATGAGCGACTTCGACCATGAGCGCGAAATGAGCAGCGGCGATTCCCTGTCACCCGCCTCGCCCCAATCCAGCCTGGAGCTGCCGCAAGAAGGTGCGCAGTGAGCAACCGCCGCATTGACCTTGAGCGCATTAAGCACGCCGTCAAGGAAATCCTGCTGGCGATCGGCGAAGATCCTGAGCGCGAAGGGCTGGCGAAAACGCCCGAGCGCGTGGCGCAGATGTACGAAGACCTACTGGGCGGCGTAAAGGAAGACAGCTACGAACTTATCCGAGGTTCAACCTACCAGGAGGAACACCAGGAGCTGGTGCTGCTGCGGGATATTGAGTTCCACTCCATCTGTGAGCATCACCTGATGCCCTTTATGGGCAAGGCGCATATCGGCTACATCCCCAAGGGGCGCGTATGCGGAATCTCCAAGATCGTTCGCGCCTTCTCTCATCTCTGCCGCCGCCCGCAGATTCAGGAGAGGCTGACCTGGCAGATGGCTGACATGCTGTACGAGACAATGAAACCCCACGGCGTGGCGGTGGTGCTGGAGGCGCGCCATCTTTGCATGGAGATACGCGGTGTGAAGAAGCGCGGAACGATTGTAACGACCTCGGCGCTGCGAGGTATCTTCCACCACAATCCCGCCAGCCGGCAAGAAGTTTTCCGGCTGATGCAGGGCAGCAGGGATGTTGTCTAATGCTATATGTAGCCACCCGCGAGCGTGTTTGACTTTTGCTGGTGCCACGGGTATACTACGTTGCCTGTTGTACAGGCTTTGTTTTTTGACCCAACTCAAGTGTAATCCACCTTTTGGAGCGACTGATGAAAGGGAGTAAATTCATACGGGGGGTCGTTCCGGTCCTCCTGCTGATTTCTCTCCTAGTAGCGTTTGCTGCGAGCGCTCTGGCTCAGGAGCGGGGAGAGGCGCGGCCGAAAGAATGGAAGCGTCCTTGGATCGATCTCTTTGAGCAGAATATGGCCAAGTACGGTATCGAGACCCAAGACGTGCCGTACGTGCCGATTCTAGACTACTCCGAGTCCTGCTCGCTGTGCCATGCCACTTACTACCGGCAGTGGCAGTACTCCGCCCACGGCAGTTCCTTCAGTGGCATGTTCTACCAGCAGGCCTCCTCGGAATACCGGGAGTTCTACGACTACCAGGAGAAGAAGGTGAAGGAGATGCGCCGGCTGGGCGAATTGCGCAACGACGACCAGCTTCCGGCCAGCGCCATAATGCCCGAGGAGATTGACTGCCTCTCCTGCCACGCGCCCGCCATCAATGTGGAAATCGCCAACAGCAGCAACAAGCCGCTGGTTGAGTTCCTCAAAGCCATGGGGGAAGGCTACATCCCGCGCTTGGTAGATGTCGGCTCCGGCAAGGTGGATCGCACGCTGGGTGTTCGCAAGGATACATGGCCCAACTCGGACATCGCCATCCGCCAGCAGCTGAACTACTGGCAGCGCCTGAACGATTACGTGAAGGATGGCGTGAGCTGCGACTTCTGCCACACCATCAGCCGCATGGGCCTGCCAACCGACCGTGACCAGGTCAAGTTCCCCGAGCTCTACAACCACTACTACGGCCTGGCCTACGAGCACCGCTTCGGCATCCAGAAATTCGGTCCACTTGATGAAGCCCCGACTTCGGCGCATACGATCAGGTACTCGTCGGTTTTCATTGACTCCCGCATGTGCGCGCCCTGCCACCAGGAAGTGAACGGCTACGGCGTCATCGTGCAGGATACTTACAACGAGTGGCTGCGCAGCAAGTACTCCGTGCCTGGCGCGAACTACAAGACCTGCCAGGACTGCCATATGCCCACCACGCAAGAGCTCGGCTTGGGCCGCCAGCCGACTTCCAAGCACGGTCCCGACCGCCGCAACGCCCATGTTCACGACTTCCGTGGCACCACGCCTGAGTTCCTCCGCATGTCGGCGGAGCTCACGCTGGATGCCGAGCGCAGCGAGGACTTCATTACTGCGACCGTTGACATCACCAACTCGGGCGCGGGCCATATGCTTCCCACCGGCCTTCCGTTCCACCAGCTGGTGCTGGTGCTGCGTGCGGAAGATGCGGACGGCAACGTCTTCTTTGAGGACGTGCGCACTTATGAGAAGCGTATCGGCCGCAGCTTCGACTTCCGCGACGAAGTGCCCTACTGGGAGACCGACATGGTCCTTGCGGACAACCGCATAGGCCCCAACGAGACGGTTACCGAGGACTTCGAGATGAATGCGGCCGGCGTAACCGGCTCGGTCTTTGTTACCGCGCAGCTCTTCTACCGCGAAGCCAGCAAGTACTTCAGCGGTGTTTACCAACTGAGCGACCGGCCGGTGGAGATTTACTCAATCGCAGAAGAGGTTTTCTAGGCCTCACTTTCAAACTGAATCTGTAAGCGGGGGCACACATCGTGTGTCCCCGTTTTTTTTGGGCGGCGGCGCATGGGGATTGACGTTAGAAGCTGGCGCATCAAAGGCGGCAGTCTGGAACTCAAGATGCCGCTGGTCATGGGCATCCTGAATGTCACGCCGGACTCGTTTTACGATGGCGGCTTGTACAGCTCATCGGTAGCTGACGGGATCGTGCACGCCGAAGAGATGCTGCGGCAGGGGGCGGGGATCATTGATGTTGGCGGCGAGAGCAGCCGGCCGGGAAGTGAGCCCTTGAGCGCGGAAGAGGAGCTTGGCCGTGTCCTTCCGGTCATCACGGAACTCAAGGCCCGCCATCCCGCGGCGGTTGTTTCCATTGATACGTATAAGGGACGAGTCGCTGCCGAAGCCCTGGCGGCCGGCGCGGCCATCGTCAACGACATCTCGGCGGGGCGGCTTGATCCTGAGCTGCTTCCTATAGTGGCGGAAAGTGGCAGCGGCTATGTGCTGGTACACATGCTAGGCACGCCCCGCGACATGCAGCATTGCCCGCGTTACAGCGATCCGGTCGCCGAGATTCGTGCCTTCTTGGAGAAGCGTTTAGACGTGCTGGGCCAGGCTGGAATCGCGCCGGAGCATGTGGTGCTGGATCCTGGCATTGGATTCGGCAAGCGGCTGTCGGACAACCTTGCGCTCATCGCCCACGCTGGAAGGCTCCGCGTGGCGAATCGCCCGCTGCTTTATGGGGTCTCGCGGAAGTCCTTTCTGGGGAAGCTGCTGGGCCACGACGCTACGGAAAGGCTTGCCGGGACGGTTGCGGTGAACACACTGCTTCTGAGGCAGGGAGTAGACTTGCTTAGGGTGCATGATGTGCGCGAGGCGGTGGACGCCGTAAAGCTGCATCTGGCTCTGCAGCAGGAATGCTCTGGAGGTAGTGCCGCATGGTAACTAAACGCTACGTTGTTTCAGGCGTAGTCCAGGATGTGGGCTACCGGTATTTCGTCCGCCGTACCGCCAACCGCCTGGGAATTGACGGTTTTGTGCGCAACCGCCTGGACGGCACTGTTGAGGTTGTGGCTCAGTCTGAAGATGAAGGTCGGCTTGCCGAGTTAGTGGCGGCGCTTCGCGCGGGCCCGCCTCACGCCAGCGTCACCGGCATAGAGGAAGAGGCGCTGGACAGCTTCCCCGCGAGGCTGTCCGGTTTTGAAATCAGACTTTGATCTTTCCCTGGCCGGTCTTGTTCAGCATCTCATACTCCGCCTCTTTCTTATTGCGCATCTGCGTCAACTTGTCGCCGAGCTTCAGCTTCTTTCCCGCTTCGGTAGGTGCGAGTATGCCGATTGAATAGATGGCCGCATTGCGCGCACCGTCAATCGCCATCGCTGCCACCGGCACTCCCGATGGCATCTGCACGATGGACAGCAGGGCGTCCAGCCCCATGAGCGATACCGAAACCGGCACGCCGACGACCGGCTTGATGGTCTGGCTGGCGACCACGCCGGGCAAGTGCGCCGACATTCCCGCAAACGCGATGAATACCCCCACCGATGCTTCTAGCTCCTTGAGCTTCTCGCGCAGCACGTTAGGCGAGCGGTGGGCCGAGGCGATGACGATGCGGTAGGGCACGCCGAACTCGTCCAGCGTGTCGGTGCACTGCTTAGTGTGCGGGAGGTCCGACTTGCTGCCGAGAATGATGCCGACGAGTGGATCCATGGTTCGCTCCATCAGTTGGTTGCCGCTATTCTACCAGAGCGGGCTGCGCGCTGGAGTATAATGCGCGAAGCTGGGGCGTGGGCATGAGCTCTTTCAACCGTGTTTTTCTTCTGGTGATGGACAGTGTCGGCATTGGCGCTGCGCCCGACGCCGAACGCTTTAGCGACGCGGGTAGCGCCACTCTGCAGCATATCCTCGAGCAGGCGAAGCCGAGGCTCGTCGAGCTGACGCGCCTAGGCCTCGGGAACATCCTCGCCGAGCCTGATCTGCTTCCTCCGGTTGCTCAGCCGGCGGCGCACTTCGGTAAGCTGCAACCTGCCGGCGCCGCGAAGGACACGACCACCGGCCACTGGGAGCTAATGGGCATCATCCGTGAAACGGCTCCCAAGACTTATCCCAATGGATTTCCAGCAGAGCTCATTGATGAGTTCTCGCGGCGCATCGGGCGCGGCGTGCTGGGCAACCAGCCGGCTTCGGGAACCGAGATTATCGCCGAGCTTGGCGCAGAGCACCTGAAAACTGGAAAGGTGATTATCTACACCAGTGCAGACTCGGTGTTTCAGGTGGCTGCCCACGAGGACATCGTTTCGCCAGAGGAGCTCAACAGAGTCTGTCGCATTGCGCGAGAACTCACCCACGGTGAGTTCGAAGTTGATCGAGTGATTGCCCGCCCGTTTACCGGCACGCCTGAACAGGGCTTCAAGCGCACCGAGGGCCGCCGTGATTTCGGCCTGCCGCCTCCATACAACTGCCTGGACGCCCTCACCGATGCAGGGATTCCCGTAACACTCGTGGGCAAGCTGGAGGACATCTTCGCTGGCAGGGGATTCAGCCGCAGCCTCCACACTACAAATTCGCGGGCGACGGGCGACGCTTTGCATGAACTGAAGCGCAGCGGCGAGTCCGGTTTGGTCTTTGCGAACTTCATTGACTTTGACATGCTCTACGGCCACCGCAACGACATGAAGGGCTACGCCGCTGAGCTGGAGTGGTTTGACGGCTGGCTCGCCGGGTTCGTTGCGGACTGGAGCGCCCTCGACCTCGTGATAATCACCGCTGACCACGGCAATGACCCGACTACCTCCTCCACCGATCACTCACGGGAGTATGTGCCACTGCTGGTTTTCCCCCGCGCCGCTAGTGAAAGCGCCGGCTGTGATCTGGGTACGCGAAGCTCCTTCGCTGATGTCGGGGCCACCGTCCTGCAGTCCTTTGGCGTGACACCGGATAAGCGCCTGGCTGGAGAGAGCTTCTATGCTAATATCGGACGTTGATGAAAACCGAGGTGGCATCGTGGCAACTGCGCTAGTTACCGGCGGCGCCGGCTTTATCGGCGCGAATCTCGTGCGCTTTCTGCGCAAGGAGCGCCCGGACTGGACCGTGGTGAATGTGGACAAACTCACCTATGCCGGTAACCTGAGTAACCTTGCCGGCGTGGAAGTCGGCGACAACTACGTTTTCATCCACGGCGATATAGCCGAGCCTTCAGTGCTGGAGCGGCTTTGGAGCCGCACGGAGATAGACTTCGTCTTTCACCTCGCGGCCGAAACCCACGTGGACCGGTCGCTCAAAGATGTGCGCCCGTTCTTGCGCACCAACATAGAAGGCACTTCCGCCCTGATTGACATTTGCCGCGCGGCGGGCGTGAAGAAGTTCGTCTATGTAAGCACGGATGAAGTCTACGGTCCCACGCCGCGCGATAGTGGCGTCAAGCTGGGCGAGGACGCTCCTTTCCGTCCCGGCAACCCTTATTCCGCGACCAAGGCTGCGGCGGATTTGCTCTGCCAGGCGGCGTCGAACTCCTTTGAGTTCCCCGTGGTAATTGCCCGCCCCACCAACAATTACGGTTCTTATCAGCACCCCGAGAAGTTCCTTCCGCTGATGGCGACCAATCTGCTCACCGGCGGCCAGGTGCCGGTTTACGGGAAAGGCGAGCAGATGCGCGACTGGCTGTATGTGGAGGACACCTGCCGGGCGCTGCTGCTGCTGGCGGAGCAAGGCGAGGTCGGCAAGGCCTACAACATAGCCGGCACCGGCCTGATTCCCAACCTGGAGTTCGCACGCGAGGTTCTGCGCATTCTCAGGCTGGACGAAGACTGCCTCACCTTCGTGCCGGACCGACCCGGCCACGACTTCGCCTACAGCATTGACGACACGAGGATTCGCTCGGAGCTGGGTTTTGCGGAGCGCACCGGGTTGGAGGATGGGTTGCTCCGCACAGTCTACTGGTATAAAGAGAACGAAACCTGGTGGAGGGCAGTGCGCGAGGGCAAGTTCAAGGAGTACTACGAGCAGCAGTATCCAGGATTGTAAGCCCTACCATAAAGTGGTATCATTCTCGTCCTGTTGTTCTTTGTTTCTTAGTTTAGAGGAGGAATAACCCCCCTATGGATCTCGACCTCTTGCAGGACTATGTTGTTATCAAGGCGATGGAAAGCGGCGTGAGTGTCGCTGGCCTTACTCGCGGTGAAGAGACTAAGTTCCTTCACTCCGAGAAGCTCGAGCGGGGCGAAGTTCTCATCGCCCAGTTCACCGACCATGTGTCGGTGATGAAGGTGCGCGGCCACGCCCGTATCTGGACTCAGTTCGGTGAGGTTGACGCCGAGAGTGACATTGAGCTGCACCATCGTCCGCTGCCGCGGCTGTAGCCGATGCATGAGTACAGCCTGGCGTGCTCCATAGCCGAGATATGCAGAGACTCTGCCGAGGCTAACGGGCTCGCTGAAGTTACCCGCATCGTGCTCAGGGTCGGACCGCTCGCAGGGGTGCATCAGGAAACCCTGCTGTTCCTATTCGCGGAGGTTGCCGATGCGCACGGCATCGGGCGGCCTGGCCTGCATTTTGAGCTGGAGCCGCTGTCGATTCACTGCGCATCCTGCGGCCACACAGGCGCTATCCCCCTTCCGGAAGGGGGCTTCGTGGAGATATGGCACAACCCCACGGGGCAGCCGCTGCCGCACGAGTGCCCGGTCTGCGGTGCTTCCGGCCTTTCATATCCGGATGCCACGGCCTTTGACATAAAGGAGATAGAAGGTGAGCGCGAAGAAGACGCTGCTGGCGGTCGAAACCTCCTTTGACGACACCGGCCTGGCGCTACTGGAGCCGGATGGCTCAGTGGTCTGGTCCGCGCTGTCCTCTTCGGTGGAACTGCACGCCGACTTTGGCGGAGTGGTGCCGGAGATTGCGGCGCGTGAGCACTTGACTAACCTGCCGGTGTTGCTTTCGGAGCTTCGCTCGGCTCATCTGGATGCGCTGGGCGCAGTGGAAGCAGTCGGCGTCACCCGCGGGCCGGGGCTGCCCGGCTGCCTGCTGGCAGGCGTTGCCTTCGTCCGTGGACTGTCAGCCGCGCTGAATGCTGACCTCCACGGGCTGAACCATCTGGAAGGGCACCTGTACTCGCCATTCTTCGGTAGTCCGCTTGAGCGCATCCCCTTCCCCTTCTTGGGGCTGGTCGTTTCCGGCGGCAACACCATCCTCTATCTGGTCCGGGGGGTTGGCGAGATGGAGGTTCTGGGTGAAACGCTGGATGACGCCGCTGGCGAGTTGTTTGACAAGGTCGCCCAGCGCCTGGGCTTGGGCTACCCCGGGGGTGCAGTGCTGGAGCGGATGGCGCGCGAGTTTGGCGACAAACCCGTCTCGCCCGTCTTGTCGCTGCCGGTTCCGATGCTGGATAGCGGGGACTTGAACTTCAGCTACTCCGGCCTCAAGACTGCGGCGGTGAGGATGATCGCAGCCAATGAAAGCGGTGGCGTTGAGTTCCAACGGGAGTTCTCCGCGTCCTTGTTGCGCAGCGTCTGGGAGTCCATAGCCGCGAAGGTGCTCGCGGCCGCTCAAACGACCGGCGTAAAACTCCTATCTGTCAGCGGTGGCGTGTCCATTAACGGCCTGTTCCGTGAACACCTGCAATCATGCTGCATCGCCGCGCAGCTTGAGGTGCGCTTCCCGGAGCCCAAGCTCGCAATGGACAACGCTGATATGATGGCATACTTGCTGTGGCTCAAGCGCATGCGCGGGTGTGCTCCAGCCGCCTTTGATGTTGAACCGGGCTTGGTCTGACGATATCTCAGCGCCCGTAGCTTAATGGACAGAGCAGCGGACTTCGGATCCGCCGGTTGGGGGTTCGAATCCCTCCGGGCGCAATCCCTGTGCTAGAATGCACCACACGTTTCCAGCTCCGTCTGGCAGGTCAAACATGCATCAACTGGTATCGTGGATTCTCGTTACTGCAGCTCTGATCTGCGCCCTTCTCGCGGCCCCGGGCATCGCTTCCGCGGCTGACGAGATCTCGTTCCAGACGGACGACGGCGTGACCATAAAGGCGAACCTCTTTCTGCCCAAGGGGGCGAAGCCCGTACCCGCCGTGCTGCTCCTCCACCAGCTTGGCTCCAGCAAGTCCGCCTGGAATGCCTTCGCGGAGAAGCTCACCAAGAACAGCTACGCGGTACTCGCGCTTGATCTGAGGGGGCACGGCGGAAGTACCGATTTCTCCGGAAAGGAGCGCGACTACAAGAGTTTCACTGACGCGGATTACGCCGCGGTGATCCGCGATGTGGAGGCCGCGGCGAAGTACCTCAAGTCCCGCAAGGACATCAATGGCGGGCGGTTGGCGGTGGTTGGCGCTTCTATTGGAGCGAATCTGGCCTTCCAGTACGCCGCCGAGGACAAGACTGTGCGCACCGTGATAATGCTCTCGCCCGGATTGAATTACCGGGGGCTGGAAGTGCTTCCGTACACCACCGGCTTCAGCACGCGTGCTTTGTTTCTCATAACATCCGAGGGCGACAAGTACTCGTGCGAGAGCTGCCAGAAGCTCAAGCAGGCGGCGACCCTCGCAAGCCCGATCAAGCTGAAGGTTTACGCCGGCACGATGCATGGAACCGACCTGCTGCTAGCTCAAGAAGGGCTTGACGAAATAATGATTGCCTGGCTGTTGAACCACCTGGTTAACAGCTAAACCTGCATCCGGGAACAATCATTGGCTGGCATCTGGACATTACTGAGCCGTCACATCTACTTCGCCTTGTTTCTGGTCTTTCTCGCTTCCATCCACGCCTCGCGGCTGGTCCCAGGGAACGGCATGACCCTGTGGCCGGTCTTGCTGGTGCTGCCGCTGCTCTTTGGCCTGTTTGTACTCTCCTTCTGGTTGCGCACTCTATCGCGTGGCTTCAGGATGGCGCTGTTTCTGCTGCTCATCGCTGCGGGCGGCTTCGCTTACTCAACCTACGTGCGCCAGCTCGCATCTTCCTCGCCTCTGGTGATCTTTGAAGGTGAAGATGTAGAAGCCATCGGCCTGGTGGACACCGTCCCGCGCCTCAGTGAAAACGGGATAAGCTTCTTCATGCGGGTGACGGAGATGAGCACCAGCAAAGTCGTGCTGCGTGAGCGCCGAGGCCTGGGGCGCGTCTATGTGTACGTGCGGGGCGGGCGAGACCTGCCCGTGTCCTACCAGTACCGCATCCGCCTGCGCGGCCAGTTCCAGCGGGCGGCTGAATCCAGGAATCGTGGCGGCTTCTCCATGCGCGCCTACCTTGAGCCCTTTGGCGTGACCCACGAGATAGTCGCACCCGCGGAGACATTCATCGAGCAAGCGGAGCCGGAGGGAGCCTGGGCGCGATTCTTGTACCACCTGCGCAAGGAGCTGACGGACCGCGCGAGCGCTGCACTGAACAGCCCCCAGCGGGAGGTTTTTCTCGGCCTCCTGATTGGCGACAGCGTCATCTACTTCCCCCGCGAGCTGAAGGAGACCTTCCGCGCCGCCGGCCTTACTCACCTGCTGGTGGTCTCCGGCTCGCAAGTATCGCTGCTCTTCCTGCTCGTGAGCCTGCTGTTTCTCCGCATGGAATCCCCGCTCACCCCTGCTGGCCGCATCATAAACATCCTCAAGTACTCCGCCATCTTCACCGTCATAATGACCTACGCGGTGCTCACCGGCTTTGAGCCTTCCATCCGCCGCGCCTTCGTTATCAGCATCCTTGTTCTCATCGCCCACTACCTCTACTATGAAACCGAGGGGCTGAATCTGCTGGGGCAGGCGGGCATCATCCTGCTGCTCATTAAGCCCTACGAAGCGTTCTCCGTGAGTTTCCAGCTCACCTTCGCCGCCACCCTTGGCCTCATACTTGCGCTCAAAGTCTTTTATCCCCATTTCGGGCGCTTCCACCGCCGGTGGCGCGGTATTCTGGCGGTGCTGGCCGGAACCGCCGGCGCGCAGCTAATGGTCTTTCCACTGCTGATCTACTACTTCAACCAGTTCTCGCCCTGGGGCCTGTTGAGCAATCTTGTCGCCATTCCGCTGGCGTCTTTGGTCGTCTTGCTTGGAGTCGCGTTCTACCTGCTTGGTTACATTCCCATTCTGGGCGCGGGCGTGATCCTGTGCATCCGCCTGCTTGTTTCGGCGCTCCATTACTGGGCGGGGCTGTTCTCGTGGTTACCGGGCGCGGATCTGCATTTCGTGCCGTTGAGTGGATGGACGGTTGTTCTGTTGATGACGATCATCATGCTGGCGTTCGCTGCCTTTGGCTGGGGCCAGTCACGCACTGAGAAGCTGTCCGCCTTGTTGCATCTCAGCCTTATCCTACTGGTGCTCACAATCTGCGCCGTAGTTTACTCACGGGCGCTTCCGCAATACCGCGTGCTTTACACCTCCTATGGAGCAGCCTCCGCGCTGGTGGACCGCGACCGATCGGCAACGCTCTTCGTTTGCCTGCCGCCCACCGCAGAACGCCAGGCGTCACTGTTGTCCAACGCCTACTGGCTACTCGTCCATGAAGGAGCCTCGGGCATCAGCACTCTGGTCATCCTGGAGGGCGAGCCCGTTGAAGGACTGTGGAGCAGCGCGCCGTTCACCCCCGGCGTGATGCTGAACTCTGCGAATGGAGAGGTCCTTGCCGCGGGGAACGCTGCGGTAAGCAGCCGGCTCGACTCAGTCGCTGGTGCTGACGGGTCGCTATCCCTCTGGATGGTAAGCCTCTCCCGGCAAGCCCGAGTGTTCATCCCGCCCGTAGCGCAGATGCAGCAACGGCTGGCCTCCACCAGCGCACCGGATGGAATCCTTGGCGAGATCCGCATCATGGTGCTGCCCGGATACGCGGCTCGCGGAAAGCTCTCGGCTGTTCGCAGTTTCCTGGAAAGCAACGACTTGCACACCATAGTCCTGCAGGGGCGGGGTGAAGTGCCCGGCAGCCTTCAGCATTACAGCTCGCGCGTGGTTCTGCTCACGCAACAGGAGATGCGGGGGATCGCCTTCAGTGCTCGTGGTGAGGTGATGCCCTGAGCGTGGGGGTGGTTAATTGCCGCTGGGCTGTTCTTCCCGGCCGAACTTCTTGTTGAACAGATGGTACAGCCGCGAGACCTTGCGCGCGCTGGTCTGCTTCTTCAGAACTCCTTTGCTCACCGTACGGTTGATGACCTTCTGCGCGTTATGCAGTGCCGCCCGGGCTTGATTCTCGTCCGACGCCTCAAGGATCGTAACGAACTGCTTCACCGCGGTGCGCATCGCCGAGCGGAAATGCTGGCTGCGCTCGCGGTTGCGCTCCGTTATCAGGATTTGCTTCTTTGCGCTACTCGTGTTAGCCATAATTATTCCCTAGAATGGGAACGGCTATTATACGTGCCACCGGCATCTTGTCAATCGTACTACGGTTCAGGCCGTATGCCCAATGGGTAAACTGTCACGCCGGCGTGTTATAATCGCCTCAACTGCGCTGCGCGCACTGGGAGGTGGGTTTTGGCTTTGCTTCATTCGTTGTTTGTCCCCCATCCGCCGATCGCCATTGAGGAGATTGGCGGCTACGAGGTCAAGCACGTTGAGAAGACGCGCCGGGCGTTATACGCCCTGGCCGACCAGCTTGCCGCGGACCAGCCCGACACGCTGGTAATCAGCACCCCCCACAATGTCGCGCTTAAGGACAGAGTGGGCGTGCTCCAGGCTGACGCCTTTGAGGGGTCCTTCGCGCCTTTCGGTTTCTCGTATTTGAGCTACGAGTTTCAGGGCGACGCCAAGCTAGCGGCCGATCTGGTGTCCAACCCCGGCCTGGACGGTATGGTCGAGCCCATCGCGGAAGGCCAACTTGACCACGGCGTGCTCGTCTTCATGGATTTCCTCAAGCGCCGCGGTTACCAGCCCCGCATAGCGGTTCTTGCCACCACTTTCGGTTCACCCACTTTCTTTCATGAGTTTGGGAAAAAGCTCGGCTCCCATCTCGCTGAACGTGACGGACGGTATGTCTACACCGCCAGCGGCGACCTGTCGCACTGCACCAAGCATGGTATCGGCCGCCACCACCATGCCGAAGGCCCGGAGTTCGATGCGCTGGTGCAAGACGCAATCGCGAGAGCCGACCCTTCGGAGCTGCTCAAGCTGGACGATGGTTTTCTCCACCGTGCTGAGCAATGCGGCCTGAACTCGTTCCTGATCGGAATGGGTGCCGCTGGCGAATCAGCATCAGGCGAAGTGCTTTCCTACGAAGACCCGTTTGGAGTAGGATACCTTGTTGGGCGACTAAAGCCCGCGTGACGATATGAAGATGAACTCCCAGGGCTGGTATCTTTCGCGGGACTTCCATCCGTTTGTGAAGCTTGCGTACGCGTCCATCTACCATTACACGCTTGAGGGCATACGGCTCCATCTGAAAGACGCGCCGCCGGAACTCCTCGGCGAGCTTGCAGGCGTCAGCGACCAGCTCGCAGAACGCTCCGCCTGCTTCGTCTCCCTGAAGAAGCACGGGCACTTGCGCGGCTGCATAGGCACCATTGAGGCCCTGGCCAGTAACTTGGCCGAGGAGATTATTGAAAACGCGATTAGCGCCGCGACCCGCGACCCCCGCTTTCCGCCGGTGGAGGAGGAAGAGCTGGCGGATCTCGGTATCAGCGTGGACGTGCTCTCGCTTTCTCTGCCCGCGAAGGCCGAGGAGCTGGACCCCAAGAACCTGGGCGTGATCGTCCAGCAGGGCGGGCACCGCGGCTTGCTGCTGCCGGACCTGGAAGGAGTGGATGACGCCAAGACCCAGCTGCGCATCGCCGCCGAGAAAGGCGGGATAGACCTGCGGCAGCCCCACGAGATCTTTACTTTCACCGTCCGCCGCTACCACTAGCTACCGCCGCTCGCCGAAGCGGTAATAGTTGGCGCAGGCGCCCTCGCTTGACACCATGCACGGGCCCAGCGGGCTGTCGGGCGTACACTGCTCACCAAAAGGTGCGCAGTCCGTGGGCGCAATGAGCCCCAGCAGAACCTCCCCGCATCGGCAGCCGCCAAAGCCGGCTTCATCATTCAGAACTCGCTCGAGCCCAAAGCGCTGGTGCGCATCAAAAGCCGCGAATCCGCTGCGTAGTGCGTGCCCCGATGCAGGAATCAGCCCGATGCCGCGCCAGTGCGCATCCGCCGTTTCAAATACTTCGCTGATAAGCTCCTGCGCTCTTGGGTTGCCTTCGGGGCGTACCGTGGAGCGGTAAGCGTTTTCAATCCGGCTCTCTCCGGCTGCGCGCTGAGCTAGCAGGCGGGCTATGGCTACGACAATGTCCCCTGGCTCAAAACCCGCGATCACGCCTGGAAGCCTGTATTCCTCTGCCAGAAAGCGGTAAGGTTCCTCGCCGATAATGGCGGACACATGCCCTGGCAGGATGAACCCGTCCAGGCGGAGAGCAGGATGTTCAGCCAGCAAGTGCAAGGCTGGCGCGATGAGCTTGTGGCTTACGTAAAAAGTGAGGTTGGGGAGCCCCAGCCGCCTGGCCTCGATGAGCGTATGCGCGTGCCCCGGCTGCGTGGTCTCAAACCCGATGGCGAAGAACACAATCTTGCGCTGCGGCTTCTCCTGCGCAAGCCGGATGTTCTCAAAGGGCGAAGTTACCATCCGCACATCTGCACCGAACGCACGGGCGTCCGCCAGCGAAAGCTCGTGCCCCTTCGCGCGGAACATATCGCCGTAAGCCGTGGCCGTCACGCTTTCCTTGCACTCGATCGCCAGCCGCGCCACCTCGTCTATCTCCTTCGCGGAGGTCACGCACACGGGGCATCCCGGCCCCGAGACCAGCTCAACTCCCTTCTCCCCTAGCAGCGTGTTGCGCAAGCCCGAACGGAACACCGCGACTGTGTGGGTGCCGCAGACCTCCATAAAGCGTGCAGGGCGGGCAGAGGCGTTGCGGATGTACTCCATGGCAGCGTGCACGGCCTCAGGCTGTAAACTTCGCTCAGGCATCGCTTTCCGTCGGCGCCTCTTCCATCTCCAGCACTTGACGCATAAGCTCCAGCGTCTCCTCGGCCTCTTCGGGTGAGAGCAGTTGGATAGCATACCCCGCGTGCACCACGGCGAAATCTCCCACCTTAGCTTCCGGCACCAGTGCAAGGATGGCCTCTACCGTGACGCCGCCCACGCGAACGGTGCCCCGGTCGCCGTTGATGAATTCGATTCTGCCGGGTACTGCAAGGCACATGCCGCGGATTATACCCCAGGCCGCGCCGGCTGCGCCTATAATGGCGTTATGACGGGCATCGCGGAACGCATTGACCACACGCTGCTCAAGATAGACCGCGGTACTTCGCTGGACACTTTCCGTGAAGGCGCGCGCTTCGTGTTGGAGCATAGGCTCAGAGCGTTCGTGGTGCCGCCCTCGGTTGTCCGCACGCTCGCATCGGAGTTTCCTTCATTGAGTCTGGCCACGGTGGTAAGCTACCCTCTTGGCTGCGATCTGCTGCCGGTCAAGCTCGCGCAATTGCGCGCGGCCGCCGCTGATGGCGCGGCAGAAGTCGACGCGGTGCTAAACCTCCTTGGGTTGCTCGCGGTAGACGGCAGCGTCTCCGAGGAAACGAGTGCACTTTGCAGAGAGGCGAAGCAGCTTGGCATCGGCCTGAAGCTCATCATTGAGACGCCCATCCTCACCCCCGAACTGATCACCCGCGCCTGTGCGCTGCTGCAACCGCTGGATTTCCTGGCGATAAAGACCAGCACCGGCTATGGGCGTGAACCCACGAAGCTGGAAGATGTCCGGCTCATCAAGCAGCTCGTAGGCGATGCTCACCTGGTCAAGGCCTCCGGCGGCATCGGCACGCGGGAAGAAGCGGAGGGCTTCATCGCCGCCGGCGCGGACATACTGGGAACTAGCAGCACGACCGCGATACTGAGCGGGACAGCCTCAACAGGTGAAACCGCTTAGTGCAGGAAGTGCCGGTCGGGGATGAACACCATGCACAGCTTCAGCGCGTTGGCGCGGTCAATAACCTCGTGGTCGCGGATGCTGCCCGAAGGAGCGACCAGGACTTCAATCCCCGCCTTCTGTGCGACTTCCACCGAGTCGGCGAAGGGGAAGAACGCATCCGACACCAGCACTGCGCCGCTGGCGCGCTTGCCGGCCTTCTTCACCGCGATATGCGCAGCATCTACGCGGCTGGGCTGGCCGAATCCGGCGCCAACCATCATCCCGTCCTTGAAGATGGCGATTGAGTTGCTCTTGAGGAAGCGGATGATGGTCGTGCCGAAAAATACGTCGGGCTTGTACTTCGGCCGCAGGGGTACGTCGCTCACTACTTCCAGCTCGTTGGGCTTCAACAGCTTGAGATCTTCCTCCTGCACGAGGAAGCCGTAGGGGATGCGGGCGAACACCAGCGGCGCATTCTCGTTGCCTTCGTTCACATCAATCACCCGCTGGCGCTCCACCTCAAACGCCTGCATGCCAATCTCCAGCAGGCGCAGCTTCTTCTTGGCCGAGAGCAGCCGCGCCGCCTCCGGCGTGAACTTGGGCGCTACTACCACCTCCAGGAACGTCTTGCCGATTTCCTTAGCCTCGGCCTCGCCGATCTCGAAGTTGGTGCCTAGTATGCCGCCGTAGGCTGAGACCGGGTCACCCTCCTTCGCCTTGACAATGGCGGCGACAGCTTTGTCTTCCATCGCTACCCCGCACGGGTTCACGTGCTTCAGGACGCAGGCTATATAAGGTTTCTCGTAAGGCATGCGGCAAAGCCTGAATGCGCCGGCGGCGTCCTGGAAGTTGTTGTAGCTCATCTTCTTGCCGTGCAGCACCTTGAACGGAACCGACACGCCCTCTGACGGGATGTACAGCGCTGCACGCTGGTGTGGGTTTTCCCCGTAGCGCAGCGGCAGCTCGCTTTTCAGCGAGAGTTCAATCCGCGAGTCCATTTCCATCGCCGGCTTCTTCAACGCCGCTTTTCCGCGCTTCTTCGGCTCAAGAGCTTCTTTGAAGTAGTCTTCAATCGCCTGGTCATACTCCCGGCAGTAGCTGAACGCCTTGGCCGCGAGCTTTAACCTTGTCTCCGATGAAATGGTGCCCTCGTTTTGCTTCCACTCGCTGATGATATCTTTGTAGTCGGCGGGGTCCACCAGCACGATAACGTTCTCATAGTTCTTGGCCGCGGCGCGGACTAGAGTGACTCCTCCGATATCCACCAACTCTCTGGCGACCCCCATCTTCGTGCGCGACTTCACCTTCTCAATGAACGGATAGAAGTTGACGGCGACCAGGTCTATAGGGCGAATACCCAGGTCGTTCAGCGTCTTGCGGTGCTTTGCATCTTGGCGGTTCGCCAGCAGGCCGGCATACAGCTGGTAGCCCAGCGTCTTGACGCGCCCATCTAGAATCTCTTGGCCACCCGTCAGTTTCTCAATTGGGTTGACTTTGATCTTCTTGGATTTGAGCTGCCTGAGCGTCCCGCCGGAAGCGAAGACTTCTACGCCTTCGTCCGACAGAAAGGACGCCAGGTTGGTAACCCAGCCCTTGTTGTAAACACTGATGACCGCGGTCTTGACCTGCCCCATGGTCCGCTCCTCCTGGTTTGCTGTGAACGCGGGCGCTTAAATAGCAGAAATACTTGCGCGTGTCTACGGGGCTGGTGGCCGAAAGAGAGGAGAAGAACCCTAGCTGCCAGAGAGCTTGCTGAGAACTTCGTTCAGTGACCCCAGGTATTCCACAAAGGCCTCCCTTCCGGTTTGTGTGAGCTCAATGTGGCAGGCATATGGGTCGGCCTCCTGGGATGCTTGCGCCACAAACCCCGCCCGCTCCAGTACTTTCAAGTGCGACGCAAGGTTCCCCTGGGTCAGTCCCAGCGCCTGCTTGAGTTCGTTGAACCGCGCTGACGGCCCGTCTGCGATTAAGTGCGCCATTATACGCAGCCTCACAGGCTCATGTATGCGCTTGTCCAGTTCCATTAGCAGCCACCCTCCTTTCGTTTGCGGTGCAAACATCATACTTCTCTTTGGCTCGCCGCGCAACCCCAGAGTCCGAGTCCTAAGTCTTGAAGGCTCTTCTCTGCGGGCACGGCGCGGCTCGCCAAGCTGCTGGTATAATCTTGCAGCTTTCCATGGGCGTGCATCGGCGCGCGTGGGATTGCCAAGGAGTAATGCCGATTATGAGTTCTGAAGGTTTCTGTGCTGACCTGCTCGCATCGGAGCTTCAGAAGGACCGGGACTCCTTCACCGCTGCGGACATCATACGCTTGGTTCGGGAGAACGAGATTCGCCTGCTCAACCTCTGCTATGTGGGGGGCGACGGCAGGCTGAAAACGCTCTCTTTCGTGCCTCTGGACGAGAAGCACCTTGACCGCATCCTGCACGAAGGCGAGCGGGTGGACGGCTCCAGCCTCTTCTCACACATTGATCCTGGCAGAAGCGACCTCTATGTGGTTCCGCGCTACCGCACCGCATTCCTCAGTCCATTTTCCAGTGAGCCGGGGCTTTGCCTGATGTGTTCCTACTTCTCGCCCGACGGTACGCCTCTCGCGACTTCTCCGGGCAACCTCGCGCTCAACGCCGCACGCAAGCTCAAAGAAGCAACCGGCCTGGATATGCAGGCCCTCAGCGAACTTGAGTTCTATGTTGTGTTTCAGGCCGACCAGGAGCTTTATCCCGGCGCGTCGCAACGCAACTACCATGAGAGCGCGCCCTTCGTGAAATGGACTCACCTGCGCGAAGACGTGCTGGTTGAGCTGGCCAGAATGGGCGTGCCCGTGAAGTACGGTCACGCGGAAGTGGGCGACGTTGCGGCGAAGGGCAAGCTCCGTATGGAGCAGCACGAGATTGAGTTCCTTCCGGAGCGGCTTGATCTGGCGGCGGATCACCTCGTCTTGGCCAAGTGGCTCGCCCGCAATTTCAGCGCGGGCTACGGCGCCGAGGTGACCTTCGCTCCTAAAGTGGGAATCCAGCACGCGGGTTCCGGCCTGCACGTCCATATTGACCTGGCAAAGGAAGGGCGTAGCGTGCTGCTGAACGAAGACGGCAGCCTCTCCGAAACCGCGCTGCGGGCCAACGCAGGAATGCTCCACCTCGCGCCCGCACTGACGGCCTTCGGCAACACGGTGCCGACGAGTTACTTGCGGCTGATGCCGCACCACGAGGCGCCCACCAACATCTGCTGGGGAATGGTCAACCGCTCGGTGCTCGTGCGCGTGCCGCTTGGATGGGTGGGGGCGGCTGGCATGGCCGCGGCGGCGAACCCGCTGGACCCGGAAGCTGCGCAGTGGCAATCCGAGCCGCGCCAGACGCTGGAGTATCGCGTGGGTGACGGCTCCGCCAATATCCACCAGCTTCTGGCGGGGCTAGCACTCGCGGTGCTTCACGGAATGCGTGACGCGAAAGCCCTTGAACGTGCCGAGAAGCTGCGCGTGGAAGGCAACCTCTTCAAAGACGAGCTGCAAATGCACACGATGGAGAAGCTGCCGAGCTCCTGCGAAGAGTCGGCGGCGGAGCTGCTGCGCCTGCGCGGCTGCTTTGAGCAGGACGGAGTGTTCTCGCCGGCGATGATTGACGCCGTTGCCGAGCGGCTGGCCGCTTTTGACGACAGTGAGATTCTGAAGCGTGCGCGCCGAGACGACGAAATGGCCTTGCGGCTGGTTGAAGAGTTCTTCCACGTCGGCTGACACCATTCGCGGTGCTATAATCGGCTGGTGGCGCGCGAGATCTCAATCGCTGTGCTCATCTCCGGCGGGGGGACAACGCTCAAGAACCTCATTGACCGTGTTACCGACGGCTCTTGCCACGCCCGGATCAAGTGTGTTCTCTCCAGCAAGGAATCTGCGCGCGGCCTGCTCTTCGCCGAAGAGGAGGCTATCCCTACCGTCGTAGTGCCGAAGAAGAAGCACAGGGACACGAGCGAGTTCTCCGAGCTGGTTACCGAATCTTTGCGCGCGTTCGCGCCGGAACTCATAGTCTTCGGAGGCTTTCTCAGCCTCTACCTGTTCCCTCCCGAGTACCACCACCGGATCATCAACATCCATCCCGCGCTGCTTCCTTCCTTCGGCGGCAAAGGAATGTACGGCGACCACGTGCACGAAGCGGTGCTGAAAGCGGGCTGCAAGGTCACCGGCTGCACGGTGCACTTCGTGGACGAGGTGTACGACTGCGGCCCCATCATCGCCCAGCGGGCGGTTCCGGTCCTGGAGGGTGACACGGTTGAGACCCTCGGCGAGCGTGTGCGGACGGCGGAGCGCGGGCTCTACCCGGTAGTCATCAACTGGTTTGCCGAGGGCCGCGTATGCGTAACTGCTGATGGCCGGGTGCAGGTTGCGGGACGAAACCTGCTGGAGGATGCCCATCGTGGCTGAGGATAATCTGCTCAACGAGATTGCTGCGATTGTCGGCCGGGCGCGTAGGCCGGTTGCGATGACCGGAGCAGGCATCTCCGCCGAAAGCGGCATTCCCACCTTCCGCGGAAAGGACGGCTTCTGGAAGGACGAAGATGTCACCCGCCTGGCCACGCTTGAGGGTTTCCTCGCCGATCCGCACAAGGTGTGGGAGTGGTACGACTGGCGCCGATCGCAGATCAGGCAGACCAGGCCCAATCCCGGGCACTTCGCTATCGCTGAGCACGAGAGACTGGTGGTCGGGCGTGGCGGCAGTTTCACCACGATCACTCAGAACATTGATGGCCTGCATGCTATGGCCGGCAGCCATTCGGTCGTTGAGCTGCACGGCAACATCTGGTATTCGCGCTGCTTGAAGGCGTGCACCACTGAGCTGACACACTTGCCCTCAACGCCGCTTCCGGAGTACCCGCCACCGTGCCCGCGCTGCGGAGATATTCTGCGTCCGCACGTGGTCTGGTTCGGCGAGTCGCTGGATCCGCTTGTGATAGAGGAGAGCCTTCGACTGGCCGGTGAAGCCGACGTGATGCTTGTGGTGGGAACCTCTTCGCAGGTCTACCCCGCCGCGGGTTTGCCATACGTCACCAAACGTGCAGGGGGAATGGTGATCGAGATAAACCTGGAACCTACCGAACTCACCTACTCCGCCGACTTTTCATTGCACGGGCGCAGTGGGGAGATACTTCCGGACTTGCTGTCCCGGGCACGCGAGTTCGCAGAATGATCGCGCTGCGGACAACCTGTCTATGGACTCTGGCGCTTGCGCTAACCGCCGTCGTCACGGCGTGCCCTCAGCGTGAGCAGAAGCCCGCGGTTGAACCACCTCCGGAGAAAAGAGCCGACCTTGGCGAGAAAGTCGCATCGCCGCCCGCGCTTTCCCCCGTGGCTTTTCTGGATGAGTCATTTGCGGCGGTGAGCCGCGAGCTTTTCTTCAGTGCAGACGGGAATATGGTGAAAGAAGCTGCATATTTCGGCGGATCGGGCCGCGCTCTGTTTCTGTCAGTTCCCTTTGATCTGGAGCGGACGGACGAGCGAGCTGGCCCGCTGTATCTCGTGAATACCACTGACGTCACTCAGACCTTCCAGCTGAAAGACGCTGAACTCGTGCTGAACTTCGCCGCGGCGAAGTCCGGCGGCTACATCTACCACAAGCTTCTGGAGCAAGTGTCTCCGTCTGCAGAGGAAGAGGAGCAGAAGAGCCTGGTTCCCCACGAGCCCTCCGTGGGCTACACGCTCCAGGCGCGCCTGCTCAAGACGGACGGCTCGGACGCTCCGCTGCTGGAAGAGAATATGATGGTCGGCGACTCCTTTGCCGACGGGCGGCTGCTCGCGGGCAGGATTGTCGGCGTCACCCCGTTCTTAGGCCACTACGGCGTGGGCGAGCCGCGTGCCTGGACGCTCTACAGCCCGGAAGGCGAGGCTCAACTGGAGTTTGACTACAAGCCGCTGCTTTCGCCCGACTGCACTATCGCGCTGGATGTTGTGCGCCACTACGACACCGGGAACTACGAGGAATCGGTTTTCGCCATATACTCCGGCGAGCCGGGAAAGTCGGTGGCCGACCTGTCGCTGCTCTTCTCCAGCCCCTATTTCATTACGCTTGAAGAAGAGCGCTGGAATCCCATCGCTGCTTTTATTGGGCCGTCTACAATGCTTGTAAGCAGATTTGTACCGGTGCAGTCGGAGGGCAGCGTAGTCCCGAACACCTCGGGCCGCTTGACGCTGGAGAAGCTCGATGTCGGAACCAGGGTTACTTCTGTCCTGATGCAGCTTGCCTCACCGCACATCAGCATCTTGATGCCGCCTGACTCGCCCGTGGTTTTCTGGCTGTCGCGCAAACCAGGCACCGGCGAGAGGTCATTCACGCTTGGCGTAACCGCAATTGACGGGAGCAAGCAGCGGGTGCTTGCTGAAAGCCTATCGGCGCAGCGCGTTGAACTGGCGGGCGTGGACTTTGCCTCCGGGCGGCTGCTGGTGGTTGAGCATTACTCCACCGGCAGCGGCTACTCGGTGATGAAGGAGTTCGTGCTTTCCGATGCTGCACCGGCACCGGCAAACGTTGAAGAGCCCGATGGGAGCACAGGCGAATCTCCGGCTTCCGGGCAGGATTTGCCGGAGCCCGCCACCGGGCCTCCGCCGATTACCGTGCCGCTCAAGGGCACCTAGAAGCCGGCAGCCCGCCGGGGGTTGAAAGTGCGTAGCCTGGCGAGCAGGTAGCTCAAGTAGTCCGTTTTCGCTTCATGAGCTACTGCTTCGCCCATCTGCTCAATGCGGTCGGCGCAGGCGAGCCGCTGATGATCAAACTGCTCCCGCCACCGGTCCATCTCCTGCCCGAGCTGCTCCGCTAGAAGCTGCATCTCATAGTAGTGGCTCTCCGACTGCGCCAGCGCATCCTGGGCAAAGTAGTAGTTGATGATGTCGCGGCTAGACCAGTAGATAACACGGTCGCGGTAGAACCTCACTCGCGCCGGTGTTTCCATCAGCCCCTTCCTCACTTCAATCAGCTCCGCTTGCGTGTTGAAGGCTGACTGGATGGTTTCCTGGAGCTCCGCTAGCTCTGCAAATGCGTCATACGCGGCGTCCACCGCTTCCGGGAAGAATTGCGCTTGGCGCAGCGCGTCCGCATCAGCTTTGGCGGCGCGCGTGTTCGCCTCAAGCTTGCCCACGTGCTCTTCAATGCTGCGCTTCTCTTCGGCCTCGCGGAACTGCTCAAACACCGTGATGCCTTGCTCCTCCCATGAGTCCTTTAGGGCTGACAGAGTTTTCTGGAGCGCAAGTAGGTCGCTTTGCTGCTGGCTCTTGTCCTGCTGGAATTGCCCGTAATCTCCCGCGAGGGCGATTGCCCCGAAGATGATTATCAGCACCCACGGTACCAGTACAAGCCAGATGTTCACCCGCGCTCGCATTCAGATGCACCCACAGTATTCTACCGCCATGTCCTCTCCGGGTGTCCACCAGGCGCTGTGTTATACTCTCGCGCATCGGCGCGCGCGTCATAAATTTCGCCAGCGGCAGCAAGGGAAACTGCACGCTGATTGAGCTTGGCGGGAAACGGTTTCTCGTGGACTGCGGCATCTCCCACCGCCATCTCACCGCCGAGCTGAGCGGCGTGGGCGTGGAAGTCGGCGATATTGACGCCGTGTTTGTCACCCACCTCCACTCAGACCACTTCAGCGCGTTCCCGATTTGGTATCGGCTGACGAATCTGCGCTTTGTGCTGCCGGAGCTGGTGCTCAATGCGGTCGCGCGCGGCAGCCGCCGTTCGGGGCTGGGCCACCGCCTGTTCGCCTTCAGGCCGGGCGAAAGTTACGCCTTTAACGGCGTGTATGTCTCGCCGCTGCCGGTGAGCCACGATGCACCGGAGACGGTCAGCATCTGCTTCGAGAGTGCGGGGACCAAGATAGTCTGCATCACCGATCTGGGCACAACCCACGAGCACCAAGCCAGCCTCTGTGACGGTGCGGACTTCATCTTGCTGGAAGCGAACCACGAGCCGGACATGGTGCGTGCAAGCGACTATCCTGCGTTCCTGCAGCGGCGGATACTCGGCGACACCGGCCACCTGAGCAACATGCAGGCTCTCGCCTTTGTCCAGAGCCTGCGTCACCCACCCCGCCAGGTGATGTTCGGACATCTCAGCGAGAACAACAATTCACCCGATGCTTTGCTGGAGCGTGTTACCGAGACTGGGATGGACGACGCCTTTGAGCAGATATATCTCGCCAACCAGCGGCGGCGCACCGAAGCGCTGTTGTGAAAAGCGGTTTTGGCGATTGTGGCTTGATTCTGCTGTAACGGATGTTATAATTGCTACTTGGCGGATAGATTTCGCCGATGATACTCGTTCTTCAACAAGGAGAGGGATATGAGAAGGCTGATACTAATGGCCTTTATGCTCCTTCTAGCGGTATCCTGCGGCGGCGGTGGCGTGCGGAGCGCGCCGGCGCCGTTGAGCATTGGAGGCTTCGAGCTTGCGGATGTTGATTTGATGGGCGGAGGCAAGCTGGTGGCCGAGGTGGTGGGAACCGCGTCTGCACCCGAGGTTATTGTGAAGGCGGAGGGTGCAGCGGGGCTGAAGGCGGTATACGTGACCTTGAAGCACCCGGAGGGATACCGGCCGGTGGAGGTGAAGTTCGGAGGTTTCCTGGGTGCGGAAGAGGAGGTAATCAGCCTTGCGGTGACCGGGCGGCATGG
>Ga0307424_1000097_pt1 | contig 38552 bp, 35 predicted proteins | sample SalMarWE160320MG_FD_202157 | JGI IMG/M metagenome (GOLD analysis project Ga0307424, IMG submission 202157) | Salt marsh sediment microbial communities from the Plum Island Ecosystem LTER, Massachusetts, United States - WE1603-20 | ecosystem: Environmental > Aquatic > Marine > Intertidal zone >... | reverse complement strand
GCCGAGGACAAGATTCGCGATGCCGGACGGAAGATCGAGGACGGCGACCAGAACGGCGCGCGGAAACGAGCGGCCGAGGCGGAACAGCTGTTTCGAAACGCCGAGTATCAGGCGATTCGTGAGGATTTGATCGGTACTGCAGAGGGCCTCCGCAAAGTGGCGATTGCCCACGACGCGGATGACCGGGCCCGCCTGACACTGGCCAGGGGGGACTCGCTTCTGGCACAGGCAGAAAGCACGTTGGCGGACGACCGGTACCGCCGCGCGGAAGCGGGGCGGCTGGCGCGAGCTGCTGCGACGGCGTTCCAGCGAGCTGCTCGTATTGCGCAACGGGCTGGAGTTGTCGACGACGACACGGACAAGGGGATTGAGGCCCTCATGCTGGGCTACGAAGGGCAGTTGGCAAGTGTTGGGGAGGTTCTGGGCCTCGAGCTCACGTTTGGTGAAGGGACGGATACGGTCGTAGATCGCATCAACGCGACGATTACGAGCCTTCATCAAGAACGTCGTGACCTACGAAGTGAAATCGCGGACACCCGAGAAATGCTGGCGGCGGCTCAGGGCCGGGGTGATTCCCTAACGACGCAGCTGGCTGTACAGCGCGATTCCCTGGGGGCTCTTCTAGCCGCTGAGACTGCGGGCCGAGCGAGAGAGGTGGCGGAGGAAACCCGTCAACGTCGCGCTACGGCCGCCGTGCTCGAAGCGCGCCAAGCCAGAGAGCAGAAGATCGAACACATTCGGAGTGATTTCAGCCCGCAAGAGGCTGAGGTCCTGCTGCGTGGCAACGAACTGATCATCAGCCTGCAAGGTCTCAACTTCGCCGTGGGCTCGGCCCAGATTACCCCGGACAATTTTCAGTTGTTGACTCGGCTGCAACGGTCGATGCGTGAGTTCCCCAATGCCCCGATCGTAGTCACAGGCCACACCGACAGCCAGGGCAACGAGGCGGTCAATCAAGGACTCAGCGAACGGAGAGCGCAGGCAGTGATGGAGTATCTCGTTGCGAACACCAGCTGGAGCGGGGACATCATATCCGCGGTCGGCTTTGGTGCGTCACAGCCCGTGGCCACCAACGAGACAGCTGAGGGACGGGCGCAGAATCGTCGAATCGACGTGATCATCAGGCTTCCGTCTCCTCCATCCACCTAACCAGTGATACCGGTACGGGGGGGGCCGGGTTTGCGGCCTCCCCCAGCCCCTTTAGCAGATCCACCTGCCCATGTCCCGGAGGAACTGGGCGTCCTCGCCACGGGGCCCGCGATCCGCTCCTCAAGTGGCGGATAGCCAACAGAACGGCCACCCTCCATTGGCACCGCGCGTCGCTGGGGACCCGTCTCGAAGAGATTCCCGAATCGCTGACGCCATCCCCTCGTTCACCACCCTACCAGCACTAGTAGTTGTGCAAATAACTCGGCCTGATGAAGTTACCTGTACCTCAACCTCGAGGGTGCAGCATGCGACAGCGTGGTTCGTGGTTGCGGTTGGCGATTTTCGGAGCGTGCTTGGCGGCCGCCACGGTCGTGCTCGTGGTGAGGCAGCGGCCGGGCACCTCCCGTCGGCCCGCACAGGTGGTGGACGAGGAGGTCTGGGGCATCTAGCGCCCCTCGACTGCTGGTGCTCGGGGAGGCGGACCGCGGCGGTCAGCCTCCCGGGCTGATGCTCCCCCCAATCCCCAATCGCCGTCGCGCCGCCCACCAGTACAGCGGCACACCAGCCAACAACAGCACACAGCCCCAGAAGATCGCGTCGCCACCGGAGCCCACGATCGCCCACGTCGAGTAGGCAAGGGCGAGGAGGCCCAACGTCACGGGCCAGATCGGCGGTGATCCGCCCGTCGTGACGCGCCCCTTGAGACTCATCGAGACGAAGGCCAGGCTTGAGAACACATAGGGCACCAGCGTGGTGATGGTGGCCAGCAGGATGATGAACGTGAACTCATCCACTAATCCTCGCGTGAAGTTGGTGGCCACGATCAGCGTCACGAGCACACTGGAAATCACGAGCCCCGCCACGGGCGTTCCGCGCCCCGACACTCGGCCGAACACGGGTGGCAGGACCCCGTCCAGCGCCGCGGCCAGGGGCAGTTGCCCCTGCAACAGGATCCAGCCGTTCAGCGCTCCGAAACAGGAAATCGCGGCACCCGCGGCGACGGCCTTCGCGGCCCACGGGCCCCACATCGCGGCGGCCGCGTCGGCAAAGGGCGCCGTGGACTGGGCGAGCGTGGCCGCCGGGATCACCCCCATGACGGCGATGGTCCCGAGGATATAGACGAGCGCGGCCGTGAGCGTGCCGAGGATGGTCGCGCGCGGAATCGTCCGTTCCGGTCGCTCGACCTCGCCTGCCGGAATGGTCGCCGATTCGAGGCCGAGAAACGCCCACAAGGTGAGCGCGGCAGTGGCCGAGACCGCGGATATCGTGGAGCGTCCGCTGACGTTGAACGGCGTGAAATTGTTCCCGTGGAGGTACAACAAGCCGACCGTGCCGACGGCCACGAGGGGGAGGAGCTTGAGCAGCGTGGTCACGACTTGGACACCGCCCGCTTCCCGCACGCCGCGGGAATTGACCCAGGTGAGCAGCCAGATGGCCGCGAGCGCGGCGGCCGCGCCGGGGACGGGATTGGTGGCGAGCGGCTGCCAGAAGAAGCCCAGGTAGCCCACCATCCCGACCGCGATTGCGGCATTCCCGGCGCAGATCGAGATCCAGTATCCCCACGCCACCAGGAACGCCGCGAACTCACCGACCCCCGCCCGCGTGTACGCGTACGGTCCGCCGGGCCGGGGCAGCATTCGGGCGAGCTTCGCGAACATGACCGCCAAAATGACCGCGCCGGTGGACGTGAACAGCCATCCGACGAGACTCACGGCGCCGTAGGAGCCGAGCGACGCGGGCAGCAGAAAGACGCCGGACCCGATCATGTTGCCCACGACCAGCGCCGTGCAGATCCAGAGTCCGAGCTTGCGACGCGACGTGACCGGTGCTTGGATGGTCACTCCGTGGCCGGCAGGGGCTGAGGACGGCGGTCCACCGTGCCGCGCAGCGCCGCGATGTGGTGGGGTGTGGTGCCGCAGCAGCCCCCGATGATCGAGACGCCAATTGCCAGCAGCTCGGTCGCCCTGTCAGCCATGAAGTCCGGCGTCTCGTCGTACACGGTCCGCCCGTCCACCATCTTCGGCAGGCCGGCATTCGGCTGGACGATGATCGGGAGGTGGGTGTGATTCCGGAACTCCCGCGCGATGGCGACCATGTCCTCGATCCCGGTGCCACAGTTGGAGCCCACGACGGTGGCACCGGCCTGCTCGAGGCCCGCCGCCGCGGCCGCGACGGTCACTCCCATGATGGTGAAGTATCCCCGCGGCGTGGCATCGAAGGTCATCGTCGCGAGGATGGGGATCGTCGAGGAAATGTCCCGAGCGGCCTGGATCGCGAGCGTGGCCTCGGCGAGGTCGGTCATGGTCTCGACGCAAATCGCATCGACGCCGGCCTCGATGAGGTACGCCATCTGTTGGTGGAAGCTCGCGTACGCGGTCTCCGTGCTCGTGTCGCCGTAGGGTTCGAGCAGCCTGCCACACGGGCCGCATGAGCCGACGACGTGCGCGCGTCCGGCGGCACCCACCCGAGCGCGGCGGACCGCGTCGCGGTTGAGCGACTCAGCCCGCGTTTCCAACCCGTGGAGCGCGAGCTTGAGTGGAGAACCGCCAAACGTGTTGGTCTCGACGATGTCCGCCCCGGCCTCGACGTAGAGGCGCGCGATCTCCTCCAGCACCGCCGGTTGTGACAGCGTGACGGATTCCGGCGGCTCGCCCGGCGCGAGGCCACGCTCGAACAGCATCGTTCCCATGGCTCCGTCGCCGACGAGGCGCTCGCCCGCGGCCAGGTGTTCGAGCAGGAGCGTCACGCTAGCGCCCGCCCAGGAGGTCTTTCACGACGTCCACCGCGTTCGCCGCGTCGAAGCCGTACGCGTCTGCGCCGATCTCCCGCGCATAGGCCTCCGTGACCGGCGCGCCTCCGATGACGGTCCGAATGGTCGTGTCCTGCGCGTCCGCCTTCACCAGGTCGATCACTTCGCGCATCGCCGGCATCGTGGTCGTGAGCAACGCCGACATGCCGATGACCGTGGCGCCCTGCTCCCGGGCCGTCTGCACCATCTTCGGCGGTGGCACGTCGTGGCCGAGGTCAATGACTTCGAATCCGGCGCCCTTGAGCATGATGCCGACCAGGTTCTTTCCGATGTCGTGCAGGTCGCCACGGACCGACCCGATCACGACCTTGCCGAGGGACGGGATCCCGTCGCGGATCAGCAGCGGTTTCAACTGGTCCATGCCCGCGTACATGGCGCGGGCCGCGAGCAGCACGTCGGGCAGGAAGATCTCGTGGGCTTTGAACCGGTCGCCGACCACCGTCATGCCGGCAATGAGTCCGTCGTCGAGGATGGTCTTGGGCGGAAGGCCCTGCCGGATCACGTCCTGTGTCAGGGCCGCGACGCGCGTGTGCGCGCCTTCGATGACGGCGTTCGCGATCTCAAGCAGGTCGGCCATGGCGATGCTCCAGGTGTTCACGTGCTCCGGGCGAACAGCGCGCGCAGCCGCTCCCGGCACGTGCGCGTTTCGCACTGTTCGCAGAAGTCGTAGGTGGGTGGGAAGCGGTGAATCTCCCGCGGGCCGGCGATCATCACCCCCGAGACGGACTTGAGCGGCTGCATCACGCAGCTGTCGGTGAGCGTGAGACCAATGCTCGCCGGTTGGAGGTAGCGGAACAGCTTCGTCTGACCGCTCACGTTCCACCCGCAGTATCCCGGACTGTATCGCAATACCGTGCCGTACGGCGATGACCACCCGCGCTCCTCCAGCATGATGGCGAAGCGGTGTTCCGCAAGCTCCGCGAGCCCGTCCGCGGCGGCCGACGCCATGGCGTCTAACGTGTAGCCGAGGGCGAAATCGTCGGCGGCAAAACACTCGCTCAGCGCTGCCCCGATCCCGTCGCCGAGTGTGACGGCAAATAGGGCGAGGTGGTCCGCCCTCGGAAAGATCTCGGCAACGGGCGTTCGCGGTTCGTTGGCGCCCTCGCCGTGGAACACCGTCGCGAAGTCGGCGGCGGAGATGTCCGCGAGGATGCCGGCGGGGGCGGCATGCTTCGCAAGCAGCGCGCTCGCCGCCGCGTACAGCCCCTCGATGTGTCGAGGCAACGGGATGTCCGCGGGAATCCCGAGCAGACGGAGCACCTCCGTTCGGTCCGGCAATACGTCGCTTGGCGCGAGGGCGAGCAGCGCGCTCACTGGCGCTCGTGGGGCAGGTGGTCCATGCCATGCCGCCGAGCTTCGGCGGTCATGCGGCTCGTGAGGTCGGCCTTCACGTCGTCGGACAGACCGGACGGCGTGTAGGTCGCGAGCAGCTTCTCCACCTCCCGGTGCGCCCGCGTGCCGAGGGTCTCGCTCCCTTCGGCGTGCCAGCGCGCCCGATTGGCGCGGTCGATCGTGGCGCCTGGGAAGACGTGCTCCTCTCGCAGGTAGCGTCGCGTGTGATCGGAGATGAGAAGGTGTTGGTCCCGCAGCAGTTCCGCGAACCGCGGCACGGCGGGGAAGTCCTCCCGGGGCTCGATGCCACGAACCAGTCGTTTGGCCATGCCGCAGATCTCGTTGTCGAGCACGAGCTTCTCGAGACTGAAACAGCTCTCGAAATCGAGCATTCCCGGACCCGAGACGCTGTTGATCCCCGCCAGCGCGGCGAGCGTCGCGCCCATGGAGGTCTCGAGGCCGGCCTGTGCGTCGAGCAGCTTGGCGTCGCTCAATCCCATGTACGCCTGGGTCGGCAACCCCAGGTACTTGCCGATCTCGCTGTAGGCGCAGTCGATCATCATCGTCTCGACCGCGCCCATGGGGGTCGTCTCATACCGAATGTCGAACACGGCGGGCGAGCCGCCATAGAGTGCGGGCGCACCCGGATTCGTGAGCTGGCTGATGACGATGCCACTCAAGGTCTCGGCGGTGTGCTGCACGAGCGAGCCCACCAGGGTGACCGGCGCCACGAAGCCAGCCAGCGGCATGGAGACATACTCCACCGGGATGGAGTGACGGGCGCAGTCGACCACGTTCTGCGAGGTCACGTCGCTCCACTTGAGCGGCGCGGTCGGGCAACACGAGAAGATCGTGAGGGGCTTGGTCTTGAGCGCCTCGGCACTGCCGCGCACCGCGAGCTGGAGGTCCTTCATGATGGTGAAGGCCTCGACCGTGAATGCCCCGGTGACGACCGGCTTCTCGCCGAACAGCAGGGAGAGCAACAGCCGATAGCTGTCGGAGATGCGCTGGTGGACGTCGCTGGGGACCATCGCGGTGCTCTGGAACGCGATGTTGGCCAGCTGCGCCGTGATCTTGACGTACCGGACGTAGTCGGCGGCGGTGGGTGGGCGGGTCGCTTGGCGCTCGTGGTCGAGCACGGAGATCGCGGCCGATCCGGGTGTGAAATGCAGGTTGTCGCCCGACAAATCGTAGACGGCGCGACCGTGCACGTCGTACAGCCGGAAGCCGTGCGGCACCGTCGCCAACGCCCGATCGATGAGGTCGTCCGTGAGGTGAGCCCGCTGCGTGTCGGGGTGCACCTTCGCGCCGTGGTCTCCCAGCATCGCGAGCACGCCCGGGTTGTGCACTTCGATGCCGAGATCGCCGAGCACCGTGCGGGCTTCGGCGACGATCCGGGAGGTGAGCTCATCACCCAGGAACTTCACGACCGGTCTCATGGCGGCTCCGTCGGGCCAAACGCGCGAGCTTGAGGACGCGACGGGAGCGGTAGCTCGACCCGTATGATACGCGCTTGTCGCCCGCCCCCGCCCCCCAGCGGGATGCGCGGGATCAGCGGGATCCGTTCATCCCCCATCCCGTCGCCGCTAGCCGGGCTCTGCCGGGGGCGTGCGGGTCAGCACCGAGTTGGCGATGTAGCCGATCGGACGGGAATCCGCGTAGACCGTCCACCAACCCATCCGTCGGTCGGCGACTTGAATCTCCCGCCCGGGAGGGAGCACCTGGACCGCCGGCGACGCGATCGAGCGGTCCTGGCGCACATTCGCCCAGTCGGCGGTCCAGCGTGTGACGAGTCGCGCCACACCCACCGGCGTGTTTGGTTGGACCTGCTGCGGGGGAGTGGGAGCCGCCGCGGGTGGCGGGCCCGAAGCCTCCTGCTCGGGAGGGCGTCCCGGCGTCGCGACCGACTCTGGCACCGCACGCTCATCCGCGGCCGTGTCGGGCCCGGCGGATGCCACCATCGGGCCGGGCTCCCCGGCGGAGGCTGTGGCTGCGGGCGGCGAGAGCAACCGCGTCGTGAGGTCCGAGACGACCCCGGTGCGCCACAGGATGATGCCAGCGGCGATCAGGGCCGCCGCGCCGACCATGCCCGCAACGGTTCGCCCGGCGAGCCGGACGGCGCGGACCGGATTCCCGCAGTAGGGGCAGACGGTGGATGATCGGTCGATGTGCTTCCGGCAGCGCCCGCACTCGATCAGGGAGGCCCAATCGTGCGTCTCGAGCGGGTTCTGAATCAGGACCCGATGGCATTGTGGGCACGACGATGCGACGTCCAACACCCGCTGGCCGCAGTCGGGGCACCGGATCATGACCATGATAGACGAATCTAATGCGTTTTGTCGTCTGGCGAATCGGGGTTGTCGCGTGTTTGGAGGCGGTGCCGGTCAATGAACGCCTGGTGCTCCGCCGGGACGAACATGTTGTCGGCGATGTCGGCGACCTCCTCGGCCGCGCGCCAGGCCAGCTCGAGCTCGATCAGCTCCCCGGCCAGTGCGCGCCGCTCCTGCTCCTCGTGCAGCGCCATCTCCATGGCCAGGCGGGTCTCGGTGGGGAGTGTCTGGAGGCGTGCCCGCTTTTTGGCGTCTCTCGCCGCCAGGTCAGACCGTGGTAGACTGGCGCGGACGCTCGTGAGGAACGCCTCCGGGTGGCCGGCGTTCTCGATGGCGGCGACGGCGGCCTGCACGGCCTTGTGGGAGCCGGCCATCCGGTTCATCGCCGGCAGAAGCACCCCGGCCGCCCGTTCCGCTTCTGGGCCGGTGAACTGTTCGACCCTCCTGACCTTGACGCTCGCGATCCAACCGCCCTCCGGGTCTTGGTACAGGCGGGCGCTGCGCAGGTGGTTGTGGCGGAGTTTGAGGACGCGACCGTCCTTCGTGCGGAGTCGGGCGCGGACGGGGAGGTTGATCGCCGCGTTCCAAAACCCCCACAGCCCGCCCGTCCCGATGCCCACGACCGAGGCCCCGATGGTGAGGCCCGCCATGGCCGCCATGATGCCGCCCGTGACGAGGATGGCTCGCCGCCGTCGCCGGCCGAACTGGTCGCCGTACCGCCACGCCGCGAACTCGGGACGGAGCGGTTCGCCAATCCGCACCAGCTCCAGCCCCTCCGCGAGCCGCGCCAGGCCGATCTGGTCGGTGGACATGCGGATCCGCGTGCCGCGGAAGCGGCGCTCGCACTCCTCGAAGGCCTCCCAGCGCTCCTCGAGCGGTGACAGGTTCCACCGCTCGCACTTTCGGCAGATGACCCATAGCCGACCCTTGGTCGGATCGAACGCAATCCGCCGCCCGACGGGGAACGCCTCGATGACCTCATTGTGGCCGAGGGAGCGGTTGCAGAAGAGACAGGTCGAGTACATAGCCGGGTACCATGGACTCTACACTGGCTGTGGGCTGAAGAGGAGGGAAGCACTTCCGCGACCCCGTTGCCGCGGCGGGTCTTCCCCCGGCCGGTAGATTCCGCGCGACATGACCACCCCCTCACAACGACAATCGGTGGCCGCCGGCCACGTTGCCCTCGCGTTCGCGCAGGTGGCCTTCGGGCTCTTTCCGGTGTTCGGCACGATCGTGTTTCGGCCCGGCGGCATCTCCCCACTCGCCCTGGGGGCGTGGCGCATCGCCGGTGGCTCCGTGGTGTTGGGCGGTCTCGCGTTCGCGCGGCTTGGGCGCCGGGCTCTGCCCGCGCCGGCCGATCTTCCCCGGTTCGTCGCGTGTGCGCTGCTGGGCGTCGTTATCAATCAGGGACTGTTCCTGCTGGGCCTGGCGCGCTCCACGCCGGTGAACGCGGCGCTCGTCATGGTGCTGATTCCGGTGTTCACCTTCGCGATTGCGGCAGGCGTGCGCCAAGAGCGCTTCTCCGGTCTGCGCGCGTTGGGTGTGGGGGTCGCGCTCGCCGGTCTCGTCCCGCTCCTCTTCACGGACGGATTCCACTCACTCGGCCGGTACGGGCTCGGGAACCTCCTGATGGCGGCGAACGCCGTGTCCTACTCGTGCTACCTCGTTCTCACCAAGCCCCTGACGCGGCGCTATCCGCCGCTGATGATCATCGCATGGACGTACCTGCTGGCCGTAGTTGCCCTCCCGGTGCTGGTAACCGGGCAGCGTTTGTTGCCCGCCGCCGATGCGCGGGCGGCGTGGTGGGGAATCGCGTATGTCGTCGTCTTCCCCACGATTCTCGCGTACTTGCTGAACGTCTTCGCCCTCGCTCGGCTCCGCGCGTCGACGACCGCGGTCTACGTGTACGCGCAGCCGCTGATCACGGCGGTAGCGGCGTGGTTCGTATTTCACGAGCGTCCCACGCCGGCGATGTTGGTCGCGGCGCTGACGTTGTTCGTGGGGATTTGGCTGGTGTCGCGGAGGCCGCCGCGACTCACATCCCCGGCTTCCGCCCCGCATGCTCGCCGATCAGGATCTTGCTGATCTCGTCACGCTGGATCTGGTTCGTCCCCTCGTAGATCTGCGTGATCTTGGCGTCGCGCATGTACTTCTCGATTGGGTAGTCGCGCATGTACCCGTAGCCACCGAACACCTGGACCGCGTCGGTGGTGACTTCCATGGCCACGTCGCCTGCGAAGCACTTGGCCATGGCGGAGTAGATGGTGGGACGTTCCCGGGGGTTGGAGTCGACGTAGCGGGCCGTCGCGTAGACGAGGGCACGGGCCGCCTCGACCCGCATGGCCATGTCGGCGAGGAGAAAGCGCAGACCTTGAAAGGACGAGACCGGGGACCCGAACTGGCGGCGGGTCATCGCGTAGTCAACCGCGAGATCGAGCGCGCCCTGGGCGATGCCCACGGCCTGCGCGGCGACGCCGGGGCGCGACGCGTCAAAGGTGCGCATGGACGTGATGAATCCCGTGCCTTCCCTCCCGATCAGGTTCGCGGCCGGCACGCGGCAGTCCTCGAAGATGAGCTCCCGCGTTGCCGACGCGCGGATCCCCATCTTGTCTTCTTTCTTCCCGAACGAGAATCCAGGTGTGCCTTTCTCCACGATGAAGATGCTCGATCCGCGCGGTCCCTTGGCCGGGTTCGTCAGCGTGACGACGGTGTAGATCTCCGCCTCCCCGCCGCCGGTGATCCAAATCTTCGTTCCATTCAGCACGTAGGCATCGCCGTCCCGCACGGCGGTCATGCGGATGCCGCCGGCATCGGAGCCGGCCTGGGGCTCGGTCAGCGCAAAGGCCGCGAGCTTGGTTCCCGCCGCGATATCCGGCAGGAACCGTTGTTTCTGCTCCTCCGAGCCACCGAGGATGATCGGGAGGGCGCCGAGGGCGCTGCCGGCGAATGCGAGTGCCACCCCGCCACAGGCCTTCGACAACTCCTCTGTGACGAGCACCATGTTCAACGTGCGCGAGCCACCGGCAATGCCCCCGTAGGGTTCATCGACGAAGACCCCATAGAGGTCAGCCTCCGCCAGCTTGCGCACGATCGGCCACGGGAATTCGCCGCTTTGGTCGTAGGCCGCCGCGACCGGGCGGATTTCGTTGTCTGCGATGTCGCGCGCGAGATCGCGAATGGAGGTCTGCTCTTCAGTGAATCCATAGTCGAGCACGAGTCGTCCTCCGCGAAGGGTTACGTGCGGTGGGTGGGGCGCCCCGGTGCGGGCATCAGCGGGGTGCTGGGTCGGGCCAGAAGTACGGTTCCTGGACCCACACCGTTCCGTCCTCGAACAGCACGCGAATCCGGTCGTCGGGGTGCCGGTCGTCAAATGAGTTCACATCCACGGTTCCGCGGGGACTCCCGCTGGTCGCGAGCTCACTGACGCGGTGGATCAGCAGGCGAACGTCCAGATTCACGTCGCGCATGGTCACGTGGACCCGCGCGGTGTCGCCGACGTGGGCGCGAAAGTCGCCTTCTGGATAGAGGCCCTCGTAGGTGTCGGCGGTCCGTTGGAGCTCGCGGGCCGCCCGCGTGGTGTCGGTGGCGTCGAACGTCACGGTGCCGTTGAGCCGACAGTACACGGCTTCGATCGGGATCTGCCGATCGTCGGTGAACGGTTGCTTGCGGCCGCCCGCGAAATCCGGACGGGCCCAGTCGAGCCGCACACCGCCCCCGCTCGTCACCCGAATCCGCACGAGGTGCGGGCTGTCTTCCGTCTGAATGAACAACTCACCGCCGCCGATCGCCGGATGCGCCTCCAGGGGAATCTCGGAGAGCATCCGCACCAACTCGGCGGTGATCGTGGGCAAGCTCGGCGCTGAGGTTGGCTGGATGTGCCGGACCACGATGGCGCCCGACGGTTGGTCGAACTCGAGCCACTCGCCCGGCATGCCGGCAAGTCGGGCCTCCACGTCCGGCCCGAGGGGCCCAACCGCGATTCGCCCGTGACAGCCCATTTCGTGGAACATCGCCCCTCCGTAGACGTTGGCCCCCACGGCGTGCGCGGGTCCGGAGAACGTAGCCTCGTTGGAGCAAAGATGAAGGTGAGGAGTGAAGATACGATGAAGCCCGCCGTGGAGCGGGCTCAGGAAGACGCGGCCTCGATCGGGAGGGTTACCCCTCGGACTCCGCCTCCCCGCTGGGCCGATCGGTGGGTCGGCGCGCTGCCTGGCGGCGCTCAAGCTCTCGTCGCTCAGGATCGTCCCGGCGAGCATGCCGACGCCGGTCCGCGGTCACGCCGAGGGGCAGAACCCCTCCCACCGAGCGCCGGCGGTCTTCGCCGGATCGTCGTTCGAGCCCGACCCGCCGGTCGACGAGGATGCCCGACGGAAACCAGAACTTCCGTCTCGCTTGCCAGCGCCGATCGTCGGACGATTGGTCCATTGGGTGCGTCGTTCCTCCTGGCGCAACTGTGAAGACGGCGGTCCTATCATAGCTAAACAGCGAATTCGGTGCCACTTACGTAAGGTCGGCTTCAGGAAGGCTTCCGCCTGGATTCACGGTGGGTTCAGGGGGACTCCGCGACCTTTAACGTGAAGTGGTGAGGTTGATTCTGCACAAGGGGATCGGTTTTCGCGAGGCCACCATGACCGAGCGTTTTCCCGACGGCGCGAGCCCGTTCGAGGATCATGACTGTGGGCACCTGCCGTGCGCGAGCTGGCTCTGTGACGATGCGATGGAGCCGCAAGCTGTAGCGGTCGGGCAGCACCCCGAGGACGAGTCCGAGATGGACTTCCCTCACCACGTGCATGACCTCTGGGTGGTTCTGGGCCTCGAAGACAGCTGAGGTTCCTTACCCCGTTTCGTCCCACGCAATCTCACCGCGATAGCCACACCCCGGGCACTCGAGCCTGGGTGGCTGTCCGATGATCCGTATCCGGTGACCTGAGGCCGGGCACACCGCGTACGTCGGGCCGCGGTCCCGTCGAGTCCCAGCGGCGGGATTGGGGTCGTGCCGACTCGTGTGCACAACGGAGAACGTTACCGAACGCTTGGGGCGAATCTCGAGCAGGCGGGCGGGAACGCGGACCGAGCGATGGCGCACGACGAGAATCGTGCTCCCATCCTTGCGGGCCTCCAGGACCGGATACCACGCCCCCGCGCGAAGCGTCTTCCTGGCCGGCAGGCTGATGGCGGCCCAGGGCCTCGCCCAGGCGACCGGGGGCGGGGTGTCGTCCGGGAGGTTCAGGTCGGGCTCGGATTGCGTGGCAGGCGTGGTGGGGCCGGCGGCCGAGAGTCGTTGGCGTGTCATGATGGGTGGCTTAGGGGTTGAGGGGTTTGCCAAGGGCGGTCACACGATGGGGTGGGGGCCCCAAGGGCACCGTGACGGGGAGCACGCTGCCGCGGGCAGGCAACAGTGGCTCAGGGTGTGGCGGGGCGGTGTGGAAGGTGACTGACTCGCAACAGGTTCGCGACATTCTGCCGGCCACCTCGGCGCGGTGTTGTGCATCCGTGCGGTGTTGTGCATCCGTAAGGTGTTGTCGATTATTGACTTATGCTGCAACGATTAGCCCTGTCCAGAATTCTGTGTGTGGGCCGGTTCGCTACCCCTCCGGGGTGAAGCGGTCGGGATAGAGGATCGCGAATTGGGTCATCGCCTGCTTCCAGTCGCGCGGCCCGCGTTGCCAGCGGGCCGTGATGTTGCGCAGCACGAGATAGAGCAACGTGAGGGCGGCCTCATCATTCGGGGAGTGCCCCCGCGTTTTGACGGCCTTCCGCAGCTGCATGTGGAGGCTCTCGATGGCGTTGGTGGTGTAGAGCATGCGGTGGATCGGGAGCGGAGACGCGAAGCACGGGATGACCTGCGGCCACTGGCGCCGCCAGGCGGGCGCGATCGGCGGGTACTTCTGGCCGCACGGGCCGGCCGCAAACTCGGCCAACGCCTGCTCGGCGACCGTGGCGTCCACGGCGCGCTAGATCCCCTTCAAGGCGGCCGCGACCGCCTTCCGGTCCTTCCACGTCACGAACTGGAGCGAGTGCCGCAGCAGGTGCACGATGCAGGTCTGAATCGTGGTCTGCGGAAAGATGCTGGTGATGGCGTCCGGAAAGCCCTGCAGCCCGTCCACGACGGCGAACAGGATATCCTGGACGCCCCGGGCCTGCAGCTCGGTCATGACCCGCAGCCAGAACTTCGCCCCCTCCGTCTGCTCGATCCACAGGCCCAGGACATCCTTCTGTCCGTCGGGCAGGACCCCCAACGCCAGATACACGGCCTTGGTCTTGACCGCCCCCTCATCCCGCATCTTGACCCGCAGGGCGTCGAAGAAGACGACCGGGTAGAGGGGCGCGAGCGGGCGCTGCTGCCACGCCTGGACTTCCTCCAGCACCGCATCGGTCACGGCGCCGATCAGACTAGGTCACACCGCCGGGCGGAGGGTATCCGTAGACCGGCACCGCGAACCGATTCGAAACCGGCACGCCCTACTCACCACAGCCCACGCTGTACGGCTACTACGTCAGTCCCTACCGGGGCACGTTCCTGTCGGAGCCTGGCCAGCCAACCGTGGACATTTGGTGCGTCGATTTCTTCCACGAAGTCAGCAACGGACAGCAGTGGACGGCCACGTTCACGAACGTGGGAAGCGGCGACCTCTCGAGCACCTACGGAATGCGATTCCGCGGGTGGTCCGAGGGTATCGCCGAGCAGCGGTACAAGGCGGCTGCGTGGCTGGCTTCGCAGTTCAACCTGGGGAACAAGGCGGTGTGGCCCGACTACCAGGCGGCAATCTGGAGCCTCATGGGTCAGAACAGCGCCGGTGATGCGACGGCGTTCCCGTATGCGCTAAACTCGACTCGGCAGGGCTTTCTCAACAGCGCGGTTGCGGCCTCGGGGACTGTCGACGGGACCGAGTGGACGGTCATCTCGGATGTGCAGGGCAGATCCGCTGCGACGCAGGAGTTCATTGCTCGCTACAGGAAACGGCGGATAGTCCGCTCAGGACGTTCCGCCCCGGCGTCACGCAGCGACTCACGGTCCGCGGCACACCACCTCACCTTCGCTCCCCTTGCCAAGCGGGGGAGGCGCGTTCCCCACATACATCGCGCACACGAGGCCGGGCATGCGCTCGTCGATCGCGATCTCACTGTGTCCGCTGTCCGACGAGGTCAGGAGTACGAGGGTCACGCTCCGCGTGGGCCGGAACAGGGTGACCATCTCGTGGAGCGAACGCGCATAGGTGGTGTGGTCGGCAAAGAACTGCTCCTGGGCCGTGACGAAGTTGCGCAGGTCGCTCTTGAGCGTCCGCGTGGCGGCTTGCAGTATCACGGAATCTGGCTTTGCCTCCTGCGCGGAAGCGGTCGCGGGAATCCACAGGAGCAGGGCGGGAAGCAACAATCGAGTGGCTTTGAACACGGGACCTCCGTGTGTTCTGGTGGATGGCGTGTCGCGGGTTGCGCCCGCACCGATCCACCGAACGGGAGTGTGTTGCCGCGGCCGAGCCGGTCGCCGGGGAGAACGGTCGCTGACTTGGGCCCAGGCGGCCGGCGAATGTACTAGTGTTATGATACAGTATGACTAACACGTGAGCGCGTCAAGCGCGAGGTGCCGTTGCCGCCCCAGGACGCCACCGCTAGACTCGCCTCATGTCGAATGCTGCCAAGGAGTTCGTCCCGCTGGACTTCCGCCGGCTGCCGGTCGACGAGATGGTGCGACGCGGCGCAACGATGGCCACCGAGTTGGAGCGCCGCCGTTCGGTGCGCAGCTTCTCGACCGAAGTTCCGCCGGTCGAATGTGTGGAGATCGCGGTTCGTATTGCGTGTCGCGCACCGTCTGGGGCCAATCGGCAACCGTGGCGATTCGTGATCGTGAACGACCCCGACGTCAAGCGGGAAATCCGCTTGGGAGCCGAGCGCGAGGAGCGCGAGAATTACGGCCGGCGGTTCCCGGTGGAGATGCGGGAGGCCGTGGCCCCGCTTGGCACAGGTTGGGAGAAGCCGTTCCTCGAGGAAGCGCCCTATCTCGTGGTGGTATTCAAAGAGCCCTACGTCGTGCGGCCGGACGGGCGAACCGCCCCCAATTACTATGTGAATGAAAGTGTGGGGATTGCCTGCGGCTTCTTCATCGTCGCGCTCCACCACATGGGACTCGCGACCCTCACGCACACGCCGAGCCCGATGGGGTTCCTGAACGCGATTCTCGGGCGTCCGTCCAACGAGAAGCCCTATATCCTCTTTCCAGTTGGGTACCCTGCCAGCGGTGCGACCGTCCCTGCCTTGCTGCGAAAGCCGCACGACCAGGTGGTGCAATGGAATCGAGGGGCGAAGTGAGGGTGGGCCGGAGTGGCTGGCTCACGGGGGGCGCGGGGGGCGCGGTCCTGGTGATGTTGGCGGCGTGCACGTTCGAGTACGTCCCGCCGGCCGAGCAGCGTGGGACGGCACTCGAGGTCGATACGGCCGCGGTGCTGACGGCGTTGCGCGCCTACTACCGGGATTTCAGCGCCCGGGATTGGTCGGCCTTCGCAGACCATTTCTGGCCCGACGCAACCATCGCGACCACCTGGCAGTCGCCTGGAGAGGACAGCGTTCGGGTGGTGGCGACGAGTATCCCCGACTTCATTGCCCAGGCGCCCTCCGGCCCGGGGAGCCGAGCGGTCTTCGACGAGAGCATGATCGACGCGCGCATCCGCGTGGCTGGCGATCTGGCCCAGGCGTGGGTTCGGTACCGAGCCAGGTTCGGTGACCCCGGCGCCATCCGAGAGTGGATGGGCGTGGACGCGTTCTCCCTCCTCAAGCATGATGGCCGGTGGCGCATCGTCTCGCTCGCGTTCCAAGGCGAGCGGCAGCCCTGAGCGAGGGGCGCGTGTCAGCCACCGGATTGGTCGAACGCTTCCGGACGCACGCGGTCGCGGCGCGTCTGTTTGTGCGGCCCGGCCGTGCGTTGGTGGCCGTGAGTGGGGGGGGGGATTCGCTCGCCCTGCTGCACCTCCTTCATCAAGTGTCGGCGGACCTCCGTCTCGAGCTGACGGTGGGGCACGTCAACCACGGTATTCACCCCAAGAGCGGGGAGTGGGCGCGCATCACGGAGGCCAGGACCGACGCGCTGCGACTCCCCTTCGTCGAGCGGGTTCTAGCCCTCGGCTCGCGAGCGACGGAAACCGTCGCCCGGCGGGCTCGGTACGCGGCGCTTCGGGCGTTGCAGCAGGAGTGTGGTGCGCGCTATCTGGTCACGGCGCATCATGCCGACGATCAGGTGGAGACCGTGCTGTTTCGCCTTCTCCGCGGGGCGGGTCCGGCTGGCCTCGCCGGCATTCCGGTGCGGGGTCCACGGGGCCTGCGTCGACCATTGCTGGCGTTCACGCGCGACGAGGTTCGCGGGTGGCTCCACACCGAGCATCCCGAGGTGCGGGCGGTGGAGGATCCCGCGAACGACGATCGGACGCATGGCCGCGTGTGGCTGCGGACGGCGATCCTGCCGCTGCTGCGCGACCGCATGCCCGATGTGGATCGGGCGCTGGTGCATGCCTCATCCTTGGCGATGGGGGAGCGCCGCGCGTGGGAGGTGTTGCTGCGCACCGACGCCGCGCTCGACCTGCGGGTGGAGGACGAGACCTTCGAGGTTGAACGGGCCCCCTTCTTGAGGTATGATAACGCATTGTCCGTTGCGCTCTTGCGCGCCCTGTGCCGAATCGCTGGTTGCCATCTGAGCTCGCGCCGGGCGAAGGACTTGGCGCGGTTCGCGGCACACGCAACGAGCGGCCGGCGCCTTGACCTCGGCAGCGGCTGGTGTGCGGAGGCCGCCTTTGGTCGCCTGCGGATTCTGCCGCCACCTACCGACGATGTGACGGGTGATGCAACCCCCGCGGCCGTCATGTGGGGGCAAGGCGAGGCCGGTGCCGTGCGGTGGGGCCAGTGGCGGCTTCGGTGGCGCCGGGAAGTGGCCGGGCGTGTGCGGCGGGATGGTTGGACGACGTGGGTCCGAGGTGGTGGGGAAGCACGGGCCTATCGTGTTGGCGACATGATCCGTCCGTTGGGAGGCGTTGGACGCCGGCCGGTGCGCCGCCTGCTGATGGAAGCTCGGGTTCCGACGTCCAAACGGCGCGGCTACCCGTTGGTGGTGCGTGAGAATGAGGTCTTGTGGATTCCCGGCGTCTGTCGGAGCGACGTCGAGTTGCCGCGGCCGGGGGAGTGGGCCGTTCGGCTCGAGGTCCGGCGAGGCCGAGAACCTGTCGCGAGCCGGCGCTCCAGCCGCCGGTGAGGGATGAGATTGCGCTCCGAGTGGGGCTGCGGACCGGCGCGCGCCTGAACTGGGTATCATTGGGGTAGATGGACCGCCCCAGACGAAGGCATCAGAGATGACCGAGCAGCAGCCGCCAAACCGGAAGGTGAACTGGAGCCAGTTGAGCCGCACAGCGGTCTTCTGGCTGTTGGTCATTCTGTTGCCGGTGGCGTTCTATCAGATCCTGGGTTCGAGCCGTGAGGAGTTCGTCGAAGTCTCCTATACGACCTTCAATCAGGAGCTCGATCGGGACAACATCGTCGAGATCGAGATCACCAATGGGCAGCTCGTGCGCGGCGAGTTCAAGCAGAGCGTGCCTGTCAACGGCAATCGCGTCACCAAATTCCGGGTCCTGCTCCCCGTCCAGAACTCCGAGATGCTGTTGCAGCGGCTCGAGCAACACAATGTTCCGATCCAGGCCCGCGAACCCAAGACCTCCTTTGGGACCGTCTTCATCCAGCTGCTGCCCTGGGTCATCCTGATCGGTTTGTGGTTGTTCTTCTTCCGCCAGGTGCAGGCGGGAGGCAACCGGGCGTTTTCGTTCGGAAAGTCCAAGGCGAAACTGCTCACGGGTGACACGCCGAAGGTGACCTTCTCGGACGTCGCCGGCTGCGATGAGGCGAAGGTCGAGCTGCAAGAGATCATCGAGTTCCTGCGCGACCCCCAGAAGTTCCAGCGACTGGGTGGGCGGTTGCCGAAAGGAGTTCTCCTCGTTGGCCCGCCGGGTACCGGGAAAACCCTGCTGGCCCGGGCCGTCGCAGGTGAGGCTGCCCGCCCCTTCTTCTCCATGTCGGGGTCCGATTTCGTCGAGATGTTCGTCGGGGTCGGCGCGTCGCGCGTGCGAGACCTGTTCGAGCAGGGCAAAGCCCACGCGCCGTGCATCATCTTCATCGACGAGATCGACGCGGTGGGCCGCCATCGCGGCGCCGGCTTGGGTGGCGGCCACGATGAGCGCGAGCAGACCTTGAACCAACTGCTCGTGGAAATGGATGGCTTCGAGTCGAATGAGGGTGTCATCCTCATTGCGGCCACCAATCGGCCGGACGTGCTCGATCCCGCGCTGTTGCGCCCGGGACGGTTCGATCGGCAGGTCGTGGTGGACATGCCCGACGTGCGCGGGCGCGAGGCCATCTTCAAGGTGCACGCGCGGGACAAACCGCTTGCTCGGGACGTGCGGTTGGAGGTCGTCGCGAGGGCGACCCCCGGACTCGCGGGGGCCGACCTGGCGAACATCGTGAACGAGGCCGCGCTCCTCGCCGCCCGTCGGGGCAAGCAGCAGGTCGAGATGGCCGATCTCGAGGACGCCAAGGACAAGGTGATGCTCGGGGTCGAGCGGAAGAGCATGGTCCTGTCGGACGAGGAAAAACGGCTCACGGCGTATCATGAGGCCGGACACGCGATCGTGAGCGTCCGGGTGCCGGGGCTCGATCCCGTGCACAAGGTGACCATCGTGCCGCGCGGGCGCGCCCTGGGTATCACCTTCTCCCTTCCGGAGGAGGATCGGCACAACTACACGAAGGAGTACATCCTCGGACAGCTCGCCATGATGTACGGGGGCCGGGTCGCGGAGGAGCTGGTATTCGGTACGGCCAAGGTGACGACCGGCGCGGCCCAAGACATCCAGCACGCCACGGAGCTGGCGCGCCGGATGGTAACGCAGTTCGGCATGAGCGACGTGATTGGCCCGATTGCCGTGGGCGACCGCGAGCACCAGATCTTCCTCGGGCGCGAGATCTCCCAGCGGCATGAGGTTTCCGAGAAGACGGCGGAGGTCGTGGATGCCGAGGTGAAGCACGTGCTCGACGCCGCCCTGCGGCGGGCGCGCCAGATTCTCGAGGATGACTTGCCCTTGCTGCACACGATGGCCAAGGCACTGCTCGACCGCGAGACGCTCGATCGCGAGGACGTGCAGATGCTCGTGCGCGGCGACGATCTGCCGCCAAAGATCACCGTCGAGCCGGCCCCACCTCCCGTCCGTCCCAGTCCCGAGCGCGCGGCACCGGCCCCCGAGCGCGGGCCCGTCCTCGGGACGCCTCCGCCCGAGCCCGCCGGCGCGTGAAGCTGACGCCGCTCGCACGGCGGCCCGCCGCCCTGGCGGAGGCGCTGGTGCGGCGCGGCGTGCCCCAATCGCAAGCGGACGCCACGGCCGCGGGGTTGTCGCCTGCGGCCGTGCTCGTCGATGGCGTGGCGGAATCCGAGCGGGACACCCTCGCGATGGCCGCGCGCACCCAGGGAGCCGCCTGCCTGTCCGGGCCGGGATGGCTGCTGCTTTCCGGCGAGACCGCGCGTCTCGCCGGCCTGACCCGCGCCGGACTCCATGGGTTGCCGACGGATGCGGCCGACGCGCTGGGGCGCGCGCTGCAGGCCGTGGTCGATCCCCCGATGACCTGGAGCACCCGCGGTGGTCAGCTCCCGCTCGACCGGCCCCTCGTGATGGGCATCCTGAACATCACGCCGGACTCGTTCAGCGACGGTGGTCGGTGGCTGACGGCGGATGCGGCGGTGGGGCAGGCCGAACGGCTGCTCGACGAGGGTGCGGATCTGCTCGATGTCGGTGCGGAGTCTACCCGCCCGGGACGGCCGGAGGCGGTACCCGCGGACGAGGAGTGGAGGCGCCTGGCGCCGGTGCTCGGTGAGATCGCGCGACGCTTCCCCTCCGTGCCGGTGAGCGTCGACACCGTCAAGGCCGAGACGGCCCGGCGAGCCCTGGACGCCGGGGCCTGGATCATCAACGACGTATCGGGTTTGCGGTTGGATCCGGGGATCGCCGACGTGTGCGCGGCGACCGCCGCCGGCCTCGTTCTGATGCACTCGCGTGGGACGCTCGCGGAGCTCGCGACGTACGACCACGCGACGTACGACGATCTGTTGGGCGACATCGCGGGGGAGCTCAGGGAGGCGCTGGACGCGGCCCAACGGCGGGGGGTGGCCGGGGACCGGATCGCGGTCGACCCCGGATTCGGGTTCGGCAAGCGGCCGGAGGACAACCTGCGGCTGCTGGATCGGTTGGATGTCCTGCGGATGCTCGGCCATCCGTTGGTCGTCGGGCCGTCGCGCAAGCGGTTCCTCGGCGGCGTGACCGGTCGCCCCGCGACGGATCGGGACGGCGCCACAGCCGCCGCCTGCGTGCTCGCGTACGAGCGAGGCGCGCACGTGTTTCGGGTGCACGCCGCCCGCCCGACGCGGGAGGCGCTGGACGTCGCCTACGCGGCGCGGACCGCCTGATGCCGCTCGACCACCTCCGGTTCCTGATCCCCGGCTTCCGCGATGTGGTGGAGATCCTCATCGTCGCCTACCTGATCTATCGGGCGCTCCTCTTTCTCGCCGGCACCCGCGCGCTCCAGATCCTGATTGGCTTGGTGATTCTGGGGATCGTGTACTTCCTGGCGTTGCTGCTCAAGTTCAACATGATCGCGACCCTTCTGGGCGTGCTCTTCACCTACGGTGCCTTCGCGGCGATCGTCGTGTTCCAACCGGAGTTGCGCCACGCCCTCGCGCGCCTCGGCCGAAGCCGGATGTTCAACTTCTTCGTCTACACGACCACGCACACCGCCGCCGATGCCATCGCGGAATCGGTGGAGCGGTTGGCACGCGCCGGCACCGGAGCGATCATCGCCATCGAGGGCGAGGTCCCGCTAGACGACTATGTGGAGACGGGCACGCGTCTGCGCGCGACGGTGTCGGGCGAACTCCTCAGCACGATCTTCACTCCGTACTCCCCGCTGCACGACGGGGCGGTGATCATTCGCGGTGACGAGATCGTCGGCGCCGGGTGTGTGCTCCCGCTCACGCAGTTTCCCGTCACCGACAAGTCGCTCGGCACGCGTCATCGCGCCGCGCTTGGGTTGTCGGAGGAGTCGGACGCGGTCGTGATCGTGGTATCGGAGGAGACCTCGCGGATCTCCCTCGCCCAGGGCGGGCTCCTCAACCAGGGCGTCTCCCCCGATCAGGTGCGGGAAGCGCTGGCGGCCCGGCGCACGCCGATGCTTGCGTTCCGGCCGTCCCCTAGTGAGCCTTCAGCGGCCTGACTACGTCCCGCACGCTCCCGTGACCCACGCTGTGACCGATCCGCGCCCCACCGAGCGCCCGCCGTATCTGGCGGCCGGCGTCGTGTTCCTCGTCGTGCTCGCCGGATACGTCCTGACGCTCGCCCCGACCGTCACGTTCTGGGACGCCGGGGAATTCATCGCCGCCTCGAAGATGCTTGGGATCCCCCATCCGCCGGGGACACCCGTGTTCGTGCTGCTGGGTCACGTGTTCGCGGCACTGGTGCGCATTGGCGAGTACGCGTACCGCACGAATCTGATGACCGCCATGTTCAGCGCGGCCGCGGCCGCCTGTCTCTTCCTCGTGGTGGTGCAGGCCCTGCGGGGCTGGAACGCCGGCGCGCTGGGGCCGGTCGTGGGCGATCGCCTCTTCGTGTGGGGTGGCGGTCTGGTGGCGGCGTTCGTCTCGGCGTTCGTGTTCACCGTGTGGCAGAACTCGAACGAGACGGAGGTCTACATGGTCGCGACGTTCAGCATCGCGGCCATTTGCTGGCTTTCCTGGCTCTGGCGTCGGCACCGGGGCACGATGCGCGCGTCGCACATCCTGCTGCTGATCGTGTACATCGGAGCGGTGTCCGTCGGCAACCACCTGCTCACCCTGTTGGTTGGCCCCGCCGTGATTGGCTTCGTGTGGCACGTGTTGCGCACCGAGCCGTTGCCTGACGAGCGCGACCAAAAGGCCGAGTGGGCGCAGTGGGCGGTCCTCACCGGCATTTGGGCGCTGCTGATTGGGGCGGGGCTTGGCAGCACGACGCTGCTGGCGCTCGGCGGGGTCGTGTTCGTGGCGGCGGCCATCTACGCGGCGGGCGCCGGATCGCTGGGGTTCGCGCTCACGGTCGTGGCGATCGCCGCCGTTGGCGTCTCCACCTATCTCTTCCTGTACATCCGCGCCGGCTTGAACCCGCTCATCAACGAGGCCGATCCGGCGAGCTGGCACGCTTTGCTTTCGGTCATCCGGCGCGAGCAGTACCCGCCGCGATCACCGCTCGACAATCCGGTGTTCGCGCATGGGCTGGACAATCCCGGACGCAATTTCACGATCATCCGCCTGCAGGTGCTCAACTTCCTGCAGTACTTCGACTGGCAGTGGGCCAACGGATTGGCGACCACCAAAGCGGTCTTCGCCCCCATCCGACTCCCGTTCACACTCGCCTTCACGACGTTCGGCTTCATCGGGCTCGGGGAGTTGTATCGCCGCGACCGGTCGGTGTTCTGGTTGCTCGTCATCCTGTGCCTCACCACCGGCCCGATTCTGATGGGGTACATGAACTTCAAGCCGGGCTACTCGCTGGGCTGGGATCTGTTCCCCAACAGCGAGCAGCACGAGGTCCGCGAGCGCGACTACTTCTTCACCGTGGCGTTCCAAGTGTGGGGCCTGTTCGTGGGGATCGGGCTCGCTACGCTGGGACGGGCCCTGCGGGAACGCATCGGCTGGGACGCCGTGCGGGGGCGCGCGGCGGCTGGGGCGCTGCTTGCGGTGGGCGCGCTCCCCTTCGCCCTCAATTTCACCGCCGCGAGCAGGAACTACGGACCGACGACGACCCTCGCGCGGGATTTCGCGTACGACCTGCTCCAGTCCGTGGAACCGTACGGCATCGTGTTCACGAATGGGGACAATGACACGTTCCCGCTCTGGTGGGCCCAAGAGGTCGAGAACATTCGTCCCGATGTGTCCGTGGTGAACCTCTCGCTTGGGAACACCGACTGGTATCTCCGCCAGCTGCGAGATAATCCGGTCCGTCGATTCGACTCCGCCCAGGCGCCCTGGTTTGCGCCGCTCGCGCCCGACTCGGCACCGCCCCCGCTCCTCAGTTGGTCCGACGTGCAAATCGCCACACTCACGCCGCAGTTGCTCTCGCGCGAACTCCGGCTCCGGATCGGTCGCGCGGACGTGTCACTCCGGGCGGGGACGCCGCTGTACGTGAAGGACGTCCTGATGCTGCGGCTGATGCAGGAGAACCGGACCCGTCGTCCCATCTACTATTCGGTGACCGCCGGCAGCGGGAATTGGCTCGGGCTGGGCCCCGAGATGGTGAGCCAAGGTCTCGTGTTGCGCGTGTTTCTCGATCCGCCGCCGGACTCGAGTCGCTGGGTGCCGGGGAGTGTGCTCGGCGTGGCGCTGGACGTGGGGCGCACGGACACCCTGGTCAATCGCGTCTATCGCTATGCCGGACTGTTCGACGCGGATACGCTGGAGCTCGATCCGACGCATCGGAATATCGCGGTCAACCTCAGCCTGCCGTTCCTCTCGCTAGGCCAGGGGTGGGAGGCGTTGGGTGACCGCCAGCGGGCGCTCGAGAATCTCCGGAAGGGTTACCATCTGTCGCCGGACACCAATCTCAAGTCCGTCATCGACATGCTCTCGAGCCCGCAACCGCCACTCCCCATGTTTGGGGACACCGCGCGAACCGACAGCGGTCGCTGACCGAGGCTTGTAGCGTCTGCGGTACCTCGGTAAAATCCACGGTTATGACTTTTGCAGCGTTGGCGGACAACCTGGCGCGGGTGCGGGAAGATATCGCGCGCGTCCAGGCGGCCGAGGGTCTGCGGCAGCGGGTCACCATCGTGGCCGTCACGAAGGGGCACGGGCCCGAGGCCGTCGAAGCGGCCTGGGGCGCCGGGCTGCCGGACGTTGGCGAGAACCGGGTGCAGGAGGCGCTCGCGAAAATGGCGGCGGTGCAATCGCCCGTGCGGTGGCACCTGATCGGGCACCTGCAGACCAACAAGGCGAAGTCGGTGGCGGGGCGTTTCGCCGTGGTCCACGCGATCGACTCCGGACGGGTGGCTGATGCGGTCGGGACCGCGGCGGCGCACGCGGGGGTGACGGTTCCCGTCCTGCTCCAAGTGAACGTCGCGGGGGAGGAACAGAAGAGTGGCTGTGCGCCGGAGGCAGCCGCGGAGTTGCTGGAGCGGGTGGCTGGCGTCTCCGGCGTCGTGGTCGAGGGCCTGATGACGATGGCGCCGTTTACCGACGACGAGCGCGTGCAGCGACACGCGTTCGGGGCACTCAGAGTGTTGCGCGACGCACTGGCAACCGTCACGCACCCGCTCACCGAGCTGTCCATGGGGATGAGCGGAGATTACCGGACGGCGGTCGCGGAGGGGGCAACGATGGTTCGACTCGGGACGGTGCTGTTCGGGGAGCGCACGACATGAAGGACGAATTTCGACTGACGCCCGTGGACGTGCGCGCCCAGGAGTTCGGCCGGAGTCTGTTCGGCTACGAGCGGGCGCCGGTGGATGATCTCCGCGACCGGGTAGCGGCGGAGCTCGAGCGGCTGCTCAAGGAACGGCAGACCCTGGAAGACAAGGTCCAGGCGTTGCGGGAGCAGCTCAAGGCCTATCGCGACCGCGAGAAAGCGCTGAACGAGGCGCTGGTCTCGGCGCAGCAGGCCCGGGCCGAGATCGAGCGGTTGGCGCGACACGAAGCCGAGCTCATCCTGCGCGAGGCGCGGGTGGAAGGTGAGCGGGTCCTGGCGGACGCGCGGGACACCGAGCGGACGGTGCGGTCGGAGACCGAGGCGGCGCACCGGCACTTCAGCGCGTATCTCGTTGCGTACCGGCACTTGCTGGAGCGATCCCTCGCCGAAGTGGATGCGTTGGAGACCCACGAGCGCGATGGGAGCGCGCCCACCTCATGAACGCCCGGTCGGGGATGTCGCCGGCATCCGTGCGCCGGCCGAGCGGTCGGAGGCGCCCGCACTGATGGCCTTCGACACGCTCGACTACCCAACGCCAGACGCCCTCGAGCAGGACCTCCTGACAACGTGGGAGCGGGAGGGCCTCTTTGCCGCGACTTTGGCGCGCACCGCCGACGCCGAGCCGTTCGTGTTCTACGAAGGCCCTCCCACCGCCAACGGTCGCCCGGGCATTCATCACGTCTTCGCGCGCACGATCAAAGATCTCATCTGCCGGTATCAAACCATGCTCGGCCGCCAGGTGACCCGTATCGCCGGATGGGACACACATGGTCTCCCGGTCGAGATCGAGGTCGAGAAGGCGCTCGGCATCTCCGGCAAGCCGGACATCGAGCGCCTCGGGGTGGCGGAGTTCAACCGGCGGTGCCGGGAGAGCGTGTTCCGCTACAAAGAAGACTGGGAGCAGCTCTCGGCGCGGATTGGATACTGGTTGGAGTACGATCGGGCCTACGTCACGTATACCAACCCCTACGTCGAAACGGTCTGGTGGCTCCTCAAGCGCCTCTACGATCGGGACCGACTGTTCGAAGGGCACAAGGTCCTGCCGTACTGCCCGCGCTGCGGAACGGCGTTGTCCAGTCACGAGCTGGCACTGGGGTATGCTACGCACCGCAGTCCGTCCATCTACGTGCTGTTCCGGCTGCGTGAGGCTTCGCCCGACGGCCGGCCGCGCCATCTCCTGGTCTGGACGACGACGCCGTGGACGTTGCCGTCGAACGTGGCGGTGGCCGTCCACCCCGAGCTCCGCTACGTGGAGCTCGAGATCGACGGGACGCTGGTGATCGTCGAGCGGGGAATTGCGGAGTCGAAAGCGATCCCGGGGGGAACGCACGGGAAACCGCTGGGCGCGTTCGCCGTCCTTGGGGACTACGCGGGGAGTGCGCTCGTTGGATGGGAATACGAGCCCCTGCTCGACGCGGTGGCGATCGAGGGCTCGGCGTTCCGTGTGGTGGCGGGGGACTTCGTGACCAGCGAGGAGGGAACCGGGTTGGTGCATCTCGCGCCCGCCTTCGGCGCGGATGACTACGCGGTGGGGCAGCGTGAGGGTCTCCCGTTCGTGAATCCCGTGGACGCGGGTGGTCGCTTTCAGGGAACCGCGTGGGGCGCCATCAACGGACTGACCGTGTTCGACGCGAACCCCGTGATCGCGGAACGACTGGGCGCCGAGGGGAAACGGTTCGGGCGCTACGAGCCGGAAGGCTACGAGCATACCTATCCATTTTGCTGGCGCTGCGACTCTCCCCTCATCTACTACGCGCGGCGCTCCTGGTTCGTCCGCACGACCGCGTACCGGGATCGGATGCTGGAGCTCAACGGCCAGATTCAGTGGCATCCGCCCGAGGTCGGGACGGGCCGGTTCGGCGAGTGGCTCGAGAACAACATCGATTGGGCGCTCTCACGGGATCGGTTCTGGGGCACGCCGTTGCCGGTGTGGCGGTGCGAGCAAGCGGATGACCACGTGGTGGTGCTCGGGTCGTTCGCGGAGCTAGCGGAACGAATGGGGCAGGCGCTCCCGGCCGACTTCGACCCGCACAAGCCCTTCGTGGACACCATGACGTTCCCGTGCCCGACGTGTGGTGGGGTGATGCGGCGCCTGCCGGAAGTCATCGACGCGTGGTTCGATTCCGGGGCGATGCCGTACGGCCAGTGGCACTATCCGTTCGAGCACGAGGCGGAATTCGCGCAGCACTTCCCGGCCGATTTCATCTGCGAGGGGTTGGACCAGACGCGCGGCTGGTTCTACTCGCTGCTCGCGATCGCCGCGGGAGCGTTCGATGACCTGGCCTACCGAAACGTGATCGTGAACGGGCTGGTGCTCGACGCCGACGGGCGCAAGATGTCCAAGCGGATCGGGAACGTCGTCGATCCGTGGCAGGCGATTCAGCAGTTTGGGGCCGACACGCTGCGGCTGTACCTGCTGGCGTCCAGCCAGGTGGGGTTGCCGAAGCGGTTCGACGCGGCGGCCATCTCCGAGACCGCCGGGGGCTCGCTGAATCGGTTGCGGCACACCTACGGCTTCTTCGCGCTTTACGCCGAGGACTGGACACCCGCCAACGCTCCCGCGCGCGACGAGCGGCCGCTCGTGGATCGTTGGTTGCTGGACCGGGTCGACCGCCTGGTCCGCGACGTGCGCGCCGCCTGGGAGGGATACGATGTCACGGCGGGCGTGCGCGCGCTGCTCGAGTTCTGCGATCAGGACTTGTCGAACTGGTATGTGCGGGTGAACCGCGGACGGTTCTGGGCCCCGGACGCGCGTGCGGAGCCCGCCGCGTTAGCCACGCTCTACGAGTCGTTGGTCGCGGTCACTCGGCTGCTCGCGCCGGCGGCGCCGTTTGTCACCGACGCCATCCACCGCCGTCTCACCGGCGCGTCGGTCCATCTGGCGGCGATGCCGGCGCTCTCGGACGAGGAGCGTGACGCGGACCTCCCCGGCGCGATGGACGCGGTGCGACGCCTCGCGACCCTGGCCCGCGCCGCCCGCGACGAGGCCGGGCTCCGCGTGCGGCAGCCACTGGCGCGCATGCAGGTGAGCGTCCCCGCCGCCGTTCGGGGGGCGCGATTCGACGAGTTGCTGACCATTCTGGTGACCGAAGTCAACGTGCGTGAGGTGGCCCCGGTGGCGGATACCGCCCTCGTGCGGCTGCGGGGGAAACCCAACTTCCGGGCGCTGGGACGGGTGTACGGCAAGGAGACGCCACGGGCGGCGGCCGTGGCCGGCGAGCTGGGCGCGGAGGACCTGCGGGCGCTTGAAGAGGGGCGCGAGGTGAGCGTCAGCGCGGGCGGAGCGGCGTTTCGGTTTCGTCCCGAGGATGTGGTGGTCGAGCGTGACGTCGTGACGGACTGGCTGGTGCAGAGCGACGGGCCCTACGTGGTGGCGTTGGATCCAACGGTGACCGACGACCTGCGTCAGGAGGGACTCGCCCGGGAGGTCGTGAACCGGGTCCAGCGCTTTCGGAAAGAGGCTGGGTACGAATACACCACCCGTGTTAGCTTAAGTGTCTCAGGTGACCCCGAGGTTGAGGCCGCTGCGGCGGCGCACCAGGCGTTCATTGCCGGCGAAACGCTTGCTCGTCGGATCGAGATCGGCGTGGCCCTGCCCGAGGCCGATCTTCGGGAAACGACGGAGATTGATGGCCGATCGGTCGTGATCGCGCTGCGGCGACACCCGATGGCCGACCCAGCGTGAGCGCCGGGCTCCCCGGCGGGAAGGAACGATGAACAAGAAGCAACTACAGCACCTGGAAAAGCGGCTCCTCGAGGAACGCGCGCGTGTGATGAAGGAGCTCGGCATCTACGAGAAGTCCTTTGCCGGTACGCTGCAATCGAGCGACGGGGACCTCTCGTCCTATTCGTTCCACATGGCGGATCAGGGAACGGACGCGATGGAGCGGGAGAAAGAGTTCCTCTTTGCCTCCAAGGAAGGGCGCTACCTCTGGCATGTGAACGAAGCGTTGCGCCGGCTCTACGCGGCGCCCGAGGCGTTCGGCAAGTGCCACGAATGTGGTGAGCCCATCGCGTTCGAACGGCTCGACGCGCTGCCGCACGCGCGGTTGTGCATCAAGTGCAAGGCCAAGGAAGAAGATGACGACAAACGGCGCTAAACAGCCGCTCTTCTGGGGGGTGTTGGGAAGCGTCGTCATCGTTGACTTCGCGACGAAACTCCTGGCCGTGGCGCACTTGGGCCGTGCCCCCCTGTACCTGGTCGGCCAGTGGCTGAGTTTCCGTCTCGTGTATAACCGGGGAGCCGCGTTTGGGATTCATGTGGGCGGTTACTCGCGCATCGTGTTTACCCTCCTGGCGCTGGTGGCGCTCGTCGTGCTGGGGGCGATGGTGCGCCAGACCCGGCCGGGGCAGGGGGCACGCCTCCTCGCGCTCGCGCTGGTGTGCGGTGGCGCCGTTGGGAATCTGGTCGACCGTCTGCGCAGCGCCCGCGGGGTCGTGGATTTCATCGATGTGTGGATTGGGTCGTTTCACTGGCCCACCTTCAACGTTGCCGACATGGCGGTGAGCTGTGGCGCCATCGCGCTCGCGCTCGTCCTCTGGTCCGAGGGCAAGGATGGTCAGCCGGCCGCCTCCCGCGCCGACGCGACCGAACTCTCCCCCTGACACGTCGGGCACCGCCGCCGCCGTCGTGACCTTCTCGGTCGCGGCGGACGCGACGGAGCGGCTCGATCGTTTTCTCGCCGATCAACTTGCGCTGTCACGCACGGTTGCCGCGCGCCTCGTTGCCGCGGGTGCGGTGTTGATCAATGGGACTCCCGATAGAGCCAGTCGCTTGCTGAAGCGTGGGGACGTGGTCGTCGCGTCGCTCCCGGCGCCCGAGGGGGCTCGACATGACGTGGTCCCCTGGCACGTCGCGCTCGCGGTCGTCTTCGAGGACGAGGATCTCCTGGTGGTGGACAAGCCGGCCGGGATGGTCGTGCACCCCGCACCGGGGCACTGGGACGAGACGCTCGTCAACGCGCTGGTTGCCCGGGGCATGCGCCTCTCGCCCGGGGAGGGTGGCCGACCCGGGATCGTGCACCGCCTCGATCGCGACACCTCGGGACTCATGGTGGTGGCGAAGCACGAGGAGGCGCATCGGCGCCTGGCGCGCGCCGTGAGCCTCCGACGGGTGGAACGGCAGTATGCCACGCTCGTCTGGGGGCACCTGGCGGGGGAGCGGACAATCGACGCGCCCATTGCTCGCCATCCGCGCGACCGCAAGCGCATGGCGGTGTTGGAGGGTGGGCGGGTGGCCCGGAGCGAGGCCGCGCCGGTCGCGCGATTCGCGCTGTGCGACTTGCTGCGGGTGCGCCTCACCACGGGACGCACGCATCAGATTCGCGTGCACCTCGCGTACGTGGGTCATCCGGTGATCGGGGATCCCGTGTACGGCGGTGGGGGGAGCCGGAGGGTGACCGGCGCGCTCCAGGTGGGGGCACGCGCGCTCGAGCGGGAGGCGCCGCGCCAGACCTTGCACGCCGCCCGGCTCGCGTTTGCCCATCCGCGAACCCGGGCGTGGCTGGAGTTTCGGGCGGAGTGGCCGGCGGATTTGCGGGCCGTTTTGGCGGTCGCCGCCGCCGATCCAGGCTTGCTTGCCCACCCCTCACCGCTGGACTATCTTGGCTTCTTTAAATAACATGGGCGACTTTTCGGCGCGCCTGTTGCTCGTCCGCGTGGGTGACGTGGTGGCGGCCGTGGACGCCACGGCCGTGCGGGAGATTCTCGGCCCCCAAGCGGTCACACGAATTCCGGGAGCTCCGCCGGCCGTGCGCGGCATGATCAACGTCCGCGGCGAGCTGGTGACCTTGGTGCAGGGGTCCGTGCTGTTGGGCCGTGCCGACGACGGACCTGGTGACACAGTTGTGTTGATGCGGTGGCGCGAGACCGGCGTCGCGGTCACCGTGCACGAAGTGGTGGATCTGATCTCGGTGCCTGATGCCGAGATCACCAAGCGGGAAGACCTTCCGGGCATCGACCCCGCACTCGTGCGGGCGGTGGGCATGCACAGCGGGCGGGCGTTCCTGGTGCTCGACCTCGACGCCCTTTTCGAACCGCTGCTCGCCGCGTAGCAAAAGGAGGCTCCTTGAGCCATACGGTACTGGTTTGCGACGACGCGATCTTCATGCGGACCATGATCTCCGACATCCTGTCGCAGGCGGGATACGACGTTGTGGGCGAGGCCGAGACCGGCATGGAGGCCGTCGAGAAGTACAAGCAGCTCAAACCCGATCTTGTCACGATGGACATCGTCATGCCGGACCTGGGCGGCATCGAGGCGGTGCGCGAGATCATGAAGTTCGATTCCGCTGCCCGGATCCTGATGTGCAGCGCGATGGGGCAGCAGGCGCTCGTGGTCGAGGCCATCCAGGCCGGAGCGCGCGACTTCGTCGTCAAGCCGTTCCAGCCGTCCCGCGTGCTCGAAGCCGTCCAGCGGGTGCTCGGCTAGTGCCGGTCCAACGCCTCGCGGTGCGTCGGCGGGCGCCCACGACTGGGTGGCTCATGCCGCGGTCGGTGGTCATGCGACGAACCTGGTGGGAACGGCCCTAGCATGGATCTGTCGCAGTACACCGAGCTGTTCCGCACCGAGACTCGCGACCACCTCACCACCCTGAATCGGTTGCTCCTCGAATGGGAGCAGCGGCCCGAGGATGCGGAGCCCGTCGCGGGGATCTTCCGCGCGGTCCACACCATCAAAGGGATGGCCGCCACGATGGGCTACGCGCGCGTGGCGGATCTTGCCCACCGGGCGGAAACGTTACTCGATCTCCTGCGGGCGAGCGGACGGCCGGTGTCCGATGGCGAGGTGGAGTTGCTGTTTCGCGTCACGGATGCGCTGGAAGGGCTGGTCGAGGCGACCGCGGATGGGCGCGACGGCGAGGTGGACGTGACGCCGATCCTGGCCGATCTGGATCAGGCGGCCGGCCAGCGCGAGCCACCCGACCAAGCGGGTCGGGCACGCCGGCGGATTTCCTTCGTGGCCATGCCGGCCGGCGCGGGCCGCCGGGTCGAGGTGCAGCTCCGGACCGATTGCATCCTCCCCGGCGCGCGTGCGGCGCTCGTGCTGAAGCGGATGGAAGCACTGGGTGCGGTGCTGGCGGTGGAGCCGGCGCCAGCCGCGCTTGCCGGCGAGGGGTTCAACGGCCGGTTCGCGTTTCGGCTCGACACGTCGGCCGACCCGTCGCGGATCGAGGCCGAAGCGCGCGCGGCCGGTGACGTCGACACCGTCCGGATCGATGCCGAGGGCCCGGCCGCGCCCGGCGAGCGCGAAGCCTCGCGCACACGCCACATCCGCGTCGATCTGCGTCGCCTCGACATCCTGATGAATGTGATCGGGGAGTTGGTCGCGGCGCGCGGACGCCTCGAGCACTTGAGTGTGGCGCGGGCCGACGAGGAGCTCGCCGACAGCGTGGCGGCCATCTCCGCGCTGACCCGGCGCCTCCAGTCGGAGATTCTCCAGGCCCGCATGACGCCCGTGTGGCAGGTCTTCGATCGTTTTCCGCGCATCGTCCGCGATTTGAGCCGGCAGCTCGGGAAGCGCGTCGTGTTTGACGTGGAAGGGAAGGAGATCGAGCTGGACCGCGCGATTCTCGACGAGATCGGCGATCCGCTCGTCCACCTGATCCGGAACGCCATTGACCACGGCATCGAGGCGCCGGAGGCGCGGGCCGCCGCCGGTAAGCCGTCCGAGGGACGCGTGACGCTCGCCGCCCTGCGGGAGCGGGAAACCGTGGTCATCATTGTCTCGGACGACGGTCGCGGGATCGATCGTGCGCGCCTCCTGGTGGAGGCGCGGAAGCGCGGGATCGTGGACGACAGCACGAACGACCTCCCCGACGATCAGATCCTCCGGGTGCTCGGGCGGTCGGGCTTCAGTACCGCGGGACGCGTGTCCCAGGTCTCCGGGCGCGGGGTTGGGGTGGACGTGGTGCTCACGCGCCTCCGCGAGCTCGGGGGCTCGGTGGAGGTCCGGAGCGTCGCGGGGGAGGGGACCACGTTCACCCTGCGGCTGCCGCCCACGCTCGCGATCGTTCGCGCGCTGTTGGCGCGCGTCGGCGCCGAGCGCTACGCGCTCCCGCTCACGCACGTGACGGAGACGGTCGAGCTCGACGAGGCGCGTGTGACGCGGTTCGAAGGGCGGGAAGCGATGCTGCTCCGAGAAGAGGTGCTGCCACTCGTGCACCTCCGCGACGTGCTTGCCGTCGACCAACCGGCGGCACCCACGCGGCGACCGGTCGTCGTGCTGCAGGTGGGTGACCGGCGGACCGGCCTCGTCATCGATCGCATGGAGGGGCAGCAGGAAATCGTCGTCAAGGCGTTCGTTCCGCCCCGTGGCTCGCTCCCGGTGTTCAGTGGGGCAACGGTGCTCGGCGACGGTGAACCGGTCCTGATCCTCGATGCCGGCGGCCTCGTGTAAGCGGGCACGACCTGGGAGAGCGCTAATGGACGAAGTGCGAGATCTCAAAGAGCTGCAGCTCGACGCGCTGAAAGAGGTCGCGAATATCGGCGCGGGCCATGCCGCGACGGCGCTCTCGCAGCTCACGGACCGGCGTATCATGATCAGCGTGCCGGAGATCGCGATTACGCGTTTGGAGGATGTGCCGGAGAGCTTCGGTGATCCGGAAGCGGTCGTCGCCGCCGTCTTGATGCACGTCCTGGGGGACCTGACCGGGCGGACGTTGCTGCTCCTGCCGGAGGCAAACGCCCGGTTGCTGTGCGACCTCCTGTTGCGTCGGCCGGCCGGAACCACGGCGTCGTTGGGCGCGCTCGAGGAGTCCAGCCTCAAGGAGGCTGGCAACATCCTCGCCGGTGCCTATCTCAACGCGCTCTCGGAGTTCATGGGCATGATGCTCCTGCCGTCGGTGCCGAGCCTGGTCGTGGATCTCTCCGGGGCCGTGCTCACGACCGCGTTTCTCAACTTTGGACAGGATCGGGACTTCGTCTTCTGCGTGGAGACCGATTTTCACTTCTCGGAAGCCAACCGCGTCTTGAAGGGGCATTTCCTGTTGCTGCCGGACCTCGCGTCGCTCCGGGCCATCTTCGAGGCGATCCGACTCACGTGATGGCATGACGACCGCCGGGCCCTCGCCGCGCGAGCGCGAAGTCCTCCGCTCCCTTTCCCGACGCATCGATCCTTCGGATCCGGGCGCGCACAACAACATCGGCGTGCTCTACTACCAGAAGGGACTCGTGGACGAGGCCGTGGCGGCCTTCGAGCGGGCGTTGGAGCTGGATCCGAAGATGCAGGTTGCGCAGCGGAACCTGGAGATCACCCACGGGCAGAGCGGGTTCTACGACCGCCGCGTGACGCAACTGCAGGAGCACCTGCGGAGCGCGCCGGAAGATCGGGAGGCGCGCTGGGAGCTGGCTCGCGCGTACGTGTCACTCGGGCAACTGGACCCGGCCCTCGAGGAGTTTCGCGCACTGCTTGCGGCGGCGCCCAACGACGTGGGCATCGTCGTGCAACTCGGGCTGGTCGAGAAGCAGCGAGGCGCGCTGGATGCTGCGACGGACTGGTTTACGCGGGCCCTCGCGCTCGATCCCGACAGCAGCGTGCTGCTGTTCTACCTCGGGGAAACGCTGTACAACCGGGGCTTGAGCGTCGAGGCCGTCCATGCCCTGGAGCGTGCGGTGACGCTCAATCCCGACAATGCGGATGCCCATCACCTGCTGGCCTTCGTCTACGGGGATCTTGGCCGCCACGACGAAGCACGCGACGCGGCCGCCCGAGCGCGGCGGCTCAACCCGGTGGTCGCGCGCGCCCAGGCCAACCTGTCGCTGGAACGGTACGGCGCCGGCGGACGACGGAGTTTCGGTGTGGTTGTTCGGCCGGAGCTGGTGCCGGACATTGCCGCCGGCAAGGCCTTGGCGCATTACAACCTCGGTCTCGCCTTCCGTCAACAGGGCTACTACACGGATGCGCTGCGCGAATACCGCCTCGGGCTCGAGAACGGCGAGGACCGCGCCCTCACGCGACAAGCCATCGCGGAAGTACACATTCTGCGACGCGATTTTGCCGGCGCGCTGGAGTTGTACGATGAGCTGACGGGGGAACACCCCGACTCCCCCAAACTGTGGAACGAGCTCGGGGTGGTGCTGCACCAGCTGGGCCGCTCCGATGACGCGCTCGGCGCCTTTGGACGGGCGCTGGCGCTGGACCCGCAGTATGCGCTTGCCCGGAACAACCTCGCCGTGACCCTGGCGCATGGCGGGAAGCCGGAGGATGCCATCAACGCTCTCCGCGAAGCCGTGAACGGCATCGTGGATCTTCCCGTGCCGCGATTGAATCTGGGCCTCCTGCTGGCGCGTCTTGGGAGGCACGAGTTGGCGCTCCGGGCGTATCGTGCCGTGCTCGATACCTACCCCACGTCCGCGCCGGCCTGGAACGGGATTGGGCTCGTGCTGAACGAGCTCGGGCGCGGGGAGGAAGCACGCAATGCCTTTGCGCGGGCCGTCGAGAGTGATCCGGATTCGGCCGAAGCCCATTACAATCTGAGCTTCGCGCTGTCAGCCCTCGGCGATCACGATGGTGCGCTCCGCGCGGTCACGCGAGCGCAAACGCTCGATCCCTACTACGTACCGCAGAAGCTCCGCATGACGATCGACCTCCAGTACGAGGATCCGACGATCGCGGTCGTTCCGGAGATCTCGGCGGATGTGCGATTGGAGGATGCGCCGGGTGCCCTGCAACTCGATCCGGCCTTGTTGCAGCAGATCCTCCGCGAGTTGCATCGCCCGGTGCCACCGACGCCTCGGCCCGGTGCCGGCGATCCCCTCGCGCTCGCGCGGGACTACCTGTCGAAGGGTCTCCTCGAGCTGGCGCTCGCCGAATGTGCGCGGGCGCTGGCCCGTGGGGCGGACCAAACGGACGCGCATGTGGTGAGCGGGGAGGTCTTCCTGCGGCGCGGCCTGGCCGGGGAGGCCTTGGAACGCTTCCGGAACGCCCGGGTCTTTGCTCCCGAACGCACGGACGTGAAGATGGGCGAGCTCCGGGCGTTGCTCGCGCTCGATCGGGCGGGGGAGGCGGTTGGAGATGCACGCGTGCTGGCCGTGGAACACCCGGAGGATCCCGAGGTGCAGCTCGTGGTAGCCGACGTGTTCCGGGCGGTGGGGGACCCCGCCGCGGCGCTCGAAGCGGCGCAGCGGGCACGGACGCGAGCGCCGGACCGGGCCGACGTGCGGAAGCTGGAGGGTGACATCGCGCTCGGGACTGGCGACCTCGAAGCGGCCTTCCTGGCCTACACGGCCGCACTCCAGATCGACAGCCGAATGGTGACCGCGCACGCGGCGCTCGGCGGCGTGCATGAGCGGCGGGGCGATCCCGCCGCGGCGGAGGCGTCCTATCGCTCGGCGCTCGAACGGCTGCCGACCTACACCGCAGCGGCGGTGTCGTTGGCGCGCCTCCTCTGTCAGACAGGACGCCCTCGCGAAGCGGTGCGCATGCTGGCCGACGTGCTCCTCGCGAACCCCACCGATCTCGAGGCGCTGTTTGCCCTGGGACGCGCCTTGATCGAAGACGGACGCCTCGACGAGGCGCTGCGCGCGTTCGACCGGCTGCTCGCGTTCGATCCGGCCAGTCTCGCGGCGTGTTTCTTCCGCGGTGTCGCGCTGGCACGGCTGCGCCGATACCCAGAGGCCGTGGCGGCCTGGGAACAGGTCGTCGCGATCGAGCCGAACAGTGCACTGGCACAGAAGGCGCGCAGGCATATGCGCACGGCCCACGATCTCGAGCACATCTTCGGCACGGGAGAGGCCTGACGTGCCCATCGAAGGTCCGCTGAAGGAGCTCGGCCTCCACGACGTGTTCCAGCTCCTGGACCTCGGGCGCAAGACGGGGATCCTACGGGTCACCTCGCCACTCCGGCGGAATCAGGGTACGGTGTACTTCGACCGGGGCGCCATCGTCGCGGCGGAGATCCGGTCGAATCCGCACCCACTCGGCCAGTTGCTCGTGCATGCCGGCCGCGTGACGGAGACCGAATTGGCACGGGCTCGGGATCTCCAGCAGCAGGGTGACCCCCGGCGGTTGGGCGACATCCTGGTGGCCAACCACGACATCACGCAACGCGAGCTCGAGCGACAGGTGCGACTCCAGATCGAGGAGGTCGTGTTCGAGGTCATCGGCTGGCGAGAGGGCTACTTCTCGTTTGCCGAAGGGCCGTTGAGTGACCTGCGGACCGATGCCGAGGTCCGGATTCCGACGGAAGCCGTCCTCATGGAGGGCGCCCGACGCATCGACGAATGGTCGAGAATCGAGGCTCACATTCCGCACCTTGGGATCGTCCCCGGACTCGCCGACACCGGCGACGACAATCACGGAGCGCTGGACCTGCTCCCGGCCGAATGGGAAGTGCTGGCATCGATCGATGGCGAGCGTGACCTGCGAGAGATCGCCGCGGTGCTTGGTCGGTCCGAATTCGCAGTCGCGAAGACGGTCTTCGGGCTCTCTACCAGCGGGGTGGTGAGCCTCCGCGATCCGCGAAAAGATGTACCGGCCGACGCGGGGCCAAGCTTGTCGGAACAGGTGGCGCGTGTCCAAGGCCTGTTCAACGCGGGAGACTTGGAAGATGCGCGGCTCGAAGCGGAAGCCCTGACCACGCAATGGCCCAACGAGCCGGCGATCCACACGCTCGCGGGCCAGATCGCCCTCCGGGCCGGGCGCCCGCGCGATGCGGAGGGGGCCGCCCGCCGCGCGCTCGCGGTCGATCCCTTGCTCACGCCGGCGCAGCGTGTCTTGGGCGACGCCCTGGCGGCCCAGGGCCGCCATGCCGAAGCCGTCGACTGGTGGGGGCGCTGGCTGGCGCTCGCACGGGAGGGCGGCACGGTCACCTCTGCCGAACGCGCGGAGTTGGAGGCCGTGGTGACGGCGGCGCAGACGTTGGACGCACACCTACGAGGCCGGCGTGAGTGACGACATCCGACAGTTGACGGCCGAGTTGGCGCGCGATCCATCGAGTCTCGTGTTCCTCCAGCTCGGCGAAGCCCTACGGGTGCGGGGACAACTCGATGCGGCGGCGCGGGTGGCGCGCGAGGGCCTCGAGCGGCATCCGGAGCGAGCGGAGGCGCACGACCTGTTCGCGCGCATTCTGGCGGATGCCGGGAATGTCGAAGGTGCGCGCGAGGCATGGGAGCGCGCGTTGGGCATTGCTCCCCGCAACGTCGGCGCCTTGAAGGGGATCGGCTATCTCTCCTATCGGGAAGGGGACTACGATACCGCGCTGGATCTGCTCGAAACGGCGCTCTCGGTGGATCCCACGGATCCGACCGTAATCGTCGCGCTGCAGACCGTGCGGGCGGCCGTCGGCCGATACGAAGCGGAGATTCGCGTCCGCACCGGCGCGGACATCTTCGCGGGTCTGGAGGGGGCGGAGCACGCGCTTCTGCTGCTCGACTCTCGGGGATTGGTGCTGGGTGGCGCGCTGCGCGATCGGACGGGGCGCGCCGTTTCCG
>Ga0307424_1000096_pt1 | contig 38841 bp, 44 predicted proteins | sample SalMarWE160320MG_FD_202157 | JGI IMG/M metagenome (GOLD analysis project Ga0307424, IMG submission 202157) | Salt marsh sediment microbial communities from the Plum Island Ecosystem LTER, Massachusetts, United States - WE1603-20 | ecosystem: Environmental > Aquatic > Marine > Intertidal zone >... | reverse complement strand
TAATATGATTCAAGTTCTAGAACAAAAGGTTTTCTTGATTCCAGAACATGTTTTAAAAATTTGCGGAAACATACACGCTTTCATGCAAAAAATCAGACTAACTTAGAAAGGAGGGATATGTGTCTTTGGATATTTTGTTAAAAATATTTGCTAACAGCCCACCTGCAATCCTAATAGCTTTAGGATTCGTAATGGTTTTCTTTGGATCTACCACTAACAACGGCGATTTAATAAATTCAGGTTGGACTTTTTTTAGCACAGGAGTATTACTGCAAGTTGGTTGGCTTCTGGTATTAGTCATCAAAAGAAGATAAACAACATTTCCTTGACCTTTCGGGATCCTAACCTTGCATATCGTGTGTACGTGTGGGCTTCACACGTGAAGGTAGGCAGTAAGAGCATGTGAAAATTAGAGAAAGAATTAGCAAGTTTGTAAAAACAAGAACAGGAACAAGTAAGCACGTTTGGGTTTGGGGTTAAAATTTAAATACGTAGTGGATAGTTTATGGTTGACGTTTTCCTTTCATAGGAGTGTTTGAGTATGCCTGAAGAGTTGCAAATTTACATCGACGGCAAGTATTACCCTAAATCTGAGGCTAAAATCTCAGTGTATGACCATGGTCTCCTATACGGAGACGGAGTGTTTGAGGGAATCCGCGCCTACAACGGCACAGTATTCAAACTGAAAGAGCACATAGACAGACTCTACAAGTCCGCTCACCCAATCTTTCTAAAGATACCCCTAACAAAAGAACAACTCACAGAAGCCGTGCTGAAAACCCTCAGAAAAAACAACCTAAAAGACGCATACATCCGCCTAGTAGTCACAAGAGGCGTCGGAGACTTGGGACTAGACCCCAGAAAGTGCCCCAAAGCCACAATCATCATAATCACAGAGCCGCAACTTCAATTGCATTCACCTGAGAAGCTTGAGACTGGAATAAGCACAGTCATAACTTGGGTAAGACGCAACTCTGTGGATTCTGCTACACACGAAATGAAGTCCCTGAACTACCTGAACAGCATACTCGGCAAAATTGAAGCCAACAACACTGGCGCGGATGAAGCCCTCTGCCTTGACAAGACCGGCTACGTCTGCGAGGGCGTCGGCGAAAACATCTTCATAGTGCGTGACGGCAAACTGTTGACTCCTACTCTTTCGTCGGGTGCACTGGATGGAATAACACGGACATTGATTATCCGGTTAGCGAAGAAGCTGGGCATCGAAGTAATCGAACGGAACCTCACCCCAAACGAGTTGTTCACTGCCGATGAGGCATTTTTCACTGGAACAGCCGCAGAGGTTGCGCCAATACGTGAAGTGAACGGGCGCGTGATAGGCGCTGGAAAGTCAGGTCCAGTTACGAAGCGAATAATGATGGCGTTCAAAAAGGCTAGACAAGACCCTGCTGAGGGCACTCCCATCTAGTAAAACTTCAAGAAAACAGGGTAGTGGATTCGCTAAACTTTTCGGTTTTGGAACATGTACCCGAGCAGTTAGGCTGCTTCTACGGAACTGTGTACTGGAGGTAGCCCAGGTATCCTTCTGGAGTCTCAACCATGATTGCGATGCCTTCCTCTCGGTAATTTGTCCAGTCCCATAGGCACTTCAAGGTGACAGTGTCGCCTATTGGAAGCGTATAAGGTAGGTCAGGTGGCGATTCCACGGATACTTCTAGAGTTGAAGAGTCCGCGAAGAGTAGTTTAACGGTTGTGATGTTGGCTGAAACGAGCGAGTTGTCAGAGTTTTTGACTGTGATGTTGAAGGCTGTCATGTCAGAGGTGCTGAAGACTGGGTCTGTAATTGACAGCTGGGCTGGTTTAGGTGTGGTTTCTGTTCTATGGAAGCCGTAGCCCTCTGAAGTGTACACGTTGATTGTGGCGTTCAAGCCTCTGTAGGTTGTCCAGTTCCAGGAGCAGTAGAATCTGGTGGTTGTGCCTACAGCAATCAGTTCTGGAATTGACGGAGTTGTTTCCCGTACTTGGAATTCTGTTCCGTTCTCCATGGTCACAGATATCTTTGTGACGTTCATGTCGCTGGCTGAGCCTTCAGCGTTTCTTACTGTTAAGTTGAAGTGCTGAGTGTCTGTTGTCGTGAAAACAGCGGCTGTTATCTCAAGCCCCACTGCGGCAGTCTCTACTTCATAAACTGCGCCTGAGCCGTCTTCGACTAGGACTATGATTTTCAGTTTTTGGCTGGTGTAGTCTGCCCAGCTCCAGTCGCAATTGAATGTTGTTTCTTGTCCTTTGTCAAGTTGGTGGGGCAGCTGCGGGTCTATGTTTGTTACTTTGTGGGTTTGGTTGTCTGCTGTTGCTACCCAGATTTCGGTGATTTTTGCTTCTGTGGGTGAGTATGTTGGGTTTAGGACTGTTATGCTGAAGGTTTCCGTGTTTTGTGTGTCCAGGTTGGCGCCAGTTATCGAAACCGTAGTTTTTTCTGGCACCTCGACTCCGAGGCTAAGGTAGTAGCCAGCCAATATTAGGTAGGAGAAGATTGAGCCGATTATGGTGGCGAGAAGTAGTAGAAGGATGAAAAGTATTTTTGAGATGGCTTTCAGGTTTCTTGCTGTTTTCACTTTTTTCCTCTCTCTGTGAAGGGTTAGTTGCTGTTTTGGTTTTTGAAGGTTATTATAAAAGTTTAGGGAGTATTTTAATTCTCGCTTGTTTCAGCCGCTTTTTTGGGTTTGTTTGTTGTTGGTTTTTCGATAATTTATATAACGGTTTGACGTGAAGAAGTATCTACGAGACTGTGGAGATGTCGGTTGTGCATCTGCTTACCCTTAAGGACTTGTCCTCGAAAGAGGTTGAGGAGCTGATTGACGGTTCGTTGGAGATCAAGAGGAACCCAGGTGATTACGAGTTTGCGTTGGAGGGCAAGTCTTTGGCTATGATTTTTCAGAAGACGTCAACGCGGACTAGGCTCTCCTTTGAGGTGGGAATGACTCAGATGGGCGGACACGCAGCGTACATGGACTGGAGGAGCACCAACCTTATCTTAGCTGATTTGAGGGATGAGGCTCAGTCTATTTCGGGTTACGTTGACGGAATCATGGCTCGTCTGCTCAAGAACTCTGTATTAAAGAAGATGGCTGAGGCTTCCACTGTTCCTGTGATTAATGGCTGTGACGAGAAGTACCATCCCTGCCAAATCATAGCCGACTTGGTGACCATCAAAGAGAGGAAGGGACAGCTGAAGGGGCTGAAGCTTGCGTACATTGGCGTGCATAACAACATCTGTAACTCGTTGATTGAGGGCTGCACCAAGGCGGGCGTAAAGATTGTGACTGTGACGCCTGTTGTGAATAAGGCTTCGGTTGATGAGGCGCTGGTGGAGGCGGCGAAGGCCACGGGACTATATGAGCATTCCTTGGATGTTAAGGCGGCTGTGGAAGACTGTGATGTGGTTTATACTGATACTTGGGTGGACATGGAGTTCTTTTTGGATCCCAAGTTCAAGAAGGAGAAGGAGAAGCGGGTTAAGACTATGCTGCCCTTTCAGGTTAACAGGAAGCTTTTGAAGGGAAACAGTGATGCGCTGATTATGCATGACATGCCCATCCACAGGGGCTACGAAATAGCCGAAGACATCATAGACGACCCCAACTCAGTGATTTACCTGCAAAGTGAGAACAGGTTGCATTCGGCGAAGGCGATACTTGTCAAGTTGCTGAGATAAAACGGGTTTTGGTTCAGTAGAATTTTGGTTGGACATGCCTGATTGTTTTACGTGAGTCTGCTGTTCCATGGCAGGAACATAGCGTTCCTGAAGTAGAACTATAAGCGGCTTTTTGGTCATGTCTTTGATGGAAGTTCGGGTAAATGCCTGCGCTAAGAATGGGAGCAGTTCTGGTTCTGCTGCTTGTTCTATGTTCTGTTTTTGTTTCTGTTCCAGAAATCCATGTTGTAGCGGCGACCATGACTGTTGTTGTTCCAGACGATTACGCTTCTGTTCAGGAGGCGGTTGATAACGCGGTTGATGGTGATGTTGTTTTGGTAAAATGTGGAACGTATAATGGAAGCGTTGTTGTCAACAAGCGGATATCGTTGATTGGAGAATCTAAGACGGGGACGGTGATATGGGGGGATTGGAGCCTGAATGGGACAGTTGTTCTGGTGGAGCATGATGATGTTGTTGTCGAAAAGTTGACATTAAAGGCCGCCTATGATGCTGGTCCCCATGGAAGGGGAGTTCATCTGCTTAATGTTAAGGGTTGCAGGGTGTCAGGCTGCATTTTTCAGGCTTCTGTTGGAGTTTGGCTTTATGGCGCTTCTGGCAACATAGTGGAAGATAATCGGATTGATGGTACAAAGGCTACGATGCCTCCTGTTGTTGGAATAAAACTTCAGTACTCTGAGGATAACAGAATCGTCGGCAACAATGTGCTTGAATTCGTTTATGGTTTTGGGGTTAGTCTTGAATTTTCAGACAGGAACGTTTTGGTTGAAAATCAGCTTTTAAACAATTATCATGGAATGTGGCTCAACGAGTCCAATAACAACAGCGTTACAGGTAACACAGTCACGGTGACGTTGGATGTTTTTCTTAGGCTTGCAGACAATGTGATGCTCGGCTGTTATGGGCTTAGGCTTGAGCAATCTTCCAACAATTCGATAACAGGCAATAGTTTTGTGGATTGCCCTAAAGGGGTTCGCATAGTGGCTTCGTGCTGTAATCTGGTAGAAAACAACACTGTGTCTGGCAGCCGCTATGTTGGAGTTGAGTTGGCTGACGATGCAAACCATAACAAGGTGGTAGCTAATAGCATACAGAATAATGGGGTTGGAGCCAGTTTTGCTAACTCTTCAAGCAATATTGTTTACCATAACATCTTCGTAGATAACACTGTGATGGTTACTTCCCTCTTGATGGATGAACCAAACTTTTTTGATGATGGCGCTGAAGGCAACTACTGGAGCAACTACAACGGAACAGACACTGATGGAGACGGCATAGGCGACACACCCTACATCATAGACGCGAACAACCAAGACAACTATCCACTAGTGGAACCCGCCGTAATTCCAGAGTTTCCCTCGTTGGCATTCCTTCCACTGTTCTTGATGGCTACCGTTGTTGGGGTAATCGCCAAAAAGAAGCACCACAAACATTTAACATACAAAATACCGTGAAGCTTTTGGGGTAACCGAGACGGTTAACAGGAACTGAACTTTATTCTTTGATTTGGTTGAGTAGCTGTTGTAGTAGCTGTATTGTTTTGTTGTCTTTGTTCAGTTTGTAGGCGACTACTTTTGTTCCTACTTTTGTGTGGGTGAGGTAGTTTCTGTCTACGAGGATGGGCAGGACTGGCGTTATGCTTCCGGGGTTTTTGTCTAGTCTTCTGGCGATTTCTCTTAGGTTCATGAGTTCTTCTGGGTTTTGTAGGAACAGGTCTAGGACTTGGAGTTTTTTTGATGGTCCCAGCAGTGTGTCTAGTTTCTTCATGAATGAATGGAAAGATAACATTTGGTATTTATAGTTAACGATTGTTGATTTTTTGTAACGTTTGTACAGAAATCTAAACATTTATATCGTGGCACAATAGTTCCCCTTGCCACGGGATGACACATGCAGAAACTTTCCATCAAAACCATGATTACGCTGATTTCGTTTTCATCCCTGGGCTTAGGCTTCCTTGGACCCGTCTACTCCATCTTCATAGTCAAAAACTTCCAAGCATCACTGTTCCATGCAGGAGTGCTTTCAGCAATCTTCTTGTTAACGTCAGCAGCCTTCAAGATGCCTGCCGGAAGATTGGTTGACAAGTACGGAAACTGGAAAATACTTTTCATTGGAATCATCGGTTGCGGCGTAAGTTCGCTGTTCTACATTTTTGCCTTTGACCTTCTGCACCTTTACGTTATCGAGTTCATCTACGGGATATCGTTTGCTTTCCAAAGACCTGCCCTTCTGGCGTTGATGGCTGTGGTCAGCAACAAGCCATCCAGAGGAATGCTGCTTGGAGTATTCGATTCGGTGGACGACATTTCAGGAGCATTCGCCGCCGTAGTCTCAGGAGCCGTAGTAAGCAGCCTAGGCTTCAACACACTGTTCCTCATATGCTTCACCTGCTACATCATATCCGGACTATTCATACTAAAAACACGACAAAAAATCAACTAACACATGTCAGCCTTTGTATTTGTTGGTCATTGGCATTTTCCATCCTATGCCGAAGGCTTTGGGTGTGATTTTGATGCAGGGTGTTGCCTGTCGTCGTTTGTATTCTGAGTTTCTTATTCGTCTGTACGTGTCCTCCACCGCCTCCCGTGGGTAGCCCATCTCTATGAGGTCCTGTTTGCTTCTCCGATTCTCTATGATCTCATCAACCAAGGGGCTGACTATGTCAAAGTCGAAGGGGTCAAACTGGCACTCCTTCAGCTCAGGCGACGGCTTCTTTTCCAGCACACTTTTTGGGATTACCTGTTTGCCTGCCTTCTTGTTGATGTGTTCTGCGAGTTTGTAGACTTCCAGTTTGCTGACGTCGCCGAGGGCTCCGATTCCGCCCGCCATATCCCCATACAAAGTACAGAAGCCTAATGCGATTTCGGTCTTGTTTCCCGTATTCAGCACCAAAATCTTCAGCTCCTTCAGGCGGTTCGAAATGTCCATCAGGATGTTCCCTCTGGCTCTGGGCTGAATATTCTCGTTCGCAACCGGGTCATCAGCTTTCGCCTTTACGTTGAAGCAGTTTCTTATGTGCTCCAGTGGTTGTTTCAGGCTCTTGTGGAACGTGTTGACAACATGCTGAATCCCCACCTTAACAAAGCAGATGCCAAGATTTTCTGCCAACCGTTCAGCATCCGATTTGCTGTGGTCGCTGGAGAACCGTGAGGGCATGGAAACTCCGATGACATTCTCTTTGCCTAGCGCCTCAACGGCTATGCAGGCAGTCACTGACGAGTCGATTCCGCCGCTCATCCCAACCACAGCCCTCTCAAAACCCGACTTCAAGAAATAGTCCCGTATGCCCAGCACTAGGGCGCCGAACATCTCCCCAACCCTATCATGCGCCGGAACCTCAACCTTCCCTGCCGTGCCCTTTTCCAAGTCAATGTCCGTGACTACCAAGTCTTCCTCGAACTGCTTACCCACAGCAATCAGGCTGCCAGTCTTGTCGACTGCCATGCTGTTGCCGTCAAAAACCAGTTCATCCTGCCCCCCAACAAGGTTCACGTAGAAGATGGGCACCCCATTCTTGGCTGACTTCTCCCTCAGCAGCCTGTTCCGCTCCAGAGTCTTCCCGACAAGAAACGGCGAAGCCGAAATGTTGACAACAAGCTCCGCCCCCCTTTTTGCCAGCAAATCCGTGACTTTTGTGTCGTAGTTGCTGTCCCACAGGTCCTCACAGATTTCCACGCCCAACCTGACCTGCTTTCCATCTATTGTGATTGAAACTGGCGCGATTTCCGTCTCTTTGGCGGGCTTGAAGTACCTGTCCTCATCAAACACATCATACGTCGGCAACAACGCCTTGTAGATTATACCCAAAAGTTTATCCTTCTTGAAGACTGCCGCAGCATTAAACAAATCCTTGCCCCTATAATCAACAAAACCAACAACCCCCACAACATCAACGGCGTTGCCTTTAATCATCTCTTCCAGTGCCCGCTTGTTTTTTTGGACAAACCCGTTCTCAAGCAGCAAATCCTGAGGCGGATAACCCGTAACAGCCAACTCAGGAAACACAACCAAACCAGCACCGCACCTTTTTGCGTCCGCAAGAAACTTCCGAATCTTCGCTATGTTTCCTTCCAAATCGCCCACAGTCGAATTAACCTGCGCCATGGCAACCTTCAACAGCCTCTTCCTCCCTCTAGAAAATGCGGAAACAAGTAATCAAACCTAAATGAATCGCTGTCGCCTAAAAAACAATTCTACTTGAGAATCATATGCGTGAACTTTTCAGGCTCAAAGGGCTCCAAGTCATCGTAGTCTTGCCCCACGCCAATAAAGATGATGGGCTTGCCAGTCACGTGAGCAACACTGAGGGACGCGCCGCCCTTAACATCCGCATCAACCTTCGTCAAAATGTTAGCATCAACAGTCACGCTCTTATGGAACTCTTCAGCCTGCAGCACCGCATCATTCCCAATCAAAGCATCAATAACCAACACAGTCAAGTCAGGATCCACAACCCGCTTAATCTTACCCAACTCGCTCATCAGGTTGCGGTCAGTCTGGATTCGCCCCGCCGTGTCAATCAAAACCACATTAATTCCACGGGACTCCGCATGACTAATCGCATCATACGCCACAGCCGCAGGGTCAGCACCATACTTGTGCGTAATCATGCGCACACCCAGCTTCTGGGAATGCTGCTCAAGCTGCTCAATAGAACCCGCACGGTAAGTGTCGGCTCCGGCAAGCACAACACTGTAACCCCGCTTCATCAAGAAGTGGGCAACCTTGGCTATGCTCGTGGTTTTGCCTGTTCCGTTGATTCCCACAAAAAGAATCGTGTACGGCTCCTTAGCCCGCCGCTTCTCCTCAATGTTCTCCAAAAAATTAACGGTCTCTTTTGTCGTCAAAATCTCAATCAGCACCTCATGAAGGGTATCCTTCACAAGCTCCTTCCGGTCGCCCAGCCGATTCACCTGAACCCCATCAAGCCGCTTCTCCAGCTCATCGGTTATGTAGTAGGCTACGGGCACCGCAACATCATTTTCGATAAGATTCAACCTGAACTCGTCCAGAATGGGACGCAGCTTCTCCGCTTTCAGCTCAGTTACTACAATCTTGCTGACGGCGCTGCTAAGCCCCTTTCTTAGCCGGTCGAACACTGCCTTGCCCCTCTCCTTCCCTCAGCTTCGCCGAAACCTCTTCCATCATGCTTCTGTTCTGCTGAATCCGCTCAACAACCTGATTAAACTGATTCCCCAACGCTTCCCTTGTCTTCTCCAACTCAGCTATCCGCGACTCCAGCTCCTCTTTTGTTTCCTTCACAGACTTTTCAACAGCCACATCCGCGCCCACATCAACAACAACCGTCTCTGACGTCTCCAGCTTGGCTTTAACGTAGGAGCCTCCGCCAATCGGAACAAAAAGTTGGCTGCCCTTCTTCTCCTTCTCCAATCCTTCCAGAGTCATGGTTGAGACCCTCAGCTCGGCTAGGGCAGCGTTTGTCATCTGGATTCTTTGCTGTATCTCGTTAGCTGTTTCCTCTAGGTAACGTGACTCGAAAGCCAGTCTGCGGAAAGTCTCTTCGTCACTGGACAGCGTCTTCCGCTCCTGGAGTCATCTTCTTAATCAGAATGTCCTTAATCTCGCCTGGAGCCAGCTCCTCCACCTTAGAGATTGTCATCTGAAAGCGTTTGACTCTATGCTTGCTTCCCAGCAGCATGTACACTTTCTCCACTGCATCCTCCGGCTTCAAGGCTCGAACCTCTTTCCGGAAGTCTGTTTGAAAATTGGGTTTCCTGATTTTCCCAATCACGCGAAAAACTTTAACTTCACTCATTTTCCTTCACCACATCAAGTGCTTGTCCTATTATGAACATTTCGGGTCCAGTAGTCAAGAGCCCAACCATAGCCCCATAACTGTTCCCTAAAATGCCTGTGCCCACATAAGGTACTCCACAGTTAATGGTTCCCACATCCACAGGAACCTTCAACACGTCCTCCAACACTTTCCGTTCCCCATCCGTCAGCAGGGGATGAGCCAGCACACCCCTATTTGTGGCGGCGGCAAGCGACCCAACGTACGGCAGCCCAGCAATCTCGCCGGAGACCACCTCAACTCCCAAAGTGTCCGCTATCTTGTTCACGGCTCCTTTTTCCAGTCGGGGATCGGCTACGGCGCCTTTGTCGTTCGCCAAGACCATGTTTCCGTACGCTGTCTTTTTGGTGTTCATGACTGTCACGTTAAAGTCAGAGGCTGATTTAATGGCTTCTATCTCCTCTTCCTGGGCGAACGATGGAAGGACCACGCCGTTGGAGTTGGAGCATGCCAAGGCGCCTGTGACCAACGATTTGCCCACTGTCGTGGCGACCACTTTGACTTTCAACCATTCCTCAACCTTTTGTCTCTCGCTTTCTGGAACCTGAGGGGGAACAACTGCGATTCGGTCGTTGACAAGTGAGTAAACTCCTATGCTTGCGTTACCAAAAACATCAAAGAAGAAAAGCGGCAAATGTTAGTCTCCTTCAGCAAGAAGAACAGACACTACCCCTTCCTTGTCCTTAACCACGCGCACCTTGATTTTTCTGGGCGGCTTCTCAATTCCTTTACTCCAGATTTTCTCGTTAACTGTGTTGTCTATAACAAGCTTCTCTGGCTCTTCCTCGCCCTCAGCCTCTGTGCGGACCTTCATGTGTTTTAGCACAAAAGCTTTTACGATTCTTGCTGCTTTCGGGGCGCGTTTCTTTCTTGGGACGATCCACGCTTTTCTTAGAGGAATCGTGTAGAATCTTTCTTCAACTATGTCTTCTTCCATTTCGTCCTTTTCTTTTCTGCGTCTCTTCGCTTCTACGAATTCCTCTTCTTCTTCCTCTTCAAGTTCCTCTAGTTCCTCATCTTCGAGTTCCTCATCCTCTTCCTCGGGAACTTCAGAATCTAAACTTTCTTCTGTCTCTTCTGTCTCTTCAGTTTCTTCTAATTCTTCTTCCTCTTCTTCAGCAACAACATCAACAGGTTCATCCATCTGCATTTCCCTCAAGCCTTTATTTTCCTCTGTCGCCAGCGTCTCCGCTGCGGATTAGTTCTAACCCGTCCACTTGTTTTAGCTATAACCCATGTTGGAACAGGCTTCTTCTCTTTTCCAGCCTTGATAAGCCTCAGTTTTTTTGCTGTTGGTTTATTTCTTGCCATTTTTACACTCTCCTGATTTTGTAGTCTCTGCGACCTGACTGAAGCCTCACAAGAAGCTCTTTCAGCTGTTCATCGGTTATGGGAAGGCTCAATCTTCCCTGCTGAGCCAACTGGATAAGCTGCAGTTCAAGCTGCTGAGTGAATTCTGGTTTAACCATGTTCAGGTTTGTGAGTCGACTTCTCGCTTCGGGGGTGAGTATTCTGCGAAGCAGAGCCTGCTTTTGGCTCTCAAGTTGCTGTTGTGCGTGGACTTGCTGCTGCTCCTCTACCATCCTCTGCTGCAGCTCAAGCATCCTTCTTTTTCTGAGAGCCTCAAGTTCTTCTTCGCTCACTCGTTTCCACCTAATACTTTTTGAGTTCGGGCAGAGTTTTCTCCAGTTCGCCTTTTAGTTCAGTGGAAAGCCTGTCTAGCAGACGCCTTCCCTCATTCGTCACTATTTTTCCCTCATTTCTTAACTGGGTCACGAGACCTGCTGTTTGAAGTTGCTGCGTGGCTGTTCTGACTATGGCGCCCGCTCCTTTTCTGGCGTGCTCTGGTCTTGCTCCTCTATCTATTCTGCCGCCGTATTCTTGGCGGAGTTTTTCGATGCCTATGGGGCCTTTCACGTAGATTTTACGTAGAATAGATGCGGACCGGATGAACCACCAGTCAGGGTTAGTGGGTGGTCTCTGGGTGTGAATTCCAGTTTTGGCGAATGGTGCCCATTCGGGTGGAGTTATTTCATCCACTTCTTCTTTCAGATGCTTAGCTAGCCTCTCGATGAGAACTGATGGAGGAACGTCGTAAGGTGTCGGCAAAGCTTCTTCTTCCTGATTTTTTCCTTCACTAAGGGAAAAGAGATGTCTTATATTAGTTTCGTGGTCTAGAACCTCAACTTTCCTGCAAGGTTATAAACTTTTCACCCGTTTTTCTGTTTGCGCTTGTAGAGGAGGAAGGTGTGACCCCGCACCTCAACCAGCTCCGCGTCTGTCTGTTCCGCAATCTTGGCTGCAATGCTTTTTGCTTCCTCGTCTTGGAGGGCAGTCTTCAGTATTTTTGCTTTAATCATCTCTCTTGTGTCAAGCTGCTTCGCTACTTCGCTTATTATCTGGGCTGTGGCGCCCTCTTTTCCAATATGCACTGTTGGGCTCTCGGCGCTGAGCGCACGCTTTATTCGCATCTTCATTTTTGGTGTTAGCACGGTTTCTTCCTGCCTTTTAGGGGAATACGGGAGTGCCCGCCGCAATTTAAGCATGTTATTACCATGTGAGGTTCCCTTCTCTGCTGAATTCGGATACGACAGTTTACACCCGGCAAGATAAAGCTTTTACAGTGTCTGCAGACTAGGCTCCTGTACTCTATGGGCAACCGCATTCTGGTTTTCATGGCTATCCTGCGCGCTATCTGGACGTAACGCTGAGCCAACTCAGGGTCCTCACTAGCCACTTCTTTGGCTAAGCTGAAGAGTGTGTGAACGCGTTGCAGGGCAATCTGTTTCGTGGAGTTCATCGCAGAATATCCATTCGTTTTGGTGTGCATTAAGTTTTGTGAGTTTAAAAGATGAGATATGTTACGAGTGCCGCGATTATTGAAGCGATTATTGCGGGTATCAAATACCTGTAGCTCCTGCTGAGGGATGTCTTGAAGTATTGGGCTGTGAAAACGAAACACAGGTGTGTTGGAGCGATCAAGTAGCCAAGATAAGCTGAAATGTAGAGTAAGCTTGCGTTTTTTGGGATGAAAGTCACGGTTTCGGCGAGAATCGGAACGCTGAGTGCCACTGCCCCGGAGGGGGAGCCGAGAAGAAAGCCTAGAACCGCTGGCACAATAGAGAGCACTGCGATTTCGTTCAGGTTCGTGTTTGCTAAGGCGCTGCCCAGAATCTCTGAGGTTCCAGAAGCCAGCGTAACGTTTCTGAGGAGTAATGCGCCGAAAGCCGCCAGCGTCACCTCCCACACTGCCCTGTTCTTCAACGTTTTCTTGACTGTGGGCAGCTTTGTTTTTGTTATGACCAGAATTGTGGCTACTCCGATGAGGGTTGCGATTGCGATGTTCACGTTCAGGAAGGCTGTTAGGACGATTGTGATGATGATTGGCGAAAAGGAATACAGCAGCCCCTTGAGGCTGGTTTTAGGGGATAACGCCGTCTCGGTTTCAGAGGGCTTGATGTTTCGGATTTTCCTTAACCCCACAACATACCCAACCGCAATCATGACTGCCACTACAAGAAGCTGTCTGACTATTATGGCGTCTATGCTGTTTTCTGTCAAGGCGGCTGTCAGGACAAGGAACTGGCTCACGGGGTAGGCAGGTAAAATGGCGTGACGAAACCAGATGTTTACGAAGGTTTTCTTTTGTTCGTCAAGTCCCAGCTTGTCAGCCTCAGTTTCAACCATTGGCGCCGACATGAGGGCTCCGCCTGCAACGGGCAGCAGTCCGATGATTGCTGGGAGCAGGCTTACGGTGACTTTGGGGTTTTTGATGAATCCGCCTAGGCTTCTTGTCAAAACGTTGACTAGTTCTGTTTCTTTGTAGAGTATGCTCAGGAGCATGATGAAGAAGCTGGCGAAAACCAGCGTCAAAGTGACTTGGTCTGTGCAGGTTTCAAGTAATGTTGTTGCTGTTCCTGAGATGCCGAGGGACAGAAGGCTCATCAGAAACGCTGCAGCCGTTAACGAGATGCCTAAGCCTACCCGCCGATACATCAGGACAACGAAGAGGATGATTGAAACAGCGAAAACAAGCAGGGGATTAAAGAAACTCACCTGAAATACTCCCATCTACCCTTTTGAGCAGAATGGTATCCCCGTCACCTACAAAAAGTTACTCCCAGCAAAACAGGAAAGAACATGATTTGGAGTTACAATTCAATCTCTAAGACCCGATTCGTTTGAAGATAGTTATGTCATGTGTTCAATGCGTAACATGCTGGACTGTTACGAGTCTGCTCAAAGGGTCCTAACTGGTTTCTAGAGCAGAAAATCCGGTGAGCAGAATCTTGTTTGAGCAGTGGTTGCATCGAATTAATAGGCTCTCTAGTATGTTGTTTCTGACTTTTGGCTCTAAAATAGTGTAAACTTCTTCTGTTTCGTCATTGGGCGAAATCTTTGCCCCACAGCAGGGACACAGAAAGTCGCCTTTTCCTTCTAGTTCTATTAAGTTGATTTTATGCACCAATACTTGCTTCATTTTCAATCACCTACGGTGTGCGCCACTAATGCTGTTGATAATTGATAAAAAAAGGGTTTTTGTCAAGAAATCTTGACCAAACCACGCCTTTGCTTAGTCAAGAAAAATTGACCAAAAATAACATGTTGTGTTTTGGGCTTGAGAGTTAGTCACAAACGTGAAAGGCTTTCATGCTACAAACGGAAGTATATACAGTAATAACAGAAGCAATTTATGTAAATACAACTAATAGGTTTATCGAGAATTACAGAAAGGGGACTCACCATTTTGCTCACCGCCTACTTGTTAATAATCACAGAAAGTGGCAAGGAAACCAAAGTTTCGAATTCGCTGAAAACAGTAGCAGGGGTAGAAGAAGTCTACTTGGTGTACGGCGCCTACGATGTGGTAATCAAAATAAAGGCTGAAAACTTGGATGCGCTTCAAGAAATCGTTTCCACTCACCTAATCAGCTCAAAGGAAATAAGGTCAACCGCGCCATTGATACTGATTCCTGAGAAACCAAAAGTTGTTGTCCTCAAAGAAGAAAACCCAAAAATTATTGCTTAACCTGCACACACCCACAAAACCGAACTCGCTTCTCATAGTATGAACGAAAGCGAGGGGACACGCCAACACACATCCACGCAAACAGTCACACAAGTTTGGGTTTGGGGCAAAATTTTACCCAGCACACCACGAAAACATAGAGACTCGACACTGTGATTTGGAAAGCAAAGCCTCAAGTTGGATATAGAGTAGGAAAGATTGTCTAATTTTTGCTCGTAACAAGTTGGGCAAATAGGTTTAGGGGCCAGCTTGGAAATAGTTCATCAAGAAATATTTCGATTTCGCTAACACCGGGTGTATTACAGATTTTTTGTTTCACTTCAAGTACCTGCTTGAAGTTTGAGAAAGGAGCTACAAGATTTATGTCAATCGCCCCAACGCATTTATGGGCTACGATTACGTTTGGAATCCGTACTATTTCGTCAAAGACCTTTGAAGGTGTATGCTTGTGTGAAGCTTTTACTAAGAAAATAGCGAGACCTATGTACCCAAGTTTTCGTAAATCCACTGTTATTGAGGAAAAAGACAACACGGTTTTTCTCATTCGATTATACCTTTTGATTACAGACTGGGGTGAAATGCCGAGCTTTTCAGCGATTTTTCTGAAAGACATGGAAGCGTTCTTAGATAACGCTTTGATTATTAACAGGTCAGTTTTGTCCAGTTCACAGGACTCTTCTAGATCGTTTTCTTCAACTTCCTCATCAAGCTGCGAAGGAGTTATTGCAGGTTTAGGGTTATTGTTCTCGGACAACAACTCACTTGGGTGCGACAATTCATCTGATGTTCTGATAGCGAGGTTTTCGGGGTGATCCATCTTTACTACATCAACCCATATAGCTTCCTTTACGACCAAAACATTTGGATGACTGCTTACCCGCTCTATTGTATGGGTCAGCTCATCAACATTCTTCAGGGCTACAAGACATTGGATGTTGTATCTGCCAATCGGTTTAAAGCAACTGACAACGTGGGGCATTTTACGCACGAAATCATAAACTTCATTCTCCATGTTTGCTTCTGCTTTGATCATCAAAAGCGCGATGCAGCCATACCCTAACTTTTTTGGATTCACCTGCATTATTGAACCGTTGATGACTCCGCTTTTCTCTAACCGTTTAAACCGTATTCTTATGGCGTTGCTTGACATCCCACAGTCCTTCGCTATCTCGCTAAAACTTGTGCGCACATTTTTCAGCAAAGCTCTCAAAATTTGGACGTCGACTTCATCGATCGTCGGGCGGTCACTCAAAGCCAATTCACTTCTAACCATGTGATGGCTAACGAATATTTATTCCTTTGTTGTTGTCGATTCAACACAAAATCATATCAAATCAGCTTCTCGTCAGAAAACAGTGACATGATTTGAGGCTACTGTGGCGGAGTTTTGACGTTGCACAATGTAAGGAAGGAGGGCACACGGGTATATGTCCACACAAACAAGAAACTCGTTTGGGTTTGGGATAAGATTTTAACCCATAAACTTTGTTTCTAGGTTAAGGGATGATGTGTGCTTATTCTTGTGTTGGCTGAGGCTGCTCTTGAGACGGTTCCCGAGGAGTTGTGGAGTCACCCCGCTGTCAGGCGACACTCCAAAAGACAACGGAAGCCTCCAAGCCAGCTTATCCTTGACAGGTCACTGCATCACCAAGCCATGAGGCGGCTAGACGATGACTCTAAGAGGGGACGCCCAGACATCACCCACTTTGTTCTGCTTGAAGCTCTAGGCTCCCCCCTCAACAAGGAAGGCATGCTTCAAGTGTACGTTCACACCCGAGGAGACTACGTCATCTCAGTTAATCCAAGCACCAGGCTACCCAGAAACTACAACCGCTTCATCGGACTCATGGAACAGCTATTCCAAATTGGAAAGGTTCCGTCCCAGGGAGAGACGCTGCTTAAGTTGGAACACAAAACATTACGGCAGCTCCTCACCGAAACAAAAGCCGACCACATCCTAGCCTTCAGCAGAGAAGGCAAACCAAAAACCCTCAAAGACGCGGTTTCAGGGCTTCAACCAAAACAGAGACCCGCAGTGATTGTCGGCGGCTTCCCCCGTGGTCACCTCTCAGAAACTGCAGTCCAGTTAGCGGATGAGCTTGTGTGCGTGGACTCGGAGATGCTGGAAGCGTGGACTGTGGCTTCACGGGCAATCTACGAATACGAACAGGCGCTTTCGTTACCCAAAAAAAGGATAAGCAAAAACTGACTTGAAGCCTTCATATTAGGAGCCTAATAACAGAAGATTGTTGAAAACAGTCCTTTTCCTGTTTTTCCAAGCAAGATAACTTTTTGCTGTCCACCTTCCCGCACATATTATGCTAACTGCTTTAATGTATCAGTAAGGATGTGGACGTCTAAATTGCGGAAGGTGGTGACAGTTAATTATCCAAAGCTCTTTTTGATTTCATCTAAAGACAGAATGGGAATGTTGTTTGTTCTAAGAATTTTTTCAGCTTTGTTCAAATCATTAACCCTCAATATGACAGCAAGTTTTCCATCAATCAGAACCGCCGACGAATAAGCATACTCGATATTCAGATTTTCGTCCCCAAGCATCTTTGCGATTTCAGACACCTTGCCGTTTTCGCTTATCAGAATCGCTATCACTTCACTGTTCTTTTTTGACTTTGCGAGAATAAAGTCTGAATCCTCCAAATCTTTTGTTGCTTTTTCAGGGTTCTCGGTTATCATTCGCACTAACCCAAATTCTCCAGCATCAGCAATTGACAAAGCGAATATCTTCATTCTAAACTTGTCAATGTGTTTAAGCACTTCCGATAATGCACCCGGTCTGTTATCTAAGAAGACGCTGACTTGTTTTATTGGCATCCTATCTCACAATTCATAGAAGTTGCAAACAATATTTATATTTTCATATGGCTAACATTTCCTTCTTACTGTGGAGACCACAAATTTGCTTCGCTGTATCGACGTCTCAAAAGAGTTCGGAGGTCTTAAAGCATTAAAGAGTGTGAATTTCACAGTAAACGAAAATGAAATCGCGGGGCTTGTCGGACCTAATGGTTCTGGAAAATCAACCCTTCTGAATGTAATCAGCGGAGTCTACAAACCAGACTCTGGAAAAGTCGAGTTCTTGAATGAAGACATCTCGAAGCTTCCTCCCCACCAAATCTGCTTCAGGGGAATAACAAAAACTTCTCAAACTGTCCAATCGTTTCCCGACATGACCACCCTTCAAAATGTGTATATCGGGGCGCTTTTTGGCAGAAAAGAAGAAGACCACCCCTTAGACAATGCTAAAGAACTTTTGGAGTTTGTGGGTTTACCCAAAGACAAGTTCGATGTTTCAGCCAGAAACTTGAATGTTATAGAATTGAGGCGTGTTCAGCTTGCAAGGGCTTTAGCCACGTCACCTAAGCTGCTTCTGTTGGATGAGCTTTTAACAGGTTTGACGCCGAAAGAGAGTGATGAAGCAATTGCTTTGGTGAAACGTATCAACAAGCAGGGAGTAACGGTTCTCATAGTAGAGCATATCATGAGAGTTATTATGGGTCTATGTGACCGCGTGACGGTTCTCCATCACGGCGAGAAAATCTGTGAAGGAAAACCGGGACAAGTCTGTAGTGACGAGAACGTAATAAAGGTGTATTTGGGCAAAAAATTCTCTTTCGACGAGGAGTTATGATGCTAGAAATCGAAAATGTTTCCGCAGCATATGGTATGGTCCAAATACTATGGGACGTCTCCTTCAAAGTCAAAGAAAAGGAAATAGTTAGCATAATTGGTCCTAACGGTGCAGGCAAAACAACACTAGTCAAGACAATTATGGGGCTGCTGCCGGCAAAAAGCGGAACTATCAAGTTTAACGGCGAAAACATCGAAAAGTTGCCGCCCTACGAGATTGTGAAGAAGAAAATAAGTTTGATTCCTGAAGGAAGAGAAATTTTTCCAAAGCTGACTGTTGAAGAAAACATCCTTTTGGGCGCGTACACGATAAAAGATAAACAGCAAGTTAAGGCGTCACAGGAACGCATTTACCAAATTTTTCCGGTTCTGCAAAAGAAAGAGAAGGCGTTGGCTCAGACTCTCAGCGGAGGAGAGCAGCAGATGCTGGTTATTGGCAGAAGTCTGATGTCAAACCCTCAACTGTTAATATTGGATGAGCCTTCGCTGGGTTTAGCGCCCATAATCGTAGCCAAAGTGTTTGACACCCTACGCCAAATAAATGACGAAGGGGTCGCCATCCTTCTGGTTGAACAGAACATCCGCGATTCCCTGAATATCGCCGACCGAGGCTACGTTCTGGAAGAAGGCAAGATTATAATAGAAGGGGGAGGCAGAGAACTTCTGTCAAATGAGCACATAATTGAAGTATATTTGGGGCTTTAATTGGAGAGTTTACTATGACTGAAGCATACTGGAACAAAAAAATCGAAACCGCCAGCAGAGATGAACTGAGGAAACATCAACTTAAACTACTCAAGAACCAAGTGAAGTACTGTTACAGCAATTCAGAGTTTTACCGTAACAAATTCAAAGCTGCGGGAATAACGCCCGACGACATAAAGACGCTGGATGATACCCAAAAGATTCCCTTCACGTCCAAGTTTGATTTAAGAGATAATTACCCCTTCGGGATGGTTACAGTTCCTCTCGTGGACATTGTGGAGATACATGCCTCCAGCGGAACAACAGGCAATCCGGTGGTTGGCGCATACACCACAAACGACATGGACGTTTGGGCGGAACTGATGGCGCGTTCACTCTACGCGACAGGCGTCAGAAAAGAGGATGTGATGCACAACGCTTACGGCTACGGGCTATTCACAGGCGGTCTTGGCTTCCATTATGGCGCCCAAAAAATTGGCACAACAGTCCTTCCCATCAGCGGCGGAATGACACAGAGACAGATAAAACTCATGAAAGATTTTGGCTCCACAGTGTTATGTTGCACGCCCAGTTATGCAATATATCTTGCTGAAGCCATGGCGCAGGAGGGAATAGCCCCCGGAAAGGACCTTAAAATCAGGATGGGTCTCTTTGGGGCAGAGCCGTGGTCAGAGAGGATAAGGGAAAGAATCGAAGAAAAACTCCAAATCGAAGCCTTCGACATATACGGATTAACTGAATTGTGTGGTCCAGGCGTTTCGGTAGAATGCAGCGAACATAAAGGCTTGCATATCTGGGAGGACCACTTCCTCATCGAAACAATTGACCCCAAAACGGGCGAAGTGTTGCCTGCTGGAGAAGAAGGAGAACTTGTCTTCACGACACTCACAAAAACTGGGCTTCCAATTTTGCGGTTCAGAACCAGAGACATTTCGGTTATTGAAGCCGACCGATGTGAATGTGGAAGAAGCCACTCCAGAATGATGAGGGTAAGAGGAAGATCAGACGACATGATGATTATCAGGGGCGTCAACGTTTTTCCTTCACAGATAGAGTACGTTATTATGGGCTTTCCGGAGTTAGCGGCACAGTATCAAATAATTCTTGAAAGACCCGACGCGCTGGATGTCTTCACCATAAAAGCAGAGATGACTGAGCAGACCTCAAAGAAAAACCAAGAAGAACTTGGCGTATTGAAGCTTAAAATAAAACAGAAAATAAACAACATCACAGGTCTCTCACCGATTATCGACCTTGTAAAACCTGGAAACCTACCTAGGACCGAAGGAAAGGCAAAAAGGGTCTTAGACATGCGTTCAGGCAAAATTTGAAGGCACAACCGAGATGAACGCAAAGATAGCCGTTGACAACCCCAGCAGTTTCCTTCTGCTCAACGGAGACGAAGCTGTAGCAAGAGGAGCCGTAGAAGCAGGAATCAAGGTTGCAACCGCGTACCCTGGCACCCCTTCGACGGAGATTCTTGAAGCAATCGCTGATGCGGCAAAAGATTTTGGGATATACGCTGAATGGAGCATAAACGAAATAGTTGCCTTGGAGGTGGCTGCAGGCGCGTCAATGGCTGGCGTACGCTCCATCGTCTCCATGAAGCATGTTGGATTAAACGTTGCTGCTGACGCTGCAATGACGCTTGCTTACACGGGCGTTAAGGGCGGGTTGGTTATCGCCGTCTGCGACGATCCGGCAATGCATAGTAGCCAGAACGAGCAGGACACACGGTATTTTGCGATTCACTCGGATATTCCTCTTTTTGATGCGGGCAATCCTCAAGAAGCCTTGGATATGACCCGCGAAGCATTCAAAATAAGTGAAAGGCTTCAGTTGCCGGTGATTGTTCGCTTAACTACTCGTGTGGCTCATGGAAAGGGGCGCGTCAAGATTGGGGCGATTGCTAAGGCTTCCAGAGAAGCTGAGTTTGATAAGGATGCCTCAAGATGGGTTATGGTGCCCTCTAATGCGATTAAGCGGCATGTAGCACTGAAGGAAAAACTGCGTGAAGCAGCCAAACTTGTGAACAACTCAAAATTCAATGTGATTGAAGATAATGGAAAAGAAGTTGGGATTGTAGGCAGCGGAATAGGCTATTACTATGCAAGGTCGGTGCTGGACACAAAGCAGTTTTCTTGGCTGAAACTGGGCTTCGTGTATCCCTTTCCCAATGAAGTGTTCAAGAAGTTTGCCTCCAAAGTCAAAAAGATAATTGTGGTAGAAGAGTTACGACCATACATCGAAAACAGCATCAAATGTTTGCATCCTGACATCATGGGAAAAAACAACACGAAGTTAGATGAAATCGGCGAATTCACTCCCGACGTCATCAAGGACGCTTTTGTCGATTTGGGGTTATGCACGAAGACTGAAATGCAAAACGACTTGGATTTGCCGTGCCGTCCTCCTGTGCTCTGTCCAGGGTGCCCCCACAGAGCATTCTATTACGCCCTGAACACGGTTAATCAGTTTGTTGACTGTAACCCCAAAAAATGTAATGGCTGCGTAGTATGCGAGTATGCCTGCTCCATGGAGAAGGAAGCAACCTTCAATCCCGCCAAATCCAGAATAAGAGCGGTACGACTTGATGCGCTCTCCAACATTGCGATGGCTTGCAGAACCTGTGAGGATGCGCCATGTGTTTCAGCTTGCCCAAAAGATGCCCTAAGGCAGTCAACCGTGGACAGAACAATCATCGTGGATGAAGAACTGTGTAATGCGTGCGGCTGGTGCATCGAAGCCTGCAAATATGGGTCAATAACTCTGCATCCTGACACTCGGAAAGCCCTAGTATGTGACACCTGCGGCGGCGAGCCTGTGTGCGTTCAATGGTGCCCAGAAAGCGCACTGAGCCTCAAAGGCAGCAGCACAGACAAAATCGTCACAGGCGATATCGGCTGCTACACTCTAGGATTCATGGCACCCGTAAACACTGTTCAAACGTGTCTCTGTATGGGCGCAGGGATTTCTCAGGCTGCAGGCATGGCTCACGCTGGAGTAAAGGACAAGGTTTTTGCGGTTATAGGCGATTCAACGTTCTTCCATGGCGGAATGCCTGGCTTACTCAACATCGCCTACAACAAATCGAACGTCTGTGTAGTCATACTGGATAACAACACTGTAGCGATGACTGGGCATCAGCCGACTCCAGGTTCAGGAAAGAACGCGTTAGGTGAACAAACAAAGATAATCGAGTTGGCTAACGTTGCAAGAAGTGTGGGAATCGAGAAAGTAGCAATTGTTGACCCATACGATGTTGAATCAACCAGGAAGGTCATAAGAGAAATTTTGGGCTATCGCGGACCCTCGGTTATCATATCTCGGAGACCTTGCCCTCTTCTGGTTAGAAAAGGGGAAAAACGGAAGGTTTTGGAGCAATGTAACGCTTGCGGCGTGTGCGTTGAACAGTTTGGCTGTCCAGCGATTTCCTTAACTTCTGAGCGTGCCGAGATTGACCCGACACTCTGTTATGGCTGCGGAGTCTGCGAAGAGATTTGCCCCTTTGACGCCATAGGGAGGCTAGAGTGAAATGGTTTTGAATATTGTCTTTTCTGGAATAGGCGGGCAAGGCATCGTCGTTGCAAGTGACATCTTCTGTGAGGCTGCCCTCATGGACGGATGGGATGTGGCGAAGGCGGAAGTTCATGGCATGGCTCAGAGGGGCGGCTCAATTGTTGCGCATGTCCGTGTCGGCGAAAAGGTTCAGGCTCCCCTTATAGAGAAGGGAACAGCTGACGTGATACTGGGTTTTGAACTGCTGGAAGCTGCAAGAGTCCTCCCAATGCTGAGCAAAGATGGAACAGTTATAGTGAACACCAAATACATTGCACCCAGCACATCTGCTGCCGCATCATCTGACTTGGATGACCAAAAGATTCTGGACATAATAAGAGACAGGGCACAGAAGGTGCATGAAATTGATGGACTCGGCATCGCCACAAAACTCGGAAACATTCTTGTAGTCAACACAATCCTTCTTGGCGCCCTCTCAGCCATTCCAAAGAACCTAGTTAAACCAGAGTCCTTAGAGACGGCAATCAGCGGCAGACTCAAACAAAAGTATGTACCGCTTAACCTTGAAGCCTTTAAAATGGGCAGAAACCAAGTTGAGTTGGGTTAATTTTATTAACAAATGCACCGAAACAATAGGGAAAAGGAGAAATTGTTATGCAAAAGAAACTACTAGCGATCGTAGTTATTGCCATCGTCGCTGTTGCCGCAGTCGCCGTAGTCTGGCAGTTAACACAAACACCCTCACCTGAGGCTCGGTCAATCAAGATAGGATTAGTTGCATGCTATGACAAAGCTGAAGGACAAGACATGGACCGTGCAGCCAAATTGGCTGTTCAAGAGATTAACGATGCTGGCGGAGTTTGGGTAAAAGAATGGAACACCAAAGTAGACATTGACTTAGTGATAGTTGATACCGAAGATGACTCCACGGGTAAAGCAGTTGGTCCCGTTACTCGGGCAGTACTAGAGGATAAAGTTGACCTTCTCATAGGCGGGTACACAAGTTCAGGCACCCTCGCTGATCAAGTTGTAGCCATCGATAACCGTGTTCCCTACATAATAACTGGTGCATCATCAAGTCTTGTCACAAGAAGAGGTCCTCAAGGCAACTATGGAGGTCTTCCTGCTGGTGATCCGTTGCGGATTAATGACGCAGAAGGAATGAGTTACATGTTCCACTACTGCACAACAACTGCTGACTACAGCAAAACTGTGGTCAAGTTCTTTGCCGAAACCATGAAACCTCTGCTCGACAGCACATACGAATTTGGTTCCTCTAGAAACCTTAGGCTGGCTATACTTTACCGTGATGACGCCTTCGGGAAAGGTGTTTTAGCTGACAGCAAAGCAGTCATAGCGAGCGAAAACTTGCCGATCGATGTTGTTGTAGAAAGGAGTTACCCCGCAACTGCTACTAACTTCCAGACCGATCTTACTGTTGTAAAAGATGCCCATCCAGATGCAGTTTATGTTGTAGACTTTATTGCAGGCACAGCTGAAATCATCAAGCAAGGACAAAGAGATGTTGGATTAGACACTGTGTACATTGCTGTTGAATGCTGTGAAGACCCGCAGTTCTATACTCTACTCGGAGAGTATGGTACAGGGCAGCTTCTGGAATCAAAGTTTGCTCCGTACGCTGGACCGCCCTTCTACCTTTCAACCGTTGACACCTATGTAACAGACTACCAAGCGAAGTATAACACACTTCCAGGGATGATGGGAGCTGACACATACGACGCCTTCTACATTGCTAAAGCTGCAATCGAAGCCGCAGGAACAGTAGACAAAGCAGCAGTCAGAGACGCCATAGAATCGATTTCCATAGACCAAATGCTGATAATAACTGAAACTGGCAAAATCGAGTTCAGCACAGGAACAAACTACCACGAGATTGCACCCATAACCTTCGTTGAACAACTGGTTTGGAACGAAGCCGCTGGCGAATGCAGAGCTGCAATAGTGTACCCTAACACTGCACCCGGAATTGACCCGTTGAAGCAAGCTGATTTCGTTTTGCCCGCAGGTTATGAACCTGGCAGCTAATGAAGCTACCAGTCAACAACCTTTCTTTTTTTATTTTATTTTAACACATTTTTTAAATAGTCATTTTGAGAAATAGGTCGGTCGAGCTTACATGTCTGGGCTAATCGAAACGTTACTTTGGGGGGTTGCAAACGGCTGCATTTACATTCTCTTAGCTACTGGACTGAACATCATCTTTGGCGTGATGAAGTTAGTCAACTTTGCCCACGGTCAACTTTTGATGATTGGTGCATACGTAGCTTTTGTAGCAACCACTGCATTAGGTCTAAATGCCTACCTGTCTATTCTGGTGGCAATGGCAGCAATGGCAGTGATAGGGGTTGCACTTGAAAGGCTTACTTTTCGAAGAGTCCTTGGAACAGATAAACTAAACGAAATCTTTGTCAGTCTTGGATTAATCTACGTGTTTGAAAATGCTGCTGTCCTATTGTGGGGAAACAAATGGAAGCAGATTCCGAACCCACTTCAGGGAGAAGGGCTTGTTATAGGCGAAACCTTACTGGGCTATGACCGACTGGTAGCGATTTTAATTGTAGCAGCTATACTTATCGCTCTTTTCATATTGTTGAAGAAAACCAAGATAGGCTTGGCTATGAGGGCAACCAGCCAAAGAAGCGAAACATCGATGCTAATGGGTGTAAACATCGAAAAAGTTTACGTTTTCACCTTCGCTTTGGGCGCCGCATTGGCAGGTGCTGCAGGAGCGCTTTACGGAATACTGTTGCCCTTTGAGCCGGGCATCGGAGCGCTTCCAACAATCAAAGCTTTTGCTATAATCATGCTGGGAGGTTTAGGAAGCATACCGGGTGCAGTAGTAGGGGGTCTTCTGTATGGCATAGCTGAGACTCTGGCAGTCTATTTTCTTGGCGGAATATGGCAGGACGCCATCGCTTTTGCTTTGTTAATAATTGTGCTTGTGATAAAACCAACAGGGCTCTTTGGCGAAAAAGGGGAGTAACTAAGAATGCCAGAAATGTTCACGCAGTTGCTGGGTTCTGTTGAGAAAGAGTTGCTGGAGTTCCGTCAATCCGACAAGTTCTATTTTGTTTTAGGCGCCGTGGCGATTGGATTAGTTATCCCCTTTGCTGCAAGCGAATATGTAGTTGGCGAAGTTCTAACTCCCATGATTATTTTCATGATTTATGCTTCAAGCTGGAATTTGTTAGCTTATTCTGGGCAGGGCTCGTTGGGGCACGCGGCTTTCTTAGGAATAGGCGGCTTCGCTTCAGCTTTGCTAGCAATCAAATTGGGTTTGCCGCCTGTGTTCGGTCTCTTAGTAGGAAGTTTGTTTTCAGCGGGGATAGGTCTTCTCATTGGTCTTGTGTGTGTTAGATTAAAAGCGTGGTTTTTGGCTATGGTCACTTTTGGTTTCTCAGTGATTATTGTGACGCTTATCAGCCAATTTGATTCTGTCATAGGCGGAGTCATGGGCTTTCCAACTCCCCTTATTATCGAACGTGGGCTTCCTTTTTACTACTTGACGTTTGTTTTAGCAGCAATCTCTATCGGCGTAATGTATTTGTTGATTAAATCGAAGACGGGCTTAGCCTTCCGAGCAATACATGAGAATGAGCCCGAAGCAAAGATGATTGGAATCAACATCGCAAAATACAAACTATTAGCCTTTGTTCTGAGCACCTTCTTTGCGGGCTTAGCAGGAGGACTCTTCGCCCAGTCCATCCGGTACATCCAAGTTTCAGTCTTTGACCCATACTACTCTTTTCTGCCCCTCATGATGGCAGTTATTGGGGGACTTAGAACAATCGAGGGACCACTAATCGGTTCGGTGATAATTGTCACCATCAATTCTTACCTGTACAAAATCGACGACGTTCTGCAAGGGTTAATGGGTCCACTATTCCCCAACGTCAGCAATGTTGGTCCACCTTTACGTATGCTGAGCCTAGGTCTGTTCCTAGTTCTCGTAGTCATTTTCTTGCCCAAAGGCATCTCTTCACTTTTGCCAAAAATTCGTGAATATTTCAGTGAAAAACCAAAAAAGGCGAAAACACATGAAGGGAAATGACTTTTTCAGGGAACTGTTGGGAATCAAAGTTCATGAAGTAAAAGATGGATACGCAAAAATGTCACTTGAAGTCACAAAGAAACACACCAACGCTGTAGGCTTCACTCATGGAGGCGTGCTGTTTTCTTTGGCTGACTGCGCTTTTGCTGAAGCCGTAAATTTTGGCGACAAGAAAGCGGTTGCGATTCAAGTCAGCATTAACTATCTGCGTCCAACCTCGGAGGGCGACATTTTGACTGCTGAGGCAACAACTGTTTCGGATGGAAAAACTTTGGCGCTGTGCAGTATAGCAATCAGGAAAGAGGGCAAGGATGTGGCACTGTTTTCGGGGTTGGCGTACAAGATTCAGCCTGACAAAAAAGATTGAAACGTTTCTGTGCCCATAAAAAGGCTTAAAATGGTAGTGTGTTTCCTGTATGGCTGAGTATGAGGGTGAAAAGCATAAGAACGCTTTCAGTTGCAAAATTTGGCGGAAGTCTACTGAGTGATGAGGGCGAAAACATACCCGCCATATTGGACCACATAGCCGCTCTTAAGAGCCAAAGTGATTATGGTCCAATAGTTGTTTTTTCTGCGCCAAACGGATTCACAGACAAGCTCATCACAATCGGCGAATCATACACACAATCTAAACCGCTTCCCGTAGATTCCATCTTCGACACGTATGAGAGCCTAGCCAAAAAATACGTCAAAGGCAAGTACCTGAAACAGGCTCTTGATGAACTGAAGAAGTATCGCCGTCAACTAGAAGAATCCACGGCTTTGATAAACAAACGCTTTCACGGAACCGTTAAAGCAAAATTTCTCACCCACGGCGGAGAACTCCCAACTTCTATGCTGATGGATTACATCCTCAAAAGCAACGGCATCGATTCCTGCCACATCACCAAAGAAGAATGGCCTATCGTAACCGACGACAACTTCGAAAACGCTACACCATCTCTTGATTTGAGCAAAAACAGAACCGAGTCCCTCATCAAGTCGCTTGAAGCAGGAAAAACTGTTGTTTTAGGAGGCTTTCTTGGAATAACCAGCGACGGCTTAGAGACAATCCTTGGCAGAGGCGGCTCTGACCTTTCAGCAGTTTTTGTTTCATGCTTACTGAAACGAAAATACAAGGTTGAAACGATTCTGTTCAAGGAACTGCCAGTTCAAAGTGCTGACCCAAAAATGGTTAAAGGTCAGACAACTGAGCATCTCAACTCTCTGACATATAATGAGGCGCATAAAGCGTCTATGATGGGAATGAAGATTGTTCAGGGCGAAGCAATCGCGATGGCGAAGCAGTTCAAGCTGCCGATAAAGGTTATGTCAATGGTTAAGCCTGAAGAGTATACGATGATTCACCCTGAAAGCGACGATGAACAAACAGTGAAATGCGTTACCGGAAAAACGGGCTGCGCAATTCTTTCGATGGACGACAAAAACAGCAGGTCCTTCGAGGATGCCTTGAGAATCTGGGAAAACCGTAACGATTTTCTGGATTTAGGCACTGAAACGCTTGAAACAGGGAAAAGAATCCGCGATTTTCTGTTTTTGGATTCAGAGTTTTTGAGAAAAAATGAGGAACGGCTTAAAGGCTTTGATGAGGAGTTAACGGTAGAATATGGCGTTGGCGTTGTCACCCTTATCGGAGACGGCATGAAGTACTCGTCTGGAGTTGCGTCGATTGCCATTGGGGCGATACCGCACATAAACATTAAACGGGGAATCTTTGCACCACACACATCCCAGATTATCCTGTTGGTTGACGACAATCAGGTTGGAGCAACTGTTGCATCCATCCACGCTAAGAGACCAGAAATGAACCAAACCAATTAACTTATCTACAGTTTTTGATGGCGCAGCTGTAGTCTATCAGCTTTCTTGATGCCTATTCCAGATTGCCTGAAAGTTTCTTAGAAAAGTCTAATCTATCACCTAGTTTCTATGAACCAAATGTGATCACATGACGAAATTGAATCCACAGCAGGTCACCGAATATTTTAGTCGCAGCTACAAGACCGTGGATGGCTTGTGGTTCATGAAGGTGGAAGAGAAATACGGATTCGATACAGCACTAGAAGTAGACAATGAAGTCTGGAAGGTAATGCCGAAGATTCAGGCTAGACTAATCAAAAACTTTCTGGGACTCGAAACGGGACCAGAGGCTCTTCTTGAAGGTCTAATAACAAAACTTGAGCTGGAAGGCTTCAAATTTACGGCAGAAAAAACCAAAAACGGATTTCAAATATCAATAACCGACTGCCCCTGGCACAATCTGATGACTAAAAGTGGACGAGAACACCTCACTGAAAAAGTTGGAAAAACTATTTGCAGCACCGAATATCAGGTCTGGACTTCTGAGCTAGCCAAAACCATGAAGTTCACACTCAAATCCAAGAAATGCGGCAAATCAGAACGTTGCATACTGGATTTTGCGGACCAATAACTTCTGTTTTTTCACGCAAACTATTCTTTGCTGTCCAAGTCCCGAGCATATTAGGAGCCTAATAATACTTCATTGTTGAAAAATAGCTTTTTTCTGGAAAACCGCAGAGCAATCCAAAAAGTTAAGTTCTGCCACGGCAACCATGATGGACTGGAGAAGTTGGCTTTGCTTGCGTATGTTCTGATTACAGTGAAGTCGGGTTCAGAGAGGGAGTTCCTGAAGCAAATCTCCAAATTCACGGAGGTTGTGGAAGCAAACCTTGTGATTGGAGAAAACGACATCGTCATAAAAATAGAAGTCAAAGACATAGCTCAAATGGACAAATTCCTGACAGACAAACTCAGGATACTGCCTGACGTTTTTCTTACAACAACCATGATAATAACTGAGCAAATCAAACCAACAAAGGCATAAACTCAGCACGTAAGCTTTTTTGTCTGCTCCAAAACATGCCGTCGTATTTCTTTAGGTTCCGGCAACTCGGCAACAATCTTTCCGCCTTCTATAAGCGGCTTCAACATCGGCTCAGTTTCGCCTCCACACTCTGGACATTCAGGTCTAGGAGAATCGAACTGGAGCACAACGTCAACCAGACATTCTGGGCATCTCCAAACCTGCTTCTTCCCACTCAACTTGCCCCGCTTAGCCACAAGCCTCCCCTCAAGCTCAACAATGTCCAAAGCAAAGTTCACTGTAGGCGCATTGCTGACCGCGGTTCCCACCCCAAAAGCGTCTGCCCCAGCCTCGCCCAGAGCCTCAACAGTTTCCTCGTTCAAGCCTCCGGAAACAAAAATCTTGACGCTTTTGTAGCCTCTGGCATCCAGTTCCCAGCGAACCTCCCTGACGATCTCACCAAAGTTTCCCCTTCTTGACCCCGGAGTGTCCAGCCTCACACCATAAAGCCTGTCCTTCAGGGCTTCAGCCGCCAGTATCGCCTCCCTTTTTTCGTCACAGTAAGTGTCAACCAACGCAACTCTGGGAACATCCGAATCTATAACCTCATCAAAGGCTTTCCACGCCTTCACCTGATCCCCGAACATGATCATAAGCGCATGAGGCATCGTTCCCGTAGGCTTCTCTCCAATAATCTCGGCTCCTTTGAGGCTGGAAACGCCATCAAAGCCTCCTATGTACGCGGCGCGGTCAAGCATAGGAGACAAAGCCGGATGCATACGGCGAATCCCAAAAGCCACAACCGTCTTCCCGCCAGCAACCTGCTTTATCCTGGCAGCTCGGCTAGCCGCTCCAGAAGCCTGACAGATAAGCCCCAGCAGCGGCGTCTCCAGTACGCAGTAGTCTCCGTAAGGTCCATCAATGAACATAACGGGTTCTCTGACGCCCCGATAATCTGCTGGATAGAAAACAGTGCCCTCAGCCATGGCATAAACATCCACTGGCACGCCCTCAAACAGGTGCGCAGCCTCTTCGATTCCGCAGAGGACTCCCCAAGGCCATCCGCTCGGAAGCCTGCCGGATGTAACCTCTGCCAGAGCATTGAGTCTGTCCAGTTTCTTTGCTTCCATGACCTGTTTGGTTCTAGAAAAGTAAATGTCCGTGGTCAAGCCCTTTTTGATTTCTTCGTCGGTGGCGTGGTGAAAAAGTCGCATCTCATTATCCTCCAAAACAACCCTACACACATCAGCGCCCTTAAGGCTTAATTTTTTCGGTAAATTCCTACACCAAGTGTTGTATATCTCAGAATGGAAAAGCTTTCACACGGTTAAACTGGGGACAGTCTGCGCCGTTTCAGACCATTGCCCTCAGAAGATACACGTAGCCCACCTCTATGAGCGCGGCTATGAAAAACAGCATGTAGATTGCCGCAAGAGACTTCGTGGTCATGTTCCTTTTCAGCGTCCTTTCTATGGTCTGGAATATTCCGTATCCCTCGATGATGGCGTTTGGTGTGCTTACAAGAATGACCAGAAACAGAGTTTCCACAAAAACCTTGCCGTAAACTAGAGTGCTTGCCCTCAGAATGCTAATGAAAATCACCATTACTGCGAAAACAAAAGCGAATATGCGCGGGTTATGAAGAACCACATATTCTATCTCCCGTTTAGGCATGAAATTCAAGACAAGCCCAACATAGAAGGTCATTCCAAGCAGAATAAGCGAAACCACCAGAACGTTGTGAACAAAAATGAAAAAAACAGCCAAAGGCGCATTCAAGAAAACGTTGCCTACACTTCCAAAAAAGGAACTGTTTTCTGCGTAAGCAAAAACCAGCAGCAACAGAAAAACTACGCCCAGAATGACTGTTCTTTTTTTTGGACTCACTTTTTTGTCTCCATGATGCTTGAACCGGAACTAGAATATTGATAGAATAGGCAACCACCTGAAAACTATTGTTGAAAACCCTAGAAGCATATTCAAAATAACCAGAATAACCACTGCAACAATCACTGACGTTAATCCCACGGCGACGGCACCCAAAATTCCTGTTTCATAGTAGTGCCGAACCAAAAGCAGCCAAGCGACCAGAGCGAGAACAACCGCGACTTCTAGGCTAAAAACTGAAAGGCAGACAATCAAAACAAGGGTTCCAAGAACAGAGATGGCAAAGGCATCCTTGAAGCTGGCTCTGCTTCTTCCAACCACAACATTGCCTGCCAGATAAAAGACGACAGACAGGACAGCAAAGATTATGGCAAAAGAGATTGCAAAAAAGAGAAGATCAGTCAGTTCAGAGGGATCAAGCAATGTGTCCAGCAGGAGCGAGGCATTTGACGCTGCCAACATAGGATGTCACCAAGATATCCTACGAATACCTCTGGCTGCCAAATAAAGATTGTCAGCTCCCGTTCGGTTTTTACCTAGCTAAATCTGACAAAAAATGACGTTTACGAGGCATATTCACCGCCAAAATTCAACATAACAGACTGGCCTTTTTTCTCGGAGAAGGGTAACTCTTTAAAGGAGGATGATTCCAGAAATAGAATCCCGTTAAGAGGGCGTTGATTTTATGAATTCGAAAAGCCCTGCAATCATAGGAGTTGGCAGGACAAAGTTTGGAGAACACTACGAACGAGATCCCGAATCTCTAATAGAGGAGGCTGGGCTTCAGGCGCTTGATTCTGCGGGCATAACACGAAAAAATTTGGATGCCTGCTACCTCTCAGACTATTTCCTTCAGGTCACAAACAAGATAGGGCTGGAAGAAGGCTTCTTTTCTGAGCTTCTGGAACTTCATGTTCCCATGGAAAAAACACGGTCCTTCAGCTCCGCCCTTCTCAATGCCTGCCACGCAGTTCAATCAGGAACATATGATGTCGTGCTGGTGGGCGGGATGGAGAAAATGACTGACCGCTGGGACAAAATCAGAGACGACCTTATGCTCCTCGAAGACCCGTGGAGCTACTACGCAGGCTGCACGCCAGAAGCAAATCATGAACTTCTCCTCAACGGCTACATCAAAAAATATGGAATCCAAGGAGATGCGCTCCAAAAACTGTACGAGGCTCTTGCTAAAATATCAGTCAAAAACCACCAAAACGCCACAAAGAATCCGCTCGCCCAGTTTACAAGCGCAATAACAGTGGATACGGTTCTGAAGGCGCGAACTAAAGCCTGCAAGTCCTTAGGACTCTTTGACTTTGCGCCCATCTCTGACGGAGCCTCAGCCTTGATTCTTGTAAGTCCAGAGGCAGCCAAACGCTGTTCAGATGCTCCTGTCTACGTTTTGGGCTGCTCTTCAGCCACTGACTACATCACCTTTCCTTCACGGGAGGACAGAACAGGATTCGTAGCCAGCACGTTAGCTATGCAGACAGCCCTCAAACAGGCTAAAGTTGACCTAAAAGCCATCCAGATAGCCGAGCTGTATGATCAGTCAACGCTCCTAGAGATGATATCCTTAGAAGACTTAGGCTTCTCTAAGAAAGGAAAAGCTTGGCTTGACATCTATGAAAGCTGCAAAGAATCCTGTGGCTTCTACGAAATCGACGGCAGAAAACTCTTCGTAAACTGCAACGGCGGCTTAAAGGCTGACGGAAATCCCTTGGGAGCCACTGGAGGAGCACAAATCTTTGAGGTTGTTAAGCAGCTCAGGGGAGAAGCAGGGAGCCGTCAGGTGGAAGTTGACGGAGAAGCGCCCACGCTGGGTTGCGTCTCAGAGCTGGAAGGCTTCGGCACAAAAGCGTACGTGCAGATATTGGGGAGGAACTAAAGATGAGCAGCGAACCTATCGAACGGAGAGTCTCCTACATAGGGGACAGACTGAGAGGCAGCCAGTGTAGTATCTGCGGAAAAGAGTACTTCCGAGGCAAAAATTACTGTGGCAGCTGCGGAAGAAAGAGCTTCGGAAAAATGAGGAACATAGACTTCTTCTATGATCAGGGCAACTTGGAAGTTTCCACTCTTGTTAGCCAGCCCACTAACCGCTTCGTCAAGATGGGCTCATACATTTACGGAATTGTTTCATTTCATGACGGAAAAACTATGGTTCCGGGAAGACTAACCGATGTCCTGATTGAAGACGGAGAAACTGACGTCTCCTGTTTTGATGGAAAAAATGTTGTCCCACGGTTCAGAAGAAGATACGCAGTAGGGGTAAGCGACATCATTCCAACAATCTCCCTTGCCTTCACCCCTGCAGATGGCTACTACCCGCACCAAAAATACGACATTACGAAACCAAAGAAGGCGTATGAGACCCCTGGAATAGTTGGATACGGAGTCTACACCTCAAAATTCCGAATCAAAGAAGGAAACATTGAACGTTCTGTACCCTTCATCGACGAAGACGCTGTCACCGCAGCAGTAGAGGCTGGAAAAATGGCTCTGATTCACTCTGGAGTGGACAAATCCTTAATCGGCAAGGTTTACGTCGGCTCAGAATCAAACCCCTACGCCGTTAACCCCATCGCCTCCAAAGTAGCGCAGGTTCTGAAGCTGGGCAAAGAAGATACCGATGGCCTACAAAGCGTGGACGCAATCGACACAGAGTTCGCCTGCAAAGCAGCCACAAGCATGTTCAAGGACGCAGCGTCTCTAATCTATTACCCGAAAGCTAACACAGCCTACGCCATGGCTATAGGAGCAGACAACTCTCAAGCTGCACCCAGAAACGAGCTTGGAGGAGAGCTGGACCACTTCGTGGGCTTCGGCGGCTCCGCTTTCATCTTCGGCATGCAAGACGTTATAGCTGAAATTGAGGGATGGTACTCCTGCACCTCAGACACGCCAGACTTCTGGAGAAGAGACTTGGAACCTTACCCCAGACATGGAGGACGATTCACAGGCGAACCCGCCTACTTCAAACACGTCATAAAAGCCTGCACCACACTCATGAAACAACTGAACCTCCAACTAGACGACGTCAACTACTTTGTTCCCCATCAGCCAAACCTCAGTTTTCCAGTCAAAGTTGCAAAACAACTAGGATTCACAGAAGACCAATATTTGCCCAGCCTAAAAGTGAGCAAAATCGGCAACACATACTCAGGCTCCTCACCTATCGGTTTGGCGGCTGTTCTGGACGTTGCTAAACCCGATGAGCGTATAGTGTTTGTCAGTTATGGCTCTGGAGCTGGAAGCGACGCATACTCCTTCATGACAACCAGCCAGATAGCGGAGAAGAAGCAGCGGCAGAAGTTTACGGTTCGCCACCAGATTGAAAACGAGAACTTGGAATATGTGAATTATAATACTTACAGAAGGCTTAAGGGCGGACTCTGAAGCATGGTCTATTCTAGTTGATGGCTTGTTCTGGGGGGCTGTTTGTCCTGTGTTTTTGTTCGGCTGCCACACGATAATGTTTATTAAATATTAATACATAATAAACATGTGTTGTCTACGACACACCCGGAACCAAAAATGAGCCTAAATAACCATCAGGATTTTCAATACTCATTTTGCCTTCATAACACTTTCAAAGCAAAACTCCTGAAACAACAGTCAGGAACAATCTTCTCGGTTACGGTAAGGTAAAAACGAGGCGGACATGAATGGCTGTAAAAAGAGGAATAATCGTCTGGGCATCTGCCTTCGCAACTTTCTTAGCTGTCTTAAGTTCTTTTGGCGTAGCCGTCATGTTAATGAACCAAGGAGCAGATACAATCGTAAACCCTTACGTCTTAGGCAGCATATTCCGTAACCTCAGCGCAGCATCCTACCTGTGGATGTGCGTAACTACAACCTTCATCTTTCTAGGCATCACCTGCATAATTGTGTACCGTAAACAGCCGCCTAACCCTGAAATGGTTAAGATGTTCCTGAAGGTAGGCGGAAACTTGGCTGCCCTCAGGAAAGCCCAGGAAGCCTCAATAACTGAGGTGGCTAGCCAGATTGAATATGGCACAAAGGTGAACCAGAAGATCTTCAGTAAAGTCAACTCGGACTTGGAAGCAAATAACAAAGAAACGCTTGCCCTTCTTGAATCGCAAGGAAAAACGATCAAAAAGGCTCGCTTGGACATGATTTCTACGATAGAGAAAAAGACTGATGAAACTGGAGAAAAGCTGTCTGCTGATTTGAAAAAACAGGAATCTGTCATGGTTGGAGTCAAGCGGTTAAACGAAGAAGGCGCCACAGCTTTGAAGAAGCAGCAGGCGGAGCTGGATGATATTAAGCTTCGGCTCGAAAGAATCGAGGGGAACATGGTGCCAACCCAGGCTCAGCTGAAGAGCGTCGCCAACCCTGAGGACATAAAGGGCATTGGTCCAAGTTTGGGTAAAGAATTGCGTGGTCTTGGCATAAACTCTGTTGGCGAATTCCTTACAACAGACCCAGTTATCATCGGAGAAAAGACGCGGGTGTCACAGGAGATGGCGGAGAACCTGCAGTCCATGGGTCAGCTTATGATGGTTCCGGGTGTAGACTCGAATGACGCTGAAATCCTTATAGAGGCGGGAGTGAAATCAAGAAAGGCGCTGGCGGATCAGGATTTGATTCAGCTTAGCAGAAAAGTGGGCGAAATCGCCAAAATCCATGTTGAACAGGGCAAAATTTCTAAGGACGAATATCCGACAATCGAAGAAGTCTCCTCTTGGATAAAAAGGGCATGATGTTCGCTGTTTCACCTGCCCAGAGGAAAGGTTAAATAGAGACGTCCAAGCCTATATGGTCGTCGTTCTAAAATGATACGCAGACTTGTTCTAGATGTCTTAAAACCTCACAGACCCACCGTTGTTGAAGTCGCAGAAGCTCTCAGCCACCTAGACGGAGTCGAGGGAGTAAACGTAATTATTAACGAGATAGACCAGCAAGTCGAAAACGCAAAAATTATTGTTGTTGGAACCTCGATAAGCTTCGAGGACATCAAAAATAAGCTACAGGAATTTGGTGCTACAATACACTCCATTGACGAGGTTGCGGCGGGAAAAATGATTGTTGAGGAAGTAACAACGCCTCAAGACCAATCTGCAAGAATGTAATACAGGTAAGGCATCTGAAATTTTCTGGCAAACAATGGAGACTTAACGGAGTTTCGCTCAGCTGTTATACTGCTCCTAGCAGCATTGCGATTGCTATTGTTGCTACTCCGGCTACAAGTGTTTGGATTCCGTAAAGGAGCGCGTTTTCTTTGGCGATTCTTCCCAGATACACGCCAAGCATGAACAAAGTTACCAATGTTACTACAAGCGACCCGATGTAGGCGCTTTGAACTTCTATTAAGCCGTGTAGCAAAAGAAAGAAGGGTGACAAAGAAACAAGTGCAGTTAAAATTGGTGACCCCCCGTCAACTAGGGCTGCGTAGAACGAAACAAATTTGGTGGCGTCGGTTATCATAGAATCATCCAGATTCGTTATCATTGCGCATTCAAGGTCTTTGAGGTTTCTTTTTCTTTCCGCCCTCTCAGTCATGTATGCCCCGGATACCCCCGAAATTCCCATTGCCAGACAGGCGCCTAAACCAGCGGTTACAATTATTTCTGGTTGCGTAACATGCACAACCCATGCGCCCACAATTATTCCCAGCATTGTCATGGAACCGTCAAAACCGTTTTTCACGAAGTATCTTCTTGCTATTGGTCCCATCTCAGTGATTTGGATGTATAATCGAATTCGTTTAATCTGAGCTTTCAAACGTTTACTCAAAATTTATCACAACAAAAAAGTTCTGCGAACCTACCAGTAATGCAAAAGCGTGTTGCATTTGATAACGCCATTAACTGACCAGACTTCCCTTGTCATTAACCTTGTGTTTGCTGTTAATGAACCTTTTCCTAAATAGTCAAGAGTTCCACGTTAACAGTTATTAGGCGGTTAATAGGAGTCTTTAGCTAATAGAAACGCAGGCAAATAGGCATTTAATGTTGTGGAGAACTAGTCAAGGATGTTTGTTCGGGAAGTATTTGAGGTTCTGTATTCTCCGGTTAACGCTTTCAAAAAAATCGTTGAAAAACCAGACTTCAAAGGAGTAGCTCTGGTCCTAGTGCTCGTCGTATCCTCTATGATACTCTCACAGTATGTTGTCGCTTCGAAGATTATACTCGAAACCAGAACACCCAAAACAGATGACTGGACTGAACTACTGACAAATCAGCACAACTGGACCTCTAACGGGTCACTCTTACTGGATGATGCAGATTATAAGATGGGAAACGTGGATGGCAACCACAGCGTCAGCTCTTCAGTTTCTAGTGGAACAAGCGTCTGGCTGAAGCTTACTGATATAGGGTCCATCGACTGTTCGGAGGCGGGGCAAAAGGAGCTGTTCTTCTGGATTAAATGGACCTGTGAAGGCGAGTTGTCTCCCAGCTCAGGCGTCCTGAAGTTGTTCTCTGAAGGCGAAGACAGCTACTTTGAATCAGACATAACCGCTCTCTTGAATTCAAGCGGAGAATGGGCAAACGCAACCCTACCTGTTGGTTCCAATCAGGGTTGGACTAGTAACAATTCTCCGGATTGGCAAAGTATAACCGGAGTAGAGTTCAAACTGGAGTGGTCGTCCTCGGCGAACGTGACACTGAAAGTTGATGGCTTGTTTTTCAGAAATTTTGTTCCCTTCATTGAATCAGTAGGATTTGGTGGAGTGATTCAGCTTGCATCGCTTAATCTTATAATGCCTTTTTTCATGGATTGGATTCTTTGGGCGGCTATTCTGGTTGTTGTTGCAAAACTTTTCCAAGAAAATCTTGGACGCTGGACCGTTCTCCTAGTCATAATCGGGTATAGTTTCATAGCTACAGTTGTTTACACTCTCGTAAGCACGGCTTTGATTGCAACTCTTCCACCGTTACATTGGTACTTAGACCCTGCCGTCACACAAACTTTACTCAACGAGATGTGGGGTCCTCTTCCAGCATATCAACTGTCTCTTTACCTTCCGCGGATAGGAAGCATATGGACAACCGCTCTTGCCGCAGTTGTAGTGCGCCTCATGTTGCAGAGTACTTGGAAAAAGGCTTTAACCATCACCGTGATCGCTTTTGGCATAAATTTTGTCATAAGTCCCTTAGTGCAGCTGTTCTTAGGCTTCTAAACTGTAATTAATTCAATCTTTCAGTTGCCCGACCTGAAACTGGGGAAATGATTCGTCTTTAGCATGTTGGATGTGCGTTTCCAAGCCTTAAAGACGTTCTTGGATGGTAGGTGGCAAAGCTTATATTCGACGTTAATCCTTCCTTCATTTCGCCAACAAGAAGAAGCAAGCGTAAAGTCGTGATATGACGGGCTGGTTCATTTTGGCGGCGTTGGACAAAACGGGAGGAAATAAGGTTTGAAAATTAATGAATTGAGAGATGGAATGCGAAGAGTCGACGTTGAGGCGAAGGTTATTCAGAAATCAGAAATCCGCGAAGTTAGTTCACGATACACCAACGAAAGCTACAGGGTTGCTGATGCTACGGTAGAGGATGAAACAGGCACCATAACTTTGACGTTGTGGAATGAGCAAACTGAGCAAGTCAATGTCGATGACCGCGTGAAAATCGAGAATGGATACATCAAATCCTTCAGAGGAGAGCTTCAGCTTAATTCAGGAAAATATGGGACA
>Ga0307424_1000095_pt1 | contig 38904 bp, 29 predicted proteins | sample SalMarWE160320MG_FD_202157 | JGI IMG/M metagenome (GOLD analysis project Ga0307424, IMG submission 202157) | Salt marsh sediment microbial communities from the Plum Island Ecosystem LTER, Massachusetts, United States - WE1603-20 | ecosystem: Environmental > Aquatic > Marine > Intertidal zone >... | reverse complement strand
TTTTCGACAGACACCAGGCCAAACTCACCGACGCCGAGGACCGCAAGGTCTGGAGCGCCATGCACGACGCCACCCGGCCCAGGCGGCGCTGGACCCGCTGGGGCCTCCCCGCCTTCGTCACCACCGCTGCCGCCGCGGCCATCGTGGTGGCGGTGGTGCATCAGGATTCGGTGCAGGAACAGGCCGCCAGGGAGTCCCGGGCGTTCCAGGTCCAGACCCCACCCCTGCCGGCGACGGCCGGGGACGAGGCGGCGCAAAACCGGGCGGCCGGGGACGAGGCGGCCCAGAACCGGGCAACCGCGGACAACGCGGGCCCCTCCGGCGAGACGGCGCGGAAGACCGAGGCGGCGGAGCCCGCTCCGGCCGCCTCCGACCGGGATGCGCGCACCGGCCGGGCCGCACGCGAAGGCCGCACCCAGGACCTGGCGGCCACCGAAACCACCCGGGACCAGGCCCCGGCGCCCGCCCCCCGGCAGACGGCCCGCGAGAAAGCCGCACCGGCGGCCGCCTCCCGGGAAGCCCTCACCCCCATGGCCGCGGCCGGTGAGGTTGCCCCCGGAGCCGCCGCCGCCGCGGAATCGTCGCGTCCCACCCTCCGGGCCCGGGCCGCCGCCGGCACCATCCGCGGGCGGGTGACGGCCGCGGACGGAACGCCTCTGGCCTTCGCCAACGTGATCCTCCTGGGCACGAATCTGGGAGCCATGACGGACTCCACCGGCGCGTTCGCGATCAAGGGCGTCCCGACCGGGGATTACACACTCAAGGTGAGCTACCTGGGTTATGAGACGGAAGAGCGTCAACTCGCGGTCGTCGAGAGCGGGAAGTCGGAACCCTTGGATTTCGCCATGAACGAAAGGGACGCCGGAACTTTGATGAAGTCGGTCACCGTCGAGGCAAACCAGGACTACGTCCGGCGCGACGAGTCCGCCAGGCGCCCCGCAAGCGACGGGGATTCCCAGAGGCTCCCGGTCGACACCTTCGCCGAAGCCGTGAAATTGAAGCCGGGGGCTCTCGAGAACGCCGGAGAGCTCCACTTCCGCGGCGGCCGCGGTGGGGAGGTCCAGTACCAGATCGACGGCATCCCGGTGAACGACCCGCTGGCCGGAAGAAAGCCGGGCGAGGAGGCCAAGGACGACGCGAAGCGATCCGGCGGAACCCCTGCTCCCGCCCCAGCCTCCCGCGAGGAGGGGGCCCAGGTTGCCGGAGACGGCACGATGTCGACCAGGCTGCCCTCTGTAGACTTCGACAAGTCCGCCCCGACCCCCCCCGGCCCCCCCATCCCCGTCGGCGGCTCCGCCCCGGTCAACGGCCGGGTCGTGGACGCCATGTTCTTCGAGCACTACGGGGTGAACCCGTTCGTGGATCCGGAGGAGGACCGCTTCGCCACCTTCGCGGTGGACGTGGACAACGCCTCCTATTCGCTGGCCCGCGCCTACCTGCTGCAGCAAAACCTGCTACCGCCCAAGGACGCGATCCGGGTGGAGGAGTTCGTGAACGCCTTCGACCACCACTACGCGCCCCCGCAGGGGGACGTGGCCAGCCGGGACTGGGGGGCATCGGAGCACGGCACCTTCGCCATCCACCTGGAGGCCTCGCCCTCCCCCTTCGGGAAGGACCTGGTGCTCATGCGGGTGGGGCTCAAGGGGCGTGAGATCGCCGAGCGCGACCGCAAACCCGTCGCCCTCACCTTCGTGATCGACGTCTCCGGCTCCATGGCCCGCGAGGACCGGCTGGAGCTGGTGAAGCGCTCGCTCCACCTGCTCCTGGACCGCCTCGATGCCCAGGACGACGTCTCGCTGGTAGTCTACGGCAGCAATGCCCGGGTCCTGCTCCCGCCCACCTCCCTGGAGAACCGCTGGACCATCGAGCGGGCCATCGACCGGCTGGCCCCCGAGGGCGCCACCAACGCCGAGGCCGGCCTTCGCGCCGGCTACGCCCTGGCCGAGCGCAACTACCGGAAGGGCGCGGTGAACCGGGTCATCCTCTGCTCCGACGGCGTGGCCAACGTGGGCCGGACCGGGGCCGAGCCGATCCTGGCCGAGATCAAGCGCCTGGCCGGCGAGGGGATCTACCTCACCGCGGTCGGCTTCGGCATGGGGAACTACAACGACGTCCTGATGGAGAAGCTGGCCGACCAGGGGGACGGCAACTACTACTACGTGGACACCCTGGACGAGGCCCGGAAGGTCTTCGTGGACCACCTGACCGGCACCCTGGAGGTGATCGCCCGGCAGGTCAAGATCCAGGTCGAGTTCGATCCCCAGACCGTGCGGCGCTACCGGCTGATCGGGTACGAGAACCGGGACGTGGCCGACCGCGACTTCCGCAACGACCGCGTGGACGCGGGGGAGGTGGGGGCCGGGCACGAGGTGACCGCGCTCTTCGAGATGAAGCTCAACCGGACCCGTCGCCAGCCGGTGGCTACGGTGCGGATCCGCTACGAGGATCCCGAGACCCGCAAGGTGACCGAGGAGGCCCGCTCCCTGGACACCCGCGACATCGCCGGCCGCTTCGAGCGGACCGACCCCACCTTCCGCATGGACGCGGCGGTGGCCGAGTTCGCCGAGATGCTGCGGCATTCCTACTGGGCCAAGGACGGGAGCCTGCCCCGGGTGCTGGGGGTGGCCGTGGACGCCGCCCGCGAGATGCCGCGGTCGACCGAGGTCCAGGACCTGGTGCAGATGGTGCGGACGGCGGCCCGGCTCTGGCCGGACACCACTCCCCCGGAGTGGCGGGACGACGTGCGGCCCATGTGGGAGCCGGAAAACCGATAGTCGGTCCGTCCAATACAATCGAGTGAATTCGCGCCGGAGGTCCACCGACCCCCGGCGCGGGTCGCCCGGGAACGGCCCGGACAGCCCGGGCCGGGAACACGGCCAGGAGGGCACCAAGAACCAGAACGAGCGCGGGGCGTGGTCGGGCGGTCCGTGCGGAAGGGAGTACGCCCGTGAAGTGGACCATCGTCCTCGCCATAGGTCTTCTGATCCTCACCACCTTCCCCCAATCCGCCGCGCCCCAGGACACCGCCTCCTCCTACCGGATCGACACCCTCCAGCCCGCCTACCTTCCGGTGGACACCATGCTCGATCTCCTGGGGGCCGGCGCCGAGGGGAACGTCCGCGTCCTGGCCTGGCAGGCCGACGACGGCCGGCACCGGGTGGAGATCCGGCCCCAGGAAACGGCCAACCGGCTGATCCTCTCCGGCGCCCCGGCCGACATCGCGGTGGTCCGGTCCCTGGCCGCGGCGGTGGACCTGCCTCCCCGCCAGATCGAGATCTCGGCCCAGATCCTGGAGGTGAACCGGGACAAGGCCAGCGACCTGGGCATCGACTGGCAGGGGCTCTGGGAGGCGAGCAACACCACCGGAGCCTGGAACTACTCGGAAAGAAGCTCTGATGTGAGCAGCAGGAGCGGCTCCAGCAACTTCAACCAGGTAAGCAACCGGATCGATCGCAGCCTCAACATCACCTCCTACGCCCGGGTCTCCAGCTTCGTCAAACTGCTCCAGGAGAACGGGGCCGGCCGCATGCGGAACGCTCCCCGCATCCTCACCCTCAACAACCGGCCCGCCACCATCATGGACGGCCAGCGGGTGACCTACGTCACCCGGGCCTCCAGCTACTCCAACATCTACGAGACCCAGACCATGGACGCGGGGCTCAAGCTGGACGTGGTGCCCACCCTGGGGGAGAGCGGCTTCCTGACCCTGGACATCAAGGCCGAACTCACCTCCCTCACCGGGGGCAACGTGAGCGGCAGCCCGGTCAAGGACGGGCAGATCATCGAGAACACGGTGATCGTGAAGGACGGGGAAACCGTGCTCCTGGGCGGGTTCCAGCGGAACGTGGAGCAGCGCGCGACCAAGCGGTTCCCGGTCCTGGGCTGGGTGCTCCCCTTCATCTTCTCGAGGGAGGTCCGGACCGAGCAGACCCTGGACAGCTACATCGTGCTCACCGCGCGGGTCGTGGATCTGAACCCGACCCTGGACGAGAACGTATTGAAGCTCATCCAGGGCTGGTGACGGCGGGGCGCACCCGGACGGGCGGGAGCGCCTGAACCGGACGCGCAGGCCGGCGGGGGACTACACCCCGTCGGCCAGCCGCTGGGCCAAGAACGGCGGCAGCCCCGCGTCCAGGATCTTCTGCTGAACCTTCTCCACCGGATACTCCAGCCGCCGCAGCAACGCGGCGTCCAGCTTGTCGTCGTACCAGGTGTAGCCGGTGCGCGGATCCCGGTCCCGGGGCTGCCCCACGCTCCCCACGTTCACCAGGTAGCGGCGGTCGCGATGCAGCCGTAGCGGAATGTCCTCCGGGAAGCTCAGGGCGTTGATCTCCTGGCCGTACTCCTCGATGACCACCGGCAGGTGGGAGTGCCCGATGAAACACAGGCGCTCGGTGAAGTGGTCGAACTGCCGGCGGGCTTCCTGGTAGGACAGGACGTAGGTCCAGCGCTCGGGGTCCTTGGGGCTGGCGTGCACCAGGAGCATCCCATCCAGCACCTGGGTGTAGGGAAGGTCGCGCAGGAAGGACTGGGTGCCGTCGTCCAGGGCGTTGGTCGTCCAGTCCGCGGCGGCCCGCGCGTACTCGTTGAACCCCAGGGTGTCCATGAGCCCCAGCGCGGCGTGGTCGTGGTTCCCGACCACGGTGAGCTGGGAGACCTCGCGCACCTTGGCCACGCACTCGTTGGGCTCGGGACCGTAGCCCACGATGTCGCCCAGGCACACCACCCGGTCCACGTTCTGGGTTTCGATGTCCGCCAGGACGACTTCCAGGGCATCCAGATTACCGTGGATGTCGGAAATGAAAGCGGTTCTCAAGAAGCATCCTCATGGTGATGGTCGCGGGCTACGCGATCCAGGACCCCGTTCACGAACCGCCCCGACTCCCGGGAGCCGTACTGCTTGGCGATTTCGATGGCCTCGTCCAGCACGACTCGGGGCGGAACCTCGTGCTCGTAAAGCAGTTCCGCGACTCCAATCCGTAACACGCAGCGGTCGATGACGGCTAGCCTTTTCAGTTCCCAGTGGATGAGCGCGGCGGTGAGGACGGCGTCGATCTCCCGCAGGTGGGCCACTACCCGCCGGGCCAGGGCCCCGGCGTACTCCCGGATCTCCGGGGGCAGGCGCTCCTCGGTCTCCAGGGTCGCGGGGACGTCGGCCAGGGGATCCCCCACGACCTCCGCCCGGTACAGGGCCCGCATGCACTCCACGCGGGCCCGGCGGCGGGGACGGGGTCCGGCCGGGGCCTCCCCGGTCCCCGGCGGGCTATTGGGCTCCACCGCCACGCTCGTCCTTCTCCGCCGCCCGGATGAGGGCGTCCCCCGCCCGCCGGCTCTCGATGGTCTCCAGCAGGTTCGCCATCTCCACCGCGGCCATGGCCGCCTCCCGCCCCTTGTTCCCCATCTTGGAGCCGCAGCGCTCGGCGGCCTGCTCCAGGGTCTCGGCGGTCACGATCCCGAAGATGGCCGGCACCCCGGTCTCCCGGGTGACCGCGGCCACGCCGCGGGCCGCCTCCCCCGACACCAGCTCGAAGTGCGAGGTGGCCCCGCGGATCACCACCCCCAGGCACAGCACCGCGTGATACCGCCCGCTCCGGGCCAGGCTCATGGCCGCGGCCGGCACCTCGAAGGCCCCCGGCACCCAGAACAGGTCCAGCTCGTCGCGGTCGGCGCCGAGCTGCTCCAGGGTGTCCGCGGCCCCGTTCACCAGTTCCCGGGTGTAGATCTCGTTGAACCGGCCGGCCACCAGCGCGAAGCGCTTGCCCCCGGCTTTCAAACTGCCCTTGGTCTCGTTCATGTCGCCCTCACTGGCTCCCCGCGGTGGGGGTAGGAATGTCGAACAGGTGGCCCATCTTCTCCCGCTTGGTGGCGAGGTACCGGGCGTTGTTGGGGTTCTCGGGAACGATGATCGGCAGGCGCTCCACCACCTGGAGCCCGTAGTGCTCCAGACCGGTCCGCTTGGCCGGGTTGTTGGTCAGAAGACGGATCCGCCGGACCCCCAGGTCGTTCAGGATCTGCGCCCCCACCCCATAGTCCCGCTCGTCCGGCTTGAACCCCAGATGGAGGTTCGCTTCCACCGTATCCAGGCCCTCGTCCTGGAGCGCGTAGGTGAGGATCTTGTTGCCCAGCCCGATGCCGCGCCCCTCCTGCACCAGGTACAGGAAGACGCCGCGCCCCTCGGCCTCGATACGCCGCAGCGCCTCCTCCACCTGGAACCCGCAGTCGCAGCGCAGGGAGCCCAGGATGTCGCCGGTAGCGCACGAGGAGTGCATCCGGACCAGGAGCGGTTCCTCGCCGGAGAGGTCCCCCTTGGTCACCGCCAGGTGATCGTGGCCGTCGATCATCGAGCGGTAGAGGTGGAGCATGAAGTCCCCGTGGCGGGTGGGGAGCCGGGTGGAGGTGATCCGCCGCACCAGTTTGTCCCTCTTGAACCGGTGCTCGATGATGGAGGCGATGCTGATCACCTTCAGGTTGTGCTTCCTGGCGAAGTCGAAGAGATGCGGCGGGCGGGCCATGGTACCGTCCGCATCCAGGATCTCGCACAGCACCCCGACCGAGGCCATGCCGGCCAGGTTCATGAGGTCCACGACCGCCTCGGTGTGCCCGGGCCGGCGGAGCACGCCGCCCTCCACCGCGCGCAGCGGAAACACGTGGCCGGGGCGGGCCAGGTCCACCGGCCGGGTGGTGTCGTCGGCCAGGGCGCGGATGGTGATGGCGCGATCCTGGGCGCTGATCCCGGTGGTGGTGCCGCGCACCGCGTCCACCGAAACGGTGAACGAGGTCCCCATGGGGGCGGTGTTCTCCTGGACCATCGGATCCAGGCCCAGGCGCTTCAGGCGTTCCCCGGACATGGGCACGCACAGGAGCCCCCGGGCCTCGGTGATGATGAAATTCACCTGGGCCGGGGTGATGGTCTGGGCGGCGCAGACCACGTCCCCCTCGTTCTCCCGCTTCTCGTCGTCCAGCACCACCACCATCTTCCCGGCCTTGAGGTCGGCCAGGGCCTCCTCCACGGCATGGAAGGGGAACTCCTGATCCACCTGCATTTCATCAATGTTCATGTTGTTTCTCCAGCGCACGCTCCACGTACTTGGCCAGGACGTCCGTCTCGATATGCACGGCCCGCCCGGGCTCGTATTCCCCGAAAAGGGTCTGCTCCAGCGTGTAGGGCACGATGGAGACGGTGAAGACCGTCTCCTGGACCCCGGCCACGGTGAGGCTGACCCCGTCCACCGCCACCGAACCCCGCAGCGCGATCTGGCCGGCCAGTTCCCGCGGCACCTCGATGTCGAAGAACACCGCGCCTTCCCCTTCCCGAAGGGCCACCACCCGGCCCACCCCATCCACGTGTCCGGTCACCAGATGGCCGTCCACCGCCCCCCCCAGGTGGAGGCTCCGCTCCAGGTTGAACCGCATCCCCGGCTCGACCCGGCCCAGGAGCGTCCGCTGCAGCGTGGCCCCCACCGCGTCGAACTGGAGGGTGTCCTCCCCCGTCTCCACCACGGTGAGGCAGGTGCCGTTGACGCAGAGGCTGGAACCCGCGGGCAGTCCGCGGAGGGACTCGGGGACGCGCAGCACCAGCCGGATGCCGTCCCCCCGCCGTTCGACCGCCGTGGCCTTGCCCATCGCCTCGATGATGCCGCTAAACATGGGATGTCTCCGGGTCCCACCACTGCGCCGCTTCGGGGACCAGGGTGAAGAGCCAGTCCGGCCCCAGAGCGCGCAGGCCGGTGCGGGAGATCTTGAGCGCCCGGGCCACCGCCGGGACCAGGAGCCCCTGGGTCCAGCCCGGACCGCCGCCGCCCAGGAGCAGGCTCCGGGCCATGACCATCCAGACCACGTCGACCAGGTAGGCGCCGAGAAGGCTCCCGGCCAGGGTGCCGCCGCCTTCCACCAGGGCGTTGGTGTAGCCCTCCTCGCCGAGCCGGGCCGCCAGCGCGGGCAGGCTCGCGTGTCCGGCACCGTCCGGTTCCACCGTCCACACCTCCACCCCCCGGGCCCGGAGGGCCTCCCGGCGCTCCGGTTCCGCGTCGGGAACGGCCACCGCCACCCGGCGGGCACCGTCCTCGTTCCACACCCGGGCGGTGGGAGGAACCCGCAGGCGGGAGTCCAGCACGCAACGGTCGGGGTTCCGCCCCGGCACCAGGCGGGTGGTCAGGGCCGGGTTGTCGCGGAGGGCCGTCCCCGAGCCCACGAGCACCAGGTCGGCTTCCCGCCGGCGCCGGTGCACCCAGGCCCGGGCCTGGGGGGAAGAGATCCAGCGCGAGTCCCCCCCGGAGGAGGCGATGCGACCGTCCAGCGAAACCGCCACTTTGAGCGCGAAGCGGGGACGGCGGCGCTGGAGCCAGGACGTGAACCCGGCCAGGAGATGCCCGGCCGGGCGCGCACCGGTTCCCAGGACCACCTCCACCCCGGCCGCGCGCAGGGCGTCGACTCCGGAGCCGGAGGCCGGGTTCGGATCCCGCACCGCGGCGTGCACCCGGCGGATGCCCGCTCGCACCACCTCCGGCACGCAGGGGGGCGTCCGCCCCTGGTGGTTGCAGGGCTCCAGGGTGACGTAGAGTTCGGCGCCGCGCGCCCGCTCCCCCGCCTCGCGCAGGGCCAGGATCTCGGCGTGCGGCTTCCCCGAAGCGTGATGGTATCCGGAGCCGACCACGACCCCGTCCTGCACCACCAGGGCCCCTACCGGCGGATTGGGGCGGACCCGCCCCATGCCGCGGCGGGCCAGGACCAGCGCCCGGCGCATGCCCGCCTCGGGATCGAGGACGCGGTGGGTGCGGCCGGCGGCGGCGGCGGTATCGGTGCCGGTATCGACTTCCATGAACGTCATCCGGAGGGCGTCACGACCGGCGAGCCGGAGACAAGAACGCCCCGAAGGTGGTTCGGGGCAGGGGCGCACCGCAGCTGCGGCGCCGTGGCACGGCGCGCAACCCGGCGCGCACGTCCGTGAGGACGTTCGGTCCCTTCTCCCATCCCGACTGTACGGTCGGCTCCCGAATTCCACGGGATCCTGCTCGGCCCGATGGGCCTCGCTCGCGGGCTGTCACCGCCGGTGGGGACTTGCACCCCGCCCCGAAGGTCCGAAATTAAGCTATTTCCGAAACTGTGCCCCTTGTCGGACAAACTTGCCGTCAGTCCTTGGGGCAACGGATGAGGGTACCGGGGCCCGGAGGCGAAGTCAAGAAACCGGGCGTTCCTGCAGGCCGATCCGCCCCCCCGCCGGCGCCCCCGTTCCCCCGCCCCCCCTGCGTCAAATCTCCCACCCGGTTTTCTCGGCCTCTTGCAACTTGCACGGAACCCGTTGGCATCCTGCAAATTATCCCGAATCACACCGGTGGGTTATATAACCCATTGCTAGATAACGACTTAGAGTGATATACTCATGCCTGTCCGGGACCCGTGTTTCCCTTGGAGGTCGATCGCATCATGAAATCTGCAACGTTCGTTCTCGGCATCGTGGTGGGGATCCTGGGGTTGATCCCGACCGGCGCCTCCGCCGCCCTACCCGAGGGCAAGGTCGCGGTGGTGCGGGTGAGCGCGGTCAACGGGCTGGCCCACGTGACCCCCACCCGGGAGGACCGCTTCGAGATCTTCTCCTACGACGGCACCGAATACCGGGTGGACCGGAAGGTCCTGCCCAGCCTGGACGGGGTCGAGACCCTCCTCCTCATCGATCGCAAGACCGACGAGGTCGGGCGGGAAGGCGCGGTCCGCCACTACACCCAGGAGGTCCGCACCTTCGGGACCACGTCGTTCCAGGTGCCGGACCTGAAGGGCAAAGTGCTTTCCTATCAAGTCGCCATGATCGGCGGCAACCTTCGTCTCCTGGGGGATGGCGATCAGATCCGCGCCACCGGTGGCGACACCGGCCCCTTCCAGATCTGGCGGGTCGAGTCCATCGACCTGGTGGATCGGGACGCTGTGGTTCTGCGCTAGAGAGAGGGACAACGCCAGGGCACACTGGCGGCTCCAGGATGCTGGCCGCTATCCTGGGGCGCTACGAGGGGAAGGATCCTTCGGGGTCCTTCTCCTCTTTTTTTCGGCCGCCGATCAAGAAGGGTCCATGGAGGGGGCCGGCTCAGGGAGATCGTGCGAGCGGTGGGGTCACCTCGAGGTCGATGTACGCCGACGAGACCCTCAACCCTTCGGCTTCACCGCGTACATGAGGATCTCGGGCGCGTCGGTGGTGATGGCGTGGCTGGAGAAGCGGCCGGCATCGGCCCCGAACCCCATGATGTTCCGGAAGCCGGCCCGCTCCAGGTCCCGCTTGAGCCCGGGAAAGACGTAGTACCGCTCGCGCAGGGGGAGGTCGTCCACCACGTCCCCCTCGATCTGGACCTGCTCGGTGGTGGCCAGATAGTTGGTCTGGGGATCGAAGCCGGAGAGATCCTTCCCGTGCCGGATGAGATGGAGCAGGTTCATGGCCGAGAGGGCCACCCGGCCCCCGGGCACCAGGGCCTGGTAGGTGGCCTCCAGGATAGCCTGGTTCTCCCGGTCGGATTCCATGAGACCGAAGGCCCCCCCGCCCAGGATGAAGGCGGCGTCGTACTCCTCCTCGGCGAACGGCTTCCGGGCGTCCCCCTTCACGAAGTCCACGGTGAGCCCCAGGGCCCCGGCGCTGCGCCGGCCGATGGCCAGGAGCTGGTCGGAGAGATCCAGGGCGGTGATGTGGTCGTAGCCCCTCCGCGCCAGTTCCAGGGCGTGGCGCCCGGCCCCCGAGGCCACGTCCAGGATCGCCTCCCGGGGTTTGAGGTCCATGAGCTCGATGAGAAAGGTCATCTCCTGGGCGACCTCGCGCCCCAGGGGCGAGTCGGACTCCGCGTCGGCGTGCGGCAGCGACAGGATGTGATGGACCTTGCGGGGGGGGCGCACCTTGGTCATCGATAGGAACCTCCAGGGGCCGAGGATGGCACAGGGGCAGGCGGGGCGGCAACGGCTTTCCGGCCCGCGCCGCGCGGGGAACCGCCGCATTTGATAGACTGGGGACACGTCCGGTCCGGTCGTTCCCGAGCGGCCCGGATCCGTCGTGAACCGCGCCGCGCCGGCACCCGCGTTCCGGAACCGCCGGGAGACCCTCCTTGACCGTGCCACCGACCGAACGCCAGCCCCACCTGTTCCTGCTCCGCGTCTCCGGCGACGTCTCCACCAAGGCGATCGCCACCAAGCACAAGTTCGTGCGCCGGATCATCCGGAACGTAGCCGACGCCCTCCGCGCCGCGGACATTGCCCACCGGATCCACGGCCAGCGGCACCGGCTGGTGGTGGAGACGGACACGCCGGCCGCCGCCGACGTCTTCCGCCGGATCTTCGGGCTCCAGTCCTACTCGGTGGTGCACCGGAAGCCCTGGGACGGCCTGGACGACATCGTGGCCGAGGGCGCCACTTTCTTCCGCGAGGCGGTCCGGGACCGCCGGTTCGCGGTGCGGGCCAAGCGGGGAGGCGACCTGTCCCGGATCCCCTTCCGCTCCATGGACGTCGAGCGGGAGCTGGGCCGGGAACTCCTTCCCTTCGCGGCCAAGGTGGACCTGGTGCGCCCCGAGACCACCGCCCACATCGAGGTGCAGCCGGGCACGGCCTACTTCTTCGACCGGAAGCTCAAGGCTCCGGGAGGGCTTCCCCTGGGGGTGGAGGGGCACGCGGTGGCCCTGGTCTCCGGGGGATTCGATTCCGCGGTCGCCTCGTGGCTGATGCTGAAGCGCGGGGTGGCCCAGCACTACCTGTTCTGCAACCTGGGCGGCGCTGCCCATCGCCGGGGCGTGCTGGCGGTCATGAAGGTGCTGGCCGACCAGTGGAGCTACGGCACCCGGCCGCGGCTCTACGAGGTGGATTTCGGGCCGGTGGTGGCGGCCCTGAACGGCCGGGTCGCCCCCCGCTACCGGCAGATCCTGCTCAAGCGGCTCATGATCCGGGCCGCGGTCGACCTGGCCCGCTATCTCAAGACTCCCGGCCTGGTCACCGGGGAGGCGGTGGGACAGGTCTCCTCGCAGACCCTGCAGAACCTGGCCGTGATCACCGCCGGGACCGACCTCCCCATCCATCGCCCCCTGGTGGGGTTCAACAAGGAGGAGATCATCGCCCTGGCCCGGGAGATCGGCACCTACGGGGTGAGTTCCGGGGTGCAGGAGTACTGCGCGATCTCCACCGCCCATCCGGCCACTCACGCCACCCTGAGCGCGGTCCTGGCCGAGGAGGAGAAGCTGGACCTGGCCGGCCTCGACCAGGGGCTCCGGGAGCGGCGCGTGGCCGCCCTGCGCGACCTGGAACCGGAGAGCGGCCACGATCTGGAGACGGAGACCGTGCCCGAGGGGGCCACCGTGCTGGATCTCCGCTCTCCCGCCGCCTACCGGGCCTGGCACTACCCGGGGGCACTCCACCTCGACTTCCTGGAGGCGCTCCGGGCCTACCCCGCGCTGGACCGGGAGCGGAGCTACGTTCTCTACTGCGAGGTGGGCCAGAAGAGCGCCCACCTGGCCGAACTCATGAGCCGGGACGGGTTCCGAGCCGTGCACGTGAAGGGAGGGGTGGCCCCTCTCCTGCGCGCCGCCCCCGAGCCCGATCTCTTGGGGCTCTGACCCGGCCTTCCTCCCCTTCCGGGTCGGCCCCGGATCCTCCGGCCTCCGGCCGGGCGCGACCGGTCACGCCCGGCGGCGGGCAACGAAGAAGGCCGGAGCGCTTGCTCCGGCCTTCCCGAACCCAAAAGGAGACTGAGTGGACTACTTCCTGCGGCGGCGGGCCAGCCCCAGCACGCCCGTGCCCATGAGCCCCAGACCGAGGAGCAACATGGAAGCAGGCTCCGGAATGGGAGGCACCGTGCCGTCCCCTGCGAATCCGGTGGCCAGCGCGCCGTTGCTTGCATCCGCCGAGTAACCGGTCACGAAAACGTGGGTGGATGCCATGTACCCGCTCGCGTTCGCCGTCAGGACGTCGGTGTCCGACGTCCAGGTTCCGGACGTGTTGGTGGCGGTGAAGGTGATGTAGTCGGCCGTGCTGCCGAACCCATCGCCGGAATCGATGATGAAATTGAAGCTGCCGAAACCATCCTGGTTCCCGCCGCCGTAGTCAGGAGTATAGCCAGACGGGTCGCCCGGGGTGAATCCGGTGCCCGCGTTCGTTGCAGTGACGGACCCGATGCTGACACTGCCGTTGAAGTTGAGACCCACCGTCCCCCCGTCACCGAACAGGTAAATGTTTCCGCCGACGACGTTGGACTGATAGGTGATCTGGGCCGTGGTGGAGTTGACCCAGGAAACGGTGACCGACCCGTACGGACCGGTATAGCCTGAGATGGCGGTATTGCCGGCGCCCAAGCTGAGAACGACAGCCCCGGCTGGCTGAGCCGTAAACGCGACCAAGGCCGCGGCAAGCGGGGCCAACCAAAATAGCCTCTTCATGTTGCATCCCCCTGACAGCAAACACGATCTCTCCGAGGAGAGATAGATACTCCTATGGACGGCCATTTCCTAATGCACTCTTCATGCCAGCTCGGGACACAGTTTCTAAGTGCACCTAACATGAGTAGTTGTCGGCTTCCTGCCGGGCCCCTCTCTCCGGCCCTCTTCCCGGCTTTGTAGGCTCCGGCCGACATACCGAGTCGGCTAGGATCTCTCGGCGCGGCGGGATCGCGCGGCGCCGGGCAGGATCGGCCCCATAAACCTCTTACTTACAAAGGACTTGGACCCTCGGCGGCCCCCGTGGGAACCCGATCGTCCGCGGGTTCAAAAATTGTCGTCGAATCCGACGCCGGTCCCGGCCCGGCCCCTCGGACCCCACCCCCGGAGGACGGCGGATCGCCGGTGGTGGAGATCCGTCCGCGGCGATAGACTCACCCCTTGCGGGAGCCCGGTGGCCCGGGCTGAGAGGGTGGATGCTCCGCCGACCGTTCGAACCTGATCTGGGTCATGCCAGCGCAGGGATGGCCGTCTCCTCCCCGTTCGGCCCTGCCGCCCCGGTTTCATCAGCTCCCCGGAATGTGAGGTCCCAGTGAAACGGTTCGAGATCGCCCCCCCGGCCGGGCAGCGGCGCTACCTCCAGGACCCCGAGGGCCGGCTGCGGGTGCCGGTCCGGGAAGTCGCTCCCCGGGAGCCGCACCCCCCTGTCCAGCTCTACGACACCAGCGGCCCCTACGGGGACCCGGACTTCTCCGCGGACCTGGAACGGGGCCTGCCCCCCCTCCGAAGCCCCTGGATCCGGGGCCGGGAGGACACCGAGGCCCTGGAGCGGTCCTCCTCGGCCTACCGGCGGGAGCGGGAGACCGATCCCGGCCTGGAAGCGGTCCGCTTCCCCGATCTCCGGCCGCCGCTCCGGGCCCGTCCGGGCCGGCGCCCCACCCAGATGCACTACGCCCGCCGGGGCACGGTCACCCCGGAGATGGAGTTCGTGGCCCTGCGGGAAGGCATGGATCCGGAGACGGTGCGGGACGAGGTGGCCCGGGGGCGGGCCATCATTCCCGCCAACGTCAACCACCCGGAGTCCGAACCGATGGCCATCGGCCGGCGCTTCCTGGTCAAGGTGAACGCCAACATCGGCAACTCCGCGGTCTCCTCGTCCATCGAGAAGGAGGTCGAGAAGCTGGTCTGGGCCGTGCGCTGGGGGGCGGACACGGTGATGGACCTCTCCACCGGCGAGAACATCCACGAGACCCGGGAGTGGATCCTGCGGAACTCACCGGTCCCCATCGGGACTGTGCCCATCTACCAGGCCCTGGAGAAGGTCGGCGGCGTGGCCGAGGATCTGACCTGGGAGATCTTCCGCGACACGCTGATCGAGCAGGCCGAGCAGGGCGTGGACTACTTCACCATCCACGCCGGGGTCCGCCTCCCCTACATCCCCCTGACCGCCGACCGGGTGACCGGAATCGTCTCCCGGGGCGGTTCCATCCTGGCCAAGTGGTGCCTGGCCCACCACACCGAGAGCTTCCTCTACACCCGTTTCGCCGAGATCTGCGAGATCCTGGCCGCCTACGACGTGAGCTTCTCCCTGGGGGACGGGCTGCGCCCGGGCTCGGTGGCCGACGCCAACGACGCCGCCCAGTTCGCGGAACTCGACACCCTGGGCGAACTCACCCGCACCGCCTGGGAGCACGACTGCCAGGTCATGATCGAAGGGCCTGGCCACGTGCCGATGCACCTGATCCGCGAGAACATGGAGCGCCAGCTCGAGGTATGCCACGAGGCCCCCTTCTACACCCTGGGCCCCCTGACCACCGACGTGGCCCCCGGCTACGACCACATCACAAGCGCCATCGGGGCGGCCATGATCGGCTGGCTGGGGACCGCGCTGCTCTGCTACGTCACCCCCAAGGAACACCTGGGGCTGCCGGACAAGAAGGACGTGAAGGACGGGCTCATGGCCTACAAGATCGCGGCCCACGCCGCCGACCTGGCCAAGGGGCACCCCAAGGCCCGCGAGTGGGACGACGCCCTCTCCCGGGCCCGGTTCGAGTTCCGCTGGGAGGACCAGTTCGACCTGGCGCTCGATCCCGAGACCGCCCGCGCCTTCCACGACGAGACCCTCCCCGCCCCCGGGGCCAAGGTGGCCCACTTCTGTTCCATGTGCGGTCCCAAGTTCTGCTCCATGCAGATTACCCAGGAGGTGCGGGACTACGCGCGGAAGAAGGGCGTGGCCGAGGACGCCGCCCTCACCGAGGGCCTGGCCGAGAAGGCCACGGAGTTCAAGAAGAAGGGATCGGAACTCTACATCGACTCCTGAGCCGCCGCCTTCACCTTGGCTCGGCGGGTGCTGGTCTCCGAGGGGGAAAAGCTGGCCGGGGTGATCTCGATCGGCGACGTGGCCCGGGCCGAGGAGAAGGCCGAGGCGGCGGGCAAGACCCTGAAGAAGAGTCAGCGAACCGGCCGGGTCGAAATGTTCGCCCGGACCGGAACCGTCACGAAGGCCCCAGCACCACCTCGGTCGCCGGGTCCCTCAGGTTGTACCGGGAACTCATGACCGCCCCGTAGGCTCCGGCGTTCTCGATCAGCATCACGTCCCCGGGTTCGGGATCCGGCAGCCAGCGGTCCCGGCCCAGGACGTCGCCGCTCTCGCAGATGGGGCCCACGATCTGCCAGTAGCGCTCCGGCGTCTCCCCCAGCCGGGAGAGGTTGTGGATGGTGTGCCAGGCCCCGTAGAGCGCCGGGCGCAGGAGCGAGTTCATGCCGGTGGCCACTCCGGCGAAGTGCACTCCCCCCTTGGCCCGCACCTGGGTCACCGGCGCCAGGAGCACCCCGGCCTCGGAGACCAGGTAGCGGCCGGGCTCCAGCCGGAGCGGAATCCCCAGGGTCCGGCGAAGGGCGGCCAGGGACCGCTCCACCGCGTCCAGATCCAGGGGCGGCTGGCCCGGCTGCTCGGGCACCCCCAGCCCGCCCCCCAGGTCGATCCAGGCCGCATCCGGAAAGGCGGGAAGAACGGAGGCCAGCGCCCGGCCGATCTCCGCCCAGGCCTCCTCGCGGAGGATCCCGCTCCCGATGTGGGCGTGAAGCCCGACGATCCGGACCCCGTGCCGGCGCGCCGCCTCGCCCACCGCGGCCGCGTCGCCCAGGGGCTGGCCGAACTTGGCGTAGCTCCCGGCCGTCCGCACCTTGGAGTCGTGGCCGAGGCTGAACCCGGGATCCACCCGGAGCCCCACCGCACGGCCAGCGAAGATTTCCGGCGCCTGCGCCAGCACCCCGGCCCCGTCGATCACCACCTCGGCCCCCGCCTCCAGGGCCGCCGCGTATTCCTGGAGCGGGCAGAAGTTGGGGGTGAAGAGAATGGGCACCCCGTCCCCCAGCACCTGGCGCACCCGCGCCACCTCGGCGAAGGAGACGCACTCCAGGCCGATCCCCTCTCCGGCCACCGCCTCCAGGATCGCCGGGTGCGGGTTGGCCTTGACCGAGTAGTAGAGCGCATCCACCGAGGGAAGTCCGTCGCGCAGCCGGCGGGCGCCGGCCGCCACCGCCGGCGGGTGGTAGACGTAGCGGGCCCGGCCGTCGGCCACCAGCTCCCGCAGCGCGGCCGCCTCCTCCCACCACCAGGGAGCGGGACCGGCCGGGGGCGCCTGGCCGCGGAGCACGGTCCAGGTCGGTCCCAGCCGCGGATCGCCCCCCTCGGCCGCGAACAGCCGCGAGTGGAGCCGGCCGACGAGAGGCCCCGCGTCCCGCTCGTCCACCACGAAGCTCAGGTTCAGGTCCTCGGCGGAGTCGCTGATCAGGTGCACCGGCCGCTCCTGGAACACCTCCATGGCCGAGCCGATCTCGCGGAGGGCGGCGCGGATGCGGCGCCCCACGATGGAGACCACGGCGCAGGGGTGGAGCACCCGCACCCGGCCCTGCCGTTGGAGGCGGGTCAGGAGTTCGGTGAACGGCCGCCCCTCCACCCCGTCCGGCACCCTGTCCAGGGTCAGGGTGACCGCGGCCTGGGAGGTGGCCACCAGGTCGACCGAGATGCCCAGATCCTCGAACTCCCTGAAGAGGCCGGCCAGGAACCCCGGGGTCTCCCACATGGCCAGGGTGGACAGGGTGAGCAGCGTGATCCCCCGACGGCAGGTGACGGCGGTGACCACCGGGTGTTCCTCGCCCGAGGCCTCGATCCGGGTTCCCGGACCCTCGGGGTCCTCGGTGCACCGGACCAGGACCGGGAAGCCCGCCTCCGCCGCCGGCTCCAGGCAGCGGGGGTGGAGCACCTTGGCCCCCAGGGCGGCCAGTTCCTTGGCCTCGCGGTAGCCGATGCGGCGGATGAGACGGGCGGTGGGGATCTCGCCGGGATCGGCGGTGAACATGCCGTGGACGTCGGTCCAGATCTCGAGCCAGGCCGCCTCCAGCAGCGCGGCCAGGAGCGCGGCCGAGGTGTCGCTCCCCCCGCGGCCCAGGAGACAGGTTTCCCCCTCCGGGGTCCGGGCCAGGAACCCGGGACAGATCACCAGATCCCGGCCGCCGACCGCGGCCTCGGCCCGGGCCGGGTCCCGGACCGGCCGCACCCGTGCTTCCAGGTACCGGGCGGCGTCGGTGTCGCGGTCCCGGGGCTCGCTGGTGAGCAGGGAGCCGGCGTCCGCCCAGGCGGCGCCCAGAGCGTGCCGGTCCAGGATCTCCCGCCCCAGCCGGCTCGAGGCCAGCTCCCCCGCGGCCAGGATGCGCGCCCGCAGGCGGGGCGGGGCCTCGCCGGTGAGACGGATGCCCTCCAGACGGCGTTCCACGTCCTCCCAGACCGCGTCGGCGGCGGCGGCCGCGGTCTCGTCCAGGCCCGCGGCCCGGGCCAGGTCGCGGTGCTCCTCGCGCAGGGTCTCCAGGTCGCCGGCCGGCCCCCCTTCCCGGGCCGCGCCCACCAGGCGCTCCAGCCGGTCGGTGGTGCCGGCCAGGGCCGAGACCACGATCCACACCCGGTGCTCGGGCCGGAGGCGGCGGGCGCGGGCGGCGATCCCCTCCCAGCGCGCGGCCGTCCTCACCGAGGTGCCGCCGTACTTGAGCACGATCCACGGCCGCGACATCCTGGCCCTCCCGGGGTGGCGAGCGGGCGGGGACCGGCCACGGACCCCGGGCCGGCCCGGTCTAGTCGAGTTCTTCCTCGAACCGGAAGGGAAGGAACAACTCCCCTTGCACCGGTTTCCCGTTCCGCGTGGCCGGATAGAACAGGGTCTTCTCCACCGCCTCCAGGGCGGCCTGGTCCAGGAGCGGATGCACGCTCTCCTCCAGCACCGCGCTCACCAGCTTGCCGCGGGCGTCCACGGTCACGCGATAGACCACCGTCCCCTTGATCTTCTCCCGCTTGGCGTCGTAGGGATACTCCAGTTCCCCGGCCCGGGCCACCCGGGGCGGCACGTAGTCGCCCGTGTCCTCGGTCCCCAGGGCGGTGGACTCCCCGATCCGGAACTGGAAGGGGATGAGGCGCCAGCCGTCGGCCGGTTTCCCGTCCTTGTCCCGGGTGCGCTGGAACCGCCACTCCATGGCCGCGGAGAGGGCGGAGATGTTGAGGAGATGGACGGTGTTGGTGGCCAGGACCTGGGCGTCCTCGACCTTCCCCTCGGTGTCGACGTAGCAGAGGGCGATGACCAGCCCACCCAGGCCCGCCTGCCGCACCGCCGCCGGATAGCGCGGAGCCACTCGCTGCACCGAGCGCGCGTCCAGGAGCCGCCGTTCCCCCACCCGGAGGATGGCGTTGCGCAGGGCCTCCGCGCTCAGGTCCTCCTCGCGGAGGATGTGCCCCTGGCCGGGGAAGATGCGCTCGGCGAAGAAGCGGCGGTCGCCCTCGCTCATGGGCGGGGCCTCCTCGTCGATGACCCGCACCCAGGACCACCACTGGTCCAGGGCCACGGCCAGCATCTTCCGGGGGACGGTCTCCTTCCACCACGCCGCCTGCTCGGCGGTGGCCGGCTGCATCACCGCCCGGTGGTGGGCGTAGCGCACGACCACCGAGTCCGGCTTCCCGGGCAGGTAGTCGCCCAGGTCCACCGCGGCCGGGACCATGATGAACCCGATCTGGGTCTCACCGGGCCGGAGTCGGCCTCCGAGGGCCTGGCCGAACAGGTCCGAGGCCTGCTCGAACTCGGCCCGGTAGACCTGCCGGGTGCCCAGTTCCAGGGCGAGGTCGGTGGGAATGAAGAAGGACTCCTTGCCGAAGGCGCTGTCCGCGGCGACCAGGATCAGATGGCCGGTGGGATCGGGGACCGGGAAGAAGTCGGGATCGTGGAAGACCCGGATCCGGAGCCCGGAATTCATCCCCAGTTCCTTCACCCGGAGTTCGGCGGAGAAGGGGGCGGCCCGGACCGCGGCCGGGGCGCACATGCCCGCCAGGAGCACCACCCCCGCCGCCATCCCCCCGGTTCGGAATCCGGGCCTCACGGTTCTCCCTTCAGGGAGAAGGTCACCGGCACCACGAAGTCCCCCCCCACCCTGACCCCGCCCTTCCGGCCCGGCCGGAACACCCAGTCGTTCACCGCGGTGAGGGCGGCCACGTTGAGATCGTGGGTGGCGCTGGAGTGGAGCACGAAGCTGTCGGTGACGGCTCCCGTCTTGTCCAGCACCACCACCACGTGCACCGTCCCCTCGAAGTCGTACATCCGGGAACTCTTGGGATAGATCGGGGTCTTGCGCTCGCGGACCAGCGGCGACTGATCGAAGGCGGCGGGGTTGGGAGGCACCAGAATCTCGTCGGTGCGCCGGTCGGCGGAGAGGGTGACGGCCCGGATCGCGTCCCAGGGCAGGGCGGCCAGGGTGGCTGCGGCGTCCTTCTCGGCCAGGGGGAGGAAGTTCCCCTTCATGAAGCCGTAGGTCAGGGTCAGATCCAGGGGGGTGTTCCAGGAGAGGACGGAGTCGGGGCCCGCGGGAACCCACCACAGGGCCCAGCGCGATTCGTCCTTGTGGAGGAGCCCGGCGATCCGCTGGGTGCCCAGGGGCACGAAGCCGTGCTGCCAGCGGTCGCGGCGCGCTCCCTGGAGCGCGAGGTCCCCGGGGATCAGGAACGAGTCCTTGCCGTTGGACTCCCGGAAGTTGACCACCAGCGCCCGGCCCGGTCCCGGAAGCGGGGTGGAGACGTCCAGGGAATCCAGCATGTAGGCGTAGATGGTGAACCGGCCGCCGATCGGGGCGTCGTTGGCCCGCAACCGGGCGTAGAAGTCGCCCCCCGAGGCGCCGGCCACGGAAAGGTGGATCGCGGCGGCGAGGAGGAGACCGGCGAGACACGTTCCCAGCAGTTTCCGCATGCAATCTCCCGCAAACCCGGCCCGGCCGGCCCCGCGCCGGCCCCTACCCTGTAGACGCCACTATATCACTGCGGTACCGTAACCTACCCGTCCGGATTCCGGGGCACCCCCCCAGCGCCCGTCCGGTCGGCGGCGGGGGCCCGGACGCGGCGGGACGGCCGCGATCGGGGACGGGATCCGCGGTTTCCGGGCAATAATCCCGCCTCGACCGGGGTAATAAGGACGACGATGCTGGCACGAACGCTCCTCCCCATGCTGCTGTGCTGCGCCCTGTTCCTCCCCCGGAGCGCGGCCGCGCAACCCACCCCCGCGCCGGGTACGGCGGTCCGGGATTCCACCGACGTGGAGTTCCTTCTCTTCGAGGGGAACCTGGACCTGGAAGAAGGCAAGATCAAGGACGCGGTCGCCGTCTTCAGCCGGGTGGTGGTGCTGGAACCCGACCGGCTGGAAGGCCACCTGCTCTACGCCCAGGCCCTGACCCGCGGACTCCTGGCCGGGATCTTCGAGGACATGGAACGCACGGCCTCGACCGCGGTCCGCCAGTACCAGTGGGTACTCGGGCGGGACCCGGAAAACCGCGAGGCCCGGGCCGGGATCGGCCTCCTCAAGGAGAGTTTCCTCCGGGAGTCCCCGCCTCCCCTGGCCACCGAGGAAGGGATCGCGGCCTGGAAGGAGGGCCGCCGGGCCCTCGACGACGGGGACAACACCGCGGCGGCGACCGCCTTCCGGCGGGCGACCACCCTGGAGCCGAAGGTGGCCGCGGCCCACACCCTGCTCGGGGAGGCGCTCCGCCGCGGGGACCGGCTGGACGACGCGGCCCGCGCGTTCCGGAAGGCCCTGGACCTGGACCCCCAGGACTTCGGGGCCCACATCGGCCTGGCCCGGACCCTGGAGGCCCAGAAGAAGACCCAACCGGCGCTGGAGCATTACCGCCGGGCCTTCCGCCTGGAGCCCGACCACGTGCCCACCGCCACCGCCCTGGTCCGGCTCCTGGAAGCCCGGCACCGGGAGCACCTCGGGGTGGAGGACCGGGCCCTGCTCGGCGAGTGCTACCTGGTGGTCGGCCGGTACGAGGACGCGGCGGCGACCCTGGAGCCGGTGATGGAGGAGCAACCCACCTTCGCGGTTCGCAAGGCCCTGGGCATCGCCACCTTCTTCCTGAACCGGGACGACCGCGCGGAAACGCTGCTGGAGGCGTGCCTGGAGGAGGACGGGCACAACCTCGAGGTCCTCTATTATCTCGGGGCGCTCCATCTCCGCCAGAACCAGGTGGATTCCGGGCAGAAGTACCTGCGCGACCTGCTGGCTCTCGATCCCACCAACCCGAACGGGCAGCGACTCCTGGGGCTCAGCCTGGTGGAGCACGACGGGGATCCCGAAGAGGCGGTCCGCTACCTGGAAGGGGCCCACCAGGCCGGGGCCCAGATCGACAACTTTCCCTGCCTCATGGGCACCCTCTACCTGCGGGTGGGGCGCACCTACCAGGCCAGCCAGTCCTTTGAGAACTGCCTGGACCAGAACCCGGACTTCGCCCGGGCCCACCTCGGCCTGGGCCTGATCGCCGACGACCAGGGGCAGACCCGCGAGGCGGTGGATCACCTGGAGCGCTACCTGGAACTCGTCCCGGAACCGGACCCCGCCGCCATCTTCCGGCTGGGGGTGGCCTATCTGCGCTCGGGCCAGGACGCGAAGGGATTCGTCACCCTGCGCCGGATCGTGCGTGCGGGAGCGGCCCCCGATTCCAGCGATCTCACCGAGACCGAACTCCTGGAAGCCACCAGCTACTTCCTGGGCACGGTGCGCCGCTTCAACGACGCCATCTTCATCGGGGAGATGCTGCTCACCCGCGACCCGGACAACGCGATCTACAACAACAACCTGGCTATGGCCTACGCGGACGCGAACCAGAAGCCGGGACGCGCCCACAGCCTGGCGCTGAAGGCCACCCGCCTCTCCCCGGACAACCCGGGGCATATGGACACCCTGGCCTGGACCCTGATCCGGCTCAACCGCTTCGAGGACGCGGAACCGATCCTGCTGCGCTGTCTGGAGCTGGCCAGGAAGGCCGGGGAGACCAACCTGTCGGAGATCCAGTACCACCTGGGCGTTCTCTATGCCCGCATGAACCGCCATCAGGAGGCGGTGGACGCCCTCACCCAGGCCGTCCAGTCGCCCCCCACCCCGTTCCTGGAGCGGGAGATCTCCCGGCTGCTGGAGTCCGAGAAGGAACTGGCCGGTTCGCAGTAGATCCCCGTTCCGTCTGATAGGGTTTCCGGATGCCGACCGCGCTCGACCACGTTCTCGTCGTTTGCATCACCGTGCTGCTCCCTATTCACGACCTGGTCTTCTGGTACCCGCGCCTCCTGCGGGCCGCCCCCCTGGGGATCGAGCGCGCCCGCCGGCGGGCGTACCTGGAGACGGTGATCGTGGAGTGGACCCTGGTCGCGGCCACCGTGGTCCTCTGGGGGGCCCGCGGGCGGGCCTGGGCCGACCTCGGGGTAGGGCTGCGGCTCGGCTGGGGGTTCTGGCTGGCCCTGGCCCTGGCCGTCACCGCGGTGGTCCTGGCCACCTGGCAGCGCCTGAGCCTGGTCCGGAGCGAGGACGAGGAGGTCCTGACCACCGTGCTGGCCCAGATCGAGAAGGTGCGGCCCCTCATGCCCCAGGACCGGCGGGATCTCGGTCCGTTCACCCTGGTCGCCCTCACCGCGGGGATCTGCGAGGAGGCCCTCTTCCGGGGCTTCGTGCTCTGGTACCTCCTGGCCCTGATCCCCGCCGCGGCGGCCTGGGTGGTGGCCGCGCTGCTCTTCGGCATGGCCCACGCCTACCAGGGCTCCCAGGGGGTCCTGCAGACCGGGCTGGTGGGCCTGGGCCTGGTCATCCTCTACGTCCTCTCGGGATCGCTGTGGATCCCCATGGCGGTGCACGCCTTCCTGGACGTGAACAGCGGCCTTCTGGCCTACGCCTTCCTCCGGCGCGAGCGGCAGAAGCGCCTGGAGTCGGTGTGAGCGGGCCGGCCCCGGCCCGGAGCCGACCTGCTAGACTTTCCGCATTCGACCCGTCCCCGAGCCACAGGAGCCAGCCGTCATGATCCGAACCACGTTCGCCTTCCTGGCCGCCCTCGTCCTGGCCGCCGTCCCCGCGCGCGGCCAGACCGACATGGACCGCGTGCTTCCCGTCGATCCCCAGATCCGGATGGGACAACTGGAGAACGGTCTCACCTACTACATCCGGGAGAACCACAAGCCGGAGAACCGGGCCGAACTCCGCCTGGTGGTGAACGCGGGCTCCATCCTGGAGAAGGACGACCAGCAGGGGCTGGCCCATTTCCTGGAACACATGGCCTTCAACGGGACCGAGCACTTCAAGGCCAACGAGCTGGTCTCGTTCCTGGAGTCGATCGGGGCCAAGTTCGGCGCGGACCTGAACGCCTACACCAGTTTCGACGAGACGGTCTACATGCTGGAGATCCCCACCGACAAGCCGGGCCTCCTGGAGAAGGGGGTGATGGTGCTGGGGGACTGGGCCCATACCATCACCAACTCGCCGGAAGAGGTGCACAAGGAGCGGGGGGTGGTGCTGGAGGAGTGGCGGCGGGGCCAGGGGGCCCAGGAGCGGCTGCGCCGGATCCACTGGCCGGTGCTCCTGGCCGGGTCCCGGTACGCCGAGCGGCTGCCCATCGGCAAGCCGGAGATCATCGAGAACGCGGAGCCGGCCCCGATCCAGGCCTTCTACCAGCGCTGGTACCGCCCGGATCTCATGGCGGTGGTGGCGGTAGGGGCCTTCGACGCCGACTCCCTGGAGGCCATGATCCGCGGGAACTTCGGCCACATCCCGACTCCGGACACCCCGGCCGACCGGCCCACCTATCCGGTCCCGCTGGGCGATGCGGTGCGGGCCTCGGCGGCCACCGATCCGGAGATGCCCTACACCCAGGTGGTGGCCTACTACAAGCACCCCATCACCCCCCAGGGGACGGTCGGAGCCTACCGGCGGACCCTGGTCGAGTCCCTGCTGAGCGCCATGTTCAATGCCCGCCTCTCCGAGATCACCGAGAAGCCGGGGGCGCCGTTCAAGGTGGCCTTCGCGGGCGGGGGTTCGGCCTTCCGGACCGTGGACATGTACCAGGTCCTGGCCTTCACCGACCAGGGCCAGGCGGTGCCCGCGCTCTCCGCGGTGCTGACCGAGGTGGCCCGCATCCGCGGCCACGGCTTCCAGCCCGGGGAACTGGAGCGGGCCAAGGCCGACTTCCTGGCCGGGATGGAGAACGCCTACAACGAGCGCGACAAGACGGAGAGCGCCGGCTACGCCGGAGAGTACATCCGGAACTTCCTGGAGCAGGAGCCGATTCCCGGCATCGAGGCGGAGTTCTCCCTGGTCAAGGACCTCATGGCCGGCATCACCCTGGACGACGAGGAAGCGGCGGTGGACCGCATCTTCCAGGACACCAACCTGGTGGTCACCGACTCCGAACCGGCAAAGGAAGGAGTGACCCCGGCCACCCCGGACGAGCTCCTGGCCGCGACCAAGGAGGCGGAGACGGCAGCCCCGGCCGCCTACGAGGACAAGACCTCGGGCACCGCGCTCCTGGAGACCGAGCCCACCCCGGGCACGGTGGTCTCCCGGGAAGAGAAGCCGGACCTGGGGGTGACCGTGCTCACCCTGTCCAACGGGGTCGAGGTCTGGCTCAAGCCCACCGACTTCAAGAACGACGAGATCCTGTTCAGCGCCACGGCCAAGGGCGGGCTCAGCCTGGCCGATCCCAAGGACTACGCCTCGGCACGGCTGAGCGCGGCCCTGGTGCAGGAAGCAGGCCTGGGGTCGTTCACCCCCAGCGACCTGGAGAAGCTCCTGTCCGGGAAGATCGCCAGCGTGTCGCCTTCGATCAGCACCTTCACCGAGGCGGTGCGGGGGCAGACCACCCCGAAGGACCTGGAGACCGCGCTCCAGCTGGTCTACCTGACCTTCACCGATCCCAACCCGCGGCCCGAGGCCTTCGACGTGCTGAAGGACCGCTACAAGGCCTTCATCGAGAACCGCACCTCGCGGCCGGAGACGCAGTTCCAGGACCGGGTGCAGGAGATCACCCTCTCCGACCACCCCCTGTTCCAGCCTCCCACGCTGGCCTGGCTCGACCGGGCGGACCCCAAGGTCGCCATGGACTTCTACCGGAAACGTTTTGCCGACGCCTCGGACTTCCGGTTCTTCTTCGTGGGGGCCCTCGACGTGGACACGATGGCGGACCTGGCCGCCCGGTACCTGGGATCGCTCCCCAGCGATCCCGGCACCCCCGCCGCCTACAAGGACCTGGACCTGCATTTCCCGGACGGCGTGGTCCGCGAGCGGGTCTACGCCGGGACCGAGCCCAAGAGCCAGACCCGGATCACCTGGCCGGCGGTCACCGGCCTGGGCGAGATGGAGATCTTCGCCCTCAACAAGGCCGACGACATCCTGGAGATCCGGTTGCGCGACGCCCTGCGCGAGGAACTCGGCGGCACCTATTCGGTGGGGGTGGGCTACAACCCCTGGATCCCCTACCGGCGCTACGGGACCACCAGCGTGGGCTACGGCTCGTCGCCGGAGAACGCGGACCCGCTGCTCAAACGGGTCATGGACGAGATCGCCCGCTTCCAGGCCGAGGGCCCCACCGACGAGGAGGTGGCCAAGATCAAGGAGCTGGAGCGGCGTTCCCTGGAGAAGGGCCTGGAGCAGAACGGGTACTGGCTGGGGAGCTTCAGCACCCTGGACCTCCTGGGCTGGGACCCGGCGCGCATCCTGGAGCGGAAGGAGCGGATCGAGGCCCTCTCCGGAAAGGCCATGCAGGAGGCGGTGGTGAAGTACTTCCCGGCCGACCACTACGCCGCGGTCACCCTGCTGCCGGAGAACCTGAAGCCGGCGGAGGACACGGGGGCCAAGTAGGGTCCGGCCCGGGTCGAGACCCGACTCGGGAGGTCACCGGCGGGCCGAAGCCCCGGATTTTCAAGGTCAGGCCGGGGTCGGCTTGACACGGCTCGAGGGGGGCTCCTAGGGTAGCGGCCATGTGGCAACGGATGCTGCGGGCAGCCAAGCTCGACGCGGCCTTCTACGAGATGGTCGAGGCCGACCCGTCCTATCTCCGCGAGTCGTTCCTGGTAGTGGTGGTGGCGGCGGTGACCTCGGGCATCGGCATGACCATCGCCTACCCCGGGGAGACCGTGGGTCGTCTCCTGACAGGTATCCTGGCCACGCTCTTCTTCTGGGTGGCCTGGGCCGGCATCACCCTGTGGGTCGGGACCAACATCACCGACACCGCCGAGACCCGCTCGGACATGGGGGAGATGCTCCGCGTCCTGGGCTACGCCCACACCCCGCAGGTTCTCATCCTCTTCGTCTTCATCCCGGTCCTGGGGCCCCTGCTGGCCAGCGCGGCCAGCGTCTGGAGCCTGTTCGCCGGTGTCGTGGCCATCCGCCAGGCCCTGGACTTCAACACCGCCCGCGCCCTCATCACCACCTTCATCGGCTGGGTCGTGGTGTTGGCGCTCCGGATGCTGCTCCTCTTCCTGTTCTGATCCCCGGCCCGGCTCCGATCACTCCTCCCCTTCCCGCATCCGCACCGGCGAGGCGGCCAGATGGTCCCTGACCACGGGGTTCCCGTCCCCGTCCACCCGCCCGAAGGAGAGGACCCCGGTGGGGCAGCTCTGCACGCAGGCCGAGCAACGCACGCACTCCGGATCGTTCATGGGGAGGCCCTTGTTGGCGAAGCTCATGACGTCGATCCCCTGGTGGCAGACAGTGGTGCAGACGTTGCACGAGATGCACTTCTTCTTCTCGGCCAGGATGCGGAAGCGGCTGAAGCGGGCATAGATGTGCATGAGGGCGGCCAGGGGGCAGGCGAACCGGCACCACATGCGGCCGCTCGCCCAGAAGTAGAGCCCGTAGCCCAGAACCCCGGCCAGAAGCACATCCACCGTCCACTTGTAGTTCAGGAGCCGGAAGGGGCCGCCGGTCCCGCCTCCATCCTTGGCCACCGCGAAGACCCGCTGCAGGACGGGGACGTCGGGGAAGATCCAGCCCGCGATCCGGACGAGCAGGATCACGACCGCGACCAGGAGCACCCCCTGCCCCAGCATGTTGAGGCGGTTGTAGCGGGGGCCGTGGGGCATGCGGGTGCGGTAGCCGTCCCCCAGGGTCTCGGCCAGGGCCCCGCAGGAGCAGATCCAGCCGCAGTAGATCCCCTTGCCGAAGTAGTAGATCCCCAGGGGGATCAGCACCAGGGTCTGCACGCCGCAGATCCAGAGCCAGGCGGGGAGCGGGTGGTCGGTGAAGACGTTGTAGACGTTGAGCGGCCAGGCCAGGATGAGGCCGTAGGCCCGCCAGAACTCCCGGCCGTGGCCGTAGCTCACCACCGGGAAGAGCGCATCGGCCAGCCCCTGGGGCAGGAGCCCGTGGTAGTTGAGCCAGGGTAGCAGGATCTCCGGGAGCAGGAAGAGCGGCAGCACCTGGATGGTCATGAGGGTCAGGGTCTGGGCGGTCACGTAGGGGGTCCGCCGGCGCCGGATGCGGCGGATGCCGAAGATCACCACCACCAGGCAGTAGGCCAGGGTGTACCAGAACGAGGGGCCGGCCGCCGAGCGCAGGGTGATCCCGGCCAGGCTGGTGGGGTCGGCGGCCCAGCTCACGGCCGCATGGGCCAGATTGGTGGGGAACCAGCCATGCTCGCTCCAGAGCGTGGCGAAGAAGCCGCCGGACTTCCAGTTGTAGAGCCAGGCGCAGAACAGGACGAAGGCGCCGAGGGCGGCCCAGTTCCGGGGCTTCATCTCGCCGGCGATGCGAACGCCGCTGCGGCGGAAGAAGTCGAGCGGGGCCTCCCGCCCGATCATGGCGAAGACGGCGTCGTTGGGGAGCGCGGTCTCCCCGCCGGGGGTCTCCAGCTGCACGTCCTTCTCCCGGATGGCTTTCACCCGGGACTCCATCATCACCGCCAGCGTTCCCGCCGCCGGGCCGTGGCCCAGGAAATCATCGGCCGCAGCGGTCTCCGGCCCGGAGGTGGAGCGCTCCACCCGGCCCTGTCCGGAGCCCACGCCCGCGGCCAGCCGGCTCACGGCTTCCAGGTTCTCCGGCTTGGGGCGGGAGAACTCCTTCCCCCGGTAGGAGAGGGTCACCCGGGCCCCGCACCGGGCCAGGGCCACGGCGGTCTCCAGAGCGCTGTCGCCGCCCCCCACCACCAGCGCGTCCTGGCCCCGGAAGTCGTTGGGGTCGTGGAGGCGGTTGGTGACCTTGTCCAGGTCCTCCCCGGGGACCTCCAGGCGGCGGAAGTCGCCGTCCCGGCCGATGGCCACCACCACCCGGCGGGCGTGGCGGGCGGGGCCGTCCTGCAGTTCGATTTCGAAACGGTCCCCGCGGCGGCGGACCGCCTCCACCCGGGCCGGCTCGGTCTCGATGCCGGCGTCCTGGACCTGGGAGCGGAGTTCCCAGAGCAGGTCCTCCTTGACCTCGGCCGACACCTGGAGCGATCCGTGGGGCTTCATGTCCCGGGGGTAGGTGTAGATCGGCTTCCGCCGGGGGAAATTGGCGATGGTGAAGAAGGGCTCGGCCGACTCCAGGACCGCGAAGCGGAGTCCGAGTTCCTTGGCCCGCATGGCCGCGGCCATTCCCGAGACCCCGCCTCCGACGATGGCCACGTCCAGGACGCTTTCCTCGCCGGAGGTCCGGGACAGGTCCCGGGAGATGCGGTCGATGACCCGGGCCCCGCTGTCCAGGGAGAACTTGAGCAGGGGGATGCCGGTGAGATCGCCGGTCACGAACAAGCCGGGCACGTTGGTGCTCCCGTCCGGGTTCACCTCCGGCAGGCGCTCGACGGTGCCGGCGGGCCAGCGGGTGTGGAGCCAGTGGGCATAGTGTCTGACGGAATCGAACATCGGGCTTCCTGTCGGCAGCCGGAGGAAATCCCCGGCCAGCCACCCATGTTGGCTCAATACGGAGCGTTTGGGAAGTTGGGACGAGCGGGAGGGGGTCGGGTGGATGGAGGGTGGCTATACTGGTGATGCGGGCAAGTCGCCGGCGGGCGACATCCCGCCGGAGCCCAAGTCCGGAATCCGATTGGGGGTTACCATGACGATCCGCTACCCGCTCCCTCCTGCTCTCCTCCTGGCCCTGGCCGCCTTGATGGCGTCGGCAACGTTCTCCTCCGGAGCGGCGATCCGGCCGGCCCGCCGCGGCGGCGTGGGCTCCGCCCAGGGTACCCGGTTGACCGCAGAGACTTGACGATCCCCTGTTCCGACGTCCCGAAGTTGCTGGTGCTGACTCCGAAGGGGTCCATTCCGTTCACGGTCATCATCTTCGGCTGCGGGAATCCCCCCCAGCCGGTGGTCGGCGCCATCGTCGACGTCGAGTTCGGCCCGGATGCCGACGCCCTGATCGCCTGGCCTCCGGGACAGGAGCATCCGGTTGTCACCGGAGTCACCGGCGCCGACGGATCGGTGACGTTCCACATTGCCGGCGCGGGGTGCGTGGATCCAGGCCGGTTCACGGGTCCCACCTACATCGTCCAGGTGCGAGTCGACGACATCGTGATTGCCGAGATCCCCGTGACCTCACCCGACGTGGTCGACGACGCGGGGCTCCTGCCCACCCAGCTCGGTACGAGCATCTGTGAGAACGGGATGAGCACCGCCGGCCTCTCCGACGCCGTCTTTCACACCCGCGCCATCCAGGAGGCCCTGGTCGAGCCCTGCAGCAAGCTGACCGGGGACCCCGCGGACCCGGTCGGCCTGGACGATGCGGTGGCGATCACCCCGTTCATCAAATCCGGGGCCACCATCATCTGCGGCCCGTAGACCCGGGGCCGTCCGGGCCGGCTCCCCGCCGCGGCGGCCTTCCGAGGGAATCCGGCCTCTCGTGCCGTCTAATGTTCCCGAATTCGGCCGTGGACCCGGCCCGGGCGGGGAAAATCGGCGGATCCGGTCGTTTTCAGGCCCGGGAGGCCGCCCGGCCGGAACGCATGGGAACTTTCCGGCGGAATCGTCGTTATACTGTTCGTAGGAGCCGGTCGCCCCGGGCGACGGCCGGAGAGCGCAGAAAGGAGGTCTTCCATGTGTCTGCGCGCCATCGCTCTGGTCACATCTCTCCCCATCCTGGCCGCCTCGGCCCTGCTTGCGAGCCCGGCGCGAGCCCAGATTCCCACCCCCGACTGCAACGAGGTCAGTCCCCAGCTGGTGGTGACCCCGGACGGCTCCGTTCCCTTCACCGTTCGCCTTCGCGCCGGCCCGTCCTGCAACATCACCGTTCCCAGCGTGCCGGTCCGGCTGGTCTTCAACGCCGCCGCCGACGCCCTGATCGCCTGGCCCCCGGGTCAGGACCACCCGGAGATCACCGGGACCGCGGACGTCACCGGGGAGGCGGTCTTCCACGTCGCCGGAGCCGGTTGTGTGGATCTGAACCGATTCCAGGGCGATTTCGTGGTGCAGGTGTGGGCGGACGACATCCTCATCGCCGAGGTGTCGGTGGTCAGCCCCGACGCGGTGAACTCGGAAGGCCTCCTGCCCACCGATCTCGGAACCTCGATCTGCGAGGACGGGGTCTCCGCGGTAGGCCTCTCGGACGCGGTGTTCCACAGCCGCTCCATCAAGAACGCCCTGGTCGAACCCTGCAGCAAGGTGACCGGAGACCCCTCGGACCCGGTGAACCTGGACGACGCGGTGGCCCTGACCCCGTTCGTCAAGGCCGGGTCCTCCATCACCTGCGACCCGGCCGCCGCGCCGGGGCTGAAGTACTGACCGCCAGCGGCCCGGCCGCGGCGCCGTACACGGGTACCCGGGTATCGCCCGTCTACCGGTTCCTGCGCTCCTCGCGGACGATGGTGACCCCGGGGCCATCCACGGCCTCCCAGAGTTTCCACTCGCGGTCGGTCAGGGCGTCGGGGTCCCAGGCGTGGCCGCTCCGCAAGAGTCTCAGGAACTCCCGGGCGTTGAAGGCCCGGCGGTGGCGGGCCTTGGGCAGGCGGAAGCCCAGGTTGCAGTTGGAGCCGACGTGGTTCCGGACGGCGTAGGCGCCGCCGTGCGGGGTCATGGAGACCAGCACCCGGTCGCCCAGGGCCAGGCCGTTCATGCCGTCGGTCTCCACCGCCTTGACCGCCTTGGCCTCTTTCTCCAGACGTTCGGGGCAGCGCAGGATCTTCTCGACCTTGATCCGTCCCCGGATCATGGAGCCCTTGATCTCCGGCAGGTCCTGGGGTTCCTCCAGCTTCACCACCTTGCCCAGGATCAGGAATTCCGGGGGGAAGGCGAAGAGGCCGCTGACCGGGTCCTCGATCAGGAACAGCGGCCGGTAGACCCCGTCCTTGTCCACCCGGATCGTCTCCACCGGCGGCCCGGACGCCGCCGGCGCCAGCGCCGGTCCGGCCGCGGCCGCGGCCGCGGCCGCCACCGCCGTACCCAGGATCCAGACCGGAATCCAACCCCGCATGCCGCTCAGTCCCCCTCCTCCTCGCCGGAGCCGCCGTCCCCCTCCGTCCCGAAGGTGGTGGCCAGCCCCGCCACCAGCGTCTGCCGCGCCTCGGTGGAGAGCCGCGCCTCCGGGTGCATGAGGGTGTACTGCCGGGGGGGCATCTCGCCGCTCCGCACCGCCTCCGCCGCCTCGCCGGCGTCCTTCTGGGGCCGCCCCATCTCCGACGCGTTCAACTTGGATCGCCCCTCGTCCACGTCGTGCTGCACCAGCCAGGAGACCGGGGCCACGTGGCTGTACCACGGCCACTGCGTGCGGTTGCTGTGGCAGTCGCCGCAGGCGGCCAGGAACGCGGTCCGGGTGGCCGGGCTGTCCCAGGCCGGTTCCTGCGAGACCGCGGGGTTGGTGTGTTTCCGGCCGTAGGGGACGGCCTGCATGAGGACGAAGAACGCCACCACGATGGCCGCTGCCCGGGCCGGGGATACCGAAAACCGCCTGCTGTCCTTCATGAGACCCCCGGGACTAACCCACTTCCACCATCTGGACCCCACTCCCCTCCACCAGGTCCCGGGTCTGCTCCAGCTTGTAGGGCTTGCGGAAGCAGATACGGCGGATGCCGGTGTTGATGAGGACCTTGAGGCAGTGGATGCACGGGCTGTGGGTGATGTAGATGTCGCTGCCCAGGATCGAGACCCCGCTCTTGGCCGCCTGGGCGATGGCGTTGATCTCGGCGTGGATGGTCCGGAAGCAGTTCTCCTCGGTCCGGCCATCCGGGTTGGTCGAGGTGTAGATCAGGCACCCCACCTCCGTGCAGTGGGGGAGGCCGGCCGGAGAGCCGTTGTAGCCGGTGGCCAGGATGGTGCGGTCCTTGACGATCACCGCCCCCACCGCGGCCCGGGTGCAGGTGGACCGCTGCGCCACCACCGAGCAGATCTCCATGAAGTACTGGTCCCAGCTGAGCCGGCTCTTGGCCTCCGTCACCGCCTGTCCTCCTCCCCACCCGCGTCGGCCGAACCTGCCCGGCGCCCCGGTGGGCCCGGTCAGTGTACCGGCAAGGGGGCGCGGTTCCAAGGGTCGACCCCGGACCGGCCGCCGCCGCAAAAAATGAGGGGCGGTCCCTCCGGACCGCCCCTTCCTCGACAAACCGGAGCCGAATCGGGTCGAGGAGCCTGTCTCTACCGGGCCCGGCGGGGGCCCGGACGACCGGCAACCGTTCAGGCGCCGCCGCCGTCCTGGTTGCAATTCACCGCCCACAGCCCGCGCAGGAACCCGCCGTCGGCCACGCGATCGGCCAGCCGCCACTGTCCCCGCACCATCCCGTGGGCGCGTCCATCCACGTTCCACAAGCCGTTATAGGTGCCCCGGCCCGGCGCGTCCGGGTTCCGGTCCCACTGGCCGCGCATGAACCCGAGGAAGCCGCCGCGGAGGCCGATGATCTTCCCCACGAACACCTTCTCGCCGCTGTCTAGCACGCCCCAGCGTCCCCGCACGTGGCCCGCCGTCCCCCCCAGGGGGCCGGCCAGCCGGGCCCGGAAGAAGCCGCCCAGGTGGTCGTCATTCTCCACCCGCACCCAGACCCCTTCCATGGCTCCGCGGGGACAGGTGTCGATGTCGTTGCGGTCGAAGCCGTTGAAGCTCACGCCGTTGGCGTCGTCCACCATCACCAGCTCGTCCGTGTCCTGGATGGCGCTGATCCTGATTTCCTTCTTGGCCAGGCCGGTGTCGAAGACGAAGATGTCGTCATCGGTGAGGCCGTCGGTGGCGGCCCCCTTCATCTGCCCGGCCAGGGTCCCGTCCCCGGCCGGCGGGATCACGATGGCAAACAGGATCCCGTCCCTGCCCGGACCGGTATGCGACACCCACTCCACCTTCTGGCGGCTGGGATCTTCCTGCAGCCAGCGGGGAACGATGTGGTCGTTCCGCTCGAAACGGATGGTCCGGAGCGGAATGAGCACCCCGTCGCTCACCGTGGCCTTCCCCGACCAGTCGAGCACCGGGCCGTCATAGGCGGTGGCCGCGTCGGCCTCCGGACCCCGGTTCATGTTCCCCCACACCACCCGCAGGTAGCGCACCTCCACGTCGGACCGGCTCTCCATGTCGGCCATCCGCGAGTCGGTGACCAGCGGATCCTGGGTCGGGACCTCGTCCCGTCCATCCAGGTAGCCGGCGATGTAGGGATCGCCGAAGGCCGGCTTCTCGGCGGTGGGGGTGAGCCCCCCCGTGGCCGAGGCCAGATCGATCGTCATCTCGGGCGCGGTCTGCCCGTCGAAGCCCGTGAACCCGGTGACCGCCGTGTCCTCGCCGCATCCCGCGGCCAGGACCGCGACCAGCACGAACCCCACGGCCCCTGCGGCCCGAAGCCGCCAACCTTGGTTGCTCATCGCTCATCCTCCTCGAGACACGGTGGTCTCGCATTCCCCCGAGGGATACCCTGTCGATCGCGTGGCCACGTCCCGGCCACCTGCCCCTCGATAGAGCAACCCCGATGCCAATCCGCCCCCGCCCGCAGGACACATCGTAACTAATTATACCACATTGCTTTAGGAAATACCCCCGGAGAAGCTCAAGCGCGCGACCGCCCCCCGCCGTACCCCGAGGGACACCCTCCCCGGGACACCCTGCCCCGACCGGGACAGCCCCCCGCCCGCTAGGTGCCGATCTCGTACTGCTTGACCTTGCGGTAGAGGCTCCGCAGCCCGATCTCCAGGATCTGGGCCGTCCGCTGCTTGTCGTAGCCGGTGGCCTTCAGGGTCTCCTCGATGGCCCGCTGCTCGATCTCCTTCATGGTCATCCCCACCCGCAGGTTCAGGTTTCGGGTGGCGTGAGCCTGGGAGCGGATGTGGTTCGGCAGGTCCCCCACGTCCAGGGGCTGGCCGTCCCGGCCGAAAACCACCACCCCCTCGATCAGGTTCCGGAGTTCGCGCACGTTCCCCGGCCACTCGTACTGCATGAGGAGTTCCATGGCCCCCCGGGTGATCCCCCGCACCTTCTTCCGGTTCTCCCGGTTGAAGTCCTGGATGAACTCGTCCACCAGGAGGGGGATGTCGGACTTGCGCTCGCGGAGCGGCGGGAGCCGGATGGAGGCCACGTTCAGGCGATAGAAGAGGTCCTCGCGGAACCGGCCGTCCTGCACGAGTTCCCTGAGGTCCCGGTTGGTGGCGCAGACGAGCCGCACGTCCACCGCGATCGGGGCGCTCCCCCCCACCCGCTCCACTTCCCGCTCCTGGATCACCCGCAGGAGCTTGACCTGGATGTTGGGGCTGATCTCGGAGACCTCGTCCAGGAACACGGTGCCGCCGTCGGCGATCTCGAACCGCCCGCGGCGGGCCGCGCTGGCCCCGGTGAAGGCCCCGCGCTCGTGGCCGAAGAGTTCGCTCTCCACTACCCCCTCGGCCAGCGCGCTGCAATTCAGCGCCACGAACGGCTCGTTCCGCCGGGGGCTCAGATGGTGGATGGCCTTGGCCACCAGTTCCTTCCCGGTCCCGGTCTCCCCGGTGACCAGGATGGTGGTGCGGGCGCTGGCCAGCTGGCGGATCCGGTCGTACACGGTCACCATCTGTGGCGACTTGCCGGTCAGGTGTTCGATGCCGTAGCGGTGGTCCAGGCGGGCCTGGAGGTCGCTCACCTCCAGGACCAGGCGCTGGTGGGAGATCGCCCGCTCCAGGACCAGGCGCAGGCGCTCGAAGTGGATGGGGCGGGTCTGCACGTCGTAGGCGCCGCGGCGCATGGCCTCGGTGGCGGTGGCCAGTTCCGCGTCGGGGGCGACCAGCACCACCGCCACTTCCGGGTTCCGGGCCCGGGCGATCTCCAGGAGCCGGAGCCCGTCGATCCGCTGGACCCGGAGATCGGTCACCACCACCTGGACCAGTTCGTGGTCCAGGACGTTGTAGGCGGCCTCGCCGTCCCGGGCCAGGGTGGCATCGCACTGGAGTTCGTTCTCCAGGAACAGGACCATCTCCCGTCCCCGGGATTCGTCCTTGTCCACCACGAGCGCGCGCGGCTTCTCGATCGGGGTCATACCCAGATTGTAGCCGGGGGAAGCGGGCCGGGCCAGGGGCGCGTGGGCAGCCGGAGGGGGCGGGAGCGCCCGGACCGGCGGGTTCGCCGGCGGCCTAGGCCACGCGCCGGGTGGTGGCGCTGGAGTCGGAGGCGCCGCCGTCCAGGCGCAGCGGGGAATCGCTGCGCTCGGTGAGGCGCGAGTCGGCGGTGAGAAGGATGATCTGATGACCCAGGACGGCGAGGTCGGCCAGCGCCTCCCAGGCTGCGTCCAGCCGGGGCTCGTCCCAACCCGGGAACGGCTCGTCCAGGACGAGGGGCAACGCCCGGTCGGCCCGGGGATCGGCGCTCAGGGCCAGCCGCACCGCGAAGTGGAACTGCTCCCCGGCCATGCGGCTGAGCGCGCCGAGAGGCGCCCACGCGCCGTCGCTCCGGATCTCCGGGTCCTGGCCCTCCCCGAAGCGGACGGCGGTGTGCCGGCCCCCGGAGAGCCGCTGGAAGATGTGCGAGGCCCGCCGGGCCAGGCGGTCCAGATGGCGTTCCTCGTGGGCGGTCACCGCGTCCCGCAGGGCGTCCCGGGCCAGGGCGATCGCCTCCGGGCCGGGGCCGTCGTGGCCGGCCAGCCGCCGCAGGCCCTCGGTCAGGCGGCCGGGGTTCCCGATCCGCCCTTCCAGGGCGGCGATCTCCTGCTTGAGGGTCAGGAGCCGGCCCTCCATGTCCTGGCTCCGGCCTCCGGATTGCTCGGCGTCCTTGCGGACCTCGTCGATGCGGTTCATCATCCGGCTCTGGGAGGCGTCGAGTCCGACCAGGTACCGCGCCTGGGCCACCAAGTCGCGGGTCTGGGTGTCCAGCACCTGGAGTTCGCTGAACACCTCCTCGTAGGCGTCGATTACCTCGCTCAGCGGGCGGAGGGACGAGGTAACCTCGCGGGCCCGCTCCAGCTTCTCCTGAAGTTCCAGGTAGCCGCGGAGCCGGGTCCGGAGATCGGCCGGCGAGTCGTACTTGGCCAGGCTCCCCAGGCTGCGTCGGGCATCGTCGTAGACCTCCCGCGCCTTCTGGTACTCGTTGAGAATGCGTTCCTTTTCCCCCTCGTGGCCCAGGCGGACCCGGTCGGCATTGCGGTCCAGGTACCAGACCACCAGGAGTCCCGCCGCCGCGAAGACCGGGAAGAGGATGAGTCCCAGGCGCCCGGCCCCGGACCCCGCGCAGATGAGCCAGGCCAGACTGCCCAGGACCGCGGCCGACACCGAGCCGTTCCGGGCGGTGTGAAGCACCGGCAGCTCGGCGATCAGACGCTTGGCCGCCTCCAGGTCGCGCTCCACCGACTGCAGGCGGTGGGAGGAATCGATGTAGAACTGGACGGTGTCCTCGATCTCGCTGGGACCGTTCAGGAAGTCCAGGAACTCGTGCTGCAGCCGGGCCTTGGACTGTTCCTGGACCTCCACGTGCTTGCGGATCCGGTCCCGCTCGTCCCGCAGCTCGATGAGGGAGTTCTCCAGGCGGTCGCGCTCCCGGGTCAGCTCCTCGAACCGGGTCAGGTTCTGGAGCGTCTCCTCGATCTCCCCGATGCGGGACGTGCTCTCGGACAGGGACGCCTCCAGCGCCTCGACCTCCTCGATCGCCTCGCGGAGCTTGATGGCGTCACGGCGCCACTGCCGCAAGCGCTCGCGCTGCTCGGCGATCCCCGCAGCCTCGTTGCCGTTGCCCCCGGAAGGCGAGGTCCCGGAGGCCGCCTCCAGGTCCCGGTCCACCTCGGCCAGCATAGCCTGGTAGGCGCCGTGGGGATTCCGGGGCAGCCACTCCAGAATCTCCGGGTCCAACCCGGTGACCAGCCGGCCGTCCCGGACGAACCCGGACCGGGACCAGATCGGCCCGTCCACCGCGCCCAGGATCGATTCCAGGCACTCCCGGTAGGCGGCCGCGGCCGTCTCGTCCTCCAGCGCGCGGGCGAAGAGTTCCCGCTCCGTCCCCTGTCCGGTCTCGGCCAGCCGCACGCGGTGGGTGCGCAGGTCGCGGGTGAGGGACAGGGTCCGCTCCCCCACGTGGAAGGTCACCGAGACCTCGGCCGGACCGCTCGTGGCCAGGAGCCGGGATCCCGGTTCCAGCCCGAAGAAGGCGGCGAAGAGGGCGGTGGCCAGGCTGGTCTTTCCGCTCTCGTTGCCTCCGGACACGAGGTTGGCGCCCGGTTCGAAGCGGAACGCGGCCGGCTCGCCGAAGGGACCGATGCCCTGCACGTCGAGGGTTTCAATCCACATGGTCGTGTCGTACCCCCGCAAGCCGTCCCAGTCCGTAGCGACGGGCCTGCTCCACGGTCATGTCGTCGCCGCCGGCCGGGACACCGCGGGACTCCAGGGCTCCGGTAAACAGCTCGTGAAGCTCCTCCCGGTCGTCGGGGACCGGATCGGCCTCGTTCCAGTGCACGGCGAAGGGCAGGCGGCGAACCGCATTCGCCAGTTCCTCGGGGTCCCAGCTCCGGGAGGCGGCCCCGACCAGCCGCACCGAGAGCATGGCCGCGCCGCCATGGCCCGCCTCCAGACGGGAAGCCAGGGCCTGCGGGGTACGGATGTCCTCGGCGTCCAGGTCCACCGTGGCCCGGGCCACCGGCGGCACCTGGCGCTCGATCCGGTCGAGGCTAACGCCGTCGGGTCCGATCTCGGCCACCGTCCAGGAACGCGCTCCCCACTCCCCGGGGTGAAGCCCCACCGGAGAGCCGGGGACCACCACCGTGGTATCCCCCAGACGGGTGCGGGTGAATTGATGGCCGCCGCCCAGGACGAGCAGGTCGAGGCCGCTCGCGGCCACCGCCTCGGCGTCGAGAACGGGAA
>Ga0307424_1000094_pt1 | contig 39050 bp, 24 predicted proteins | sample SalMarWE160320MG_FD_202157 | JGI IMG/M metagenome (GOLD analysis project Ga0307424, IMG submission 202157) | Salt marsh sediment microbial communities from the Plum Island Ecosystem LTER, Massachusetts, United States - WE1603-20 | ecosystem: Environmental > Aquatic > Marine > Intertidal zone >... | reverse complement strand
GTATGGCGAGTAATAACGATATAATCTTTCGCACCTCCATCATCTCCTTTCCTTCCTTTTTCCTCGTTTGTGGTTTTTGTTAGATTTAGATACAACCAAGCCGTCGAAATCCGGCTAAATCACCTCCTTTTCTCTGAAATATGTAACCTTCTTGCAAGCATCACCATTCGTCCTCCTAATCCCTCCCTTCTTTCGAATCATGGGTTGACTAAACAACCTTGCTCCCCAAACCAAGCATCCATCGGCATCACCCGCCTGCGTAACCGGGAAAAGGAAGATGAGACCTTTCTGCTTGGCCCTGCTGATGAGAAAGAAAACCCATATATAAATTCTGGAGGGAACAGACAGCAAACGTCAACCAGAAGGCAATTCTTGCAGTACTGCACCACCCCGGCCGCTGCCCTGGGCCTGAGCCAGACCGACCTCCTGAAGTCAGATAAGGCACCGGCAGAGGCAGGTGGTTTTTGGTGTAAGTCACCGCTATTCCCTCCAGACTTTGCATGGGCCGGTACGTCCGTGTTGACCTTGAAACAGAAAATCTTGTTCATTTGGATACCAGCAAACACCTTTTTGGCCCCCTGGTTTCCAAGAACTGCGCACGCCATTGGCTTTCGGCGGGCACCCCCATTCATCTGCGTGACCGCGGGGTGGCGGTGCGATGTACAACCCCCAGGCATCCAGCAACGATTTGCACTTGTTGGTTCTGCAATGACCGTGCTTGATCAGTCCTTTAGCCCCGAACCGGGCAATGAGGGGCTCTTCTTATATCTTTAATTATTGCAATATGTTATCATCTTATCAGTGACCCTGCTAGTCCATTTGGACGCTATGCCACGTCCGTCTACAGACTCATTTCTTCGTCTCCAAGTCCCTTTTCTTCGGCAAGCACGTAACCCACGGTATCAACAGCGCTGCGCCTCTCCAGGATGGCTATGTCAGGGATTGGGTAGTTCCGGTCATCAGTGTGCAAAAAGATGCCACTTGTGGGTAGAACCGAGTGACCTCATTGAATAAAAAGACAGTTCATGCAATCCGAGCCTGGCCCTTGGCAACCCTTAAATATGGCAGCCAGGTCACGCCGGAGCGGGAACAAAACAGACCATACGGCGGGCTCACGAGGGAACAATCTGAACCAAGTAGAAGCTATAGAAATTGGGGTGAAGTCTTGTCGGGCTGTTACCCAAATCCCTTTTCTCTCGCAAAACACTTTTTACGAGTCTGATAAAGGTTTATGAACAAGAAACGTTTCGATGAACCGCTCAAAGGCAATTCCTGTTTGGGCAACAGCCAGTTGTTTAGTATGTTATAAGATTGCAGAATGTAGATTGGATAAAGAGGAGAAGGAGGTCCGTACATGAAAGAGTGGGTAAGGTGGTTTTTGGTCGAAGAAAATGTCAAACAATACCAGGACGAGACTGAAAGACAAGAAGCGATTGCTGGGATATGCGAGGACTTGGAAGATGAAGAAGAAGTCTATGATCAACTGACAGACTACTTCAATGTCGACTTTGGGCGTGATGAACCGAATGGTCCAGCGGATTACTTGGCCAACGCATTCGGCTCTGTCTTGGCCGACCTTCCTCAAGACGTCTTCCAAGCGCTTTGCGAGATGAAGAACCTGTTTTTCACGTTCACGCCTCATGCAGGGGCGGAAGTAAAGCGTTTTGCACTGGGACATGACGTCAAGACCCAAGAAGGGATACAGATCGTGACGTTTCCATATGCGGCCGCCTTGCTGCCGTTGAGTGCGACCCGCGGCCAAATCGCCCACCATCTCGCCCATATTTACGCGGGACACAAGGCCGGCAGAACGGACACGACGCGGGACGAGGCGGACAAGATGGCAAGAAGCTGGGGGTTTTATGAAGACATAGCGGCTTATGGGGATTATCGCGCTGCGCAGGAAAGGAGCTGGGGACTTAAAGAAAAACTGAGGGCATACAGGGATGCGTATCTGGCCCTTGCGCGAACCCATGAAAAAAAGGACGAGCCAACGGGAGGCAATGACCAGCAAAGAGCGTAAAAGGGCAGAGCTTCATCTTTAGATGTCGCTCTGCCCTGCCGGCAGTGGAAGGAAGGGTAAGTTTCTTCCGGTCCGGTCTTTCGTTACACTGCTTGTGCGGAGGCGTGTATGCCCCTGCGTGCGCCCAGCTCAGATCCTGCCTGACATGGACGCAACATGACGGCCTGTGAAGCGTGAGCCGTCACGCTTGAGATCTCCCGCGATGATGATCGCGGAGGGGACGTTTGACCGTGTCAACAGTTCCCCTCCTTAATGAACCTCAAAGCATGGTTCGTTAGACGATGGTGAACTTGTGGATCGCCTTCACGTCGCTGATGAGCAAGCCTCCTGGGGAATCAAAAGACTTCAGTTCCATCACAACCTTGGCCTTGCCCGCGCAGCCGCCGGGAACAGTGCCCGACCAATCCCAGGTATGGATGCCGTTCCCGAGGTCCCCGGCGTTCTTGCATGGCATGATCTTTCCACATGGTCCTCTCACCTTGGACTTGACCGTCTTCACATAGGCCATGCCAGCACCCAAAACAGCAAACTTCACCTTGGCCACGATGGTATCACCCGCTGTGAATGTGTCTTTGGGATTGCCGCTCCCGTCTTCCGTCCAGACATCTTCAATGATGAGCTTGTTGGCCACATGAAAGGCTCCCGGCGTGTGGCACTCGCTGCAGTCCATTATGCCGTTTATGGCGGGGCCAAGCTCTAGACTCTTTGACTGGTGACAGGTCTGGCAGGCCGCGGTTTCCGCTGACACCGAGTACGGGTCTCTATCATTCCCGTTGAGCGCGTAATAATTGATCAATTCGGCCGTATAGGCTGCCGCATCGCCAACTAGCTTGGCGCAACGATCAGGCCTAATTCCGTAACCAGTTGGGCCCACAGTTCCCTGATGGATCCCTGCTACATAGAGGAATTTGCTGACGGCTACATGGCAAAGGGGGCTATTAGACACCGTACGGGCCAAAACGTCCTCATTAGCGATGGGCTGCTTCGGATACGTGTAGTCACTAGGCCCGTAACCAGTATCGTCATAGTACAAGTCCGCAAGCGCCGGTGTGGGAATCGGCGTCTCGGAAACCCAGCCCATAACAGAGCTTCCCAGTGCGCCATGGAGCCCCATAAGATTCAAAACCGCAATGCACGCGTTGGGAACCCCGCACAGGGAGCCCCAACCGCTCACACCCGCTCCGCCATAAACGTACATCCCATATTGGATGCGGTCCCAATCCGTGTCGTCACTGGCAAAGGCAGCTTTAAACGCCTGCATCAAAGCTGATGCAGCACCTTGCATTCAGCCATTACCCCCGACCGTGTAATAGTACCACCCCATGACCCTCACGTCATCCGGGTCAAGGATGGGTTGGTTGTCCGCTGCTGGCGTGCTAGTCGGGTTGCCGAGCGAGTCCCTGCAATACGGTAAAGGGAAACTTGGGGGCGTCTTCGCATGGGCGGTGCCGGGTAGAACAAGCCCCCCGGCAACGCCTGCTGTGAGGGCGCCGGCTCCCATGACCGTGCCCTTCAAAAAGTTTCTTCGACTGAGATCTGGATCTCTCTTCATTTTCGAACTCCTCCTTTCCTTACATGACTTTCCGTTCTAAACAGGTCTAAACTCTTGCGGACTTTGTTTGAGATGTCGAAACGTCACACCCTCCCTTCTGTCCGCCACCGTTTTCTTAACCTTGTCATCCCTCCCTTCTTGGATAAGTATTCGCCTGGCAACATGATCCCTTGTCCTCAGTGGTTATCATCCTCCTTTCATCGTTCGCGCGGTTAAACGAAGATCAACCGCATGGAAAGGCTGGAGGGAACAGACAGCAAACATTTACCAGAAGGCAATTCTTGCAGTACTGCGCCACCCCGGCCGCCGCCCGGGGCCTGAGCCAAACCGACCTCCTGAAGTCAGATAAGGCACCGGCAGAGGCAGGTGGTTTTTGGTGTAAGGCACCGCTATTCCCTCCAGACTTTGCATGGGGCAGTATACACGCAGTATACTCGTTGGGCGGCCCCTTATATGAGACTTTTGCAGAACCTCGCCTCGCTCTTTGATATGAGGTTTTTGACCCATCTGAGGGCTCGCTCACTAAATCGCAAGAACTCGGCCTAACGGCCTCAAACAGCTTGCGATTTGCCCGCCAGGGCGGGCCATTCGCTTCGCCCGGCCTCTGGCTCGGAAAGCCGACGGCTTGAAAAGGTGGGTACCCCGAAAACCTCATAATTGTCGCTTTTCGAGGTTCTGCAAAGGTCTTATATTTTCTATCATCCCATTATGTTATCAACGCGTTGCGGTGTGTATCCCGACCACCTGGATCCTGTTCCAGATCCATCTACGGGATTCTTTGTTTATTTCTAAGCCCATGTTCGAAGGACAAATCTGATGATGTCTTACCGGAAGCGAGGGCCTTCTGTGGCCCCCTGCTTCCCAAGATCCGTCCACGTCATGACCTTTCCGCGGTTGCCGCAATGTGTATGTGCAATCGCGGGGCGGCCTACAACTCCAAGCATCCAGGAACAATGGAATTTCCGACATTTCAGTCGTGCAACGAGTGTGCTAGATTTACCGATTGGGTTTAGAGAAACCAATGGGAGGCCGTTCCTTGTATTTTCTATTATAAGGAGATGTTATCAAGGTTTTACGGTCAGTACCCCGAGCAAGCTAGGTGCTGTGTGAATAGCTACCTACAGGCTTTTTTAGGCCCATCTAAGTACATTTGAGACGCAAGCTACGTATTCTACGGTATGAACAACACAGGGGTTCGCCCCGTTCGCTGGCTATGGGTTGGGTAATTCCGGTCATAAATGAGAAAAAAAATGTCACTTGTGTGTAGAAAGGGTTCACCAGTGGGAACAGACCAGACCATACTGGAGGCTTAGGGGGGAATAATCTGAACCATGATAAGATGGCTTGAGCGCTGAGAGATCGTCGGCGGGTCGTGCTCCGGACTCTGTTGTAACATCAAGCATGACAGCGCTTGCGGGTCGCCATCAAATGTTGAAGGTCAAGATGGGGTGGGTCAATATCACTCCGGAGATGAGAGGAGTTCATCCGGATTGATGATGCCGGACCGGATGGCAAAGGCGACAAGGTGGGCCAGGGTGTGGAGGTTCAGTTTTTTCATGATGTTTGCACGATGGGTTTCAACGGTTCGATAGGCGATATCGAGGAGTCTGGCAATGTTCTTGTTATCCTTGCCCAGGGCAAGGAGTCTCAAAATCTCTCGCTCCCGGTCTGTCAAGGCATCGTATGTCAAACCGGTCGCATCGTCTTGCGTCTCATCGGCTCCAAGCATGAGATACTTGCGGACCAACTGAGTGGACATGGAGGGGCTCAGGTAGACTTCTCCCGCGCGGGCGGCTTCGATGGACGAAACCAGCTCGCTTGCCGCCGCTTTCTTGATCACATAGCCGCAGGCGCCGGCCTTTAAGCTCCGGTAAAGGTATTCTTCGTTTTCATACATCGATAGCATCAACACCTTGATGCGTGAGTCGATTTTTTTGATTTGGGAAATCACATCCAGACCCGAGAGGCCGGGCATGGCGATGTCCAGAAGAACCATATCCGGTCTTAAATTTTTCACCTTCTCTAGGGTAGCCTGACCATTTGCCGCTTCGCCTATGACCTCGATGTCGGACTGTTTTTCCAAGAGGCTTTTCACCCCTTCGCGAAACAGGGTGTGGTCATCAACAATCAGGACCTTGAAGCTGGGCATGATATCAGTTCTTCGGGTACGGGTTTGGACAAAATATCGATCCTTATCTCAGTGCCTCGACCCTTCTCGGATTTGACGGTCACGTTCCCTCCCAAAAGGGAAGCCCTTTCCTGCATGCTAATGAGACCCATGCCTTTGTTTGAGGCTTCGCTGGAGTCAAAACCTAAACCATTATCTTTTATAATCAGGATGACCTGGGGGCCCCTTTCATCCAGCTTGATACTGGTCCGGGTAGCATGTGAATGTTTCTCGACGTTGCACAAGCCTTCCTGCACCATGCGGTAAACAGCCGTTTCCATACCCTTGTCTCCGAGCTTGTCCGCCACATTGGTTTCAAGATCAATGGCAATGCCTGTCCTGTCACCGAAATCTCTGCAAAGAAGACGCAAGGCCGGGACCAAACCCAAGTCGTCCAACTCAGAAGGCCGCAAATTGACGGCCAATCGATGGACTTCATCCACTGTACGCTGCAAAAGGGATTCCACCTTCGACAAGGGTTCGAGAGCTGTCTTGCTGCTTTCCGTCAGCTCGTCTTTTGCCAAAGCCACATGCAAGGCCATTGTATTTAGAAGTTGGCCGACGCCGTCGTGGAGCTCTCTTGACACGTGTTCTTTGTACCTTTCCTCGGACTCTCTGAGTTTCTTTTCAAGCCCTCTTGTTTTCGTCACATCTCTTATAATCTTTATACTGTACGTGATCTGACCCTGATCATCCCGAATGGGATAGGCAGAAATTTCATGGTGCCACACATTGCCCTGTTTGTCCCTAAATCGACGCGTGCTGCTGGGCGACGGGATCCCCTGGCGGGTTGCGGGCAGAAGGGGACATGTCCCTTCTTCCAGCAGGCAGGGTTCGCCCAGGGTCTTAAAGAGAGCAATGCACTGCTTGTCTATGACATCCTCTCTTGCGAGCCCCCGTCTTTCCAAATACGACTTGTTCACTTCTACGATGTTCAGGTCCCTGTCAATGACCAGGATATCCTCACGAATGCCGTCCAAAATCGTCCGCAAGAAATCCTTGGTCCTGGAGAGTTCCCTCAGGTACCGCGTCTTGTCCACCAGATAGCTACAAGCAGCCCAGAAAAACTTCGCATAAACATGATCTATGAGTTGAATGTGGGCCGGCTTTGTGCGGATGATAGCGTCGCGAACGTCGTTGCTGCCCGTAAGTTCAACGATAAAATTCAGGTCCGGCAGGGGATAGAAATCCCTATAATCTGTCGTGGTCAGCATACCCAGTTGTTTTGCAAATTGATATCCCACAGCGCCTTCGTCAATATCGGCTACCGCCACAATCTCCGGTGTTTCAACATTCTGATGATCTACGTAATTCTGTAACACCTCCAGACAGGTCGTGCCACCTCCTACCAGGGCAAGCTTCAAGTTTTCATTTTGAGCCGCCAATTAAATTCGACCTCCCAAGAGAAACAAAAAAAGCGCCTCTCTACCATGGTTAGAAGCGCTCAGTTAAGACCATTTCTCCTCCAATTTGTGGTGGAAAACTTGACCGGCCTGCTCCCCGCAAGCCCCGTCCGGAAGGGCGGGGAGGCTTCACAGATTCATAAAATCGACTTTTCACGAAATCATCAAACTTAAAAAAATTATAACAGCATCCCTCCATTCAGTCAATACGCTTGCAAGAGCCTTGTTTTTTGCACCCAACAGACGATACCGCTTTTCTAGTCCGGCTGGCTGACACCAAGCCGCTGTATTTTGCGCCTCAGGGTATTCTTGTCGATCCCGAGTTCTCTGGCCGTCGCCATTTTTTTCCACTTGTTTCTTTCAAGGGCCTCCTCAATGGCACGTTTTTCAACCTCCCTAAGGGTTAGGCCGGTGGTAACAATCATGGATCTCTTCTCCGGCACAATGTGCGTGGGCAGGTGTCTCAGATGAATCAGCTCTCCCCGGCACACGACAAAGGCATGCTCTATGGCATTTTCGAGTTCGCGCACATTGCCGGGCCAATCGTGCAGCATCAATGCGGCCATGGTCCCATGGGACACCCCCATGATCTGTTTGCCTGTCAGGTGATTGAAACGCTCCACAAAATGACCAACGAGAAGAGGAATGTCCTCTTTTCGTTGCAACAGTGGTGGCAAAGACATCCTGACCACATTGATTCGGTAATACAAGTCACTCCGGAACCTGCCTTCTTGCACCAGCTGTTCCAGGTTTCTGTGGGTAGCCGTGATCACCCTGGCATTGGTCCCAACCGCCTTGATGGAACCCAAGGGCTCATATACCTTCTGTTCCAAGACACGAAGGAGCCGGATTTGAACGGGCAAGGTAACATCCCCGATTTCATCCAAAAAAATGGTGCCCTCCTGGGCCAAAGCAAATCGGCCCGGCTTGTCTTTTTTGGCATCCGTAAATGCCCCTGCCTTGTATCCAAAGAGTTCTGACCCACACAGGGTCTCCGGCAGGGCGCCGCAGTTGACAGCGACAAAAGGCCCTTTTTTTCTGGGGCTGTGGTTATGAATGGCCCTGGCAAAGATCTCTTTGCCTGTGCCGGTCGCCCCTTCGATGAACACCGTACTATGACTGTCGGCAATCTGTGGGAGGCGCGCGAAAAGTTCAAGCATCTTGTGGTTCTTGCTAACAATATCACCAAAGGAATGCTGTTTTTGAAGCTCCTTGCGAAGGCCATGCACGATAGTCAAATCGCGGAAGGTTTCCACGCCGCCAATCACGTTCCCGGCCTCGTCTCGTAACAAGGTGGTCGTCACACTGACTGGAATACGCCTGCCATCCGCGCGAACGATATAAATCGGCATATTTCTAATAGGCTTCCCACTCACCATGGTCTGCCGCAGCACACAACCCGTCTCACACACATTGGCCCTGAACACCTCATGACATAGCTGACCCACGGCCTCGTCCCGGGTGATACCAGTGATCTCCTCGGCAGCCCTGTTGAAGGACATAACACGCCATTGCAGATCAACGGTGAAAACGCCGTCTGCAATACTATCCAGAATGATCTGATGATGGGCACTGACCAGCGGACTGACCTGGCCCATCCCATTGCCTGGTTGCATGGATTTTAGGAAAACGCTGATAACGCCTGACGCATTCGCAAAAGATTTCTCACGACATTGCCACGCATGGCCGAGATGTATGGTTTTGTTTAACAGCAAAAGAGCCACGGTGTCAATAGTGCTGGTTCAAATTGTTCCTTTGTCGCCTTGATGGTGCATTTTGTTTCCCCTGGAATCCGCAAGCGCCCTTGACAGCAGGCTCTCCACACATCTGGATATTCTGTTTTTTCAAAGAGTTATGCCATGGTATCGCCATTGCTCCGATAGTTGGCATAGGTATTGCCAAGTATGCATCTAAGCCTTGCTCTGATGTTGCGCGCGAGGCCTGCAAAGTCCCCCCGGTGTCTCGTAGTGTACTTTTCGAGGGCTGAAACACGTTCCCCGCAGAGGACGAACACCATAGGCGATAGCGAGAAGGCATTATGAGACACCCATTCTCCTTGGAAAGGACCGGCAAGGGCTTCTGTCGCCATGGCCAAAGTTGCGATACCAACATTTCGGGCGCGGGTTGCACCGGTTTTTGACACCTGCCTCCTAGTCTCCGTATTTCACATTGAGCATGACCGTCATACCGAAACAACCGAACTCCACCTCGCGACACTTCCGCCTGCCGAGCGGGTAGCCACCCTCAAAGGAGCAGGCGTTACGACCTTGATCTGTGGCGGCATTACCGGGGCCCTGGATAAGCTGCTTGAAGGTTCAGGCATCTCTGTTATTAGAGGCGTTGCCGGGGAAGTTGAAGAAGTGCTTCGTGCCTTTATGTCCGACCGGCTTGATGAGCGGCGATTTTGCATGCCGGGCCACACGGGTGAACATGGTACAGCCCATGGTGGCGTTTAGGTGCTTCCCCACCTTTTTCAAAAATGGTTTGACAATACCTTCGGCGGGTATATCTTAATATTATGAGTATATACCTATAACGGTAATCGTTGCTTGGAAGATGCAGATGTCTATCCTGGCGTCGCGAAAGGAGGACAGCGATGAAACAAGGTGAAAAATTAGTGATTATCGGCCGGGGTGGTACGGGCGGGCCTGCTGCCATGCTCAGCAGGAAGCTGATGCCGGAAGTGGATGTGACCGTCATTAGTGAGGAAGACAGATTTATCGTAAGGTGAGCCCTCCCCCATGTGGTGGCCGGTCTGGCCACGGCGGATTCCATCACAAACCCGGACGAGATGTTTGCCAAGGCGCGGATCAACTTGATCAAGGCCCGGGCAACCCATGTGGACACTCATCAGAAGATTGTGGAATTGTCGGACGGGCGTGAGATCCCCTATGACAAGATGATACTGGCGGTAGGGGGAAGCGCGGTGGTTCCGATGCTTGGAGGGCATGATCTCGACGGGGTGTTTACGCTGAGGCAGGTACCGGACGCGGAAAAAATAAGGGCCTTCCTGCAAGAGCGCAAACCAAAGAGGCTGGTATTCATAGGAGCCGGTTTCATCAGTCTTGAGATGGCCACCCTCCTTTCGGCCTCGGGGCCGGATGACTATGACATAACGGTGGTGGGACGTCGTGCCCACCCGCTGCCGTTTATGTTGGATACCGAGCTGGCGGTCAAAGTAGAGGAATATCTTGTTGAAAAAGGCCTCAGCATGAAGATGGGTGCGGAAGTGACGAGGATTGTGGGCCGAGACGGCCGCGTGTCAGCGGTGGCGCTTGCCGGTGGGCAAAGCCTTGATGCGGACATGGTCATCCTTTCCGTAGGCGCCAGGGCCAATCTGGAACTGGCAAAGGATATGGGATTGGACATAGGGAGGTTTGGTGTCAAGGTCAACAAGTACCTGGAAACCTCAAACCCTGACATCCTGGCGGCAGGAGACTGTGTTGAGAAAGAGCATTTTATCACAAAGAAAGCGGTCCCGGGCCAAATTCGCGGGCCGGCCGTCATACAGGGCAGGCTTGCGGCCAAGAGACTGGCAGGCTATGAGATTGAATTTCCGGGTGTGCTCATGAGCATGGCGGTCAAGCTGTTTGACAAGACCTTTGCGGCAACGGGCCTGACCGAAGTCCAGGCCCAGGACACCGAGGGCATTGAAACCGTGAGTGCCACGGTCGTTTCGAGGAGCAAGCACGGCATGATCCGAGGGGCCAAGCCCTGGACGATCAAGCTTGTCTTTGACAAGGAGACTCAAAAGCTCATCGGCGGCCAGATCATCAGTGACGCGCAGGCTCCGGCAAAGGAAATCGACACGGTCAGCGCCCTGATCCTGGGCGGAAAGACTATCGCGGATTTGACCACCTTCACATGTGCGGGCCACCCGGATTGTTCCTCCGAGCCGAGCCTTGAACCCATTGCCATTGCTGCGGAGCAGTGTTTGCAGAAGTTGAAATAAAGTTGAAATAATAGAAGCAGCCCAGCCTCCGGCGCCAACCGCGGCGGGACCGAAAGCGGAGCCTATCCAAAGACAGGTTTGATCTTTCCGAAACCGTATCCAGCGGTGCGGGCCACGGCTCTTTTTTGTTTCCAATCATCCTCTTGAATGATGCCCAGTCTTTCCTCCCGTTGAAAAACCGACAAAGGAGGTGCTGTCGCAGAGGTACTGTGGCATTTGAGGGGACAAAAGGGCGTTGATCTATATAATGATTGCAATGATCAGGTCGTTCAGATAGGAACACTGTTGATTACCGCCATGACAGCCATAAGGTGCAATAACGCTTACAATGACTCATCATTGATGGTGTGACATTGGAACAACCTGTGATTGAAGTCGTTTTTCTGGGTGTTGGCGAGGCATTTGACGAACAGTTTCCTAACACCTCTATGCTGATTCGTTGCAAGACAGGGGCTTCGCCTGTTACACTACTACTCGATTGCGGCTTTACGACTCCTCCCCAGTTCTGGAAAGAGGTGCCGGAAGCTGACACGCTGGATGGCATCTGGATTTCCCATTTTCACGGCGACCATTACTTTGGCCTTCCTTCATTGCTCGTTCGATTTTGGGAAGAAGGGCGCACCAAGGTTTTAACGCTTTTGGGGCAGAAAGGCATTGGGGCTGTGGCCCGCCAATGTCTTGATCTGGCCTATCCCGGCTTCTATGAAAGGTTAGAATTTCCCGTCAGGTTTGTGGAGGTGGAGCCAGGCAAAGAGGTACAGGTTTTCGGCATGACTTTTCGCTCTGCCGAAAACGCTCATCCCCAAAGAGACCTGGCCCTCAGAATAGACGCCCGGCAAACAGCCGTCTACTACAGTGGGGATGGCAGGCCCACACCTGAAAGCATCGCCCTGGCCAAAGGGAGCCGGCTGGTTATCCACGAGGCTTTCCACGCGGAAGGCGACGTCCCCGGACACGGTACCGTTGCGGGCGCCATTGATATGGCTAAAAGATCCGGGGCATCCCATCTTGCGCTGGTCCATATTCAAAGGAAGGTGCGAAGCCAGGTGATGGATAGGATACAGGAATTTGAAGAGTCGGCAGGCTCATTGAGCCTGATCGTTCCAGAGCCTGGTGATAGGATCACGCTTTACCCCCACGTTACCTAAACAACACGCCGATGACACTCCCCGGACTCTTCACAAGCAACCGATTGGAGATCCTGGCTGACGCGTTGGCCGAGGTTCTCAGTACGCCTCCGGCATCGCCGCTGGCTGAAGAGATTATTCTTGTCCAGAGCAAAGGCATGGAGCACTGGGTATCCGAAGAACTTGCCAGGCGCCACGGCATCTGTGCAAACTGCAGGTTTCCCTTCCCCAACGCCTTCGTCTACGAAATTTTTCGAAAGGTCTTTGAAGATCTTCCTGAACGCTCCCCCTTCGATCCAGCAATGATGACCTGGAAGATCATGAAGCGCCTCCCGTCGTGCGTGACAAAGCCGGGCTTTGAGAGCCTCAGGCGCTACCTTGGTGATGGAGGAAGGGATCTGAAATGTCTCCAGCTTTCTGAGCGCATTGCAGACACCTTTGATCAATACCTGCTTTTTCGTCCGGAAATGATGCTCTCATGGGAACAAAACCAGGAAGACCACTGGCAGGCGGTCCTCTGGAGGGAACTGGTTAAAGGTGATGAAAGAGGGCATCGGGCCGGACTGAGGAAGACTTTTCTTCAAGCGATTGAAGAATCTTCCGCTGCCATAGAGGGCTTGCCCGAGAGGATTTCGATCTTCGGGATCTCTTCTCTTCCTCGGTTTCACATGGAGGTCCTGGCCGGCCTGTCGCGCCTTACCCGGGTGAACCTTTTTCTGATGAATCCCTGCAAGGAATACTGGGGTGATATTGTCTCTGACTGGGAGGTGAAAAGAACCATGGACAGAGAGGGTGGGGAAGATCTGACCCCGGAAGCGCTCCACCTTGAAAAAGGGAACAGCCTCCTGGCGTCCATGGGAAAGCTCGGCAGGGATTTCTTTGATTTGTTCCATGAGTTCCATTGCGAGGAAATGGCATCCTTCCAGGACCCCGGCGAGGACAGACTGCTTTCGTGCCTGCAATCCGACATTTTAAACCTCCGAGACAGGAATCAGATCTCGGATGGAAGGCGCCTTATTGCGCACCATGATACTTCGGTCCAGATCCACTCATGCCACAGTGCCATGCGGGAGATCGAGGTGCTGCATGACCGGCTTCTTGACATGTTCGAAAAGAATCCGCGCCTGTTGCCAAAGGATGTCCTGGTGATGATGCCGGATATTGAAACCTATGCCCCTTACATCCAGGCGGTATTCGATGTCCAGGCTGATGATGCCAGGAGGTTTCCTTTCACGATAGCAGATCGCGGTGTGAGGAAAGAAAGCCAGATTATCGATGCGTTCCTGGCGGTGCTGGATCTATACGGAAGCCGCTTTGGCGCCTCACAGGTCCTCTCGATCCTGGAATCGCCGGCCGTGCGGCGCAAGCTCGGTTTGTCAGACACCGACCTCGCACTGATTCAAGGATGGGTCAAGGAGACACGGATAAGATGGGGCATGGATGGGCAAAGCCGCGGTCAACTCGGCCTTCCCGCCTTTTCGGAAAACACCTGGCGGGCCGGCCTGGAAAGACTCCTCTTGGGCTATGCCATGGCCGGGCAGGACGAAAACATGTTCGGTGGCGTCCTGCCGTACGATCATATTGAGGGCGGTGAGGCCCAGGTATTGGGGGTGTTTCTTGAATTTTTCGAGCAACTTTATGCCCAGGTCGTGTCCCTCAGTCAACCGCAGACCTTGGATGCGTGGTCCGAGACACTGACAGGCCTTCTTGAGCGATTTTTTTCGCCGGATGAAGACACAGAAAGTGACATGCAAGTCATCCGTCGGACACTCAAGGATTTGGCTGATATGCAAGAGGTCTCTGGTTTCGATGAAGCCATTGATCTGCGCCTCATCAAGTGGCACTTGGGACAACACCTTGAAAAACAAGGCTTCGGCTTTGGTTTTATGGCCGGCGGCATCACCTTTTGTGCCATGTTGCCCATGCGAAGCATCCCCTTTAAAATCATCTGTCTTGTGGGGATGGATGGAGATGCCTATCCCCGGCAGCGCAAAGCATTGGGTTTTGATCTCATAGCCAGACACCCCAGACCGGGAGACCGTTCCCGTCGTCACGATGACAGATACCTCTTTCTGGAAGCCGTGCTTTCGGCCAGAGAGACGTTATATATCAGTTATGTGGGTCAAAGCCCCCAGGATAACAGCCAAGGGCCGCCCTCGGTTCTGGTCAGTGAGCTCATGGATTACATCGAGCAAGGCTTTGAGGTCCAGGCCACGAAGGTCCTGGACCGTATCGTTACCAAACATCGCCTTCAGGCTTTCAGCCCGGAGTACTTCAAGGATAACGGGAGACTGTTTAGCTATTCCGAGGCAAACTGCCAGGCGGCCCAGTGCCTGTCGAGGGCACGTGAGGGCCCTGTGCCGTTTATTTCCAAAGGTCTTTCAGAGCCGGAAGAAGCGTGGAAGCTGGTTGATTTGAACGACTTGTGCCGATTTTTCGGCAATCCGGCCATGTTTCTGCTCAACAAGCGCCTTGGAATCTATCTTGAAGAAAGGGCCTCGATCCTGGAAGAGGGGGAATCGTTTGATCTCAAAGGTCTGGAAAAGTACCTGGTTGAGGAAAACCTGGTGGGAAAAAAGTTTTCGGGGTGCAGCCTCAAAGATTTCTTGCCTCTGATCAAGGCCACTGGGCGGCTTCCGCACGGAGCCGTTGGAGAATGCATATACGAAGAACTGAGTCATGGAATCGACATATTTGTTGAAAAAACAAAAGGTTACACCATGAGCCCCGCCCTTGGGCCTATTGAAATCAATTTGGACGTGTCCCATTTCAAGGTGACAGGGACCATGGATGCGGTTTTTCCGGGAAGGCTGATGCAGTACCGCTATGCAAGGGTGAGTCCCAGGGACCGCCTGAGATTGTGGATTCACCACCTGGTCCTCAATAGCCTTCAGGCCGACCATTATCCTCGCACCAGCGTGCTGGCAGGCTTGCACCCTCAAAGGACGCAACCCGAGTGGACGGCTTGGGAATATGGCCCAGTAGAAAACAGTGCGGAGATTCTTGAAGAGATCCTGCAAAGGTACTGGCAGGGGCTCGTCAAGCCCCTCCATTTTTTCCCGGCATCTGCCTGGGCGTATGTCCAAATGCTCCTGGAAAGAAACAGATCCCGTGACGACGCGCTACGTCATGCCCGTCATGCTTGGATGGGAAGCGATTACAAACGGGGAGAGTGCGAAGATGTTTACTATCAACTTTGTTTTGGCAACGCCGATCCCCTTGATTCAGAATTTGAGCGCATGGCAGAAGATATCTTCGGAGCGCTCTTGAAGTGCCAGGGAGAGATTGCAGCATGACAGGCATTCAAGAATTTGGCCTTTTACATGCGCCCTTAGAGGGAACCAATCTCATTGAGGCCAGTGCCGGCACGGGGAAAACCTATACGATTTCCGGGCTGTTTCTGAGGCTGGTTTTGGAGAAGAACCTTTCCGTGGACCAGATACTGGTCGTCACTTTTACCGAGGCGGCTACAGATGAGCTGAAACACAGGATTCGCAGTCAACTGCGTCGAGCCATACAAGCATTTTCCAACGGCTCCGATGAGGAGAGCTTCCTGAACGACCTGGTGAAAAAAGCCAGGGATTCTAAGGCGGCACTCAGGCACCTTAAAGAAGCACTCCGGGCTTTTGATCAAGCTGCCATCTTTACCATTCACGGATTCTGCAGGCGAATGCTCTATGAGAATGCCTTTGAAAGCAGCAGTTTATTTGATACCGAACTGGTCACTGACCAGGAAGATCTAAAGGCCGAGATCGTTCATGATTTCTGGCGAAGACATTTCTACGAGGCATCGCATCTTTTTATTCACTATGCCCTGGATAACAAAGTCAGCCCGGACAGCCTCCTTGCTCTTCTCGGCAATCAGGTTGGCCAGCCATATCTGAGGATTATTCCTCAGCTTGACATGCCGGATACTTCTCTACAGGAAAAAGAATTCAAAGCGTGTTTCAAACGGACTCGCCTCGCGTGGGAATCTGACCACATCGAGGTAGAAGATATTCTTGCGACCCATGAAGGTCTGAGTAGGGCCAAGTACAGAAAGGCCAATGTCGCGGGCTGGATTCAGAGCATGGACGCTTATATGGCCTCGGGGGGCAGAAATGCGGCCTTGTACAAGGGCTTCGACAAGTTTACTACAAGCGAAATCAAAGGGGCGGTCAAGAAAAACCACAGGCCTCCGGTCCATCCTTTCTTTGACCTTTGTGAAGAGCTGAGACAGAAACACGAGGATCTGGCAGGGGCGTTTAGACAACGGCTTTTGGGGCTGAAAGCGGCGCTGTTTCATGATGTCTGGAGAGAGCTGGCCAAGAGGAAAGAGGAGAAAAACATCCAGTCTTTTGACGATCTCTTGTTGAAACTGCACCGGGCTTTGGAGCAAGCGGGTGGCAATCAGCTGGCCAGCGCCATGAGAGCAAGATACAGGGCGGCCCTGATCGATGAATTCCAGGACACAGATCCGATCCAGTATGCCATTTTCAAGAAGGTCTTCGGCCCCGAGGACAGCATCCTGTTTCTGATTGGCGATCCCAAGCAAGCCATATACAGCTTCCGCAACGCTGATATCTTTGCCTATATGGACGCGGCCGCCAGTGTGGCATCCAGATACACGCTTAAAGAGAACTGGCGATCAGAACCAGATTTGATCACCGGCATCAATACCCTCTTTGCCAATGCTGATCATCCCTTTGTCTATGACACCATTGCGTTTCGACCAGCCACGCCGGCAGCAAGAAAAGATCCCGAGTTTCTCAGCACCGACGGGAAGCCCGAACCGACGTTGCAGTTGTGGTGTCTCAGCGCCCAACAATTGACAGGACTCGACAAACCGATGACCAAGACCCTGGCGCGGAAACTCATACCCGTGGCTGTGGCCGCAGAGATTTCCCGGCTCCTTCATCTCGCCAGACGTAGCAAGATACGGCTGGGAGAAAGACCCCTTGAGGAGGGTGACATTGCCGTGCTGGTACGAAAAAATGTTGAGGCACGTCTCATACAGGAAGCCCTGTCCGGGCTCTCCATCCCCAGCGTTCTTTACAGCACCGAAGACATCTTTCATTGCCATGAAGCCCTTGAAATGGAAAGGCTGCTGACCGGCATTGTTGAGCCAAACAACGAGAAGCTGCTGAAAGCGGCCCTGGCAACCGATATGATGGGCGTCAAGGGAGAAGGCCTGGAGCGTTTCATGAAGGACGAAGCAGGATGGGAGCAGTGGCTTGTCAGATTCAAGGGATATCACGACCTGTGGAACAAGAAGGGTTTTATCCGGATGTTTCGTTACCTGTTGTTAGCAGAAAAGGTCATGCCTCGCCTCATGTCATTATACGACGGAGAACGCAGGAATACGAACGTGCTCCATCTCTCGGAAGTCCTTCATCGGGCATCGGTTGAAAGAAATCTGGGCATGGCCGGACTCTTGAAATGGCTTTCGGAACAAAGAGATCCAAATGCTCAGCGGTTGGAGGAACACCAGCTGCGCCTGGAAAGCGATGAGAAGGCCGTAAAACTTGTGACCATCCATAAGAGCAAGGGCCTCGAGTATCCGATTGTCTTTTGCCCCTTTGCATGGGACGGCTCCAGGCTCAGAAAACCAAGAGACCCTTTCACGTTTCACGATGAAAGGGAGCACATGCTGTTAACGCTTGATCTTGGCTCTGAAGGCATGGATGGGAACCGTGTGCTGGCTGAAAAGGAGCAACTAGCAGAAAATCTGAGGTTACTGTATGTTGCCTTGACCCGGGCAAGAAACCGGTGTTACCTCGTCTGGGGCCGTTTCAATGAGGCTGAGACATCGGCCCCGGCTTACCTCTTCCATCAACCGCGGTCATGGAAAGGACGAGATGTGCTCAGCGCTCTGGGGGAAAGGTTCAGGGCTTTAAGTGATGAAGAGGTACTGGCAGAACTGGAATCGATCCAGGCCAAGGCTGATGGGGCTATCGGATTGTCCGATATGCCGACGGAGGCCGCAAAGGCCTGTTCGCCGGCTCGTGGTGAGACGATGCAGCTGGTCTGCCGAAAATTTTCAGGAAGCATTGACCGTTCCTGGAAGATTTCAAGTTTTTCATCTCTGACAACCCGCGAGCCTCACACCGCAGGCCTGGCTGACCACGATGCCATGGCCTTGTCCGAGCCCTATGATCAAGAGGTGACTGAAGGCATAGCCATCCCCGAAGAGCCTTCAGGGATTTTTGCCTTTCCCGGCGGGACAAGGGCGGGGATACTCATGCACGACATATTCGAGCACTTGGATTTTTCGCAAGCAGACCCGTCTCCAAGGGAACAACTGGTGGCCGATAAGCTCAGAACATATGGGTTTGAACTCCAATGGCAGGAAACCCTGTGCCATATGATCGACAATGTCTTGTCCGTTTCCCTAGAACCGTCCCGGGACACCTTTACTCTGTCGCGCATAAGCACTGGAGCTCGGCTCAACGAATTGGGGTTTTATTTTCCCTTGAAATCGATATCACCGAAAGAGTTGAAAGACGTGTTTAGAAAATGTGGCGGGCCGGAGATCCCTGGCGACTTCCCTGGACGTATTGAACGGTTGCATTTTTCACCTGTCAGGGGCTTTATGAAGGGATTCATGGATATGGTCTTTCAATTTGAGGGTCGGTTCTATCTCGTGGACTGGAAGTCAAATCTTCTCGGCACCAGCGTGGAAGATTATGGCCAGGAAGGACTGGCTGCGGCCATGGGAGAGGCGTTTTACATCCTTCAGTATCATATCTACGCTATTGCCCTGAACCAGTACCTGCAGGTTCGACTGCCCGGCTACGACTATGAGACAGATTTCGGGGCTGTCTACTACATCTTCCTGCGCGGCGTGGACCCTGACAGGGGGCCGGGGTTCGGTATTTTTAGGGACAGGCCATCCGGAAAATTGATCAGCGAATTATCTGCAACCCTCATTGATCGTGACATGTCCGAGGGATGAACTCAGATTGCGTTCTTCCTGACTTTTCTTTCAAGGCATGGGGCAGACGTAGCATCATGACGAAATAGGGCCGATAGCATAAAGAAGTTTGATATTTTGTCCGAAATCTGTAAACTACTTGTGGCGTAAAAGTTTGATGGACTCGTAACAAGGTGCGAAAAATGATGTTTCAGTCGTAGCAGGGACGAACAAAGCTTCATTGTCTTCAAAGCAAGGAGACCCGGAAATGACGGTGGAAGAGAGAAAAACCTTCATCGAGGACCCCAGGCCGAACATGATGAGAGAAGAGAAAAACATGCATCTCTCGTACATGCTCCGTGTTGATCCTCATGCCAAACAGAATATTTTCCGCATCGAACGCGCTGAAATCGGAGCGTCGGGCTGGTTGATTCATTACCGCACCGAGTTGCCCGAGTGATGCGCACGGGCAGGAACGATATCCCTCGGCCCTAGTGTCCAGAAAATGGGTAGAACCGAGGCATCTACTGCACAAGACGCGGATGCAGTGCAATGGGCGAACCCTTGCCGTCTGCTCGTGACTGGTCCACGTTTTGCGCGAGCGGTGTTTGAAAGATGTAACATGTTACGAACCGCCCGAATGGATACGATTCGGCGTTCCCTGAAATCCGGCTATGGATAAAAAAAGGGCACTCCATCTGAATCGATGAAATGCCCTGTTTCGGCTTTGAAAAACGACCTAAACGGCAGTGACGTTCACTGCGGACGGACCTTTTGTGCCCTGCTCGATATCAAAGGTCACCCTGTCGCCTTCATTGAGAGATTTGAAACCCGCTGCATTGATCCCTGAATGATGAACAAATACATCCGGGCCATCTTCCTGCTCAATAAAGCCGTAGCCTTTTTGGTCATTAAACCACTTCACAGTTCCATCGGCCATTGTGACACCCTCCTTTCAAAGAAATTCTCATAGTTCCAGACTTCAGGTTGCCACGCTTGACAAATGGATCTTCCCTGAGAGCGAAACCGGACCGCCAATCAAGACGGCCCTTTATTGATTGCTAATATGATAACCTGATTCTTTCAACAAAGTCAAATGATTTATAGTTATTTTGGGATCATCTCCGAAAGAGTTGATAGAATCATAAGGATTCGAGGGTTCAAGGGTTCGAGTAAAATGCTTAAGCATTATAGACGATTAAAGGTTTGGCAAATGTCCTCTCAGCTATGTTTGACAGACTCGTAAAAAGTATTTTGCGAACGATATTGAGCATTTTGGGAGAAAGGCACTTAAGATCTTCAGCGTTAAGAAATGCTAACTGTCTGAGGGCGTTGGCCCGAGTCTTAGCATTTTAGCTGAACATCTTAAGGGCCCCCAAAATGTTCACGGAGTGAGTAAAATCGACTTTTTACGAAACCATCATGTTTAGCAATTTACAAAACAACAAGAAGATTCCCTGATGAAGGATACGCGCTTGGATCGCAAATAAGGAAGTGTGAAATCGTTAGAAATGAAACACTCGACCCCTTGAACCCTTGACCCCTCGAACCCTTTCCATCAACTAATCGGGAGAAGAACCAAACGGGTTTTGCCGTCAGTCATGAAGCGATGAAACAGGAAGATCTAAACCGGCTTTACCATGGGGGACTATTCTCTCCCCTGGACATCCATTTTGCCGGCTTTATGGGGCGACTGGCTGGTAGCCGTAGCCCAGAGCTGTGGCTTGCAGCGGCCATGGTGAGCCACTACACGAGCCAGGGCCACATCTGTCTTGATCTGACGAGCGTGGACGGAAACCGGTTATTGGGTGGACAGGACGGGAAGGACCGTGTTGTTTGCCCCCGATTGAATGACTGGTGCAACAAGCTCAGAAAAAGTGCTGTGGTCGGAAAACCGGGCGAGTATGCCCCGCTCATTCTTGACGACAGATCCCGGCTGTATTTGTACCGTTACTGGGACTATCAGGAAAAACTGGCCGATTGGATCAGGAGGCGGGTTCTCGAGGATGAAGAAGATATCGACCTGACACGCCTCAGGGAGGGTTTGGGACGGATTTTTGGCGCCACCTTCATTTCGCGGCCCACAGGCCAAGGTGAAGCCATAGACTGGCAGCAAGTGGCCGCCTTTACCGCATTGATGAAGAGATTCTGTGTGATTTCCGGAGGCCCTGGAACAGGTAAAACCACAACGGTTGTCAGAATCCTGGCCTTGATCTTAGAACAACCCCACTCAAGAAAGCTTCGAATAGCCCTTGCCGCTCCCACGGGAAAGGCTGCCGCCAAGTTGCAGGAAGCAATCAAGCGTGGCAAGCCAGGGCTGCATTGTTCGGACAGGATCAAGGAGGCTATACCCGAAGAGGCTTCGACGCTGCATCGTCTGCTTGGAAGCATTCCCGGCTCCCCCTATTTTCGTCATCACGCCAGGAACTTCTTGCCTGTTGATGTAGCTGTCGTGGATGAGGCCTCCATGGTTGACCTGGCCTTGGTATCCAAGCTGACCCAGGCTCTTGCCCCGCAGGCCCGGTTGATCCTCTTGGGGGATAAGGATCAGCTCGCCTCAGTGGAGGCGGGGGCCGTTCTCGGCGATATTTGTGATACGGGTCATGTCCACGGATTTTCAAGGTCTTTCCGAAACCATCTCAAAGAGGTCACGGGATACGAGATCCTCGTACAGTCCGATGGAGAAGAGGGTTCCGGCATCGAGGACTGTATTGTTCAACTCCGGAAGACCTTTCGCTTTGGCAGTGAGAGCGGTATCCGTATGGTCAGCCAGGCGGTCAATGCAGGCGACGCTGATCGCTCGATCACACTGCTGATGGGCGGCCGATATAGAGATATCAAGTGGAGGAACCTGCCCGGGCCTGATGGGTTGCCACACATCCTCAAGGACAAGATCTTGGGAGGCTTTAAAGCGTACCTGGAAGGTCGTGACACCCCGGATACCCTGGAGGTTTTTCAGCGATTCGATAGATTTCGGATTCTATGTGCGATCAGACAAGGGCCCTACGGCGTGATGGCTCTAAACGCATTGGTGGAGCAAATCCTTGAGAGGGAAAAGCTCATAGAAAGACAGAGAAGATGGTATGCCGGCCGTCCTGTCTTGATTACCAGCAATGACTACCATCTGCGCCTGTTCAACGGAGATGTAGGAATCATTCTGCCGGATACTCGAGCCAATGATGAGCTTCGCGCTTTTTTCTTGGCCCCGGATGGTGCGGTGCGAAAATTCCATCCCCTCAGGTTGCCTGAACACGAAACCGTCTATGCCATGACCGTTCACAAGAGCCAGGGATCCGAGTTCGGCCGGGTGCTCCTTCTTTTGCCTGACAGGGATGTTCCCATATTGACGCGGGAACTCATCTATACGGGGATCACTCGCGCCAAGGAGCGTGTTGAGATATGGGGAGACGAGGCGGTGTTTCGCGCCGCCACCTCCCGTCGCATTGAGCGGAGGTCCGGCCTGCGCGATGCGCTTTGGGCGCCTTGATGCTTTGACCATCGGCGGATGCGGTCCTCAAGATCACTCCACCATTTTTCCATCAACAGCCCTGGTGATTTTGGTGACCTTGCCATTGATAAAATGGATGTCATACCTTTCCGCTTTCTTGTCCTCCGGGGTGGGGGCATCGTCGTCCGTTGATATGGATATGCCAACTTTCTTGTATTCCCATACCATAGGGCTCCCACGATCAGCCACGTCCTGACCCGTCTCTCTGTACGGTTCGCCAAGGATCTGTAAGACGTCGTCTTGGGACATTCCCAATTCAACGCGATCGAGTTGGCGTTTTAGTACCACTCCACCACACCCAACCAAAGCAAACACAAGCATGATCGACACAACACGCTTCATCATCTGGCTTGATATCAAGAATGGGGGGCCTCGTCAATAAAGATGAACTCGAAAAAGTCTTTTGTTCACGCAGTGAGCAAAATCGACTTTTTACGAAACCATCGATACTGGGACGGGACACAATGCCAAGACGGGTTAGCGGACGGCGGCAGATAAACAGGGGCAACGCCATTCTTGGATCCATCGGCATCTGCCCCGTGATCGTCAAAGACTGCAAGAACTCTGACAGGAATGAATATCCTCGGCCAGGAAACACGTGTTCTCAAAAATGGTAGAAGAAATGGCGAATTCACCGCCCTTGTACGTGATGGTAAAATCGACACGGATAGGCTTGGCCATTTCAAACAATTGCCTGTCTACCACAAAGGACAAACCGTCCTCATCAAAAACTTCATCACCTTCCTGAGACTCATCCAGAGCCATCGCCAGCGAAGGTGTTCCTCATCCACCGATGGAAGCCAGAATTCTGACGGGCGACATGGGCCTGCCTTTCAGGAATTCTTTGACCATCTTTCTTGCTTTTTCTGAAACTTCAAACATCGTTCCTCCTCATTGTTAAGGCTGACCGGCCTGCTTCCTGCAAGCCCCGACCTTTGGTCTGGGAGCCTCACTTCTCTTGTCCAACATAATCATAAAATGATAATATGCAATAATTATGCAAAGGGAAGACGGCCCTGAAGTCGAGCACGGGGGAAAGCCCGGGTACGGGAAAAGAGACGGGCGTGAGTCTTCCCGGACAAAGAAGGCCCCGGGTGTGTTCCATAACACCGGGGCCCTAAAAAGGAGGTTTCACACGAAGGAGAAAACCTCGCTTCGTGCCTTGGGTGAAGCCCCTGAAACCAAGCAAACCAAATCTTGGTCGGTGGCGACAGGCGCTGGCTTCAAGGGCTTAGGATAAAGGCAGAGCCAAGTTGAAGCCCTACTGTCCTTGAGGTCATAACATTCTGTCAATGCTGCGAAGCAAAAACAGGCATCCTCCCGAAATCAAACAGCAGAAAGAAGATACAAAAAATACGAATACAGTCACATCTACAAAGAAAGTCGCATTCAACGCCACACCCATATGTAAACGCCACACCTCCATCCACTGGCAACCCACTGCGTAGGTTGTATGAAAGCATCGTGCCAAGGCATGAGATGAAGTATTTTATCTTTTGTTTCCGAGCAGTTATATTAGGCGAGGCGGAAAACTGCATTCGGCATGTTGGGTAAATAAGGTTATATATTGAGAAAAGTGATGCCAGTTTTGGGAACCTGGAGGGATAAACCGCCTTGCACGACACCAGCATCAATTCTTATCCGGGGCCGCAGGTTGTATGATCTTGAGAGGAAGCTGGAGGGTTCTCTTCATCATTCCTAGTAATCCGGATCCAACCGCTGAAGGGGAGAGGGGGGTAATCTTTGGATCCGACCAATCGCCCGTTACCTTCACGGGAATGGAAACCAGGGTCCCGTTGAGCACATCCTTGACCAGCGGAATCTTGCCAACAATGAGATCCACAGTTTTCAGGGGGGCCACCAGCACCCTGATGTCCAGCTTCTTGTCGGCGAGATCAATATCACCCTCCCAGCCGATGCTCATGGAAGGGCCATCTATCATAGCATCCTTCAGCACGAGTTTGCCCTTTTGAAGCGTTCCTTTGGCCGTCATGGAATGGTAGGCAAATCCTTCCTTGGTCAGGTCAGGGAACTGTCCCGTGAACACCTCGGTGAGATTGAGAAAAGCGAAAACCTTGGCCAGCACCCCATAGCGGTAAATGCGTCCATTATTGGCAAGGAACTCCAAGTTTCCATGGACGGATTTGAGAATCCCTTGACCCCTTCCCTGTGCCATGACTTGGCCGTCCAAGTCGAATTTGCCCGTCACCACACCCTTCTTTTCCCCCAGGCAGGTGAGCGTTGGGGCCAAGTCCTGGTTCTTGGATACCGGTTTGAAATCCAGGAGCAGCTCCCCGGGGGATATATTCAGGGTTCCCGGCGTAGCAATGCCGCACAAGTTCGCCTCGGTGACTGCAACATGGACGCCATGGGCGGCAAAAGAGAGGTCAGCGTGAAACGGGCTCCACGTAAACTGATGATATGTAAACTGTTTGGTTTGCAATCTGAGGGCCCCTCGCACGGGCAGGTTCCATGACGCTTGGTCCTGGGGCATATCTTTGTTTCCATGCCCGTGCCCCATGAGTCCTTCCACCTTATCCCATTCAAGAGCGTCGGCTGAAAGATCCATATCCAGCACCACGCCGTCCGGGGAGACCTTGGCACTTCCTCCAAGGACCATGCGCTGGTCTGCCCACGTGAAAATAGCCGATTCCACCTGGGCATGGTCCGTTGCGGCATTCACAGAAAAGCTGTCCATGCTGACCGGCGGTTTCAGATTCAAGGGGAGTATAAAATCTTCGCCCTTGAGTTTTCCCTGAACCGTGGATTTCGCGGGTTGATCCAGGAGAATGCGTGCGATGAGCTCTCCTTGTATCCATCCATGACAGCATTGATTTCCAGCCAGAAGGTTATCCATGGTTGTCTTGGTCAAGTGGCCGGCATATTCCAGACTGAACTCCCTCGCTTCAAGGCCCAGTTTCAAGGAAGCGCTAGAATCCGCGTCTCGGACCGTGAGGTCCCTGATCATCAGTGCTTCGGGACTTCGAAGAATATCTAGAGAAACTTCGGGGCCATGCTGGACAACCAGGTCGCCAGCAAAAGAGGTTTTGGCGCCCCTGTGCCACACCAGGTGACCCTGCGACACAGACAGGGGGGGGCGGATGTAGTACTGGCGTGGCAGGCGGATAGTGTGTGAAACCCATTGGGTGGCCTCCGGTCCCATATCTCCTTGAAGCGTCATATCCACTCTGTTCAGGCCTTTCAGGTAGTCGTCCAGAACGCCTGACATGTTGGACGAGGCATCCAGCATGGAGACCTGGGCGTTTCTAAAAGAAAACGCCTGCTCAGTGGCATCAAAGTCTCCTCCAGTCACCTGTGCGGGCCCCGGCAACAGGCTCGTTTCCACGGCGAGACGCCCGATCTCCCCCCGGACTTGCCAGTGCCAGTCTGCAGGCTTGAACAAGGGTCCTTTGAAACGCAGTCCAGAGAATGCGACCACACCTTCCGCCCGTTTCAAGGTCTTCAGATGGACGCTCATACTGTCCAACGAGGCAAGCCATGGATAGAGCTGCCCCAAAACGATCTCGGACCGCCCGGATTGAAGCTCCAGGCGGGGCTCTTGTCTCCAATCAAACCCGACGGAAAGGCCGGAAAAGCTGGACTGTCCCACCTTGCCCTTCAACTGCTTTGCCTGGACGGTCCTCTCATCATAGGAGAAACCCTTGCCGATGATTTCCAGAGGATAGGGGATTCGCCGGTAATGGCCGGACAGATTGAATGTCGAAACATCCACACGCGTTTTGATGGACCCGGTGGTTTCGCCCAGAACCAACCTCCCGGTCCCATGGCCCTTAAGGTCTTCGACAAGGGCCATCTCTTTGGCAAAAGACTGGTTTCCAACCACCTGTTTCAGAAAGGCAGGCAGTTGAGCCAGGTCCGCCTGGACCAGCAGATCCAGGTGAAAGGGCGCCTTTTTCCCGTGAAGGCCCAGTTTCAAGGTCCCTTCGCTTCCCCGGGTATTGCCGGTCCGTGCTTCAAGATTTTTCCCGTGAAGGATGCCGTCAGAAATGACGACAGCCCCATTGACGTCGTCCAGATCCAAGCGCACTTTCGGTACGCAGATCTTCCCCTTGAGCATGTCGCCTTCAATAACCATGTTTTCCAACTTGCCCAACTCGTGCAGCGAACGTCCATGACTCGTGAGACGGATCCGGCGGACCTGGCCTCCCTTGACGACGTGAAAGATCTTTCCGGTGACGGGGATATCTCCTGCCAGGGTGAGGGCTGTGTCCCGAACCGAGGGGACGTCTACCTCGCTGCCTTCAAGTTCCAAGGTGACTCGCGGAGGCGTTTGATCCAAAAAAAATGTTCCGGTGGCATTGATCTGGGGCTGATCGAGATTGAGTTCGGCAAGAGACACCGTCATCTTATCCCCATCCACATGAAGAGCGGCCTTCAGGCTCTGGCCCTTGATGACCCATTTTCCCTTTGGCGGATGAAGGCCCAAAGGGGTCGGAGATTCTGCCGCCCTGGCGTGCGAATCCCTCGGGTCGGCCTTCTCGACACTGAAGCCCGTGATATCCATCTTGAGTGGGTTGGCGGGGGGATCCATGGTGGTGCGAATATCCTGGAACCGAAAAACAGCCTGGTTTGCTTCGCCAAGATTCAGCCGGCCGTTTTCCACCTGTACGACCAGGCCCGGGGCCTTCGATGCCAGAACAGCCAATGCAGGAGCGATTGTTTCCTGAATAGACGCAAGAGAAAACCGTTTCGGTTGCTCCCTGGCTTTTTCCTGCCCTTTTTTCCTGCCCTTCACGGTGAAAACGGGCGCTGCCAGTTTTACTTCGGCGAGGCGCAGTTTTCCCTTGAGGAGGGGTAGGATCTTGGGATAGATGGTGACGGACCCCAGATTGGCGGTCACTTGTTCGGGGATGGATAGACCAACCCGGTCAATGACCACCCGAGGACGGGGCAAAAATGAGAGATCAAGCCGCTCGCATTCCACTGGGCCGCCAACGGTCCTGGAAATATTGGCCAGGATTTTTTCTCTGATCGGTTCAAGGTTGACTAACGTGGGCAGGAGAGCCATGAGGACTACCAGGAAGATGAAAAAGGTTCCCAGGCTTGCCATGATCCAGAGGGTTATTTTTTTATGGCTGCTCACGAAGGATGTTTACCTCGCTCTCCAGTCGTCCGCATGCGGATAGCATTTTCAAAGGGCTAAAATGTTACTCTTTTTGAACATCTTACAGTGCAGAATCCAACCACTCACATTGTTGCCGAATGATATCCAGATAGCAAGGCTTTGCGCAAGCCATTTGCAACGTTGGGGTGATCTCATGCTTCGGAAGGGTATGGTTGTGCACGGCCGGATAAGAAAGGTTTGACACGCAGGTGGCTGCCGTCTGTGGTGATGGTAATGGCACCCCCGTGATCCGTACGAAATATCTGACAACCCTGAAGCTGATAACGCTTAAGAACCTCCTGATGAGGAAATCCGAACATATTCTTCCAACCGGCTGAAATAACAGCTATGTCAGGATGCACGAAATTGAGAAAGCCTGGTGTGCTGGAGCTCTTGCTCCCGTGGTGAGGAGCCAGAAGGATGTCACTCTTGAGGGCCCTGCCTGCCAAGGCAGTGAGCTCCTTTTCTGCCTCGGCTTCAATGTCTCCTGGCAGGAGGAATGAAACTTGGTCAAAGGTGACCTTCAAGACGAGGGAGTTGTTATTTGGCGTGCGCCAAGGGTCTTGGGCTTTGCGTTCCAAAAAGTCTTCAGGAGGATAAAGGACTTGGAATCGCACTCCGTTGATGGTTCGTGGCCTCGACAGCTCTTCTAATCCCACGATGCGGATGTCTTTTTCTGAAATAATGTGGAGCAACTCTTGGTACTGCTCATTGGCTACATCCTCTCGGTTCATCCAGACTGTCTGCACATGGAAGTGCCTGGCAATAAACAGAAGCCCATTCAGGTGGTCCGAGTTGGGATGAGAAAGCACCAGGGTCTCCACGGTAGCAATCTTTTTGTGCCACAGCAAGGGTGCCACGATCCTTGACCCCACGTCAAAGCGATTGTCATAAAATCCCCCGCCGTCCACCAGCATGCACGACCCCCCGGGGAGTTCCAGGAGGGCTGCGTTTCCCTGTGCAACATCGATGAAGGTCGTCCTTAAATCATGATTGCCGAATCGTTGTTCGGCCCAATAGGCGCCATCTGCCAAGGCAACGAGTGCGATGCCCAAGAGCAGGGCCTTTGCCAGGCGGCTTTGCCTCAACCTAAAAAGCGTCCATGCAAGGACATAGTAAAGCCCGATCTCAAGAAAACTGGGGGTAACGGTCTTCACCGCAGCAAAAGGGCATTTTGAAAACATGGCGGCCAGGCTCAAGCCGCCTTGCATCACGGCAACCGCCATTTTCATGATCCAAAGAGACCCGCTGGGGGCGACCGGCAAAATAAGAACGGCCAAAAGTCCCAGGGGCACGACCACGAACCCCACCAGGGGTCCCATGAGACAGTTGGTCAAGAGCCCGATGAGGGATGTCTGGTTGAAGTAATACAGCGTGATGGGCAAGGTCCCCAAAATGGCTGCCGCGGAAACGAGTAAAAAGAGGGCCAATCTCTTCAGCGTGGTCAACGGGCCTTTCCTCAGTTTCAACACAAAGGGAAGTTTTTTCAGCGTGTACAAAATGGCAAACACGGCGACAAAAGAGAGCTGAAAGGATACTTCAAAAAGGGCTGTAGGGTTGATGATCAGAATGGCAAGGGCGGCAAAAGCCAAGGTGTTGATCATATCATGTTCGCGTTCCAACAGCAGGGCGACGAGAAAGGCCATCACCATAATTACCGCCCGCTGAGTGGGAGGGGACATGCCGGCCAGCAGACCGTAAAAGAGCACCGGCAAGCCACTCATCAAGGCGGCCCCGCGAGTGACCCAGGTCCCCAAAAGGATCCTGTGGGATCGCGCCAGCAGATAGCGGAAGGCAAAAAAGGCAAGGACGGCCACCATGCCGATGTGGAGTCCTGAAATAGCCAGCAGGTGTGAAATCCCAACCCGATTGAAAACCGCCCGAGTTTCTGGAGAAACTTCACTTCGATCTCCAATGATGAGCGCTTTCAGCAGGCCTCTGGCATCCTGCGGCGGAACCTTTTCGATCAAGCGGGATACGGCCTCCCTGGCGCGCTGAAGGCGTTCATAAAGCCGGCCGGTTCCAGCGGCATGGAGTCTGATCAAGAACTCTTGCTTGGAGATGAATGCCGAGGCCCTGATGCCTCGAAAGGCCATGTATCGCTGGTAGTCAAAGCCCCCTGGGTTGTTGAAGTTTCTGATCTCCTTGATCTTTGCCAGACAGGCGATCCTGTCGCCTGAATGAAGCTGGTTGACCGTTCCGCGAACGGTGACACGTATGGCGCCGGTGACCGGATAACACGCCCGTTTTCTGGTAAGGGATTCTGCCCTGAGGGTGAAGCGTGTGCGGTCCGGCATGCACTGAGGACGGCCATCCAAGCGACCAATGATATGCCAGGGATGGTCGTCAATAAAGCGGGACACATGGTTGGTTGGCAGACGGGGTGCGATCCAACCCTGAAGGCTCCAGTAGCCAAGAAGAAAGAAGAGAACAAGGGGAAGCAGGCGAACCTTTCGACCCTTCCAGGCCAGGAAAACGCCAGAGAGGAAGGCACCCGAGACTGCCCAACACACGCCTCGGAGTGCGGGCAAATAAAGGCCCATCGTGATGCCGCCCATGAAGGCCAGAAGGACGGGGATCAGGGGCCTGGCATAGACCTGTGGAGGATCGCCGGCGTGCATCAGGCGCGATGTTACGTCAAGGTCATTGACAGAGACTTTGAACAACTCATTTGGTAACGTTCAAAAGTTGTGGCATCGTGTGTTTGTGTATGACCAACTCCGGGATAGGGACAATCGCTTCTCTTCGGCATCCAATGCCTTTAAACAGCTATGCCATTCGTGTAGGTGGCAATGGCTGTATGCCTACGTTCAGCGATCCTCCCTATCCCTTTAACTGCATGCTGATGGGGTCTGCCTCAACTTTTGAACGTTACCAATCACTTGGGCGACGCTGATCCCCCTGTCCGCCACAGCCTGGCGCCCAATTGAGCCAGCTTCTTTTCGATGGCTTCATAGCCCCGGTCTATGTGATAGACTCGGGAAATCTCAGTCGTCCCTTCCGCTGCCAGGGCCGCCAGGATCAATGAGGCGCTGGCCCTCAGGTCCGTGGCCATGACAGGGGCCCCGGTCATGGGTCGGCCGCCCTGGACCACGGCCGTGTGGCCCGAGACCTTGATGTCTACGCCCATCCGCTGGAGTTCGCTCACGTGAATAAACCGGTTTTCAAAGATGGTTTCAGAAATAACGCTCAGGCCCGGGGCCAAGCACATGAGCACCATAAACTGGGCCTGCATATCGGTCGGGAACCCCGGATAGGGCAGGGTCTTGACGTCAACGCTGGAAAGGGTTTGCTCGCAGACGACACGCAGCCCATCAGGTTCCTGCTCAACGGTGATGCCTGCTTGTCGCACTTTATGGATCACCGCGGCCAGGTGACCCGGTTGAGCCCCGATAATCTTGATATTCCCATGGGTCACACCCGCTGCGATCATGAAGGTGCCGGCTTCGATCCGGTCCGGTATGATGGTAACGGACGTGGGCTTCAGGCTGTCAACGCCGTTAATGGTGACGACCGGGGTCCCGGCCCCTGTTATTTGAGCACCCATCTGATTGAGGGCCGTGGCCAGGGCCACCACCTCGGGCTCACGGGCCGCATTTCTCAGGATAGTCACGCCGTCGGCCATGGCCGCCGCCATCATGAGGTTTTCCGTGCCGGTTACGGTCACTGTGTCGAGATAGATATCCGCTCCTTTGAGGGATGGCACCTCGGCATCGATGTAGCCATGCTCAAGAGAAATATGAGCCCCCATTTGCTCCAGCCCCTTGAGGTGTAAATTGATGGGGCGCGCACCGATGGCACATCCTCCCGGCAGCGAGACCCGAGCCCGACCCAGACGAGCGAGCAAGGGCCCCAGAACCAGCACGGAAGCACGCATGGTCTTAACCAGGTCATAAGGGGCTTCATGGCTCCGGAGAGTACCGGCATTGACTTTGACGGTACTGCCTTGAGTGTTTACCTGGACCCCGAGGTCGGTCAGTAGGCTCTTTATGGTCCTGATATCTCTCAGATCCGGGACGTTTTGATAGACACTCCATCCCTCAGCAAGAAGGGCCGAGACCAGTATAGGCAAGGCCGCATTCTTTGCTCCGCTTATGGTCACCGTTCCTTGTAAACGGTGGCCCCCTTCAACAATGATTTTTTCCATACAAAGGCCTCTTGCTGGGTGATGAAGCCGTGCACCGCCTCATGTGATCGACGCTGACCACCTGGAGGGATAAGGGCTTGAGAACACTCGTAGAGCCAAGAAAACGGACATTGTCCCAAAGTGTCAATCATGAGCCAAGTCTGTGTTGTATTTGATAGCGGTCTATGGCAGAATGGTCAAGAAGCTTTATAAGGTGTCCCCTGCCAATGGGGCACATGAACATGGACGGTCGACAATCAACATATGGATGAAGTGGGAGCCCGAACGGTCCCTTTGGTTCATCGCATATCCTTTTCAGGGGAAATGCCTTCGCATGAAAGGTGAAACAAGCTGTTTCAATACCCGCGCCCTCATCCACTACGTGAGAGCCAAACGCCCTGAGAATCTGCACCTCCTCTGGGCCCCCTTGAAGGGGAGACTCGCAGACGGAGAAGATCCCGAGGGTTTCTTGAGCAACCCGAAGAATCGTGTCAGCATCGAGGTGTGCCGGGACATCATGGAGCAAGCCAAAAAGGCCACCTCCGACGACATGGCTGTGTATAAAGCCGCCTTTGAACATGGAAGGCAAACGAAACACGGCGGCACTCAACCAAGATGGCCCCGGGCCTTGGCCGGCCCGAGGCGTGCCATTCGCAGAGTCCAAGAAAGGAACGGCAAGCTTTTCGGTGGCCAGAGCATTGAGATCCTCTCGGTCTCCGATACACATGCCCTGATCCGTGTGCACTGGTCCAAGGAGCTTCCCCTGACCCGTGATTTCTGTCTGTTCGCCAAAGGCATCTACCAGGCGATACCGACCGGATTTCAGCTCTCCCCCGCAAGATTATGGGAAAGGACGTGCTTCTTTGAAGGCGGTCCCTACTGCGAATACGAGCTGTGGTGGGATAAAAAAACTTCGCCCAAGATCTCTCGCCTCGCGCCTGCACTACGAAGCGTCTTTCGGGCGCAGGGGACTCAGGTGACAAAGGGCGAGAACCAACCCGCGGTGAAAGACCAAGGGGCCGCAGGGCTTGAAGAAAGGCGTTCAAAGACGCGCGTTGACCAGAAACGGAGGCTCGAGCCTGGTGCCGGCCTTGAGCCACAAGGCAACACCGAAGCCCCTAGAACGGCTCAAAGCCACACAGGCCAGGCCTCTCACGAATTGAACAACGTCTTTGCCGGCATTCAGGGACGCGTCTCCTTGATGCTTCTGGATACGGACGCCCGTGATCCTCATTTTGGACATCTTAAGCACATAGAGGGGATGATCCAACAGGGGGCAAAGGTGACCAAGCAATTCCTGGATGCTGCCGGTAGCAGCCAAGACCAGCTCGCCGTGCCCTATTCGAATGAGAATAAGCTTCAAAGAGAACAAGAGCGGTCCAGGGACCTGTTGCGGGGGACCGAGACGGTTCTTTTGGTAGATGATGAAGATATGCTCATTGATATTGGCCGGCAGATGCTCGAAGCCTTGGGCTACCAGGTGATGGTGGCAAGAACCGGCCAGGAGGCCGTGGAGATTTATGCAAAACATCAGGACAGCATAGACATGGTGCTCCTTGACATGATCATGCCGGACATGGGTGGCGCTCAAGCCTGCGACAGAATGAAAGAGATCAACCCAGACGGCAAGATCCTGGTAGCAAGCGGATACAGTGCAGAGGCTGAGGCACGACGGACTCTGGCGCGGGGTTGCGATGGCTTTATTCAGAAGCCCTTTTCTCTGAAACAGCTCTCAAAAAAGATCAGGGGCATACTGGATCATGAGTAATGGATTGAAGCCTCCCCGCGGCAAGCCAAGGGGAATCTTCACCGTAAGGAAGTTTTTCATTTTCAGATTCGCTCGCTAACCCCGCCGCAAGCAGCGGGGAATGCGCTCGCTTTCGCGGTTCAAGAATGACGAGGGCGCCCCTCTTCATCCCAGCCCCGGAGGCGATAGTAGTCAGAAAGCATCTCTTCGAGTTCAGCCTCGCGTATCCGGTGCCCGCTCTTGAGCGACTCCTTGTAGAGACGCGCAGGAAGCCTGTCATCTTCCCGTTTTAATCCTTCCTGAATATTGAATCGGCGAACCGTATTCGAGACATCAGCGCTGATCCGCGCCAGGATCGCACGGTCTGCTTTTAGGCCTGTGACGCCCTCCACCATCTCGCACAAGGATTCCCAGGGGTACAGGTCCCGATAAAAACGGCACAGGATCAAGGTATCAAAAAGGGTGAGGCGGTCCTCAAAGTCCACAAACATCGCGGCCTTGCCCTTGATGGCAGCAGGTTCAATCATGCCGGCGAGTTCGGGTTTGTAAAACGTGGCCCTCAGGTGGCAGGCGCCCCTGTCGGAGGTGGCATACCCCAGCCCCACGCCTTTGAGGACCCTCGGGTCATAGCCCGCAGGTTCCAGGCCCTTGACGTGAATCGCAAGCTCTTCCAGGCCCCACTCTTTAGCAGCGGTCCTGATGCCCTGGGCCAACAAATCACCGATGCCCTCGCGAAAGGCGATCTTTCTCAAAAGCTCGGCAATGGCATCCACCTGTCCATAATCGATGGCGGCGTCAATTTTTCCACGACGGGCCGCCTCAATGGCAAGTCCGCAAAGATTGCCGGCTGTGATCGTGTCCAGGCCAAGCCGGTCACAGATGTCATTTAAGTAGATGATCTCTTCGATGCTGTCGATGGCGCAAAGTCCGCCAAAGGCGTAAATCGTCTCATATTCCGGTCCTTCGAGCTTGAGGCCGGCATGACGTCCATGCCTCACGGTGGTCATGCGGCCGCAAGCCATGAAACACTTAAGACAGGCGTGGGGCTTGACCTGACACCGGCTGTGAAGGGCCTCGGCACTGATGGACGGCCACTTTTCATAGCTCCCTTCTGACCAGTAGCGGGTGGGAAAGCCTCCTGCCTCGTTCATGACTTGGACCATCATGGGCGTTCCCTTGCTTTTGTAGGCGGCTACCTGCGGGTGGTCTTTGGCTTCCTGGGCCAGGTGTCTTGCCATTATCCCTACGGCTTTCCGGTTAGCCGGCTTGCGACGACTGTCTCCCTGAAACACGATGGCCTTCAGCCTCTTGCTCCCCATGACACAGCCCGCACCTGTCCGGCCCGCCGAACGCCAGTGGTCATTTTCTATGACGGAAAAACAGACCTGGTTCTCTCCGGCCGGGCCGATGACCACGGCCCCTGTTCGAACCGTTCTCGGGTCTTTGCGGTTGTACCTTCTGACGACCTCGTCCTCGGCATGGTGGGTATCCATGCCCCATAAATCACCCGCCTCATGGAATTCTACCCCCTTGGGATAAACCGCCAGGACCGTGGGTTTCTTGCTTTGCCCCTGGATGATGATGCCGTCGTATCCCGCGGCATCCATGGCTTCGGGGACCCGGCCGCCGGCATAAGACTCGGAATAAAAGCCGGTTTGCGGAGACTTGGTGAAAACGCCGTACCGGGAAGACCCCCAGACGAGGCTCCCGCACACAGGCCCTGTGGCAAAGATCAAGTGATTTTCCGGGCCGGACGGATCGACTCCGGGAGGGTTCAGCTTGGCCAGGAGATACGATGCAAGGCCTTTACCGCCCAGAAACCTCTGAAGAACATCCTCTTCGATTCTTTCAATCCAGAAGCTCTGGTCTGTCAGGTCCGCCGTGAGAATCCGGCCGTAAAACCCGTTCATGCGGTCCGATCAAGGCTCCCTTTCAAGGGTTGCACTCTCTGGAGAAATCAAGCTCAATCTTGGGAAATAGGTGCGATAGCGAGAAACATCTCGCGCCCTTATTCGGCCTCAATATCGGTGACGTCCAGCTCTTTTCCCGAGACAATCTCTGCTGCGACGCCACCACATTGAGGACACAGAAACATGGTGCTATCCACATCAAATTGGATGTCACACTTGTCGCACCGTCCCTTGGCAGGGACGATTTCAATGTTCAACTCCGCTCCATCAGCGAGCGTACCTTCGGACACCACCTCAAAGGCAAACGTCAGGGCGTCGGGGACGATGGTGGAAAGCTCGCCGATTCGAACATGCACACGGGTGACGCGGGAGACCTCATGTTTCTTGGCTTCGTCTTCAAGGATCTTAAGCAGACCTTGGGCGATGGAGACTTCATGCATTATTCCAGGAATCCCTCCTCGATCGTAATCTCAGCCTTCTGTCGCAACTGGGCGAGCCATTCATCCATAACCTTCTGGCGTTTCTGAAACATCATGCCGGATTTCGTTTCTGATTTCTTAGCCTCGAAGTCTTTGGGGTCGGCGGCCTGTCGCTCTTTCAAACGCATCACAAAATAGCCTTGCCTTCCCTTGATCACCCCCTCCGGCAGAGGGTCTGTCGGGGTTAATGAAAAAGCAGCATCCATGGCGTCTTGTTCAGCCCCAATACCTGGGATCGACCCAAACCGCTTGAAAAAGTCTGTGCTTTTTGTATCCAGTTTACGCTTGGCGGCCTCTTTTTGAAATGCCTTGCTTCCCTGAACGGCCTTCAAAAACGCCTCTGCGTCCTTACTGGCCAGCTCGTCTTGTCTGACGGCGATCAGGTCTTTGCTCACTCTTTTTTCCACCACGCCCAGTTTGGGAATTTCGGCCGGTTTCCTTTCCTTGACTTCAAGGATATAGTATCCGTCGGTCAGCTCAAGAGGTTCGCTCACCTCGTCGTCATCCAGGTCAAAAGCGACTTTGGTGAATTCTTCTGCCCCAGGGATCTCCGTCACACGGTCGCTACGGGCAAAAAAGTCGGTTTCAATCGTCTTCAGCCCGCGGGCCCTTGCCACTTCTTCGATGTGGCCCGTCCCATAACAAGCATCAGCTATATCCTGGGCCTGATCATAGGCCATGGTCCTGGCCGCTTCCTTGACCAATTGACTGCGAATCTGGTCTTGCACTTCAGCCAGAACCGGCTCTTTGGCTTTCTGGACCGCCTCGACCTTAATCAGATGCCAGCCGAAGCGTGTCCTCACGGGCTTGCTGATCTCCCCGGTTTTCATGGTAAAGGCCGCATCGGAAAAGGGCTTTACCATCCGATCCTTGGTGAAGAAGCCGAGATCACCCCCCTTGGTCTTGCTGCCCGGATCATCAGAGTATTTCTCGGCCAGCTTGGCAAAGTCCGTCCCGGCCTTTACCTCTTCCAGAACCTTTAGGGCTTTCTTGCGCGCCATCTCGCTTTGTTCCTGTGTCGCCCCCGGATCTACCTTGAAAAGAATATGGCGGGCCCGGACCTTCTTGGGTGAGGCATATCTTTCCTTGTTGAGTTCAAAATACTGGCCGACCTCTTCTTCTGAGACATTGACCTGAGATTCGAATTGCTTGAAACCAAGACGCAGATACCGCACCTTGACTTTAGGGGGTATTTCATAGTCCTTTTGGTGCTTGGAAAAATAGGTTTCGAGCTCTTGGGGGGTCACCTTCACATCCTTGTAAGATGATGGCTGGAAAGCCACATATTGCAGGCTCACCTTTTCTTCACGCCACCTAAATGTTTCCAGCGCCTCGGCATCTGATACCTTAATGCCCCCGAGGATCAGTCCGTGCATCTTGTCTGCGAGTAGCTCCTCTTTCATGCGTTCTTCAAACATCTCCGGGGTCATCCGGTTGAGGGACAGCATGCGTTGATACAGTCGAGAATCAAACCGGCCATTACGTTGAAAGGGAGCCATGTTCTGAATGGCCCGGACCAAATCCTCCTTGGTCGCGTGCAGGCCAAGACGCCCCGCCTCTTGGAGGACAAGCCGCCCATTGATGAGTTGATTCACCGCCTGCCTCTTGAGATCAAGGGTCTTGAGGAGCTTTTCATCCAAGGCGTTGCCGAACTGTTTTTGGTATTGCTCCTTCAACTGATTGTAGGCACTGAGGTACGCCTCCACATTAATCGTTGCACCGTTGACCACCGCCACGCGGTTTTGTCGCTGGGCCCGATAACTGCCGACACCCCAGAATATGAACACCACGACAATGACCCCGAGGACCACCTTGATCAGCCAGGACCCAGCGTGTTTTCTCATTAAGCTGAGCATCGCAACCTCCGTATGGTTAGGCTAATGGCTTCCAGGTCCACACATTTTAGCCCCTGGAAAATGTTATTGCATACGGGCAATCCGATTCTAAACCGTGTGAAGCTCCACGACCAAAGGTCGGGGCTTCCCGGAAAGGTATCAGGCCATTTTCATATAGCTTCCCTTGACCCCGACCAGAGGTCGGGGCTTGCGGGAAGCAGGCCGGTCAAACTCGCGTGTAAGTGACCGTAAAGAACAGGGAGTGAGACTTACAAATAGCGTCGATGACCTGTGGATATTATTCAACCCGTGGAAAATCTCCGCATCTTGCTGCTCTTTCTTAACGCTCACTAACCCGCTCAAACAGTGCCTCGCTTTAGAATCGGATTGCCCGTATGCTTCATTGTGCAGGTTTTTTGAACCGAACGGTCGAAGATTCCCTGTAGCTTGCTACAGGGAGCTTCAATAGGCTAAGACCTGCCAAGTCTAAAATGATTGAGCCGTCCGCCTGCCAGCACAAACTCCCTTTCTCTCTCATCCAGGTCAATGCATACTTCAAACATGCGGCCCTGGGTCTCGTTCAAAACGCTCAGAGTCGTCTTGCCCTCCTTGAGCGCACTGGCCACACCCTCCATGGTGAGGCGGTCGCAGGGCTGGACGTGTTCCAGGTCTTCAGGTCTTACGAAGCGCATGGGAAGCATCCCGAAGTTGATGAGGTTGGCACGGTGAATGCGGGCAAAGGAAATGGCGATGACCCCTTTGATTCCCAGGAACATGGGCGCCAGGGCTGCATGCTCCCGGCTCGAACCCTGACCGTAGTTGTTGCCGGCCACGATGAAGCCGCCGCCCTTGTCTTGAGCCTCTTGTGCAAACCCCTGGGCACAATTGGAAAATACACATTGGGAAATAGCCGGGATGTTGGACCGCAGCGACATGATGTGGGCCCCGCCGGGCAGGATGTCATCCGTGGTCACGTCATCCCCCAGGCGAAGCAGGACTTCTCCCTGCAATGTCTCCGTCATGGCCTGGCCCCGGGGCAGCGGTTTGATATTGTTCCCCCGCAACACCTCTACGGCCTCAGGATGCTCCGGAGGTTCCAAAAAAAAATGATCCATGGCCGGGAAGACCATGGGCATGGCGACCTCGATGGCCTCACCAAAGGTCCTGGGATCGGTGAGCTCACCCTTTAGAGCAGAAACAGCGG